>WNFY01006446.1_pt1 | contig 10442 bp, 10 predicted proteins | sample 5400091 | NCBI WGS metagenome assembly WNFY01 (sample SAMN13153364, study PRJNA577476) | soil metagenome | isolation source: 60 cm soil or saprolite under grassland replicate 1 | place: USA:California | collected 2016-06-15
TCTGCCAGCGGATCAGAAAATGGCAAGCCGAGCTCGAGCAAATCCGCTCCGTTTCTCTCCAACGCCAGTGCGAGCTCAACGGTGCGGCCAAAATTTGGATCCCCCGCGCAAATGTAGGGAATGAAGGCGGCACGATCTTCGTCGCGGCACCGAGCAAAAAGACGTTCGATTCGTTCGGACATCGCTGGCATTCTTAGCGCAGATTCAGTCTGCGTGAAACGATGACGCTCAGCACCCTGGTAAATGGCTACGTTCTCGGCTGGTCGGTTGCCTGGCCGCCAGGGCCAATTAATGCCGAAATGATCCGGCGCGGTTTGTTGCCAAAGGACCGGGGCGGGGGATTCTGGTCGGCCTGGCCAATCGGTCTTGGCGCGTGCACCGGCGATTTCATCTGGGCCTTTTGCGTTTCCGTCGGAGCGGGTGTCTTGCTCAACTCGATCGCGGTCCGGCGTGTGCTCGCGATCGTAAGTCTGGCACTGCTCTTCTTTCTAGCGGTCCATTTCGCCATTGGAGCGTGGAAAATCTATCGCGCCCATCGCAGCGCTGAGTTTCAAGTACCGAAAAACGAGAGGCGCGGCGGATTTTTGCTTGGTCTCTTTATCGTATTAATGAGTCCGTGGAACGTCGCGTTTTGGCTGGCCATCATCGGCAGTCAGCCCGCGCAAAGCGCGAGTGTACGTCAATCGCTTGCCATCGCGGTCGCCGTTGTTCTCGGTGCGTTGACCTGGGGCGTGATCTTATGCACAGCGTTAAAATTCGGCGCGCATGTTTTCTCCCATCCGAACTGGCAGGTAGCGACCGAAGCCATTACGGCTGCGGTTATGTTATGGTTCGCCATTCGGTTCCTGCTCCATTTTCCATGAACGCGATCACTGAACCGCGGACAGCAATGCTGACGGTTAACGAGATTTATTACTCGATTCAGGGTGAGAGCACCTGGGCGGGGCTTCCCTGCGTGTTTGTGCGACTGACTTTCTGCGATCTGCGCTGCACTTATTGCGACACCGCCTACGCCTTTTACGAAGGCGAAAAGAAAACGCTGCCCGAGATTGTGACTGAAGTTTTGAAATTTGATTGTCCGTTGGTCGAAATCACCGGCGGCGAGCCGCTCCTGCAAAAAAACGTTCTTCCGTTGATGAGTGCGCTGGCTGATGCCGGAAAAACGGTGCTACTGGAAACAAGCGGCGCACACGATATTTCGAAGGTCGATCTGCGGGTGCATCGCATCATGGACTTGAAAACGCCTGGCAGCGGCGAATGCGAGCGGAATTTGTGGTCGAACATTCAGCATTTGACCGAGCGCGACGAAGTGAAGTTCGTGGTTGGCTCGCGCGAAGACTACGAATGGTCACGCGACAAGATGCGCGAGCACAATTTACCAGCGCGCTGTCACGCCGTTCTATTTTCACCGATATTTGGCCGGGTTGATCCGCGCGAAATTGTGGAGTGGATGTTGGCCGACAATCTGAAGGCGCGTTTTCAATTGCAGATGCATAAGTTCATTTGGTCGCCGACGACCCGCGGAGTTTAACGCTGGCTCGAATGTCACTTTGAAGATCAAAATCCTCGACCAACGATGGAAAAGCGGTCCCGCACCTGCGGGACCGCAGTCCAAAGGCTGGCGCCATATGCGGGGCGCCCTAAGAATCGCGAAGCGTCTTGGACTGGGGCAGTCTTCTGCCGCTTTCGGTCCATGCGCTGCGGTTAGTCGTTGGGTTTTGATTCCTTGGAGCTTGAATTCCTGAGCATTGGGATTTTTGCTGGAGATGGAAAGCATGACAGGCGCGAAGCCGAAACTATGGATTGTCATCTCGCGGCCCGACCGGTTGCCGACGGCAATCGCGGTGGCGCAGGCGGTTCGCGCACAATTTCCGGGCGGGGTGCATTTGTTGCGCGAGCATTCGAAATGGTGGGACCGCGCACAATGGCGGCCGTATGCGGGACAATTTGACGAGATTCATGCTTTCCCACGCGTGAATACGTGCCGTGGTTTGCGCGATTTGCCGCGGCTCTACCGTGAATCCGCCGCGCGGCGCGAAGCAATCGCGCAGCTGCCGATCGATAAAGAACACGATCGCATTGTTTGCGTGGGTGGAATTCTGACCATTTCCAACGCGACAATCTCGGCGCATCCGGAGGCGAAAAAGGTGCTTTCCGTCGCAGAAAAAGTTTATCGCGATCTCACTCGTGTCGGCGAGCGCACCCGGTATCGATTTACCACTTCGGGCTGGTTACAAAATCGGATTGTCGAACCGATGGCGGGTTTAAACCGAACCCTCCACTTCAAGCCGCGTATAAATCCAGGCGGCGATGGGGTCCGGGTCGAGCGTCTGCAAAAAAATCCGGAGTCCCTCTACCATCGAATCGTGGTCATGAGTAACGGCGGGACCGATGTCTCGAACAATCCGAAAATCATATTCGCCAAATTTCCCAGTGTGGCCGAGTTGCAGGATTTGCCACAAGTCAGCGACAGAAATGGACATGGTATTAGTCGCCAGGTGATCTTTTTCGGCACGCCCTTCCTGCTAATTCATAACGTGTCACCCGATGTTTACGTCGAAAAACTCAATCGCTGTCTCGATTATTTGCGGCGGAATTTCACCGGGCACACTTTGATTTATCGCCCGCACCCGAACGAAACGAACGAAGCTGACCGACTAAAACTCGACGGTTTTCGGATTGAAAACGATCGCGAGGCCGCTGAGCTTTATTTTTTGCGAAACTATCAAGCTATCGCGGCCGTTTTCTCGGTCTCCTCAACGGTATCGCGGACAGCGTTAAACAATGGGATCAATGGCTACGCCATGTATCCCGTCTTTCCGTTCACCACCCAGCAGGTGGAATTCTTTGCAGGCGTGATGGGTGACGTGCCGGTTGAGTTTACCATTCGCGATCTAAATTCGCCGGCCATTCCGTATCAACCTGTAGCGGCGGAAAGCGGGCGCAGCTTTGCGGAAGCGCTCAGACTAGCGGTGGAACACGTAGCAGCTTCGATCGCTGACCTAGGAGCTTAACTACATTTCGCAGAACGAATCGGTTAGAGAACAGCGATTTTTCACGCCAAATCTGTAGCCGTCGCGCTCTGCGCGACGCGGTATGTGTTAGCCTACCTTGGTGGGGTTGAGCGAAGAGCAGCTCAACGCGAAACCTGGTCACCATAAATTGTTATTAACTCGCCAGCGTACGGCCAATCCTCGACTCTCTCTACCAGCTGAGCGCGAACTGGATTTTCACGAAGGTAATCCCACTTTTGCGCATAACTTTCTTACTTCTCAAAAGGTGATCAAAGAAACCGCGCTGCCAGACTGGATCTTGCGACCTGCCCGTGGCTATCGCGCCGCCGAGAACACGCTTTAAGGTGCCAACCCATTTCCCAAGATTAAAGTCGTCCGGCCCGGCGACAAACAAATGAATGTGCTCTGGAAGAATCACGTAACGACCGACCCTTATTCCAAAGTCTCCATGCGCTCGGTTAGCGAAGTCAATCAACGCAGCATGAACCTCAGCGCGCGCAAGAATTGGTCGTCGGCGATAGGTACAACACGTGACGAAGAACAATGGACTTCGTGAGAAGATCCAGTGAAGTCGTGGAGGTGTACGCGCGAAGCTTTTCATTCATTTCTTCCCGGTTGAAACGTGATCAGGCATCCCGCGCTTCGCAGAGCGAAGCGGCTACAGCTAGATTGGCGCACTTGCCTAATGTTTCGGCGCGCGCACGGTGCCGGTCTCAACCGCGAGCTTGCGCTGCTCGACGATCCGGTTCGCGGTTTCTTCCACCATTTGCTCGAGCAACATGCGCAGATGCGTGTTCCGCCGATAATCAGCCGGCGCGATGTGTTTCACGCGGTCGGCGTGGGTGGAGAGCTGGTAGCATTTTTTGAAGCCAACCCGCTGCGAATCATCGGGATTATAAACCGCGATTGCTTGCCCGCCGTTTTTCTTCATCACGGTGAAGCACGGCACGTCCGTCGGCCCGTCGCCGACATAAATCATATTGGGGAATGGAATCGGCCGAATTTCAGGATCCATGTGATCATTCACGTCCTGCGCCATGTCGAGAAAGCCTTTATTAATGCGAAAGAGAAACTGCGTCTTTTGGGTGTGACTGATGACACGCTTCGGAAAAGTGATGCGGCCTTCGTTGTCCGTCGCGAACTCGCAACCGAAAATGGCGCGCACATAAGGCGCGAGCCGGCTGCCATCGATCAATATCTTCATGCCCGATGAAATGATGTAATGCTCGACGGTAATGCCGTGGGCCGAATGTTCGGCGGTGAGCAAACCTTCGCCGCCGCGAAACTCCTCAAACATTTCCGGCAAACCTTTGTAGAAGTTAAGCTTCGCCCCCAGTTTTTTGAGTTCGTCATTGGTTGGCCGATCCATCCCGAGCTGATCGAGCAGGACTTTCATATAAGCCAGCTCGTTATCGTAGCCATGGTCGCGCACCAGCTCGGAGCAACGCCGCCAGAAAATCTCGCTGTTAATTCCAAACGCCGGGAATACGACCTCGTCCTGCATGTAGCTCGGACTCAGTGTTTGATCGTAGTCGTAAACGATGGCGATGGTGTTTTGCGGAGCGGACATGGTTCGTTGAAATGTTGAAGGGTTAAAGCGCAAAAAACACTGGCGTGCTCTCGCTTCAGCGCTTCAGCGCTTCATCGCTTCAACCCTTCAACCCTTCATCGTCTTCGACGCCCCCACCCGCGAGGCAAAATCATCGAACAACTCATCATAAATCTTTCCCCGTTCGGGATGGTATTGGACTCCGAGAGAGAAGGGATGATCGCGCAGTTTCACCTGCTCGATGATGTCATCGGTGGCGCACCAGGATTCCACTTCGAGACCGGCGCCCAGTTTGTTGATCGCCTGATGATGCGAGCTATTCACTTTTTCAAAACGATGGCGCGTTTTGCGATCGGATCGGAGCGGTTGGACATCATGCGTCTTCTGATCAGGCAGGTTATGGCCAGTGATGTCGAGATGGAGAGTGCCGCCGAGCGCGACATTGAGAGTTTGCAATCCTTTGCAGATCGCGAAAATCGGAAGCCCGTGTTCCATCGCCTTCTTGATTGCGTCGAGTTCCCAGCGGTCGCGATCGGGATTCACATCCTTTTCGATTACAGACGGATCGGGAACAGGTTGGTTCAAGAACTCGGGAGCAACGTCGGGTCCGCCGGTTAGCAATAACCCATCCATTTGTTCGAATGGAACGTCGCGCCGAGCTGCGTTCCAAACCTTGATATCTGGAAATTTCGCGAAAAATGGCGCGAAATATTTCTCGTCCGAACGGCGCATCCAGGTAGCGATATTGCGCATCCCACAAATTGCCGTCATTCCGAGCGAAGTCGAGGAATCCCGTTGTGCAAACTTAAAGGTAACGCTGCGGGATCCCTCGATCCGGCAGCGCCGGACTCGGGATGACAGTCTTCAAGGAACGGCGCCTTCCAGTCGCCGATCCAGGGATAGGCAGTCTTCAGACTGGCCCTTCAATTAATCGGCGGTTTGGAAACCGCCGTTCCTTGGGCTCAACGCCCCAGAATAATGAAGATGCCGGCGAGAAGGGCGATGATTCCTGGAATAAAGCCGAAGTTGAATCCAAACACTGCAATCAAGCCAACGAGAATCAAATAAATCGCCAGCAAAAGCATTCCGATGTTTTTGTTAAAGGTCATGGATTGATGATTTGCCGATCGTGTCCGATGTCACGCACGAAAATCATGGAGCAATCAAGGAGCGGTGCTTCCCAGCTGCCGATTTATATAAACGGCGGTCTGGAGACCGCCGCTCCTTGCTATTCGATCTTCTTCGCGAGTTCACTTTCGTAAAGGAGGTATTCGCCCTGAGCGAGGTGGGCTTTTCCCGGATTACGCCTGATGTAGCGCACGCAGTTTGCGAAATGAGTCTCATCCCGCGCTAAGCGGTCGAAATAGTCCCGCTGCCAGAGACTGCCGGAACGTCCAAGTAGCGAATTAATTTGTCTCGCAGTAAATGTCTTCCAACTCCGAATCAATCTTTCCAGTGGCTGTTCGGGACCTTGGACAAGAACCGCGTGCGCATGATTCGGCATCACAACTGATGTGATCAGCGCGAGACGCTCGCCGTCAAAATGACGAAGCGTTTCTCCAACGATCTTCGCGCAATCGCTTCGGCGCAGAAGACATGATCCGTAGCCCGCATCCAGCCAGCGCTCGATCGCTCCAGAGAAACGCTTGTGATACTCGAGTTCGATCTCAACGCTCCAAGGTTCAGGATGCAACCGAAGCCAGGGTGCACGCTCGCTTTCCCACTGATTGCGCAAATGCGAAGGAACCGCATCAGCCAGTCGAAAGGTGATGAAATAAACTCCGTTTTCCTGTTGCCAATGCGGAAGACGGTTTTCGGTATGCCGGATTTCAGCATATGGGTTGAAAAACCGCAGTTCCATTACGTAAGAACAAACTAAAATAAGAAGCGGCGGCTTCTCAGCCGCCGATTTTATTTAAAACGGCGGTTCGGAGACCGCCGCTCCTTGGTTTTCCGTTCTACAGCCCCATCAATTCGCGAACGTATTTCACCGCCGGGCTGCCAAAGGAAATGACATTGTTATTGTAGTTTTTGAGATTAAAGGCGCCGCCATCTCTCGCTTTGGCACGATCACGCAAATCGAGATGCTCGGCCACACCCACGAAGTAGGTCGATAGTTGCGCCGAGCTAAGCCGGGCGCGCTTCCATTTCGCAACAGCTTCGCCTTCCTGCTGGAAACCTTCTTTCATCATCAAATCCATCGCTTCTTTTTCGCTCATGTTTTTGGCGTGAATCCCCTGATCGATGATGGCGTTGCAAATCACGCGTAATCGCATTTTCAACTGTTGCATTTTCACTTCCGGCCCGCCGTAGCCTTGTTCTGCCATCATTTGTTCACAATATACGGCCCAGCCTTCGACGAACGTCCCACTCTGGAAAATTGCCCGGACCAGGGTTGGTGCGCGGAATTCGTTGGCATGGGCCAGTTGCAAATAATGACCGGGCATCGCTTCGTGCACGGTCAGGTCGCGGCACATGTAATTGTTGTATTCCTTGAAGAATGATTCCTTACGCTGTGCGCTCCAATCCTTCGGCGTTGGTTCCACCGCAAAAAATGTTTTGCCATTCTGCTCGAGCGGCCCCGGTGAATCACAATAGGCAATCCCCTGTCCGCGTTTGAACTCTGGCATAACGATGACATCGAGCGGCTTTTCCGGTACGGTAACAAGGTCGTGTTGTTTGGTGAAGTCGGTGGCTTCACGCACAATTTTCTGCGCGTAACCAACGATGGTATTGTCGTCGGGGTGCTGCTCGGCGAGCTTGTCCAGGACCGCACTCGTCACTTTCTTTTTGTCGCCTAGCGCCGTTTTAGCTGTGTTCGGGAAATATTTTTTGTAAAATGGAAGCGCGGTTTCGTAGATTGCTTTTTGGGTTTGCGCCAGATCAGCCTGGGCGCGCTGCATGATCTCTTCCATCGATAGATCGGAAGCGAGGGCAAAGCGCAATTTCTTGCGGAATTTGTCAGCACCCAGGCGGAAATCACCATCTGAACATGGGAGCAAATCTTTTTGCAACCAAGTCTTGTAATCTTCGAGCGCCTTCGCCGTTTTTTCCTGGATGGGTCCCAGATCTTTTGCCACTTGCGGCGCTTGATTGAGCAAAGGTGAAAGGCCCTCGCGCACTAACGAGATTGCGCCCTGGGTCTGCTCGATCGCAGTCTCGGTATGGATCTTGGGCGAATGTTTCAAGTTCGCCTTGGCTTGAGCGATGACGGCGGGAACTCCTTCCAGGCGTTTGCGCAAATTCGGAATGCGCTGCTCCGCTGGCGCGAAATCGCGCGCCACCAGCAAATAGATGCTGTTGGCGAGACTTTGATTGTAAACCAGCGGGTTCCATTCCCATTCCTTTAATTCTTCGATGCCGAAGATTTCGTTGTCGACGTTGTCCTTAAGTAAACGGACATCAACCTTGTTTGCGCCGGTCAGTTGTGAAAGATCACTAAATGCTTCGAGCTGCTGTCGCGTCTGCTTAGCCCGCGCCAATTCTTGGGCACGCGCTTCTGCGGAGTAATCGGTGAGCTTGTCATCGAAACGGTGGTCGCCCAACTCCGTAGCGTATTCGGGATGAGTGGCTAGGAATCCTTCGATGTAGTCGTGTGCGATCTGTTGGAACTGTTCATCCTGCGGCGTAGCGCGAACGTTTGTTAGCGGAACAGCTAACGAGACTAATGCGAATAGAATTCGCAGTCGGACGCCAGGCAATCTGGATCGGTCAATGATGGATGGTCGAGCGCCGCGAGATCGGCGTCGCAGAGCTCCGCCCTCCAGCGGGCCGCGGGTTTTAGTTTTATTCATAACAGTTTTCACGCATCTGACACAAACACGCTGCTCTCCGGAATATGCACGCGCATCACGCGAGCGTGCCACCTACGCCTCCGGCTGGACCACAAATCCAATCGCGGGTTCAGCCGCAGGGGGAGCATCCGCTTGATCCTGCAAGTAAGTGCGGCCTTTGTAAAACGGAGTGACGATGGCAAATAGCACGGCCGTACCTAACATCACCCAAACGAAAAACATGAAGTAGCTGGTTCCTTGCAACTTCACCGTGCCGTCAGGATTTTGGATAAGGAAATTGACTGCGGCGGTGAACACATTGCCGAGCGAGACCGCGAACAAATACGTGCACATGACGAGCGATTTGAGTTTGATCGGCCCTTGGGTGTAGGAGAACTCGAGGTGGGTCGGCGAAACCAGCGTTTCGCCTGCAGTCAAAATCACGAACGCCCAGACCTGCCAAATTATGCCCGGTCGCTCGCCCGCGTCTATGCGCGTTTGAATCATGGCGACGAGAAAAAATGATGCCGCCGTGACAAACAGTCCGGCACCGATCTTCCGCAGCGGGGTCAAACGAACGACCTTCTCAACCGCAGGATAAAGCCAGTAAGAAAAGAGCGGCAGCATGATCAGAATAAAAATCGGATTAACCGTCTGAATTTGCGATGACAGCCACTCAATACCGAACAGATGTCGATCCATCGACTCCGCCTGAAGAATCCATGAAGAAAAATTTTGCTGCCACAACGCCCAGAAGATCGCGATAAAGGGAACTGGAATTAAAATATTGAGCAGGATTTTCCCCGTCTCTTTGTTGAAGATTTCGCGGCCATATGTGCGTAAGCCGACCGGCGGAATGTGGACAAATTTTTTGCGACCAAGCCAAAAGATGAATGTGGCGAGAGCCATGAACACGCCGGGAAGCCCGAAGGCGATGTCCGGACTATGCAGGCGCGGACTCTCCAGAAACCCGACAATGGATGGCGACAGTTTGGCGATGAATCCATCCGGCGCAGCTTGGTAGGGTTCGAGCAACCAAGGAATCAGGAGGGTCGAGAGGGCCGAGCCGGCATTGATGGAAAAATAAAACCAGTTGAAAACGCGCGTCAGCAAATGCTTGTTCGATGCCCCGAATTGATCGCCGACGTTTGTTGAGACGCACGGTTTAATTCCGCCGGCGCCGAGCGCGATCATCAGAAGACCGACGGCGAGTAAGTAACGCGGCTCGATCGCATGCGCGACGGGCGATCCCATTAGTGCAAGGGTGAGGTGGCCGCCGCAGTACACAATCGACAACCAGAAGACGACCCGAAACTTCCCGAAAACCGCATCGGCTAGGATCGCGCCGAAGATCGGCAGAAAATAAAGCGTCGAAACAAATGTGTGATACCACGCTTCGGCGTTCGCCGGTTGCATGACGCTCAGGTGTCCCATCTTGTCCAAAAGGTATTTGGTCATGAAGATGGTGAGGATGGAGTTCATCCCGTAGTAAGAGAAACGCTCGGCCGCTTCGTTACCGACGATGTAGGGCACGCCCGGCGGCATGGTGGTGATTTTCGGCGGCGAGGTCAGGTATTTATGGTTGGCCATAATTCCTCTCGCTAAGGTCGTTTCTCAGGGAAAAAATTCACCGGCGTTGCCGTAGCCGAAGAGCCCGGTGAAGGACCGGGCTCGGAGTGGTTCGCCTCGGTCATCAATTCCCTTTGCACTTCGGGATATTCACCGAGGTGGTGTTTTTCACAGGAAATGGAAAAGAGAAGCGCGGCACCGATAACGAAAATGCCAATGCGTGATGTCAGCCCCATGAGTAAAGCGCACACTAACGAGTAATCCGCCTGGTGCGCAACCAAAACTCACCGGTCGCGGTAAGTAGCTCCAAATCCCAATTTTCCCCTCGACAACCTCGGTGCCTTGAGCCTGTCGAAATGGCAAATCCCAAAGCTCCAGGAAAAACCAACGCATCCCAAAATGTGCGCTCGTTGAGGCATGTCCTGGCTGCAATCAGCCCCGAAAGCTTTCGGGGCTGGCCCCACAGCCAAGATGGCTGTGCTACCCTTACGGCGGCAGGATATAACATTCCACCAGGGCGTTGCCGGTGGTGTTATT
>WNFY01010731.1_pt1 | contig 10442 bp, 10 predicted proteins | sample 5400091 | NCBI WGS metagenome assembly WNFY01 (sample SAMN13153364, study PRJNA577476) | soil metagenome | isolation source: 60 cm soil or saprolite under grassland replicate 1 | place: USA:California | collected 2016-06-15
GATGATCATCTTTCGTCAGCGGTATCCGCGCTGGTGGTTCGACTTTTCTCGCGAACTGACCCGCTTCGGGTACAGAGTCGGTGCCTACCTGGTACTACTCACCGGCCAATATCCGTCGACCGTCGAAGAGCAGGCTGTCCACCTGGAAATCGACTACCCCGACGTGACGCATGACCTCAATCGGTGGATGCCGCTGGTCAAATGGCTGCTGGCGATCCCGCATTACATTGTCCTGGGTTTGCTCGCAATCGGCGCTTTCTTCGCAGTGGTGATTGCCTGGTTCGCGATTCTGATGACCGGTCACTACCCGCGCGGGCTCTTTGACTTTGTGGTCGGAGTAGGTCGCTGGGGCCTGCGGGTGAACGCCTACGCCTTCCTGCTGGTAACTGACCGCTATCCCCCATTCAGCCTGCGCTAGAACCCATCACTGGCCGCATCCAAGGAACCTGGGAAGGGGAGTCTGGCCACCTCCGTCCGATGCTGGTCATGTTTGTCGATAGAGGCTGTATAAATAAAATACTTCACTTGTTGGCGTTTCCTGCATTTTATGGTATTTCGTCATCAATCACACGAATATCTATCACGTCGTCGCAACACATGCACATCGATGACGGACTTTGTGAGTTGTATTACTCTGTGTCCTGCCTCCACTGAGATGGTATCATAGGCAGACGGTCATCCGCTGCAATCAGAAATTTACTCCCTCCTCATCGCTGAGCGTTCTCAAGGGACCACGAATTAGACTGGAGGAAGCTGTGGCCTTACACAGATGGATGTATCGGGGCGGACGCCCAAATACCTTAGCCAAAATACTCAATCGGGGCTCGGCCATCCTTCACTCACTGGGTATCTTTCCTAACTACTTTGTCACCTTAGAAGTCGTCGGGAGAAAATCAGGCAAACTGATAAGCTTTCCCCTGGCCATGACCGTAATGAACGGCGAGAGATATCTCGTGTCCATGTTAGGCGAGGAAACGAACTGGGTGCGAAATGTGAAGGCAGCCGGGGGAAAGGCCAGGCTGCGACACGGACTGAGTGAGCACGTTCTCCTCGAAGAGGTCGATGTCAGCCAGCGAGCACCGATCTTGAAAGCCTATTTACACCTGGCGCCTGGAGCGCGACCGCATATAGCGCTAAGCAAAGATGCCCCACTCTCAGCGTTTGAAAAAATAGCGCCGAAGTACCCTGTCTTTAGCGTAAAGACAATACAATAACGGACCCGCCCAACTCGCGCGTGGAGAGGAACCCTTCCCCAGAGCGGTTTCTCTGGTGGGGAGGCACGGCTCGCCGTGCTGGCTGGTGCAGTTGACCGCCTTCGGCGACACTGAACGAAGCCGTTGGGTGGTAACCGGTACGAAAGGGCCCACCCACCCGCTACCGTACATTGTGAGCCGAGGTACCCTAGCGGGTGACGCGCCGATATACCTTCAGGAATTGGCTCACCTGCAATACTCTGACCAACGGCCGCCCCCAGCTGGGCACGAGTGGGCGTACTGTAGCCACTCCGACCACCTCTGGCCTGCTCACGGTATAGCTCAGACCATGCCATTGCAGCGTGCACTGCCCAGCCGCCAGGACATTGCGGCACCAATCCGTATCGGCGCCAAAGGTCAAGGGTATGATGAACCCGTCAGCAATCGGCACTGCTACCACTGGCGTGGTATAGGCATGTCCCGATCGGCGGCCGACGTGGTGCACGACCGCATACACGTGGCGGCCCGCGAACGTCAGGATAAGCCGGTTGAAAATCGCCTTATTGAACCGGCGCACCCACTCAAGGAGCGTCCCCCGGCGTCTCTGGTATTTGACCGCCATACTGTTTCTCCTGTTCTCAGCGAGCAAACGTGCGTGTGTACAAGCGGAGGGCTATATTGTCTAGGGATAGTATAGACGCGGAACGCGGCATGGAGAAGAGAAACATTGATCACAGGCCGTTAAGGAGCGGTAACCGTGGGCACATGCAGCAGTGGCGGCGGGAGGGTACACACCTGGGCAAGCACATAGTTACGCTACTGCTTTTTGAGCACCGACCTCTATCGTATGCATAATATCTAGATTCAGATCTCTTCTTTTCCACATTAGAACGGTATACACTTTGCCAACTCAGGCATGCGGTCATGCCGTTTTCTTGGGGGGCTTTGTGCTGCCGAGAACCTCACGAAAAGCGGCATAACATCTTGCGCAAAGAAACGTACGAAATCACTATCGTGCACGGTAGCTTAGACCATAATAACGCTACGGCTCATAACGAACCGTAGCATTATGTTGAATCGGCTTGGTCTAGCGGGTCGGGGGCACGCTGTGTTAGGCGGCCTGTTTGATTACCAATACTTCTACCGTTCAAGCAACGCTTTGAGGGCCGAGAGGTCGTTCTGCATTAGTCCTGCATCGCGGGCAAACTCAGTATCATCCATCTCGGGTTGCCGAAATAGAACTAGCATTACTTCACTGCCCTTGCCATTCGGCATCACACGCATGGGCACGTAAACGTCGGTTCCGTCTGACAGCACCACCGTGTGATCAAGCACGCCATACTCATTGTGTGGTGTAAAGCGCAGACCTACTGTGCCCTGCTCTGTTTTCACTTCCCAGTGTTCGCCTGCACGCTTCACGCCCTGTCCTAAGCCCATGGCCCATTGTGGCAGGTTTTCCGGGTTGCTGGTGAACGCATACACCGCTTCCGGTTCGCGCTCAATCGAGACACTCAAGTAGCGCACTTCCTTGAACTTAATCATCACTACTCCTCTAGAATTTAGTTACCTATGAATATTCTGCGATCCACGCCTGTATAATACTTTTTTACGGGATGCCCGTCCGCCTTTTCCTGCACCCATGATAGCATGGAGGTCAACAGCAACGTAGCCAGACAATCCTGATACTTTGCGAAAGGCGATGATATTCCTGATATTCTTTATCAATTGATGTTTAGACTAATTGGGCCAGAATCGGCCTGCATAATCAACGCGCGAAAGGGCAATCTGACTTGCGCCAGATTGCCCGACGGAGTACCTTCTTGGTGCTGAAACCAAAGGAGGTGCTCGCGTGGATTGTACCATTTTGCAGGTCTATCGGCACACGCTCTACCCTGGCTGCTTCAAGCGCGCGGCGGATGCCTTGTTCGATTTGGCCGATGCCCTGCTGACCGACGTCGTCGCCCGTTCCTTGCTCGAGTTGTCGCAAGCCGCTAGCTTTCGGCGCGCCTGGCCGAGCGTGTATGAAGCCTTGGAGGATGGCCAGATTGATCGCTCGGCCTTGATGCGGTTGTTTGTCGAGTTGCTGCCCGAGCGCCTGGTCGGACGGCGGCTGGTGTTGGGCCTGGATACCAGCTCGATTTTGCGCCCGGCGGCCGAGACCGCCAAAGATCGTACGCTGGTCTACCGTTCCAATCTGCCAGCCGATGCCACGCCGGTCGGGCCCGGCTGGTGCTTCTCGGCGCTGGTGCTGCTGCCCGAGCCGGTGAGCAGTTGGACCTACATCCTCGCTCACCGGCGCGTGCCGAGTAGCGAGAGTGCCACCAGCATCGCTGTGCGGCAATTGCAGGCGCTGCTGCCGCGTCTGCCGCCCAGCTGGGGAGACCGGTTGTCTTGCTTGACCGCCGCTATAGTACTGCGCCGTGGGTCGCGGCCAGTGGCGAACTGCCAAGCGATCAGTTGATCGGCGCGCGCTGCGATCAGGTGGTGTATCGACCAGCGCCGCCAGCGAGCGCCAAGCGCGGCGCGCCACGCAAGGATGGTGCGCGGTTCAAGGGCAGCGATCCGACCACGCAGGGACCACCAGATGTCGACTGGACTGGCGTGGATGGCCACAACCACGCGGTCCAGGTCAGCTGCTGGCAGGGGTTGCATCTGCGCAAAGCACGCGGCCTCACAATTACGGTGGTGCGGATCATCCGCGCTGGGGCGCGCAGCACCAAGCGCGATCCGCGCGTATCGTGGTTCTGGTGGCTGGGCGGGCCACTGCCGGACGGGTCCGAACTGGCCGGACTGTATCCGCGCCGCTTCGGCCAGGAACATGGCTATCGCTTCGACAAACACGATCTGCTGTGGGCGGTGGCGCGGGTGCGGACCCCTGAGCAGATGGAGCGCTGGACCGATCTGGTGGCGGTGGTGCATAATCAACTGGTGCTGGCGCAGCCACGGGTGCAAGGCGAACGGCGCGCGTGGGAGGCGCGGACGCGAGCGACGAGCCCAGGCCAGGTGCGGCGGGCGATGGGCCGGATTATTGCGCAGCTTGGCACACCCGCCCAGCCGCCCCAACCGCGCGGAAAAGCGCCCGGACGGGTAGTGCGAACAGTGGTCAAGCGGGCAGCGATGAGGGCCTCACTATAAAATCGATCTTGCTAGTAACTCTCTTTTGCGCCAAGGCGATGCCGGCGCGGACAAAAGTGCTCACGGATGCGGCCGTGGGCAGCGAGAAAGCGTTGGGCCTGGCCCGCTGATTTGAAGCGGCGCATCGTTCGTTCGCGCTGACCGGTCTCTCTGATGCGAATTTTCTGCTCGATTGCCCGCGCGTTTGTGCTGTCGCTGCTCCACACTGGGCAGCACCTGCTGTTTGGCTGCCCGATAGCTCGCCAGCTTATCCCTGATCATGACAGGCGGGACGTACTGACACCCTTTGAGCAGCTTGCGGAAGCATTTTTTCGCGGCGGCTTTGTTGCAGCGACTCTGGACCAGGATAGAGAGCAGATTGCCGTGCTGATCGACAGCCCGCCACAGATAATGCTGTTTGGCGCTGATTTTAAGAAACCCCTGATCGAGATGCCATTTGTCGCCAGTCTGCGCACGGCGTCGCCGCAGCTGGTTGGCAGAGTGCTGGCCGAATTTCCGGCAGCATTGTCGAACGGTTTCGTAGGTCAGTACAATGCCGCGGGCGGCCATGAGTTCTTCGACATCACGATAGCTGAGCGAGAAGCGAAACTAGAGCCAGACGGCGTGGCTGATAATATCGGCAGGGAAGCGCTAGCCGGTGTAGGCGGGCGAATCGGAAGCTGTTGTCATGCCGCCGATGACACCACAGGTTCCAGGGGTCGTTAAGCTGACAGTACCAGCGCACCGGCAGTGCATCGGCGTGAGGAGAGATGGCGCCGGTTGCCACGAGTGCCGCCCGAAGGGCATTATCCATTGCGCATCCGCGAAGAATGCGCAGACAGGCCCGGCCCAGCCGATCAAAGCCCTCCCGAGCATTGTTCCCGAATAACGCATGGGAGGGCTACGTTCCGGAGGTGGACCATGAGGTTTACGTCTCGCGCCGCGCGAGATTTTCTTGCAGGTGCTCAACCACCGACCACAGGTTGCCCGATTCCGTGCGCACCACCGGGGTTGCTGGGGAGCTCAGGTGCTCTGCCGTAGCCGCCTGTATCCGCTGCGCCTGCGCCTTTGTCTCGTGCCAGCTCATTGGGTGCGCGACGACCAGCGATGCGAGCGGATGCGCTTTCTCAGGCGCGCCCGTCGCAGCATACACCTCTGCGATACCCGTGAGCACGACCATCATGATTCCCTCGGCGCCGTACTTCTGCGCCTTTGTCAGCGCCTCGTACAGGTACTCACGCGCCTCGTCAGGCCGCTGGAACGCGAGCGCGGCGCGGGCCAGCCCGGCCAATGCATAAGCCGCGGGCCAATCGTGACCGATTTCTCTTGCTATAGCAAGGCTCGCCTGAAAGTGGCGCTCGGCCGACGCCGGGTCGCCGCACGCATGGGCGATGTCTCCCAGGCCGCGATGGTAGAAGACGGTGCCCCCCGCCAAAACCCAGCTGGTCGCGCGGTCACGCATGTCGGCGAACATAACTTGTGCCTGCTCATAGTGCTGCTGGGCGGCGGTGTAGTTGCCGGCAACTCGCTCGATCTCGCCCAGCTCCCAGATGTGCCATGCTTCATCCAAGCGATAGCCGACTTGGCGGGCAAGACTCAGGCTGCGCTCACGGGTCATCCGTGCGTGCGCGAGGTCGCTGTAGCGCAGTGCCTCGTAGCTCTCGCGCGACAGCGCTATTAACGCCTCCGCGAGGTGGCCTCGCTGGAGGTGAGCGTCACTCATCTGGCGGAGGTGGTGGAAGGCCGCCGGCCTATCGCCGAGCCGAAAGTTCACATCGGCGAGTTGCCAGTGGATGCTGACAGCGTGCCCCCAGTCATCGATCGCAGCCAATCGGTGCTGCGCGGCTTCGAAATGGTCGCGTGCCTCGGGCAGCCGCTCCTGCAGCAGATACACGCTGCCGAGCGCGCGCAGTGTGTTGCTGCTCTCGCGTACATCGCCGAGCGCCTGGAAGAGCGCCAGGGATTCGCGCAGGTACCCGAGCGCCTCGTCCAGCGACTGGCTCGGATTGATGTTTGGTAGCCGGATGGACAGGATCCGCCCGAGACTCTGGAGCGCAAAGGCCAGCTCCCAACGCCGGCCCGCTGGTCGTAGCTCGCCGATCAGGCGACGCAGCTGCTGCATTCCCGCATTCGCGTTGGCAGCAGTCCAGGCGTATTCCGTCGCCAGCAGCACGCCCCAGAACCCGAGCGCTTCCCAGCTCGATCGGCTGCGGGCCATTGACCACGCGCGCTCGATATCATCCGCGAACGCTACTCCCGGCACACCCGGCAACAAGTCCGCGCGGAGCGGGTACCCGGTGCGTAGGAATGCGCCTTGCGCCGCTAATAGCATCGTCAGGTACAGCTCACTGTCGCGGCTCGTCGTGTCTTCCTCGACGACACGTTGCGCAGCCTCCAGAAGGGGGAGCACGGCGAACCCTTTGACATCCAATTCGCCATAGCGAAATAGGGCGGGAAGCATCTGGCGCGTAAGAGTCTCGACATCGCCCTTCTCCACCAACCACAGCCAGGCGGCACGCACATCGTCAAAGACCGTGCGTAGCGTGCTGACGGCGGTCTGGGGCTGTGAACCCCGCAAGTGTTCGTCAAGCTGGTGCAGCAACGCGCCAATGTAGGCCGCGTGCCGGTCACGGCAGCGGCGCCACGTGGAAGGCTCTCGCGTGAGGATCTCGGCAACGTACTGGCGCATCAGCTCGTGCATTTGGAAGCGATCCGCGGTATCGCGCTGCAGCCAGGACTCGTTCACCAGGACACGGAGGGTCTGGATTGTCGCACCCGCCACTGCCTGTGCTGCCTGGCGCTCAAACGGCGCATGAAAGACCGTCAGCGCCTGGAGGATGCCTTGCGTGGCAGCGTCGAGCCGCATCCAGGATGCGTCGAACACCGCCCGCAGACTCTGCTGGCGCTCGGGGACATCCCGCCAGTCTGCCGCCAGAAAGTCAAGGCTGCGCTCGATCTCGGCGGCGATCTCCACGGGCGCCAGCACATCCGCCCAGGCAGCCGCAAGCTCGATCCCGAGCGGTAGCCCCTGGACAAGCTCGCAGATGCGCGTCACCGCTGGGAGTAGCTCCGGCGAGAGGATGAAGGCTGGCCGGACACGCCGAGCACGCTGCTCGAACAAATCGACGGCGCTCGATGCTCCGTCCGTGCTGCCCCCCGACGTGGCGCTCACTGCTATCCCTGTGATCGGAGCGGTGGGCAGGCCGCCCACCGGGAAGATCGCCTCGCCCTGCACATTCAGCCGCGCACGCGAGGTAATCAGGAGCGTGACCCCTGGCGCCGTGGTGAGCATGGACCCGATCAGATCCAAGGCCTCTTGGTCGAGCAGGTGCTCCAGGTTGTCGAGCACGAGCAGCAGCCGCTTCGGGCGCAGGTACTCGAGCAGCTGCTGGTGCGGTGGCTGGTCCGTAGAGAACGAGAAACGCACCGCGCTGGCAACCGCCGGCACGATCCCCACCGCCGTATCGACGGGCGCGAGGGCGAGCAGGCGATGTGGCGGATCTCCCAACAGCAGACGCGTGATTGCGTCGAGCTCTGCATCGCGTCCGACGAAGCTCGTCAACTGTGGTGGCAAATTGTGCGGTGGGAGGGAGACCTCGTGCGGTCCGCTGGCCTCGGCCTGAGGTTGCTGCACTGCTGGGTGTACTGGTGGCGGTATGGGCTCCGCGCCTGGTGGTGTCATCTGCCGGGTACGGATCGCCTCGTAGAGCGCCGTGGTTTCCTCCTCCGGCTCCGCACCAAGCTCTGCCTCCAGCACACGGACGCACTCCTGGTACTGGCGCGCCGCCGCTGCATGTTGCCCTGCGAGCGCGTAGAGGCGCATCAGCGTGCGGTGTGCCGGCTCATGGAGGACGTCAAGTGCCACCCAGCGCCGGGCATAGCGGATAGCATCGCCGTAGGCGCCAGTGCTCTGATGCGCCTGCACGAGCTGCTCCAGCGCCTGGCCGTAGAGCTGGTGCAGGCTCTCGCGCTGGAAGAATTGCCACTCGTCGAATGCCGGGCTGTCGGGCAGGGTGAAGCCGGCCAGGAACTCGGCCGTGTAGAGCTCGATCGCCGTCGTGAGATGCGCGAGGCGCGGTCCGGCGAGCGCGTGCGCGGGCGATGGCGGTAGCCCGGCGGTTACTTCGTCGCGAAATGCGGCGCAGTCCAGCCACAGGTCGAGGTCGCGGCGGATGCCGACGGTATCGCCATCGGTAGTAAGCACGTCATCGCCAAGCGTCTCCGCCACGCGATGGAGCATGCGGCGGATCCGGCCTCGCCCCTCGCGCTGGTCGCCCTCTGGCCAGAGCAGCGTCGCGAGGGCATCGCGGCTGTGGGGCTGGCGGGTGACCGCGAGGTAGACGATGAGCGCGAGCGCCTTGCGGAGCCCGAGATCAATGAGCTGTTCGCCGCGCTCCAGGCGCGGCGGCCCAAACGCGTAGATCTTCAACTGTGCCATGCGGATCCTCCCGTGTGACGTGATTGTACGAGCAATGTGACAGCTCGGCAACCGACCGAAGGCGGATCACGATGGCTCAGAAGTGGCGAAGAACCGCATAATGATCGGCTGGTTGTGATAGTCGAGGCACGGCGTGCCGAAGACGTAGAGCTTAGGCCCTCATCCTATACCCTTCCCAATCCTATACCCTTCCCACAGTCGCTCACGTACGTCGCCTCAACTGGAAGGACGTCTCTGGGGACGTTGCGCTTACAGGGTGCGACATGGAGACAAGATGCGGCCGGCGGCCCAAGGAGACGTATCGAGGACGGCAAAGGCGACGTAGCGATGACACCCAGCCGCTACACTGGCATCATCTCGGCGGGCGATTGAGTTGCTCTGCCGACGTAGCTGATATAGAATAAGGAGAACACTTACCATGAGCACCGTACAATCCATTGTTCGTGTCCGAGCCCACATCGCTCTGCTGATCGCCACACTGCTCGTATTGCTCGTGGCGCGCGGCACATCGGTTGTCGCCGCGTCGGCACGGCTGCACGATATCTCGTTCGCATCTGTGACCAATGCCGTCGCACTCGAGCGAGGCGGCAGCGCGAGCGCCGAGGCAGCCGTCGACAGCCTTGCTCGTGCCCTCAGCCGGGAACATGGTTACCAGCCGAGCAGCTTCAAAGTGGAACTCTATCGCATGCCAGCTGTGGGTCAAGCCGATATCGAGACATTCTTCACAGCGACGATCGCCCACGGAGACTGGACAGCCGCGCCAGAGTTGACGACCGGTGGTACGTACAGGGCGATCGGCTGGACACGCGAGAGCGGCCATGAAGCAGTCGTCGGCGGGTATGGGCAAGACAGTGTGAGCGAGCAGATGTTTGTCATCATCCTGCGCGCATCCCGCTGACATCCTTTCCGCTGAGCCAATATGGGCTGGGTACACAGTCACCGAGGTTGTGTTTGTGTTCGGATCGGTTCGATGACTGCCACGTTAGATGCCGGAAGGATTCACCCTGCACTGTACTCGCAGACACCGTAGCTGCTCTGTCGTGATCGAGAACGATTTCAGGATTATGGGGCGGCTGCGCGCCCCATAATCCTGAAATCGTTACGAGACTCTAAAACGCGACAGCAGAGTCGTGAGTAATGATTGCGGGTTTTTGGCGATTCGCTCGGAGCGACCGATCGCGTTGCCAACCGATGCCACGGCCCCAGCCACCGTGAAGCCGGCATGGCGGGCCGCTGATCGTCGAGCTGTAGGGCAGGAGAGGACGTCGCGCATGGGCCACCCTCATTGGGGGCAGAGCGGCGCCGCCGGGAGATTGTGTTCGTGGCGCTGCAAACCGCTGTGCAAGCGCTGATGCGGGTCGGGAGTGCTGCTCGGCCGTAGGGCAGCGTTCCCCGTCATCGCTTGCATCATATCGCTCCTCGGCGGTCGGACCATGCCGGACTCACGCCTCGCAGCGCACCGGCATCGTTCCTTGGATCCGCATGATAGGGTTCAACCCCGGCAGCGGTCATGTATCCGAAGATACATTGCGCGGTACATCGCGCTGGAGCGATGGCGGCGCGGCGAGTGGACGTGGGGTCGGCCTAGAGCAGCCCCAGCGCGCGGGCGCGCGCCACCGCCGCGGTGCGGCTCTGGGCGGCCAGCTTGCCAAGCAGACTATGGATGTGCCGCTTGACTGTGCCGACTTCGATCGTGA
>WNFY01006447.1_pt1 | contig 10441 bp, 7 predicted proteins | sample 5400091 | NCBI WGS metagenome assembly WNFY01 (sample SAMN13153364, study PRJNA577476) | soil metagenome | isolation source: 60 cm soil or saprolite under grassland replicate 1 | place: USA:California | collected 2016-06-15
CATGGGCATTAAGTTAAGCGGCCACAACCCCACCCCAGGGCGACCGCAAGGGTCCCCGCTCCGCACCACCCGACCCCCGCCCTTACAAAGATACGGATCTGCCAATGCCCGCTTCGTGGTCTTTGTAAGGGCGGGGGTCGTGAGGATGAGTGGATGGGACCCTTGCGGTCGCCCTGGGGTGGGGCGCTCCTCCTCGAGTAGTACGTTAACTTAATGCCTATGAGGGCGACGCAAGCGTCCCCACATCACTCCACAACGCTCCCGCCCCTACGCGACCTGGAACCCTGGCCCCTGATTTTGGGTTGAACCGCTCACTCGAAAGGAAACTCCACCCCCTGCACTTTCTCCAACATCTCTCGAACATTATCGTAATCCTCATCTCTAACAGCTACTAATCGCTCAATCAAACCTTCCCGCAACTGCCTGGCGCCACAATCATCAAGATGCATCGTAATCAGCGCATCTTGCAACTTGCATTTCAATTCGTTGTCCAGCCTCCTGGACACAACCACGGGCGGAATACTGGATGGTCCCAGCACATCAACGACTCGCAGTCTTCTGGCCAGGCCCTTATCTCTTGAACGTAAAATATCTGACAGGTGCGAATCAATTGCCGCCGCATCTACTTCTCCTTCCAATATCATTTCAAGTGACCGCAGATGAGAACCCGACTTTACCGTTTTCCCAAAGTAATCAGGCGATTTGCCTCGCTCAAGCAAACTGTAACAAACCAGGTTACACCCGGAATGCGATGCACGTTCGTTGTAGGCCCATACGCACCCACCTAAATCATCGAAGTTTGTATTTGGACTATCACTGCGCACGATGACATCAGAAAAATAAATTGGCCTGTGCAGATAGCGTTTACCCATTAATACAGGCGCCGCTAGCAACTCAACAGGACATGTATTCTGACTTGTCATGCGCACATAGGGTAAACCACAAATAAAAGCGATATCCACCTGTCCATCTGCAAACTCTTCAAAGGATTGTCCAACTTCAAGAGTCGTCTGGCAGCCTACCCTCTCGCCAACATATCTGGCGATGTGCGCATATGTCGAATACATAATGGGAGAGAGAAACGTCGCAAAACGAATTGGTGTTGTGTTATCCATACCAACCCTCAACTTTTCCAATCAGCAAGAAACTCTTTATGTTTCTCCTCTACATGTGCTCCCAGCACAGGATGCAACTCCATCACGGGTGAGTATTTACTTGCCGGAACAGTCCTTCCCAAAGCTTCTGCCATTGCACGCACGTAGTGGGGCGCTCCGCCACAGCAAATACCAATGTAGTTGACTCCGATGGCCTGGGCTTTTCGCGCAAAATCGGCCATCTCAAATCGGTTGCATAAAAATGGCTCGAGCAAGATCGGAAACGCCTGCTCGCCACTAGCAGTGCGCAACGACTCAAATGTTGGAAATTGAGCGTTTGTCTTGTAAGGTACAGGCTGCGCAGCAACATAGCAGCTTATGACACTGCGAATTTTTTCGATGATCGGCAGCATCGACTCTGGCCCGCGATCGCAGTTCAAGCCAACAATATCTGCTCCATGATCCGCCAGTATCTTACAGGCTTCAACGTAGTCGTAGCCATCTCGCGTTTGATCATGTTGAACCGATGCCAATGTCACCATAGCGGGTAGTTTGAGTTGTTTGATGACCTCCAGCGCGATCAGCGCCTCCCCTAGATAGTCGTTTGTCTCGGAGATGACGAAATCGATTCCTTCCTCCACCGCCCAACCAAGTTGCTCCTCATACATCATCTGTACAACCCTGGAGCTTTCTTTCGCATTATGAGGATCATAAGCCCATGTGTTACAAATATTGCCTGCAACCAGTGCATCTCCTTCACGTGCGACCTCGTTGGCCAATCGGACCGCCTGGCGATTCATGAATTCCAGGTCATTCTCTCTGCCAACATCCTTCAATTTTTCGCGGTGTGCATAGTAGGTCAAAGCTACCATGACTTCACTTCCCGCTCGCAGAAACTCACGGTGCAGCTCTTTAACGGCCTCTGGGAAATCAAGCACTACTTCTGGGACATAGGGACCCGCCTTGATATAACCCCTTCGTTCAAGCTCAAAAACGTAGCCCTCTGCCCCTTGTACGACTCCTTTTTTCAGCCTATCCAGAATGTCTCTATTCGTCCTACTACTCAAATCTTTCCTCCTTCTTTTGCTCCAGAATCACGAGGGCGACCATAAAGACCCACCCTTCCCAACTCAACCCCGCTCGCCCCTACGGATCATCCGGCTATACAAACCTCTGTGGTGAGAAACGGTTGATCTCGTAAACCGTTCCGTCTTGCAGGGCCAGTTGCATAAGCGTCCGACCCACCCACGGGGCAAATTTGTATCCGGTGCCGCGCCATCCTACGCCAACATAGATAGTTGAAAAACCGGGCACGTTGCCGAGGATAAAATTGTCATCGGCGACAAGGTCATAAAAACATTGGTCGACATCTGTCACATCCACAGCGTCGGCATCACGTAAAGCAGGCATACACTCCTCCACAAAACTGTGAACATCGTGAATACGCGTATTCAATTTTTTGATATCCGGGGGATTGTAGAAGCCTATCTTCACACCAGGTGTCTTTCCCTCATAGATAGGATGGCCATAAATACCAACATCCAGGTATGCAAAAACAGGGAGCGTATCGCTTGTAAACATCGCCTTCTTCTCTGAGGGAGGTATGAAATACTTGCATTGACTGGGTCTATCCGGTACAAGAGGGAAGCGTATAGCGCAACCTTCAATACAGTGCAATACATCGTTTGTCCCCAGGCCAGCTGTGATAACCAGCTTTTCGGTCACGAATTTTCTAACATTGGTGTTGATGTGCAGGCTCTTTTCACGTTGCTGAACACCCGACACATCCACCCCTTCCACGATGTTTACATTTCGTTCTTTGAGCAACGCTAATAGTGTCTGTGTAATGACTGGAACATAAAGCAATCCTGCTTCAACATCTAAACGTCCCATATCTGCATCGAATTGTGGGAACCGCTGCTGGAGGATTTCTCGAGCGAATGCTTCCCTTTTCAAATGTAAGCCCGTCAGTATGTTGTAGCTTTGCGCGGCATACGTCTCGCTTATTTCATGTGTGATGCTCTCTTTCGCTATATTCAAACAGCCACAATCAATGATGAAAGGTTCAGCAGCCTTGCTCTGTAGCTCGAGCCACAATTTTCGAGCTTCATAAGCAAGCCTGGCATACAAGGGATCCAGGTAATCGTTTCTGATCGACCTGGTATAGCTGAATGAAGCCGCCGCTTTATTCTCCACACCTATAGTTGCCTTCTCTAAGATGGTGATATTTTGAACAAATTCAGAGGCATAATAGGCAGTACATAGCCCCATAATGCCGCCTCCGATAATTGTGAGGTTTTGTATTTCTTCTGGCATGCTGTCTATTTTCCTTTCTTCAGGTGCTTGCTATGGTCCCATCAAAGGGCGACGCAAGCGTCCCCACCCAACACCTCGACGCCTTTGCGATAGGCTGCACGTACGCAGAGGTACCGCCAGGGCGACGCAAGCGTCCCCACCCAACACCACACCACACCCGCCCCTACGCGATCTGGTGTCAGACCTCGTAAGTTAACTCTTGAATAATTGGCTTCTCATGAGGCTTGTGGAACTGGTAAAACTTTGTTTTCTGCAATAGCATTTCGTTGCGAACCAATCCACCTGGCATAATTCCATTATGCAGGCGTACCCAATCGTAATAACGCGGTGATAATTGGTAGGCAGCGTAGGCATGCAATTCAGAATTTCTGATATGCATTTTTGTCTCCGGGCCACTGAACAACACAAGGTTACACCACCTGCTATCGCGCAATTCAAGTGAAGAGTAGCTCATCAGGCCAGGTGTATGTATAAGCTCGACGATGAGTTTTTTATCCACAGTCCGAATCTCTTCAATGACCTGCGAATCTCCTGGCTGCAGTTTTCTGCTAATGAAACCTACAAAATCGAGTTTATTGTTCAGTAGTAGTTCTTGTGGACTGTAAATAGCGATACGGTGCGTATATTTATGCCCCTCTTCCAGGTAATAAAGCAGAGGTTGCGATGGATCGGTCGGTTTATCGAGGAGGTACAAGGTGATAAATATTCTCTGAGCCATATACCTGAGTAGCACAATATCTTGCTCATAGTCCTCGTCGCCTGGTGGTGAATCTTCATCCAGCACTTCGTTGGAATTCAAATAACTATCTTTGTTCATACGGCCTGCCCCTTATGTACATGATATAAACTCATACATAGATGAATAGACTGACTCTATTGATTGTGATTGTCACCCTGAGCGCAACAAATGGGCTCAGCATGACAGGGCTATAGCTCGTTGAGCGGAATTTCTGCTCAGTGAGGTAATGTGAAGTGGAGATCCTAAGCTATAAAGGAAAGACAAACCCGGTGCAATGTATATAGAATAGCCCTACATAACTCGTCCAAATCTGCTACACTTTCATCTAATGGAGAGTGTTATCAGAAATGTTCACGTATGCAGGTATGCTAATTTGCTTGTGCGGCTAGCCTTACAGACTTAGAGGATCAATGATGGTGAAAATGGCCTGGGGCATGGGTGGAAGAGCAGAAAAGCGGGCGAGTATTGTAGGATAATAGTAGACAACGCTTGAATAAATATTGTGCAGTTTGTATCATTTTTACATGCCCTCCTGTTATAACTATATTCCCCCACAACTCTTAGGGCACCTTTGTCTAAGAGCAACATGTATCAAGTACCATTGTATGTAAAGCATCTGGTATTGTCAATAGTTTGCATTTGTGAATGCAAAACTACTGAGATCTCCTTATCGCAGCTCTTACAAGCCTAATTTCTTCATAAGAATACTCATCCCCCAGAAATTCCTTGACAGGCTTCAATAGATTATCACCAACTTGTTCTAGCGCATCGACTATCACGTCATAATGTTCTGGCTGAACCAATCTATCAATATCAACAGCTTCGCCTGCCTCAGCAAGCTCGGTGAGATGGTTCAAAATAGTTATCGGCTTGAGATTGCGCTCCATCGCTATCTCTTCCACACCTAATCCTTGCTGGTACAATGCCAGTGTCTGCTGGCGTGTACCAACACTGGTTGCTAGAGTAGGAGCACCAATCGTCGTTCTTTGTGGCTCGATGCCCATTTTCAGGTTATGTGACAAACAGTAGTCCCGAATCTCGTCCGTGAATGCCTCGAAATAAGCCGCCAGTTTGTTGCTCCCAACTCCCGGAATCTGTGCGAATTGTGATCGGCTTTGCGGCCTTCGTTGGGCCATGTAACGCAAACTCATATCGGAGAAAACAACGTAAGGTGGTAGGTTAAGTTCGTCTGCAATCTGCTTGCGTAGAGCACGCAGGCGATGGAATAATTCCTCCTCGCTGGCTGTCAAATCGAATGTATCGCTACTCTTAACCTGGCGTTTTTGCACAGCTTTAATGGGCGCTGCAATCTCGACCGTGCGCTCCTTTCGCAATATCTCCATTGAAAGCTCATTCAGTCTGAGGACTGGGTAGCCATCGGTTGTTTCTGTCAAGAGCCCCTGATGAATGAGCGCGCGACCAATACGTTGCCATTCATCGGCGCTCTGATCTTTCCCAATACCGTAGATTGGTAATTGGTCATGGTGATAATCACGGATCTTCTGAGTATTTGCGCCGCGCAACACGTCGATTATCTGACGAAACCCAAAACGTTGACCCGTCTTCGCAATTGTAAATAGAAATTTCCGGGCATCGCTGGTTCGATCTTCTGTAGTTGATGGGCTCAGACAGTTGTCACAGTTACCGCAATTCTCACCTTGTAGTGTTTCACCGAAATAGCCCAGTATCACACGGCGGCGACAGGCGCTACTTTCGCTGTAAGCTACCATTTGCTGAAGCTGTTGGCGAGCGATACGCTGCTCCTGTTCGTCAGTTTTTTGTCCGATCATAAACTCAACCTTGACTCGGTCACCATGGTTGAAGAAAATGATGCATTGTGCGGGCAGACCATCGCGTCCTGCTCGACCTGATTCCTGGTAAAAGCCCTCGAGATTGCGTGGCAAATCGTAATGAATGACTGCGCGCACATCCGGTTTACCTATACCCATACCAAAGGCGATGGTTGCCACTAAAACGGATACATCGTCGCGAATGAAACGCGACTGGTGCTCACTGCGCTGCTCATTGGTCATCCCAGCATGGTAAGAGAGAGCGCGAATTCCATTGTGTCTCAGTGCCTCACTCAGTTCATCGACACTTTTGCGACTCTGGCAGTAAATGATTACTGGTGCATCTGGCTGTTCGCGCAATAGCTGCACTAACTCACCAAATGATCCTTTGTTTTTAGGGCGAACTTCATAATAGAGATTAGGTCGGTTGAAACTTGCGATATGAATATGGGGATCGCTCAGCCGCAGTTGTTCCAAAATATCCTGGCGAACTCGCTCGGTTGCTGTTGCTGTCAAAGCCATCATGGGAATATGTGGATAGCGAATACGCAATTGCCCCAACTGCCTGTATTCAGGACGGAAATCGTGTCCCCATTCACTCACGCAATGTGCCTCATCTACCGCGAGCAACGATAGACCCACTGTTCGCTCGACCTGGTCTAAAAACGATAGGAAGTTCCCGCTTACCAATCGCTCTGGCGCCACGTAGAGCAACTTTAGCTGACCATTCAAAGCCGCCCGTTCTCGCTCAATTCGTTCAACGGGACTCAACGTGCTGTTGACGAAGGAGGCGGGGATGCCATTTGCTCTCATGCGATCTACCTGGTCTTGCATAAGTGAAATCAATGGCGAAATGACAACTGTAAGCCCAGGCATCAATAAGGCTGGAAGTTGGTAGATGAGCGATTTGCCTCCGCCTGTAGGCATCAAAACAAACGCATCATATTCCCTTAATGCATACTCAATGATCTCGCGTTGTCCCGCCCGAAACGACTCATGCCCAAAATACTGTTTAAGTGCCTGCTCAATCTTATCCAAAGTTAAACGGTTCCTTATTCACAAAGTATTCTCTTATGATGATATACCATACTTATACTGCTCTTGTATGCAAAGTAGGAACATCAGAACAACCAATCGATATATTCATCGGTCATTCATGCAAATGTAAGAATGCTTAGACAGCCGTAGGAGCCGATTTATCGGCCTTCAGTAGATATTCCGTTATCTAGATTAATTTATGAAAATTCTACACTAACCTTTAATTGAGGCCAGCAGTTCGGCACAAATAAGTTGGTCATCTGAGATACGACCACTATCCTCGATAGTCCACCACACACTAAGTACAGCCTGAGCCATAGCCCAATTGCGCACTCGTGTACGATTAAGATTGAGTAACTCGGATAACTGATCTATACGGCGTGTCAGAACGCGAACTGCCTCTGCAGCATCGAGCAAGTTTGGCAGGCGGTTGCGTAGTAGCGCTCCCGTTTCGTAAGCGGGTTCGCCAATTACGCCCTTGGGATCAATGCCTAACCATGGCGCGCGCTCGGCTGCCAGGATATTCTCATAATGAAGATCACCATGCAGCAAGACGCTTTCGGTCATAGAAGCACTCAGTTCCTCAAAGAGACTTTCCGCTTCTTGGAGTAATGCTGCAGGAAAAGGGCCATTTCCGCCTTTGTAATATTGGCGTAGCCGGATGAAGCCACGTCCCCAATCGATAACCGAGGGGAACGGATGAACTGCTGGAGCTGGCCGCCACAACTGTCTCATAACAGTAGCTGCATGAGATGTAGCTTCATCATCGTCTTCCAATTCGCTGAGCGGCGTGCCAGGCTCCAGACGTTCTAACAGTAATGCCTTGTCGTTTATATCATAATCGAGCAAGCGTACCATTCCGTGCCCATCAAAGAGCCGTAACGCCTCAGCTTCCTGCGTGAATTCGTCAGTTGGAGCATGTACTTTCACGACCACAGCCGTACCATCACTTTGTAAGGCAGGAGCGATATAATGATATGCGTATGTCTGGTAGACGAACGGTGAAGCAAAGCTGAGACACCAACGCTTCTCACAATTTACAAGGATGGCGGGGAGCCGTTCGATCCAGGCAATGCCCTCCTCACCATGAAACGCGCCTGCTTTGCGTATGAAATCATCTGGAATAATGTTCATTCCTCCGTGCTTATCTGTCTGGCTTCAGGCCATCCCGTACAGGTATCAATAGGTAAAATTTCCAATAAACTCTCACATTATAAGACGCGCTATCATCAGAGGTCGAGTCAAATTCTATACCTCATCTACTCCACGCTAACCTCTTACTGCGCCATTAGAATTCAATATCGGGTGATATAATATCCTCTAAGGAACAGTTTTTTTATTAAAAATGAAGGAGCCAGAATTTCAAGGAGTACAGGGTCCGGAGGACTATGCGTCCAATCGTATATAGTAGGGGCGTGCCCTTGCGGCCGCCCTGGTCGCTCAACGAGGAGATATTACCATGTCAATTTCAAGCCCCTCAACGCAGCAGGGTGCGATTTATCAGAACTTCATTGGTGGCGAATGGCGCAACTCACGAGGTAGTGAGACATTTGCCAGCACTAACCCCGCTCATACCTCAGAGGTTATTGGACGTTACCAGAGGTCAACTGCTTCCGATATCAAGGATGCCGTCGAAGCAGCAGTCAATGCCCAACCCGGTTGGGCAGCGATTCCTGCGCCTGAACGCGGCGAGATTCTTCTGCGTACAGCTTTACTGTTAGAACAACAGAAAGAAGAGCTTGCTGCCCTGATGACTCGCGAAATGGGCAAGATTTTGAAGGAGACACGCGGTGATGTGCAAACTGCCATCGATGTCGCCAAATACATCGCGGGGGAGGGACGTCGCGCAGAGGGTGAGACTGTTCCATCTGCGATTCCAAATAAATTCAATATGACCGTTCGTCAGCCTGTTGGTATTGTTGGCATCATCACTCCCTGGAACTTTCCAATGGCGATTCCCGCCTGGAAGACCCTCCCAGCCCTCCTAGCGGGCAACGCTGTAATCCTCAAACCTGCCAGTGATACTCCCTTACTAGCGCTTAAGCTTGCTGAAGTACTTCATAAAGCTGGTTTGCCTGCAGGCGTGCTAAATGTCGTCACTGGTCCGGGTGGCTCTCTTGGAGATGTGCTGGTCAGCCACAGAAACGTCAATATGATCTCCCTCACTGGCTCAACCGAGGTAGGGCGACATGTCGCGGAAATTTGTGGTCGTGATCTGCGTCGCTGCGCTCTCGAACTGGGGGGTAAAAATGCCGTAATCGTGCTCGAAGATGCGGACCTTGACCTCGCAGCCGAAAGCGTGACCTCTGGTGCATTCGGTACTACAGGACAGCGTTGCACAGCCACGAGCCGTGTGATTGTACAAAAATCAGTGCAGCAGGCGTTCACTGATCGCCTCGTTGCAGCAGCCGAGAAATTGCATGTTGGTGACGGCTTGAATCCCGAGATTGATATGGGGCCGCTTGTGAACACCGGGCGCGTCAAAGCAGTACACGAATACACCGAAATTGGCAAGCTAGAGGGGGCCAGGCTCGTCCTGGGTGGTTCGCCTCTAACAGGTGACGACTATAGCGAGGGAGCATTCTACAAACCTACCATCTTTACCGACGTTGGCCCATCAATGCGTATCGCCACAGAGGAGATCTTTGGACCCTTTGTCTCCATTGTGCCCATTGCGACATACGAAGAAGCCATCAAGGTTGCAAACTCGACCGAGTATGGCCTTTCGACTGCAGTCTTCACCGAAAGCAATCGTTTGACCTTCCGAGCCATACGCGACATCCAATCTGGCCTGGTCTACTTCAACGCTCCCACTACAGGTGCTGAGATCCATATGCCTTTCGGTGGCATGAAGGCCAGTGGTAACGGCCACCGTGAGCTAGGCGCTGGTGCCGTAGAAGAGTTCAGCGAAACCAAGTCCATCTTTGTATCGTACCCCACCCGCAGATAAGCACGAAATGGGAGTACAGCGGGTTAATGGCATCTAACAAATAATTTGGACAGCCGTACTGCTCTGTCAAGCTTGACAGAGCAGTAGGAGCCGATTTATCGTGCTCACCGCCGATTTATCGGCCTCAATTGGCATCAACCTCCCCGGTTGTCATGCTGAGCGTAGCGAAGCATGACAGGGGTGCTGTCCCATAGGCGTGGACTTAAGCTATCTCAACAGGGCGGGGGCAAGCCCCGCCCCTACTCTACACGGACTTGGCAAGCGGGTTCTTCGTGTAGAGTAGGGGCATCCCTTGCGGATGCCCAATAGGCATCAACCTAAGGAAAGGGAAGCCACGACTCCTGAAGTGCTAGACTGAAGACAAGAAATCGAAGCCTAGCACAAACAGGAGGAATGTCATGAGCAGTATAGCACAGGTAGCTGATGCACTGAAACGAGTCTTGACGGGACGCGCCAAGGAACTGGAGCGCGAGACGGGGTTTGTCGAGCGCAGTACGGCGCAGTTGGATGGGCC
>WNFY01006451.1_pt1 | contig 10438 bp, 7 predicted proteins | sample 5400091 | NCBI WGS metagenome assembly WNFY01 (sample SAMN13153364, study PRJNA577476) | soil metagenome | isolation source: 60 cm soil or saprolite under grassland replicate 1 | place: USA:California | collected 2016-06-15
ACATTACGCTTTGGGTTGGAGAAGCTGGGATTGCTGCCAGCGACACTCTCGGTCCTGATCGTGCTGCTGATCCCTGCTATAGCCTTCTTTGGCGCTGCGCTGGCGAGTGTCATCTCTTCGCGTGTACGCACATCTCAGGCGGCCCAGAATTTCAGTTCGTTTCTCCAGATCGTGCTCTGGGTCGGCTTGGGTGCGCTTTTGTTCCTGGTCGGGAACCTGGGACTCTGGGCATTCGCTGTGGCCGTGGCTGGCATCTATGCGCTTGATGGAGTGCTGATTCTGGTGAGTGCTGTGACCTGGAAACGTGAAGAGGTCATGGCGAAACAGTAGCGTGTATCCCGAGGACACCTTGCCACAAGATGCTGGGTCTTGCGCACTTTGATTGCTATTGGGGAGAGGAGTGATACACTTGCACTACCGGTAGTTTGGGGACTCGGGATTTTGTCTTGTTTGAAGCCCATCCAATAGTGATAGTCTAAGCTCAAATTGCTCAGATTATACGGCCGAAATCAGGTGCGATTTCCCGAATCAACAAACTACCGCTACCTGGATTTTCTGAAGCACGAGCACCCCGATTTGCCGCTCATTCTCGAACATCTGTCTGTCGATCAGCTCCCCGCGGCTCTTCAGCAGTTGCAACTCGCTGCTGCCGCAAGAGTCTGAGGGAAGGCCGGATAACTCATTATCCCGGCCTTCCCGAAGCCAAGGAGAGACGCCCGGGTCACCAGCCGGAGTGATGGGTGCCGATACCGCTCAGCGTCCGATTTTGTGGTTGTTTTGGAAGAGAAGTGCGTCTGTACGCGGCAAAATGCCGCGCAACATCTTGACACAAAGAGAGGAGTTGTATGGCTCCCGTGGGCTTGAAAAGCCGGAGACAGAAGCGTACAATAGCCGGAAAAGAATCGTCGTCGAAGGCGTATTGGGCAATGGCTTGTGCCGTGGTCCGGCCACCGTCGGCGCTGGCGATCAGGCGTGTTTTGTACTGCAACCCAAGATGTGGAAGGACCAGAAATGCAGGTGATCTTCGTTGGAGGGGCCAGTGGCGTTGGTGCCAGTTGCCTGGCCATTGAACTGGCAGGACAGTGGATCGTCGTCGATGCGGGTATCCGCCTGGATCGCCACACTGATCCACTCCCGGATCTGGCCGCCTTGCAAGATAAACCGCTTGCTGCCATTTTCGTCACCCATGCCCATGCCGATCACATCGGCGCACTCCCACTCTTGCACCGGGCGTTTCCCGCCGTTCCTCTCTATGCTTCACGGGCCACCGCGCTGCTCATGGAAGTCATGCTCGCCGATGCGCTCAAGATCATGGAGCGCCGCGCCGTCGAGGAGATGGAACTGCCGCTGTATCCCCCACAGCTTGTGGACAGCATGTTCCGGCAGCTTCGACCACTTCCGGTCGGAGAACCCGTACAGCTTCCCGCACTGCCTGGCATCACGCTTCATGCCAGTCATGCCGGTCACATTGCAGGAGCCATCAGTCTGGGTCTGCAATCGGAGGAGGGATCGATCGTGGTTTCTGGGGATCTGAGTCTCACGCCGCAGCGAACCGTGCTGGGGGCCGTCCCACCACCATTCGAGCGGCCCGATCTGCTCGTCCTGGAAGCGACCTATGGCGCACGCTTGCATCCCAATCGAGAGGCCGAGGAACTGCGACTGGCACAGGCCGTTGCTCAGGGGATTGCTGGTGGCGGGCATGTGCTCATCCCGGCCTTTGGCCTGGGACGTGGCCAGGAGGTACTGCTGCTCTTACAGGCGGCCCAGGAGCATGGGCAGATCCCTCCCTTCCCCATTGTTGTCGACGGCCTCATCCGAAAAGTGTGTGCCGCCTACTCGCTGATGCCCGAGGCGCTCACACCACGGCTGGCCCGCCAACTGCGCAAAGGCTACCGTCCCTTCGAGGGTCAGAACGTGACCTTCGTCAGTGAAGTCGGCGAACGTGAGCACATCCTGCAAGGCCCACCCGCCTGTCTGGTAGCCAGCTCCGGCATGCTGACCGGGGGACCGTCTGCCTGGTACGCGGCCCGGCTTGCCTCCGACCCCCGCGCGTCCATCCTGATCACGGGCTATCAAGACGAGGAGAGCCCAGGCCGACGGCTCCTGGACCTGGCGGAGGGCCAGCGCAACACTCTCGCCCTTGGTGGGCAGGAGGTGACGGTTGCCTGTACCGTCGGCAAATACAGCCTCTCGGCCCATGCCGATGGCAGTGAACTAGCCAGTTATGCGGCCCATCTGCATCCCCGCCGGGTCGCGCTGGTGCACGGCGACCAGCAGGCACGTCGGGAGCTGCGTGGGTTGCTTGAGGGGACCCAGGCCGTGCTCCCACAAGACGGGGACACGCTGGATCTGATGGAGAGGGTCTCCTCTCATGCGCGAGAAACCGCTGTGGTTCCGCTGCAAGCGCTTCCCTCTGGCATCGGAGGAGGCGCTCTCTTTACCGCGGCCCATGTGAAGGCGCTCTGGGGTGCGCTGCGACATAGGCCTGCGCATCAGGCGATGACGTTGCGTGAGCTGGTGGCGCTCTGGTATGGGGATGGGGCCATTGCCGAGCATCTGGCCTGGATGGAAGACGTGCTCGAAAACGAACAACCCTACGATGAACCGTATTTCGTGCGCCATCCCGATCTGCCCGAGGCGTATCGTGTCCGCCGGAGCAACACCGACACGGCAGAAGAGCCCCTCAGTGCCCTGGTGGGACAGGTCGTGTTGCTTCGCCTGCAAGCAGAATCCGCCAAGCCGGTCCTGTGCCGCGCTTTGGAACCCCATGACACGCTGCGGGTCCTGCATCCGCGTGGGGAGTACAATGATCGGACGCGGTTCTCGTTGCGGATGCTGCTCGATGTGGTTGGACCTCTGCCGTACATGGAAGGGCAAAGCGAACGAACGGTGCTCACCGAGGTGGCCCGGACCGCACGACGCATTCGCAAGTCGCTTTCAGCGCACCTGCTCGCCCGAGCCTGCGAGGAAAACGCCAGCTACACCCTGTCCCAACTGTGCGAAGTCGCTGGACTGGCGGTCCACGACCTGCCGACACGCATTGCCGTGGTCAAACTGATCCAGCAGCATCCCAGGCTCTTTGTGCAGCAGACGCCGCCGCTTGAGGCAGGGGGGCATGCCTGCTATGGGCTGGCTTGCACCTACCCGGAGGCGCTTTGCGAGCCAGAAGTCCGAGAACGCCCCGATCAGAACTGGATTCTCTCGGTGCTCAAGCGTCATCTGGGGACCCCGCCGGATCTGGTGCGTCAGAGTGTGAGCGCAGAGACCGGCGAGGTGACGCTCTCTTTCTTTTTTCCAGAGGTGGCCCAGGAGCGTTATCAGGACGCGATGGCAGCGGCGGCAGAAGAGACAGGGGTTTCGATCACGGTGGCTCCTCACACCCATCAGGAGGCACTGGCAGAAGTGGCGATCGGCTCCTTGCCCCAGGGATTGCAGCCAGCAGGACGCGCCTCGATCCTGCTGGATCGTCGCAGCGTTCGACTTCCCTGTCGCGGGCAGGTGAGTCAGGAACTGGTAGAGCAGGCCCAGAGGCGCTTCTCCGAACAGACGCGCTGGCACCTCTGGCTGGTTGTTCAATCCTCTGCATCCGGTGCACCTGCGGCATCTGCCAACAAGACAGCAGAGCCGCAGGTGGTCGCACCACCTTCTGCCTCCACGGTTTCCTCTCCGAGAGACTGGCCGTTGCCCGAACAAGACGTGCTGGAATATGCACGTGGGGTGCTTGGCTCCTTGCCGGGATATCTGAAGGTCGGGGTGAATCATCAGACCAAGCGGGGACTGCGAGTTCGCTTTATCTTCCCAGACGCGGCGCAGGCACGCTACGGCGAGCTTCTGGCCCAGGTCGGCGTCCAGACCGGGTGGCGGGTCGAACTGCATCCACGACCACAACAGGAAGCGCTGGTCGAGGTGGCGCAGCGGCTCTTGCCTCAAGGGGTTGCCAGTAGCGTGAGGCCGTCGCTGTACTGGGACGAGCGCCTGCTGAGCATGGAATGCCTCGGATCTCTCGATCAGGAGACGGCGGCCCAGATCCAGCGACAGTTTGCCCAGGAAACAGGGTGGTCGCTCGAACTGCGCAGGCCCTCTTTGCAGGAGGAGGTCCCTGCCCACTGCTCGCAGGCCGAAGCGATGGTAGAGGTAGGGGTGGTGCTCTCGGGAGCTTCCGATCTCTACCAGATTGGGGCAGATGCGAACCGAGGGGTGTTGTGGCTGCACTTCCATTTCCCGCAAATGGCCAGGGAGCGCTACGCGGAGCAGTTGGCCCGTCTGGCGGCACAGACCGGATGGCGGATCGAGCTGCATCCACGAGTGCATCAAAAGGCGTTGATCGAGCAGGCACGGGTGCTGTTGCCTGCCGACGTTGGGGTCGTGGGCAAGACCTCGGTGTACCAGGACCAGCAGTGCCTCTCGATCTCCTGTGCCGGGCCTCTGAGGGAAGAGGACCAGCAAGAGATCGAGCGGCGCTTTACGGAGCTGACAGGGTGGCACCTGGAAGTCGTGAGAGTTGCTGAGGAAGGATCTGGCCCCCATCATCCTGTCTGCGTGGTACCAGGGCGCATGGGCGAGGAGGAGGCGCTGGCTCTGGTCCGTAGCAGCCTTCCACAGGCTCCCCAGCGTATTGGCGTTGATACCGTCAGAGGGGTGCTACTCCTTTCCATGAGCGACCCTCCGCAGAGCGCGCCATCAGGTACCACGCTCTCCGATCTTGAGGCGCGAACTGGCTGGCAGATAAAGATCGCTTCCGTCGGATGAGCTTGGCAACCTACGCATGGATCGAGTCAAGCAATGCTTCGCAGCTTTCCTGCTTCTCGACATACGAAAGAAGAGTACCGCGCTAGAAATACACAGGTGACTCTTCTATCGCACCCTCTACTGTTCTTTGCCAAATAACCTGACTCTTGCGCAGGCTTGCCGATTCTAGAGGAAAGTACTCTCTAGTACAGAACGGTTTAAATAACGCGGGAGCATTTGAGAGGGCAAAGAACTTCACCAAGCTATTAAGGCTCCTGGGTTATTTTAGCAAAGCAGTACCAGGTTTTTAGGATGGAACATTTCAATGGCTCGTCCGAGCCATTGAAAAACGGAAGAGATGTTTCTTTTCTTGCTTTACTACTTGTATCTGAGTATGATTGTATTCGGACAGAGCCAAGAATGGCTCGGACGAGCCATTCCACCAGGAACACTCAATTATCAGGAGGGAACGATCTATATGACAGCACAAGTCATTGTTTTACCGAACCATAAGGGAGGCGTCACAAAGACAAGTTCATCTGCAACGTTTCTTGTCCTCCTGCATTTGCTAGGAACGAGGGTGCTTGGAATTGATACTGACCCTCAATCGAATATGTCATCACTGTTCGGATACAAAACACCTATCAGGGAAAACACCACAGCCTATGATGCAATCATGGGGCAGATTCCCCTTCAAGCAACAATTAGACGTACTTACATTCACCCTGATGGTAATGCTTTTTACGTCCCAAGGAGCGAGGCAGAGGTTGTTGCAGGAACCCGTTTCGGTCCATATATTAGCCCGATGGGCTTTAAGGGGACAGACGCCGACAATGAGCTAAAGAATAGTGAAGACATTCTGTTTTGGCCGAACCAACTCAAAAATGTCATTGCACCTCTCAGAGAGACCTTCGATTATATCATCGTTGACACGCCTCCCTCACTAGGAACACTGACCACAAACGCGCTCGTGGCAGCAGATTACCTTGTTATCCCGATGACGCCAGAGATATTTGCGTTAGAGGGCCTTTCCCGCTTGCTTGGTACGATACAACGCGTCAAGCAACAGACACAATCTCATCTTCGTCTCATTGGAATGTTCCTGAGCAAAGTTCAAACGTATCGCTCTCATAGAGATATTGCTGACATTCTCATCAGTTCATCTACCTTAGATGCTCTACTACACGTCTTGCAAGGTGAAAACCTTCGCTTGCTTAACACAGTAATTAAGCAAAACGCGGCGTTCGGGGAGTCGTTGAATAAAAAGTCTCTCCTTGTCATAGACAAGCCCAATAATGAGAACACGTTTACTTACTGGTTTCTGCTGAACGAAATTCTTGAGCAGGTTGGAGGCCCCGCAGCGCCAAAGGTGCAACAGGTCGTGAATAAGATCAAAGAGAGAACAGGAGGAGAAACGAGATGAGTCCAAGAAAGTCTAAAGTAACGGCATTCGATGCTGATTATCTGGCAGATATAGGAACCACGGATACTGACATCTTTGGGAAAATGGAACAAGAGACCAAAGCTCTACAAGAGGAAGTTCAGCAAGCCGACCCATCGAAGATCGCTCTCGTTCCCATTGAGAAACTGTGGGATAATCCTTACCAGGGACGTGAGGCAATGGATCAGGAAGAGCTACAGTCCCTTACTGAGGAAATCAGGGAAACTGGATTTCTTGGTGTTCTTGTCGCACGTGTAAGCCCAAAAGACGAGAACTATTACGAAATCCTTTCTGGACATAGACGAAAACTTGCTGCGGAGCGTGCAGGACTCACAGAGCTACCAGTCATAGTGAAAGCTTACACTGATGAGCAAATGTTATTCTTGGGAGCAAAAGAAAACATCCTTCGAGTAGATTTCACTCCCCTGGAAGAGGGAAAAATCTTTCAACGTATGATGGAAGAGATGGGATACACTCAAGTAGACGTTGCTGCAAAGATCCATAAGTCACGGGGGTATGTACGCGCCCGCCTGGCACTCACAAACACGTATCCAGATATTCAGGAAATGGTCACGCAGTACCCCGAAACGGTTCGCGCAGCTTACTATCTCTCACAGATCTATGATGAACCCATCAGAAGAGAAGCAGAGAAGGCACTCATCTCAAGGCAGATTAGTGGGGACGCTGTACCTGCATATATACAGAAGTTGCAAGAGGCAAAGGAACATCAAGAACAATTACAAGTCGGAGAGGGAAAGAAGCAGCTTCCGCAATCCTCCTCCCAAAGTTCGCCAGAAACGAGGAACTCTAGCGTGCCACATGAAGCTCAAACACAACATTCCTTCCCCTCACAGTCATCTATAGAGTTAGTACCAGTATCAGCAAGTGCTAAAGACGAAAACAGGCTGGGAAGAGAACTTAGCTACCTTCAGGGCTATGCAAACCGGCTGAAACAACGGCCCCGGTCAATGGAAGAAAAACGCATCCTTGAAGAAATCATAAAGGTTATTCTGCAGATCAACGAAGCTGATCCCCCTCCTGGCTCAACATCAACCGTATAAAAAGAGTGGCTCGTCCGAGCCATTCTTTTGGTTTTCTCATCATAGCGTTCATCAGAGAACAGAAAACAATACAGGCTCTTTTCGTTGTGGAAACGATGCAGCCTGTTGAAAAACCTCAAACCCAGCGAAACGTAATCAGAGTAGGAAGAAGTTTTTTATCGAGGCAAAGGAAGTGCTGTGATAATGGGAACCGAGCTGCGAACAACTCGCCTCTCTGCTCCCACTGGATCGGTTGGAGACCGTCGCCTGCCGATGAGGTTCTAATGGGGGAACTCTCATCTCTCAACGAGAGGGAGCCTACTTGCGGCTTCCTCTTTTGTTTTCTCTCGTATTGAGGCACCTGCAGAGCTTGATAGCACGCGAGGGCATCCCTTGGCCAGGGCGTCTTTCAACACGGTTGGGGCATCTTGACGAACAGGTGCTCTACAGTTTTGCGTAGAGTGTAGAGAAAACGGCGTGAGAAGGTCAAGAAATGCCCTGTCGTGATGAAGATGGGAAAAGCTACCCTCTCTGCCAAAAAGGGGTGTAGAACACGTTTTCCACAGGGTCTCCACGAGATTCTTGGGTTATGCACCAGACCATCCACATTTTTGGCCAAAAGATTGTGGATAACCGGGTTGCCAGATGGTCGTCGCTCAGGTACACTTCTCCTATCAGCATCGTTGTGGCCTGCTTGCTCGCCCTATTTCCTCCCGTTGTTTTGAAGCAGTCTTTGGGCAGAAAGGCAGAACCATGATGCGTACCCTTTTGATTCACGGTTTCCCCATCTGGGTGCGAGATGCGTTGGCGTCACAGGTGCTATTGGCAGCCCCTGGGAGGCAACACCCTCATACCTTTGGTGGACTTCCTTCCTCTCTGTGCCTGCTCGCCTTCAACGTTCGTCTGGTAGTGTCTTGCTCGTCATGTGGTCTCATCTGCTAGAAGTCGAGGAGGGAAGGTGCTATGCCTGTGTTATCATCACTTGCTCCAAAGAGTACACTGCGTCATCGTCCTATCGGGTCGCAGACGACGCAGCAAGAACCGCCACGCGTTCCCAGGGCCTCGCGTACCCAAACCCGGAAACCAACACCGGCGACGACTGCACCAGGTGACATACCGACCTGGAAGCCAGCGCGAAGGCGGCAACGCTTGTTGCTGGTTGGCATCGGGATCGGCATGATTCTGGCAGTTGGACTCGTCTTGCTGGGGCAGGCCCTACTCGGCTGGGTTGGCACGACTTGGGATGATCTGCACTATGGCCGACCGCGCACCTTCCAGACCGATGCGTTCGTTGGCCACGAGGCGGGAACACGACCCAGCCACTTCATCGCGCTCAATCTGCAAGGTCGTCTTGAGATCATTGAACTTCCAGGGGGAGATGCAGCTCATGCCAGGATCTTCGTCGGGCCTCATCTCTACGGCCAGAATGCGGATCTCGTCCCAATCACACTGCAGTTTGTGGATACTCAGCACAACCACCATCCAGATATGCTTGTCGTGTTTCAGGGAACACATCTGGTCTTTCGCAATGCGCAGGACACGTTTCAGCCGATCTCACCGACGGGATCGTAGAGCCAGTCATGTTGCTCTCCAGTTCCCGTGCTGGAAATACGCTCCTTTTCTCCATAGACAGTTCTTTCTGGTTCTGTTAAAATAGTTCCACTTTGAGGAAAGGTGGTAGGGTGAGATGTTTGGATGGCATGACCTGTTTTTTACGTCGCTTCTGTTGATCAGTGGTGTTTCCTGGCTCCTGGGTTTGGATCTTCCACGAGGAGACGAGGACCAGGAGCTGGTTGCGTCCCATGACCTGCGTGATGTCACTGCCGACACGCAGATTGGGTTCAATGACTCGACCGTCGCTGATATCAGCCGTGCTCTCGACGGTTTTTGTCATGATGCCAAGCACTGAGCGAGGCATGGAGGTGGGTAGGCTTTGCTTTTATTTTCATAACTGCAAAGCTTGCCCGACTCTTCCCCAACTGTTGCCCGACGCTCTCGTGTCGATCTGCATGGATTGTCATACTTCATGACAGAGCCGGGTGCGACCGTGTCTTGTCCTTGCCTCACGTCAACTCATCAAGAGCATTCTGCTGGTAGCTGGCTTATGCTTCCTCTTGTGCTTTGTTGAGGAGATGGAGTGCTTCTTGCAAGGTCTGCTGTCTCGATAGGAGGCTGGCGATCTCGGTCACGCAACGCGCTGCCGCTCCTTCCGTCCAGACAGTGCCAGAAAATAGAGCGAAATATTGCATAGCCACATCTCGCCACAATTCCTGTTTATTTCGTGAGGGTAATCCTCACCGGATGCACTGCAAAATCCTCTACACCCTCCGACCCGAAGGCATCAGGTGCTACTTTTCGGATAATATTTCCCGAACCGTTACTATCGGCATTAATGTATCGCCCGTTCGCTGCACGATATAATCCACGTTTCACGCGCTTACCGCTAAACGTGTACTTGGTATCATCGCCATTCTTGCGAACTGGTAGTGGGTCCAGGTCCAGGAAACTGGCTTTACTGGTGTAGGACTCTTCCGTGATCTTCACGGTGATGCCTACCAATTCAGCCTTGTAGGTAAGCATCGAGATGAAACGAGCGTGCGGTATCTGGACAAAGTTCTGATTGTTCCTCTTGCCCATCTCACATTCCTGTTTCCAGGCGTCATTCTTCCCTACTACAAGGGTTCCTATCCCCTCTTTCACGAGCAAGTCAATGATGTATCGGCTTGCTGAATGCATGTAGTGATCGATCCGTCGGTTACGCTTGTTCGTGATGCGTTCCATACGCTTTGTTGTGCCTGTTTTGCCAAGCTTCTTCTGTAGTTCTGCTCGACGCTTGTTGTAGAATTGGTTAATGCTTTTCACCGGACGCCCGTTAATAACTACCGATTGGAAATTCGGCTTATTTGATGTTAGCGCCGCTAAATTGTGCATGCCAATGTCTATGCCAGCGTAGTAAGCAGGATTGACTTCTGCTTGTTCAACCGCTTTTTCGTAGACGACTTCAATGACGTAAAACCCGATACGAGGAACAATACGAGCGTGTTTTACAGTACCTTGTGACGTTTTCACCTCGACGCCTAAACCAGAGGGAGCAAGCATGCCACACTTCAAGGCCGTTTTCGAGATGGCTTGTTTGTCATAGATCAACAGGAACCGGCCTTTTGTCTTGTGCTTGTACTTGGGGATTTGCGGCCTCCCTGTGAACTTTTCGGGATGCTCGTACCATTCT
>WNFY01015851.1_pt1 | contig 10435 bp, 11 predicted proteins | sample 5400091 | NCBI WGS metagenome assembly WNFY01 (sample SAMN13153364, study PRJNA577476) | soil metagenome | isolation source: 60 cm soil or saprolite under grassland replicate 1 | place: USA:California | collected 2016-06-15
TGCAGATAGTCGCCTTCGCCGGACAAGTCGCCGATGAGACCGCCCGCTTCCTGGACTAGAAGGCTTCCCGCCGCGACATCCCACGGGTTCAGACCCACTTCCCAGAAGCCGTCGTAGAAGCCGGCGGCGACGTAAGCGAGGTCGAGTGCCGCGGCGCCGGGCCGGCGCAGGCCCGCCGTCTGCTCGATCATCGTCCGCATCATCTTGAGGTACGTGTCGAGATAGCTGCCGTCGCGGAACGGAAATCCGGTGCCGATCAGGCAATCGCGCAGATGATGCCGGCGCGAAACGCGCATTCGACGATCGTTCAGGAATGCGCCGCGTCCTCGCGTTGCCGTGAAGAGATCGTTACGGCAGGGATCATAGATGACCCCCTGCGTGACCTGGCCCCGGTGCGAAAGCGCGATCGACACGCAATATTGCGGAAACCCGTGCAGGAAGTTGGTCGTGCCGTCGAGCGGATCGATGATCCAGACGTTTTCAGCCTCGGCGTTGGCGCCTCTGGCGGTGCCTTCCTCTGCTAGAATCGCGTGATCCGGATAGGCACCGAGCAGCGTCTCGACGATCTGCTTTTCCGCCTCGCGGTCCACCTCGCTCACGAAATCCTTCGGTCCCTTGGACGTCACAGTGAGGAGGTCCAGGTCGCGGGCGCCGCGGTTGATGACGTTGCCGGCGCGGCGCGCCGCCTTGACCGCGATGGTGAGCGTGGGATGCATGATCGGATTGTGCCGCGCCGCGCTGCCGTCGCGACAGTCGGGCGGCGCGCAAAGAACGAAAGCTCTATTGTAACCGCGGGCAGCCGTCTGCCCGAGCCGCACCGCCGCAGCCTCCGGGTCATGACTTCCGAATCGCCGCGCTTCTCCCGGATCCGCATCGTCCTCGTCGCCCCGAGCCATCCGGGCAACATCGGCGCCGCAGCCCGCGCGATGTCGACGATGGGGCTCGGCACGCTCGTGCTCGTCGCCCCGAAGCGATTCCCCGATCCCGAGGCGACCGCGCTTGCATCGGGTGCGACGGCGGTGCTCGAAACCGCGCGTGTGGTCGCGACGCTCGAGGAGGCGATCGCCGGATGCGTGCTGACGGTCGGCTTGTCGGCGCGGCCGCGTGCGTTCGCAGGCCGCGTGCTGCCCGTTCGCGCTGCAGCGTCCGAGGCGATCGCACATGCCACGCACGGCGACGTCGCGCTCGTGTTCGGTACGGAAATGTCGGGCCTGTCGAACGACGAGCTCGCGCGTTGCGGAATCGTGGCAACGATTCCAGCGAGCCCCGGGTATGCGTCGCTCAACCTCGCGGCCGCCGTTCAGGTGGCGGCCTACGAGCTGCGCATGGCGGCCGTAGGCGGCGATGTGTGGCGGGCGCCACGATTCAAACCGGCGACGGCGGATGAAATCGGGAAGCTTTATGCGCACGCGAGCCGCACGCTGGTTGCGATGCGCTTCCTCGATCCGCGGATGCCCAAGCGGTTGCTGCCCCGGTTGAAGCGCCTCTTCGGGCGGGCGGGGCTCGAGAAGGAGGAAGTCAACATTCTGCGCGGGATCCTCGCGCGGATCGATCAGTTTGTCGGGCGCGAAGGATCCGGATGATTCGGCGCGGGCCCCTCCTCGCCGGTAGATCTGCCGCACGCGCCGCGGCGGAGCCGGAGGCTGTCGCCGTCCCCGATGGCGGCGTCGTGCGGACCTGTCGCAATTGCGGCGTCGCCGCGCCGGGCGCCTACTGTCCGGCGTGCGGTCAGGAGACGAAACTGGCGCTACCGACGCTGCGCGAGTTCATGCGCGAGGCGGCGGGGAGGTATGTCGCGCTGGACGGCCGGCTGGGAAAGACCGTCGGCGCACTGCTGTTCCGGCCGGGCTTCCTCACGCGCGAATATCTTGCCGGCCGCCGCCGCCGCTATATCCGGCCGGCGCGCTTGTTCCTCGTCGCGAGCCTGCTCCTCTTCGCCGTGTTGCGGATCGAGGTCGAGTTCGGCGGCGTCGATATTGTAAAGTTCGACGAGGCTGCCGCCCCGGCAAACGCCGGGAAGGCAGGCGCAACGGCGGAGCCCGGTGCCAAGGGAAAGACAGCCGAGGCGGGGCAAATCGACGACAGGCAGGATATCGAGCTCGGCGGCGTCGAGGACGCGATTCCGGGTCTGCGGGAGCGGATCGCGAACTTCAACCGGCTGTCGAGCAGGGAGAGGATCGGCCAGCTGACCGATGGCATGTTGCGCTACGGTCCGTACGCAATGTTCCTGCTGCTTCCGGCGTTCGCCGCGTTGCTCAAGATCGTCTATCTCGGTCGCCGGAGACGCTATCCGAATCGTCCGCGGCTCTATGGCGAGCACTTCGTTTTCGCAGCCCACATCCATACGTTCCTGTTCCTCGTCGCCATCGTCGCGATGGCGATCCCCGTCTCGTCGCTTCGTATGCTGCTGGCCGCATGGGCGCTGATCTACATGCTCTGGTCATTGCATGCCGTCTACCGCGGATCGTGGATCGGAATCGCGGCGCGGTCGTTCACGCTGTACATCGCCTACATGGTGCTGTTCGGGATTGTGACGGCCGGACTCGTCGTAGCGGCTGTGCTGCTTCGGTAAGCGCTGCCGCGCGCGGGGCGCAACTCTCACCCCAGCACGTGGACAAGCCACAGCGACAGTATCGGCACAAACACCAGCAACGTAATGCGCACTGCGTCAGAGATCAGGAACGGGACGACGCCGCGGAAGGTCTCCTTCATCGGCACGTCGCGCGCGAGGCTGTTGATGATGTAAACGTTCATGCCGACCGGCGGGGTGATGAGCCCGATCTCGACCACCATCAGCGCGATGATGCCGAACCAGATAGCCTTGTCCGTCGGGTTGAGCCCCCAGAAGTCGAGCCCCATGACGATGGGGAAGAAAATCGGAATCGTGAGCAGGATCATCGACAGGCTGTCCATCAGGCAACCCAGGACGACGTAGATGCCGATGATCGTGAACATCACGACGAGCGGCGGGAAGCCGCTACTGCCGACCCACTGCGCCATTTCGGCGGGCATCTGCGTCAGCGCGAGAAAGACGTTGAGGACGTCGGCGCCGAGCAGAATGAGAAAGATCATCCCTGTCGCTTCGGCCGTGCCGTACAGGCAGTCGACCAATCCGGCCCAGCGCATGCCACCGAGCCACACGGCAAAGACCAGCGCGCCGACGGTGCCCACGGCCGCCGCTTCAGTGGGCGTGAAGATGCCGCCGTAAATGCCGCCGATCACCACCACGAACAGCGTCACGACCGGCCACACGTCGCGCATGGCCGTGATCTTTTCCGCGACCGTATGGTGCGCGCCGGCCGGGCCCGACCCGGGCTTCAGCCGCACGTAGATTCCGATGGCGATCATGTAGCCGATTGCGGCGATGATGCCCGGGACGAAGGCGGCCATGAACAGCTTCGCAATATTCTGCTCGGCGAGAATCGCATAGACGACCAGCACGATCGACGGCGGAATCAGGATGCCGAGCGTGCCGCCGGCGGCAAGCGTCCCGGTCGCGAGCGCGGGCTCGTAGTTGAGGCGGCGGAGCTCGGGCAGCGCGACCTGGCCCATCGTTGCGGCGGTGGCGAGCGAGCTGCCGCAGATAGCGCCGAAGCCGGCGCACGCGCCGACCGCCGCCATCGCCACACCACCGCGCCAATGGCCGATGACGGCGTTGGCCGCATTGAACAGCGAGGTCGACAATCCGCCGCGACTCGCGAGCTGGCCCATCGCCAGAAACATCGGGATCACCGACAGGTCGTAGACCGAAAAGCGCGAGTACGCGACCGTCTTCAGATAATTGCCGAGCGGCGCCCAGCCGGTGAGCGTTACGTAGCCGGCCGCACCCGTCAGAAGCATCGCAATCCCGATCGGCACGCGGATCGCGAGCATCACCAGCATCACCGCGAACATCAGGAAGCCGAATTCGACGCCGGTCATTGCTGTGCCCCCACGCTTGCGGCTTTGGCCGCTGCGCTGCTCCCCGAGGGGGAACAAGTCGCACCTTGGGGCGGCCCTGCGGCGCGAATGTGTGCCCCAACGCTTGCGGCTTTGGCCGCTGCGCTGCCCGCCGCGGGGGAGCAAGTCGCACCTTGGGGCGGCCCGGCGGCGCAAATGTGTGCCCCCACGCTTGCGGCGCGAATGTCACGTAACGCCGTGGGCTCGTATTCGCTCATGCCACCTCGTCCTCGCCGACCGCTCCGCGCCGGCTGCGCCAGTGTTGCCATGCGGTGTAGAAGCCGGTCGCGGAAAACAGCGCGAACGAGGGCACCATCAGCGCAACCGGCCACCACGTCGGGAGCTCGAGGATCGTCGTCTGGTCGTTCGCGGCGCGAAAGCTCAGGGCGCCGGCTGTGAGACGCCACGCGATCACCGCGGCTGCAATCGCGAGGCGTGAATTCGCAGTGAAGAAATCGACCAGCACGTGTCCGCCGCGCATCTGGCAGAACGGCAGAAACGCCGAGACGGCGACGGCGCAGCCGAGCTGTACCAGCTCGTAATCGCCAGGCAACGGCGTACCGAATGCCGCGCGGCCGACGATGCTCGCGAGCGACATCAGCGTCAGCGCGACAATGACAAACCCGCCGGCCAGGGCGAAGACGCGGCAGAGACCGAAAAGCAGCACGCCGACGGGATCGGTGGGTGCGCGCTTCGGCGCGAGCGGTTCACTCATGGATCCAACCATCGCACGGAGGTGACGATCGAGTCATTGCGGCCGCAACGGTTCAAAAAACATGGGCGCCGTGACGCGCCCATGCGAGCTGCGCCGTGACGCTTCGAATTACTTCTCGTATTTCTTGATCAGGTCCCTCGCCGAGCGCAACAGCGCCTTGCCGTCGTTGCCTTTGGCCGTCACGTCCTTGACCCATTCGTCCGGCAGGTTCGCGGTGGCTTTCTGCCAGTTCTCGAGCTCGGAGGCGGGAATCACATAGAAGGTGTTGCCGTGATCGACTGCGAACTTGCGCGCGGGTGGCGCCGAGGCGTCCCATTGCGCGCCCATCTTGCGCGACAGCGCCGCGCCGGAGTTGTCGTCGATCACCTTCTCGAGATCCGGCGGCAGGCTGTCGTACTTCGCCTGGTTCATCGCGAGCGTGAAGACCGCCGTATAGAGCGCGCGGTACCTGGGATCGGTCTCGCTGTCGTACTTGGTGAATTCGTGTGCCTTGATCGACGGAATGACTTCCCACGGCAGCAGGTAGCCATCGACGACGCCCTTGGATAGCGCATCGCCGAGCGTCGGCAACGGCATCGCCACCGGCGTGGCCCCGAGCGCCGCCAGCAGCTTGTTCGTCTGCCGCGTCGGAGCGCGCATCTTCAGGCCCTTGAAGTCGGCCATTACCTTGATCTGCTTGTTGACGGTGTGGATGTAGCCGTTGTCGTGGACGTTGACCGCGAGCATCTTGATCCCCGCGAATTCCTTGACGGCGTGCTGCGTGTAGTAGTCCCACGCGGCCTGGCTCGTCGCTTCGGCCGACGACGACATGAAGGGCAGCTCGAACACTTCCATCACCGGGAAGCGCCCGGCGGTGTAGCCGGGGAGCGTCCATACGATGTCGGCGACCCCATCCATGGCCTGCTGGATCAGTTGCGGCGGCGCGCCGCCAAGCTGCATCGCCGGATAGATCTGGCACTTCATCCGGTTATTCGAATCCTTGGCGATCTTGTCGCACCACGGCACGAGGAGCGTGGATGGCGGCATCGCCGTCGGCGCCCAGAAATGATGGACCTTGAGGGTGACTTCCTGACCCGCGACCGGCGCGGAAACGAGGGCCAGCGCGACGGCAGCGATCGGGGCGAGGCGTGACATGGACCCTCCGGTTCCGGCCGACGGGCTTCGCCCCGGCGCAGTTTTGGAAAACGGCGGCCGATATTAGCCGTAGGAATGTTGGCGACGCAAATCTTTCCCGGATCGAGGCCCGAATCGATCCAGGTTGCGCTTGATCAAGAATCCTCCGTCCCAATAGTTGAGTGCTGCAGTCGGAAATGGGAGAATCAGCCCATGTTTGCCCGTTTACGCGAAGACATTGCGGTCGTGTTCGATCGTGACCCGGCCGCCCGAAGCCGCTGGGAGGTTCTGACCTGCTATCCGGGCCTCCACGCGCTCGTCTGGCACCGGACGGTGTCGAACCGCCTGTGGCGATGGGGCTGGCGTTGGCTCGCGCGGTGGATGTCGCACTGGAGCCGCTGGTTCACCGGCATCGAAATCCATCCGGGTGCCCACATCGGGCGCCGCGTCTTCATCGACCACGGCATGGGGATCGTCGTCGGCGAAACAGCGGAAATTAATGATGATTGCACGCTTTATCATGGAGTTACGTTGGGCGGGACTTCATGGAACAAGGGCAAGCGCCATCCGACGCTTGGCCGGGGCGTGGTGATCGGCGCTGGCGCGAAGATCCTCGGTCCGATTTTAGTGGGAGATGGCGCCAAGATAGGCTCAAATGCCGTCGTTGTGCGCGATGTTCCTGCAGGAGCCACCGCTGTTGGAATTCCGGCGAGGATTCTGATCGGGGACGAGGCGGCGCGGCGGGAGGACCATGCTGCGAAGATGGGATTCTCGGCCTATGCGATCTCCTCGGACATGAACGATCCGATGGTGCAGGCGATCCATCGGCTGATCGATCATGTTGCGGCGAGCGATGCGCGACTCGAACGCCTGATTGCGCGGTTGCAGCAGGAAGGCGTCGAATGCGCGGATGCCCGGGCGACGGCCGAGGGCTTCGACCCGAAACGGCTGAACCAGATGATCGATAATGATTGACTGAACCAGTCGGGTTTTTAGTTGACTAAACTAGTCGGGTATAATAAAGTGTCTATTGAGGAGAGGGCGGAAATCGAGGGAAATGTTGAAGCGCCGCACCAGGGCGCCGATCGAGACTTCAACCGAACGGGTGATTGACTATGCGTCTTACCACGAAAGGCAGATTTGCCGTCACGGCGATGATCGACGTGGCACTGCACGGCACCAAGGGTCCGGTTACGCTTGCGGGCGTATCGGAACGGCAGAAGATTTCGCTCTCATATCTGGAACAGCTGTTCGGCAAGCTTCGCCGGGCTGGGTTGGTGGAAAGCGTGCGCGGGCCGGGTGGGGGCTATCACCTGGCGCGCCCTGCCGATGCCGTATCGGTCGCCGATGTGATCCTCGCGGTCGACGAGCCGATCGACGCGACGCAGTGCGCGGGCCGCGAAAGCTGTCAGGACGATGGCCAGCGGTGCATGACGCATGAACTGTGGGCGAATCTCAACGCCCACATCTTCGTCTACCTGCGCTCGGTCACCCTCGCCCAGCTCGTGGCGCAGCAGGACAAATCGGATGCGACGGTGCTGCACGATCACCGCCAACCGCCGCCCCCGGCGCGCAAGCCCGAAACCGCTCCCGTGGTCTGATTCGCGACGGAAAGATCCAATGAAGCTTCCGATCTACCTCGACTATTCGGCGACGACGCCGGTCGACCCGCGCGTCGCGCAGAAGATGATTCCCTTCCTGACCGGACAGTTCGGCAATCCGGCGTCACGCTCGCATGCATTCGGCTGGGAAGCGGAAAAGGCCGTCGAAGAGGCGCGCGAGCACGTTGCGGCATTGGTCAACTGCGATCCCAAGGAAATCGTCTGGACGTCGGGCGCGACCGAGTCGATCAACCTCGCGCTCAAGGGCGCCGCGTATTTCTACAAGGACAAGGGCAAGCACCTCGTCACCGTGATGACCGAACACAAGGCGACGCTCGACACGATGCGCGAGCTCGAACGCGATGGCTTCGAGGTCACGTATCTCGACGTCCTGCCGAACGGGCTTCTTGATCTGGAGCAGCTCAAGGCAGCGTTGCGCCCGGATACGATTCTCGTGTCGGTCATGGCGGTGAACAACGAGATCGGGGTGATCCAGGACATCACGGCGATCGGCGAGCTCTGTCGCGCGCGCGGGATCATTTTCCACGTCGATGCGGCGCAGGCGACCGGGAAGATGCCCATCGACCTCTCGCAGCTCAAGGTCGACCTGATGTCGTTCTCGGCGCACAAGACGTACGGGCCGAAAGGCGTGGGCGCGCTGTTCGTGCGGCGCAAGCCGCGGGTGCGGATCGAAGCGCAGATGCATGGCGGGGGGCATGAGCGGGGAATGCGGTCGGGCACGCTGCCCACCCACCAGATCGTCGGGATCGGCGAAGCCTTCCGGCTCGCGAAACTGGAAATGGCGACCGAAGGCGAGCGGATCCGGATGTTGCGTGACAGGCTGGCGCAGGGTTTGCACGAGATCGAAGAGGTCTACGTCAACGGCGACATGGAAAGGCGCGTCCCGCACAACCTCAACGTCAGCTTCAACTTCGTCGAGGGTGAGAGCCTCATCATGGCAATCAAGGACGTCGCGGTGTCGTCCGGGTCGGCATGCACGTCGGCGTCTCTCGAGCCGTCGTACGTGCTGCGCGCGCTCGGCCGCAGCGACGAGCTCGCGCACAGCTCGATCCGTTTCACCATCGGGCGTTTCACGACGGAAGAGGAGATCGACTTTACCGTCGACCTGATCAAGCGCAAGGTCGGGAAGCTGCGTGAATTGAGTCCGTTGTGGGAAATGTACAAAGAGGGCGTGGACCTCAATTCGGTTGTATGGGCGGCCCACTGACGGAGGGACGCGCGAATTGAGGCCACGCCCGGGTCCGGATTGAACACGGCGGCTGGCCGCCGGTTAATCCGGATGAGCAGAGACGCAAGGAGACGCACATGGCATACAGCAACAAGGTACTCGACCACTACGAAAACCCGCGCAACGTCGGCTCCTTTGCCAAGGATGCCGAAGGCGTGGGCACCGGCATGGTCGGCGCACCGGCCTGCGGCGACGTGATGAAGCTGCAGATCCGCGTCGGTCCGGACGGCCGGATCGAGGATGCGAAATTCAAGACCTACGGCTGCGGCTCGGCGATTGCATCGTCGTCGCTCGTCACCGAATGGGTGAAGGGCAAGACGCTCGACGAGGCAACTTCGATCAGGAATACCCAGATCGCCGAGGAGCTTGCGCTGCCGCCGGTGAAGATTCACTGCTCGATCCTCGCCGAGGACGCGATCAAGGCCGCGGTCGCCGATTATCGGAAAAAGCATGCGACAGGTGAGGCAGTCGTCGCGGAAGGCGATGCCTGCGCCCCCGTTGCCCAGCCGCAGGCCGCGGACTGATGCTCGAAAGACTCCATTCAACCGACGACGCGTAAACGCACGATGGGCATCACACTTACCGAAACTGCGGCGAAGCACGTCGCAAAGAACCTGAGCCGGCGCGGAAAGGGTGTCGGCTTGCGGCTCGGGGTTCGCACGTCCGGCTGTTCCGGCCTTGCCTATAAGCTCGAATACGCCGACGACATTCGTCCCGAGGATCTGCGCTTCGAGAGCCACGGCGTGACGGTCGTCGTGGATCCGAAGAGCCTCCCCTACCTCGACGGGATGGAGCTCGATTTCGCGCGCGAGGGATTGAACGAAGGCTTCAAGTTCAACAACCCGAACGTCAAGGATGCGTGCGGATGCGGAGAGAGCTTTAACGTCTGACGCTCGCACGCACCTTCGCCGGGACGGGCGACCTTACCGAAGATGAAATGCCTCCGCCCGTGATCGATTTCTCCCGCAACCATTTCGAGCTCTTCGGCCTGCCGGCGCGTTTCCATTTCGACGCCGCGACGCTCGACCGCGCTTACCGCGCACTGCAAGGTGAAGTGCATCCCGACCGCCACGCCGCGGCCACCGAAGCCGAGCAGCGCCTGGCGCTGCAGTCGTCGGCCCGCGTCAACGAAGCGTACCGCGCGCTCAAGGACCCAGTGGCGAGAGCCCAGTATCTGCTCTCGCTTCACGGCATCGAAGCCTTTGCCGAGAACGAGACCGCGCTGCCAGTCGACTTCCTGGAGCACCAGCTCGAGCGGCGCGAGACCGCGGCAGACGCGCGCGGCGCTCGAGATGCGCGCACGCTCGCGACGCTTCTGGCCGAAGTGCGTGCCGACGCCGCTGCCGTCGAGCAACGGATCGCCGTGCTGCTCGACAGCGAAGGCGCGTGGGACGCAGCGCGCGTGCACGTGCGCGAATTCCGTTTCCTCATGAAGCTCGCCGCGGACATCGCCGACATGCTCGGTGAACTGGAAGGCTGATGGCACCCGACAACATCGGCATTCGCGAGGGGGAGGCTTGGGCGACGCTTTCGCGCTTGCTGGCCGACCACGGTCGCGGAGCGGCGATGTACGGCAGCGGATTCTCCATTCACTTGCCGATGGTATTGATTGCGTTGTTCCGGATGGGGGCGGTCCCCAGGCGACTCGAGCAGTTCGCGGCGGCCCGCACGCAGGCTCCCGAAGCGCGGCCCGTGGCAGTTCGACCCCTCGATGCCGACGGCTGGGACCGGCAGCTCGGCAAACCGGGCACGTACGTCGCCTACCGCATGTTCTTCGCGGAGGCGCTGGCGCGAGCGCCCGTTGCCACCGTGCTTGCG
>WNFY01007365.1_pt1 | contig 10434 bp, 8 predicted proteins | sample 5400091 | NCBI WGS metagenome assembly WNFY01 (sample SAMN13153364, study PRJNA577476) | soil metagenome | isolation source: 60 cm soil or saprolite under grassland replicate 1 | place: USA:California | collected 2016-06-15
AATCACTTCTTCGTCGCGGACTGAACCGCCCGGTTGAATGGCGCACGTTGCGCCCGCCTCCGCAGCAGCGATCAAGCCGTCTGGGAAAGGAAAAAACGCGTCGCTTGCGACCGCGCTGCCTTTTAACGACAGCCCGGCTTCTTTCGCCTTCCAAATCGCAATGCGCGAAGCATCGATTCGCGACATCTGTCCCGCGCCGATCCCAAGTGTCCGGTCCGCGCGAGAATAAACAATCGCGTTCGATTTCACGTGTTTGACCACTCGCCAGCCGAACAACAGCGCTTTAAGTTCCGTTTTGGTCGGTCGCCTTTTCGTGACGATCCGGCCACCGCCGGATGTTATTTCCGCTGCAACGTCCGCGTCTTGAACGAGTACGCCGCCGCACACCGAACGAACGTCAACCGCCGGTCGCGCATCTGCTGCCGGCGTCAACAATCGAATCAGGCGCAGGTTCTTTTTCTTCTGCAAGACGCTGCGCGCTTCGGGCTCAAAATCTGGCGCAATAATTACCTCGCTAAAGATCTCGCTGATCACTTTCGCCAACGCTTCGGTCAACGGACGGGTGCATATGATGATCCCGCCAAAAGGCGCCTGTTTGTCTGTGGCAAACGCCTTGTTCCACGCCTTGTGAAGATCCGCATCCGAGCCAACACCACATGGATTGGTATGCTTCAGAATCGCGACGGTCGGCTCGTCGAACTCGGCGATCAAACTCGTCGCCGCGCTGATGTCGAGAATGTTGTTAAAGGAAAGTTCCTTGCCGTGAAGTTTTTCGAAGTGCTTGTCGAAATCGCCGTAGAGGGCGGCCGTTTGATGCGGATTTTCTCCATACCGCAACCGCGTCACCAGCGGAAGCGAAAGTGAAAACGACGCATCCGTTGTCTGTTCCCTGTTCAGGAAGTTGCCGATCGCGCGATCATATTCGGCTGTCCTGATGAAGGCTTTGATGGCGAGGCGCTCCCGCAATTTCATTGTCGTTTCGCCATTGTTGTCGCGCATGTTTTCGAGCACCGCACCGTAGTCTGCCGGATCGACCACTACCGTGACCGATTCGTAGTTCTTTGCCGCGCTGCGAATCATCGACGGACCGCCGATGTCGATGTTCTCGATCGCTTCGCCCAGGGTGACGTCTGGTTTGGCAACGGTCGCTTCAAAAGGATAAAGGTTGACCACCACCAGATCGATCGGTTCGAACCCACATTCGCGCGCTTCAGCCTCATGTTTCTCGTTGCCACGTTTGTAGAGAAGACCGCCGTGCACGCGGGGATGCAAAGTTTTCACGCGCCCTTCCAGCACCTCTGGAAATGCAGTGAAGCTCGAGATCTCGCGCACTGGAATTTTTTCTTTCCTCAACAAGTCTGCCGTTCCGCCGGTGGAAATGATGTCCACGCCCTGTCGCTCCAGAGCTCGGGCTAACGCAGCGATACCGGTTTTGTCGGAAACGGAAATCAGGGCGCGCGTGATCTTCATGGAGACGTAACATCAACACTCGCGGTGTCATCCCGAGCCGCGCAGACGGCGAGGGACCTCACAATTCGCGTGGGAACACACAAACTAGATAGCGTGATCAACACCGTTATTGTGAGGTCCTTCGCTTCGCTCAGGATGACAAGTCAACGATCAAGAATGACATTCTTGGCCGCCGGATAAAGCACCGGGCAACAGCCGATCGTTTCGCAAAATGCTTTACTAAAGTGACTCAGGCTCGAGTAACCAACTTCTGTCGCGGCCTCAGTGACATTGTAGCGTCCCGTTCGCAACAGCTCGGCTGCACGTTCCATTCGTAGGTTGCGCAAATATTGCGGAATGGTGAGACCCACGTCGCGCGAAAAAATCCTGCTTAGATAGAACGGACTGCAGCCCACCTCCTGACCGATCATTTCCAGCGTGGGCGGGTTAGCGAGATCGCGAGCCAGAAGCTCCTTTGTGCGTTCCACGCGTTCGCGTGCGACTCGCTTTTGGCGCATGCAGAAAAATTCCGGGTCTTTTGGCGCGAACAGAAAATGTGCCATGAGTTCCAGTGCCTTGCCTTGATACCAGAGGATCTGAGCTGCTTTTGCTACGGGAGGCTCCACCAAACCAGCGACCACGCTGCGTTGTTGCATCGTCATCGGACGCGCAGGCGCGACGACGTTTTCTTCCTTATCGCCAAACACAATGCGGCGAATCTCCGGCTCGAGGTCAGCTTCATTCCGCACAAATTGTTTTTGCAAATGTTCCCGCGAGAATTCCAACGTCACGAATTGATGACGATCGTGCGCGCGCCGCGATGCAAGCAGCGGTTCAGCGGCGATCGCATAATAGCCACAGTTTCCAGGAACATAATCGCTCCGCGCGCCGCCTTCAGTGCCTACTGCTCCGCGACCGGCGAGATTCAAACAGAATTCCAAGCTGTTTGGATGGAAAGTACGTCCCCAGTTAAAGGAACGCTCGGTTCGAAAATCGTGCCACTCAACGGCGACTCCGATTTTGTCCACATCGCCGTACAAGGGGCGCCACCCATCTTTCACCTCACGCCAGGCATGCTGCTCGGCTGCGCAACCAGGATTCATCTCGCCTAATTACGAATGTTGCGAAGCCGAATGCAAGACTGGTTTCTTTTCTTCCAATGCATCACGGTCCCATTTCCCCAGCTTCGAGGCAGCGTCGTAGGCGCTTTGCGCAAAGTCGAGAAGGACTTCATCCGGCTTTTCAGCAGTGCGCACCGCGTCGTAAGGCAGGATGAACTCCCGCAGCTTCGCCTCGTAGAAAGCGGACTCTGGGTGAATTTTCGCCTGTGCAAATCCCGGCGGTTCCGGATACGCATAGGAATAGAAGAGTGGCGTCGGCGCAGCCGCGTTGCCGGGCCAAAAACCGAGGCTGCTCACTTCCTGCGAGTAGGCCTCGCGCGTGATCTCGTCTGCCAAATGCGGGACTCCACCAGGATGCGGTGGCGCTGGGCGACCTGAAAAACGCGTCACCGCCAGGTCAAAACTGCCCCAGAAAAAATGCACCGGACTGCATTTGCCACAGAAACGTGAGCGAAACTCCTTAAATACGCGGTCGCTTTGCACGAGAACGCACCAGAACAGGTTGGCATATTCGCGATCATAAGACCGGTGCTCTTCATCCTGATCAAACGGGATCGGATTTTCGATTTCGTTAGGGGTGGTGTTGATGGTTACAGGCAATTTCATCTCGGCTAGCGTATTCATCACTTCACGATAAAATTTCGCCACCGGCTGTGGGCGTAGTTTCAACACTCGTACCGCACCATCGCTTTTAAGAATGCGCAATTCGTGATCGATAAAATCGAAACGGATTTCGAATGTCGATGTGCCATGAGGAATGGGTGAAGTCGTCAGGCCACGCGACGTGACGTAGAGAGTGACATGCCAGGAGTGGTTCGTCCATGGACTGAGCGCCAGCCGAATCTTGCCCACAATCTGGGTCCACATGTGCAGGGTGATGGCTGTATCTTTCCACTCCGCAAATGGCAGAGCAGGCCATTGGTTGGATGCGCCTTTCATTTTGATTGTCGCTAACCGCGGTTAATAAAATCGGAAAACGAGCGCTTCACCCTGTCAAACATGTCTCGCGCTTCCTCTTGTGTCCGGTGAAAAGTATCCTTGATACGCCTTTTGACGCCCCTGAAAGGGCCGTTGTCCTCGTCCGTGTCATCCGTGTCATAATCGTTCTCCACATCTTTCATCGTCGCGCCGGCAAACATTCCTTCTGTTCGCTTCACCGTACCGCCCATTGCGCCGATATGGATGGTGCCGACAGGACGTGACGATCTGCTTAAAAGAGTGACGATCCAGGTCGGTTCGCCGCGCTCATCGGTGCGCAAGGCATAATCGACGGTCGCGAAATCAGCATGCGAGAGGTCCGCCGTGTGGGTCGCCACCTCATACGCCCCACTCGAATCCATATTCAAACGGGAGGTGTCGATCGTTGCGCCTTGGGTGGAACCCGCAACCGAGCGACTCGGCCGATGCTCAGAATCAATCTTTCCATCGGCGACTTCCAGTTCACGCACGCCACGACCATCAGGTTCTTCTAAAATAATTTTCCATTTTCGCGGCTGTGGATCGCCTTTCACTCCGGTAATCGACACGACGTGATTTAGAGCGCCGCGCCCCAATTCAGAGCCGACTACGCGCAACGCTTCATAAGCGGTCGCGTTCTCCTGTTGCGCGAGCGCAGGCGCGACGAAAAGCAAAACAACGGCAAAAAACCTCCACATAACGCAAAATTGAACTACGGTTTTAGCGCGTGTCCATCGGCTTTTCACACATTCCATAGGGTTCGGGGTTGAATGAACCCCGTGAATCTGCTCAGATTTCCAGAGCGGTTAATGAAGAAGCAGACAGTTGAGTTTAGCAGTCACACAGCCAACCTGGCCTTGATGCGTACCTGCGTGCGAAAATTTCTTAACGGCTATCCGTTCTCCGACAAAGAACGCCTGCTAATGGTGCTCGGCGTGGATGAAGCATGCACGAACGTCATCCGCTACGCTTACCGTCTGCGTGATGATCAACTGATCTCATTGCATATGGAGGGTCTGCGCACGTGCGTGCGCGTGCGGTTGCGTGACTATGGCGAACAAGTCTTGCCTAACGAAATGAAAGGTCGCTCTCATGGCATGGTCAAACCCGGCGGCCTCGGATTGTTTCTTATTCGTAACGCTTTTGATGAAGTCGATTACATACACAGACGTCGCGGCACGGAGCTCGTGCTGACGAAAAATCTCGGAAACTAGCTTGTCCTAAGCCCGCTCGTGTACGGCGCTTGACACAAGGTCGGCTACAACATTCGCTTCAACGTTTTAACATTGTAACGTTTTAACGGTCCTTCAATGAAACCACCGGAACCAGACACCGCTTTTGAAATCTCGCTGCGGCCGCCGGCCTTCAGCGAGTTCACAGGCCAGGTGAAAGTGCGCGAGCGGATTGAGTTGATGGTGGAAGCTGCAAAGAAGCGCGGCGATGTGCTCGAACACATTTTGTTAAGCGGTCCGTCCGGTCTCGGCAAGACCACGCTGGCTTATATCATCGCGAACGCGATGAACGTGAACATCAAAAATACCAGTGGCCCCGTCATTGAGAAGGCCGGCGAGCTGGCGGGTCTTTTAACCAGCCTCGAAAAAGGCGACGTGCTTTTCATTGACGAGATCCATCGGCTCCAACCGACCATCGAAGAATATCTTTATCCGGCGATGGAAGATTACCGGCTCGACATCATCATCGACCAGGGACCGCAGGCCCGCAGTCTTCGCCTGAATCTGCCAAAATTCACATTGATCGGCGCAACCACGCGCGCGGGAATGGTAAGCGCGCCGCTCCGGTCGCGTTTCGGGATGACCGCTCGCCTCGATTATTATCATGCCGAGGAAATGCAGAAGATCATCACGCGCAGTGCCCGCTTGCTTGGCGTGGAGATTGATTCAGCCGGCGCAGCCGAGATCGCCACGCGCACGCGCGGTACGCCGCGCACGGCTAACAATCTTTTGCGCTGGGTGCGCGACTATGTGCAGGTGAAAGCCGAGGGAAAAATCACCGCAGATCTGGCCGATCGCGCGCTTGCCATGCTCGAGATCGATCGCGATGGGTTCGATCAATGGGACAAGCGGATCATTGAAACGTTAATTCACAAATTTAACGGCGGTCCCGTCGGTTTGAACTCGCTCGCGGTCGCAGTTGGGGAAGAAGCTGGCACCATCGAAGAAGTGAACGAGCCATATCTGATCATGGAAGGTTACATCAAACGCACGCCTCAAGGCCGAGTCGCTACCGCGAACGCCTATCGCAAGCTCGGGTTGAAAGCGCCGAGCGGCGCGCAGCAGGAACTATTGTAGACCGTTTCTATAAAACGGCATGGCGCGTGCCACAGACGCCCTACAATTCAGGCGTTGAACGTTGGACGTTGAGCGTTGAGCGTTTAAGACGATGCAGTTCACAAGCGACTTCTTTCCGCAGAGCTCGAAGATTTTCACCCTCGGCGATCTGACCCGACAGATCCGCCGCACGTTCTCCATTTGTCATTCCGAGCGAAGTCGAGGAATCTCTAAATGATTCTGAAATATCAAGAGACGCCTCCAGCCTTCGCCTAAAGCTACGGCTTGGCAGGCGATTCTGCTCGACATGACAAGAACCGCTGACCTCTTTCAACAGACGTCCAAAGTGCTAACCGTCTCCGAACTGACGCGGAGCATCCGCGGCATACTCGAGACAAAATTTCGCGCAGTGTGGGTCCAGGGCGAAATCTCAAATTACAAATTGCATCCGAGCGGCCACCAATATTTTACACTTAAAGATCAGCGCGCCCAGATCGCGTGCGTTATCTGGCGCGACACCGTCTCACCACCACGACAGCCGCTTGTCGATGGGAGCCAAGTCCAGGTTTACGGCACCGTCACAGTTTTCGAAGCACGCGGACAATATCAGCTGAATGTCCAGATTCTTCAGCCGCGCGGAGTCGGCCTGCTCCAGGCAAAATTCGAAGCGCTCAAACGTAAACTCGAAGCCGAAGGATTATTCGCAGCGGAACGCAAACGGTCATTGCCAAAATTTCCGCGGCGCATCGGAATCGTCACCTCACCAAGCGGCGCAGCGATTCGCGATATGATGAACGTGCTACGCCGTCGGGCGCCGTGGTTGCAGATTCTGATCAACCCGGTCCGCGTCCAGGGAACCGGAGCCGCACAAGAGATCGCGGTTGCCATTCGCGAACTCGCTTTGCCTAACGAGGCGTTTACACCGCTCGATCTGATCGTGGTCACCCGTGGCGGCGGGAGCATCGAAGACTTATGGGAATTCAACGAAGAGATCGTGGCACGCGCAATATTTCATTCCGCGGTGCCAATCATGTCAGCAGTCGGCCACGAAATCGATTTCACCATCAGCGATTTCGTTGCTGATTTGCGCGCTCCTACGCCGAGCGCCGCCGCTGAATTGATCGTGCCCGACATTATCGATCTGCAACGGCGGATCGACGGTTGCACACGCGCGCTTTCGCGCCAGTTGCTCAACCGGGTCCGCGACGCCCAACAAGGTCTGGATCACGCGCGCGAGACTTTGCAGCGTTGCCTCGCGCACAAGCTCGACAGTTATAAACGGAACCTCGCCCACATCACGCGCGCGTTACAAGCACGCAGTCCCGCGCGCGAGCTCATAATCCGCCGCAATCGCTTCGCGGATTTGCATCGGCGCCTGGTTGCTTCTCCGGCACGATTGCTGGAGAACGCGAGGCACCGCTTCGAGCGCATCGAAGGAATCCTGCGCGTGCTGGGTCCGGACGCGACATTGCGACGCGGATACAGCATCACGATGAACGAGCGCGGTAAAATTGTTCGCACGATCGCGGCGGTCCGGCCAAAGATGAAAATTCGTACCCGACTAAGCGACGGCGAATTTAGCTCGGAGATACCGTAAAGCCACGGAAGCGATATACCTTCCGTAGCATCGAGTTAATAGTGGGCTCCGAGTCCGGGATCTTCCCTTGATCCCGGGGTATACACTGGTCTGTCGTACACCGGTGTTTCAGGCAACCCTCTTTGTTGAGTGTGCTTTTCGGTATCAACAACAGTTTCCGAATAGGGAGTATTTGCAGCGCAACCGCAAAGCAGTCCCGCCAGAAGTAAACCGAGTAGCAGGCGAACCTTCATCGTTTGATTCCTCATTATTGCATAGTTTAGCCTGACACGATAACCAAGCGAAACACTTTTGAAGCGGCCGTAGGCAGCTTCTCTTCAGTCACAACCTTGGTCTTGCGGCCCTGCGTTTCGCTTGCGAGCATCCAGCGCCAGTGTGACAAGAAATAGTGAAATTGCTTTTTGAAGCTGAATCAATGGGTTCATTTTGGTTCTTCGTTTCCTTTTTCCCGCTAGGTTGATTCTGGAATTGCCAGCCCTGAAAGAGGCGAAGAACCCAGCGGGCTAAGAGCCCTCCGTCTGATTCACATCCGTTCTAACGACGCCGAGTCTGGGAAAAATCTCGCCTGCTTGTCAAGCAAGCTTGCCACAAACGCGCAGACTTCAGGTTCGAGTGAAGTCGTAACTTGGCAAGGCGACCAGGCCTGGCTGCGAGCTAACGAGTTACTTCTGAAGTTTAAACGCCAGCGTCGCCAGTGGGGGTAGATGAATGAGAATCGAATGTTGTCGACCCATCCAGGGAACATCCTGGGTCTGGATACCGCCGAAATTTCCGACATTGCTGCCGCCGTACGTTTCGGCGTCTGTGTTGATAAGCTCACCGTAGAAACCGGACTCGGGCACACCTAATCGATAATCATAGCGTACCATTGGTGTTGCGTTCACCACGAACGCCACCACATCGCCTTCGTGTGATTTTCTCAGGAATGACACAACGCTGTTGTCGGCGTCGTGAAGATCGATCCAGTCAAATCCTTCATGCGTATCGTCGAGCTGCCAAAGTGCCGGTTCACTTTTGTAAATATAGTTCAGATGCTGCACCAGCCGGCGCAGACCATCGTGCGGAGGAAGACTAACGAGTTGCCAATCAAGACTCGTATCGTGGTTCCATTCGTTCCACTGGCCGAATTCGCCGCCCATGAAGAGCAGTTTTTTACCAGGATGCCCGTACATCCACGCCAGAAACATCCGGAGATTGGCGAACTTCCGCCATTCGTCGCCTGGCATTTTGGATAGGAGCGAACGCTTGCCGTACACCGCTTCGTCGTGGCTAAGCACCAGAATGAAATTCTCGTGAAAGGCGTAAAGCAGCGAAAAAGTGATGTTACCGTGATGATAACGGCGGAAAATCGGGTCCAGACTCATGTACTGCAGGAAATCGTGCATCCAGCCCATGTTCCATTTGAACCCGAACCCGAGTCCGCCCAGATAAGTCGGACGCGATACACCAGGCCACGCGGTTGACTCCTCCGCGATGGTCATGATTCCGGGAAAACGCTCGTAGCAAACTTCGTTGAAACGTTTCAGGAAATAGATGGCATCGAGGTTCTCGCGGCCGCCATAAACATTCGGGATCCATTGGCCGGGCTTCCTCGAATAATCGAGGTAAAGCATCGAAGCCACAGCGTCCACGCGCAGACCGTCGATGTGATATTTGTCCAGCCAGAAAAGAGCATTGCCGATAAGGAAATTGCGCACTTCGTTGCGGCCGAAATTAAAAATGAGCGTGCCCCAATCTTGGTGCTCGCCCTGGCGCGGGTCCATGTGTTCATAGAGATCTGTGCCATCGAATTCGGCCAGTGCGTGGGCGTCCTTCGGAAAATGCGCAGGCACCCAATCCATGATCACGCCGATGCCGGCCTGGTGGCATTTGTCGATGAAATAACGGAATTCATCGGGCGCGCCGAACCGGCTCGTAGGCGCGTAATAATTTGTGACCTGATAACCCCAGGAACCTTCGAATGGATGCTCGGCAATTGGCAACAATTCAATATGCGTGTAACCCATTTCCAATACGTACGGCAGCAACGTCTCGGTGAGTTCGAGATAACTCAGCTGGCGATTTCCTTCCTCCGCTTTGCGACGCCACGAGCCCAGGTGCACTTCGTAAATGCTGACGGGACTTTTCGGCCAGTTGCGCGTTCGGCGCGATTCCATCCACGCGCCATCGTTCCAGCTGTAACGTTCCAGATCGTACACCAACGATGCGGTGGATTTTCCGTGCTGATTGAAAAATGCGAACGGATCGCTCTTGAGCAACAGCGCACCGGTCTGAGCGCGGATCGCGAAATAAACGCCCGCGGCATCGCCGACGGTGCGCACGTGCGCGCCGAACTTGTCGTAAATCTTCCAGTGCTGTCCTTCGGCAAAGAGATGCAGATCGACTTCGCCCATGATCGGCCCGTACTGATAGGGATCGCGTGTCAGGTAATGCGAGCCGTCCCAGGCGGTAACCCGGATTTGGTACGGAAGATCCCGCGTTGCGTTCCGGACGGTTGCGCAAAAGAAACTCTCCTGCTGAATTTTCTGCGCTGCGATCGGTTCTTCCGGATGTTGATCCAGCACAATGTCGATCCTGCGCGCATCGGGCCGAAAGACCCGAATCTCTAAATCGTCCCCGACCCGGTGCGGACCTAACACTCGAAAGGGATCGGAATGCTCCCCGCTGACAAAGCGGTTCACTTCGTCAGGTGGCAATCCAGCGATCTCGAAAGATTTCATTGCATAGTTGAAAGGTTAAAAAGTTAAAGAGTTACGACGGGACAGGTTCAATCGCAGACGGGCACTGCCCTTGTTTAACGTTTTAACTTTGTCACAAATCACCTTCGTAGAATGCTTCATCGCTTCAATCGATCATCGTATCAACGAATCGTTTTGATCGTGCTAATCCTAGTAACTCCGCAACCCCTGATCAAACTGCTTTCCCTCTAAGGAGATCGCGATCATGATGTCGCTGTTATGAACGGGGTCATTGTCATTGTCGCGTATCGGCCTAAATCCGGAAAGGAAACTGAAACTCTAGA
>WNFY01006458.1_pt1 | contig 10433 bp, 9 predicted proteins | sample 5400091 | NCBI WGS metagenome assembly WNFY01 (sample SAMN13153364, study PRJNA577476) | soil metagenome | isolation source: 60 cm soil or saprolite under grassland replicate 1 | place: USA:California | collected 2016-06-15
TCGTCAATGACCTGTGGGCGATCTCTCGCGAAACCGGTGAAGCTCGCTGCCTGAGCAATGGTACGCTGGAGATAGGAGCGTATGCCTGGTCACCGGATGGCAGCCAGGCTGTCCTCGTGGGTTCGCAGGATATACGCGTTGAAGGCAGCAGCAACGCCCACCTCTACCTGGTACCTCGTGTGGGAGGAAACATCGAAGACCTGACGGCAGGTATCGATAACCATGCCACCATAGCAGCTTTTGCGGGATACGGTATGCCTGGTCCCTACATTCCACAATGGAGCACAGGTGGAGATCGGGTCTATTTCCTGGTAACAGAGCGCGGATGTATCAATGTCTATCGCCTGGATGTGACGCAAAAGAAAGCGACACCATTGACCGGTGGTGACCAATTAACCTTCTTCCTGGCGCTTTTGCCCGGAGAACAAGGACTACTGCTGGCGCAGGGGAGACCGTTGCAGTTATGGGAACTGTACTTGCTGCCCCTTTCAGATTCAGGAACGAGTGAGCCGGCGCGCCTCACACACCTGTATAAGTCTTGTCAGCTATTTCCTGTATCGACTCGCCGTACTCGAATCCGACCTGGTTCTACGATGACTACGGTGTTAGCAAGACTTTGCTCAGCTAGAGCGCTCAGTCCATTCAAGACTTCCTGAATCAAATTGGCAGTTGGCATACTGTTGGGAAGCCGCAGCACGATAATACCGAAGTGTGGCGGGGGATAGTGGGTGATATTGGCGAAATCAAGGTCGATGGTGATGATGATTCGCTGATGCGCCTGAGCATAGGCATAGACATCGGCATCGGGATGACCTTGCAAACCAGCATCATAGACATGCTCTACAAGATAGCCAGCGTTACGCAAGGCTGACACGAGGGTTCTACTGGTATTCTCATCTACCAGAAAAGACCAGTTATTTCTGAGTGACATAGATGTCTTCCTCGGCCAGCCGTTGTGCCGCGTACCCTAAGGCAGCGCGTATTCCTTCGATGCCGAGGTAGTACTCATATATCACCTCATCTATACTCATTCCACCCGCAAGCTTCCCAAGCACAAGAGAGACTGGCACACGAGTACCTTTAATGACAGGTTTACCGCCAAGTATTTGAGGATCAGAGACAACCCCTGGATACAGTTCTACCGGTTGCATAGGTGCCTACCTTTTTGTGAGACAGGTTAAGGACAACAGTTTGCCTTTATCATTATATCATTTTACTCCCTTCACCTGTTTGATCACCAGTGTGCCAAGCCCGAAGTAGGCGATGGTCACGACAAACAGAGTCGTGTAACCGATATGGTTGGGGAAACCACGTAAAAGTTGCAGTATTACACCCCCAATGGTAATGCCAACGACCTGGGGTAGAATACCCATCGCCGACCAGATACCCAGAAATTTACCTGCCTCATCGGTTGGTGGCAATACATCAGCAGTCAGCGCCCAGTCCACACTGGTATATGCTCCATAGCCGATACCAAAGAAAGCTCCTGCGATGAGCGCGCCATATTGACTCTGAAAAAGGATGAAGACCAGGCAAACCACCGTCATCATCGCGCCAGAAAGATACACCAAGCCTTTACGTCCCCAGTGGTCCGAGGCCCAGCCTGCAAAAATTGAGGTTGGTAGTGCCAGCAAGAGGAGCATAGGGAGGAAGAGCGCGCCGGCAAACTTTTCGCCTGAGAAGGCGCCGTTGAGAAAGATAGTTTTCACGCCTGGTCCTCCCAATACATCGTCGAAGTAATACTGCAGGAAGTAGAAGACGCCCCAGATACCCATCATTACCAGGAGACGGGCCAGGAGTACCCATGACAGATCGGGGTACCTGCCGGGTTTGAAGAAGAACTTTTTCAAGATCGGAGTAATCTGAAAAGGCTTATTTTCTCGTATTTCTAGAGGAGTCTCTTTGACCATCAGGACTGTGTAGGCAACAAAAACAACTTGCACAACTGCAATGATCAAGAAAATCTGTACAATCTCGTTACGATATAGGGGTAACGCATCATTCTTGTTGACGATAATACCGGCGACTATAGAGCCAATAATCGTGCCAAGCAGCGTAAAGAGACCGTTAAAGCCGGCGGTCACTCCACGCTGCTGTGTTGGTACATTGTCTGCAATGATCGCGCTCCATGGGGAGTTTGCCAGATTATTGGTGAACTGCAACAGGAGGAACAGGAGTGCGAACATGAATAAGAGAATGCCGGAAGGAAGTGCAGGTGAGAAGGCAAAAGCAGCCAGTACGACGACATTGAGTATAGTGCCAATGATCATGAAGGGACGACGACGTCCCATACGGAACGTAGCGTAATCAGAGATGGCGCCAACAAGTGGGTTGACAATGACTGCCACCAGGGTCCCCCAGGCGACAACTAATGTGAGATTGATGTCCTTGTGAGCATCGCCAAGCAACTTTGCCACCATACTGGGTATGACGATAGCGAGCAAGGCCTGCCAGTGAAAGTTGTTTGCGATCCAGAAAACGTTGATATTGACCTGGTCGAAGAGGGAAACGCGCCGCTGCATTGCGGCCCTTGGTTGACTGACGGCCAGCTCACCTGGGTTATCAATAGTAGCCATAAAGTTCTAAACCCCTCTCTTGAATGCTGGGACAGCATGGCTTTTGCCTCTTCGTAGGCTTGTGCTCATTATACCGGGGGAGAAGTATTTATGACAAGATGACATCTGACCCATATTTCTAATATAGTTTGTTTGAGAGGCTCGATTTTCAATCGTGAAATTTTGCTAATGCTACATTTGCAATGAAATTCGATATTGACAGTTCTATCAGTTTTTTGTACTATTAAGCCTGTCCATACGGGATATATTATCATACAAGCTGAACTATAATGCATTAGATTCTTTACGCGCCCGAGGTATAACATGCAACAGGAACAGCTCATACTTCCAGCTGGAGTCACCGTACGAGATCCTGCGGGAGGTCGCTACGTGATCGAGGCCCTACTTGGTGAGGGCGGATCCGGTGCGGTCTACCGGGTGAGAGATCAGAATGCCGGCCAGCAGCGCTTTGCGCTCAAAGAAGTGATCAACCCGAATAAGCACGAGAGGGAACGTTTTACCTTTGAAGGGCAGGTGCTCTGGCGACTTGAGCATAGGGCATTACCGCGTGTGTATCGTGTATTTGAGAACGATAAGCTCAAACGGGTCTATATGCTCATGGACTACATCGAAGGACCAAACCTGGAGGTGTTGCAGAAGGATCAGCCAGAGCAGCGCTTCCCCTTAGCACTCTCCCTGGCGCTATTAGTCCCTGTCGTCGATGCTCTGAACTACCTGCATCGTCAAGATCCGCCGATCGTGCACCGCGATGTCAAACCTGCCAACATTATTGTACCGATGAAAGGTGAGGGCGCTGTCCTGGTGGACTTTGGCATAGCCAAAGAGTTCATTATGGATAAAACCACAAACGTGATTCGGCATGGTTCCCCTGGATACGCTGCTCCTGAGCAATATGGTGGTGGTACTGATCCTCATACGGACCTCTACGGCCTGGCAGCAACGCTCTACACCATGCTGACCGGGGTCATTCCTCCCGACGCGATTTCCCGGGCAACGCGAAGCAAAGCCCTTGATCCGCTGAGATCGGTGATCCTGCTCGTCCCTTCCATCCCACCGGAGGTAGCCGGGGCGATTGAACGCGCGATGAGCATCAGTATTGACGATCGCTTCGAGACGATTGAGCAGTTCTGGCAGGAGCTGCATGGAAACGGCACACGAGAGCGGGTAGAAGTGGCGGATACAGTGCCATTGAACCCACCTGGGCCACGTTCTTTGCCCGAGCAAAACCATAAAAAAGTCACTACCCCACCTTTGCAGCAGGTGCCCCCTAAACTTGAGGCGAGAAAACGTGGCATACTCCTTCCTGTCGTGCTGGCCCTCTTGATAGGCCTGGTAGGAATAGGAGTAAGTATGCTGGCTTTTGCGTCGAGGAATACCAGTTCTCCTCCTGCTACTCATACAGTCACTCCAACAAGAACTCCTACCATTCCTACTCCCACAGTCAATGTGAGCCCCTTTCCACAGCTCGCGACAGCCTATGCCGGTACGATTTTAGATCTCTTATCCAAACAAACAACGTCCATGTACCTCACGAATGTAAAACAGAGCGGGGGAAACATTCAAGGTACCTTCAGCGGGCTAGGTCTGGTTGGTACCTTCAAAGGAACCGTCAGCACTGGTGGCAAGGTTCAATTCACTGTGTCTGTCTATGGAGGAACTGAAACACTGTCTTTCGAAGGGAACATAAAAATCGGCGGCGATATCGTGGGAACGTTCGATGCCGTTGACCAGAACGGAAACAAGATGGGTGAGTCCGGTATCTGGAATGTTGGCCCTCACCCGTAGCATATTCTTAATAATAGTGAAACTGAGCCCTATTGCCCGCCAGATTCTAGGCCAGAGTAGTGTAAACAACAAGCCGGAGTGTGGTTTGATGCTGGTTTGGAATCCAGTCTCCTGCGCAGGTGATTAAATTGAGATAGATGCCGCCACTGTTGCCGAAGATGTCCTGAAGGGGCGCGGCTTTTGGCGAGTAATATGCGATGCGTGTGACACGAAAGGTGAGCTTTTTCCCATTACTCATTACCACCCGCACTTCGTCGCCGGCGTGTAGCTTGCGCAAGTTCCAGAAGACCGCGGGGGATCCATTCTGGTCGTCAAGGTGTCCATCGATCACTGCACTGCCCCGCTCGCCTGGGCGCGGGCCTGCAACGTACCAGCCAACATTTGTCCACTGACTTCGCGTGGGCGTTGCCAGGTCACCTGCAAAATCGCCATTGATCAAGATACCCACCTCTTCAACGGCGGCGTTAATGTCGATGGCAGGGATGAGTAAACGCGATGGTGTAGCTTTCGCATTCCGTGATCGTGTTGGCAGGGCGGTCGGTGCCACCGTAGCGGGTGTAGTGGCCTCATGAACAGTTGATGCAGACACGGCTGCTGATGGCGTAGCTGCTGAAGTGCCACATCCACTGAGGGCAAGAACCAGGATGAGAGCGACGAGATAGCATAGTTGTCGAACTACACGCATACGGACATTTCCCTTTTCAACGCGTCTCATTCCATGAGAAAGCAAGGCTGGCCTGCTTTTGCTCACATAGCAGACCAGCGAAGTCCTCTAATTTGGTCGGACCATTACATGGTAACCAATGCGCCTATGCCCGGCGACTTTGAACAATAAGCAGGCATGTGCCAAGCGCGAACATTACCAATGCTACTATCAACCATGGGTTCCAAAATGTCAATGGCTGAGAGACTGTTGGGAAGGCATGGGGATGGGGGTCGCCCCCTGCCGTTCCAGGTAATCCCGGCAAACCCGACACCTGCGTGGGTACTAACTCGACCTTTGGACTACCGTTGAGCATACCCACGATAAAGATGCTCGTCACCTTATTCGCCTTGAGCGTTGCTGAAATGGGAATTGTAGTATGGGTACTGCTAGCGTCGACAGTAAACGTGTACGAACCGATAGCAAGCGAATGGTATTTGCTTGCCTGCTGATAGGTGATACCCTGGACAATAGTGTTCCCGCCAGAATCCACGTCGAGGGGGCCCAGGTTGGGGGAAAGATGATACACGCGCAGTTTGGCAGCTCCTGGAGCCAGGCTATTATTGTCAATAAAGACTTCCAGCGCCAGGCTTGTTGGTGTCGCTCCAATAGCCGCTACCGTGTAGGCAATGCCCGGTTGGACGGCCAGTGTCTGCGACAGAGCGGCAGCGCCTATGCCCTTACCGACGAGGGCAATCTGCACCTTGTGTGGGCCTGGTGGGACAGGTGCGTAACTGGTTATCGCACCGAACGCGAAACTACTCAACAGCTTTGATCCATCCAGGAAGACATCTGCGGTTCCAACGAAGGGCGAGGCATGGATAATGCGTACAAACGCGGGGCTCCCGGCGGCGGCCGGTTTCACCTGTGAACCAAAGAGTGCAACGAGCGTAAATAAACCAAGCGTGAGGGATAACATGCTTACGAAGAGTATGCGTGGGCGTCCTCCCATGTTCGTATCCTCCTTAGGCTGCGTGCATTTCTACAAAATAATTGAGTATTTACAAATATGTAGATACATACTCATATTTAAATAACGCTAATCATTATAAACGAGTAACATCGAGTTCATTTTTAGTAACTCCTCAGGTGCCTGATTCCTCGCCGCCCCGGCGGCTCGCGCCAAACCTCTTGCGAACCACCGCAGGTGGTGAGGAGTCCTGAGGAGTTACATTTAGTTTTCGATACACATGATTGTCTATCTCGATAATTGATCGCGGGGTAGATATAAGTATGAGTTTTTATGGCATCAGGTCAGGCGCTGGAAATGAAGTTGCGAGAATGAAGTTCAGTCGAGGGAACTGGTGATTAACGAGACTTGCAGGATTGATATTCCCCATTCCCTCATTTCGCTAGTTGGAGTATAGAGGCCCGGACCTCTCGCTAGAGTGGGGCCCGGGCCTCTATACTCCAATCATGTACATCGGCATCCTCACCCAGGCCTTCCAACCAGCGTTCCGCATCCAGGGCAGCGCGGCAGCCATCACCAGCAGCGGTAACGGCCTGGCGATAACGATGGTCGGTGACATCACCAGCAGCAAAGACACCGGGGATATTGGTCATAGTGTGCTCAACTGGCACGATGTAGCCGACTTTATCCATCTCGATGATACCCTTGAAGAGGTCGGTATTTGGTTGGTGTCCAATTGCCAGGAAAAAACCCTGAACTGGCAAGATACTCTCTGCGCCTGTTTTCACGTTGCGCAGCAGCACACCTTCAACGGCATCCTCGCCCAGGACCTCGATCACCTCTGAATCCAGGGTGAAACTAATCTTGGGGTTCTTGAAGGCGCGCTCCTGCATGATCTTGCTGGCCCGCAGCGTACCGCGGCGGTGAATAACTGTGACATGATTGGCATAACGTGTCAGGAAGAGCGCTTCCTCCATCGCGGTGTCCCCACCGCCAATGACTGCTATGTCCTTATTCTTGAAGAAGAAGCCATCACAGGTAGCACATGCACTTACGCCACGTCCCTGGAGCTGTTGTTCACTGGGTAAGCCCAACCACTTTGCACTGGCTCCCGTCGAGATGATGATGGAGCGTGCGTAGTACGAGCCCGAGTCGGACGTGATGGTAAAAGGTCGCTTGCTAAAATCGACTTCAGTCACATCTTCAGCTATCACCTCTGTACCGAAGCGGCGCGCCTGCTTCTCAAAGATATCCATCATTGCGGGACCCAGGATGCCATCCTCAAATCCCGGATAGTTTTCCACGTCGCTGGTCAACATCAACTGTCCGCCTGCCAGGTAGCCCTGGAGCATCAACACTGAAAGGTTAGCGCGGGCCGCGTAGAGCGCGGCTGTATAGCCTGCCGGCCCTGAACCGATAATAATGACATCATATATTTTTGCCATAATGAAGTTGTTCCTCGCTTATTCGTTTACTCGCTGCTCTGTAATATCCTGCTAATGATAACACGCACAAGGGGCGTTTTATGCCTCGTTTAGCGTCCTGATTGTAGAGGTAGGGCACTTGAGGCGGGGTGCATTTCACTTTAATTGCGCTAGAAGAAGTTAGCGAGGTCATTGGGACAGTTGTGACACCTGGGACATGGCTCATTTTACACTTACTTTGTCGGGAATGGGGCTTGCGCCGGTGCTGGGACAGTTGTGACACTCGGGACAACAGCTCATACTGGGGGCGATTCTTCTAATCTAAGGATAGGCCACGTGATGACGGAGAAAGCGGCTATCACTCCTAGTTCAATTATAGCACGGCCTGCAAATGTGCTTTTAGAGCATGTCTGATTCCTATCACGCTCGCCTGATTTAGTTTGTATTGTGGCAAATGCGCGAAGCGCATTTGCCACAATACAAACTAAATCTTTTGCGCGGCGAAGCCGCGCGAGCACCCGGCGAGAGAGGGGGAAGCCTCTGAGTATCAGACACGCTTTCAGATGAATTAAGCGGTATATGCACGCCTTATACGACTGGCAATGGTGTTGTAGATAACGAGCAGGATGGGTAGTAATACCAGGTCGATGGCGGAAGATAGGGATAACTTGATGAACCCCGACCATGCTACATCGCTCGTTTCACCTAAGAGCCAGGTAACAGTATATGCAGTGAAAGCCGAGCCAATTATGATCGCGGCTGCGCCGGTAGCTACTGCGATAATAATGGCTCGGCCAGTGTTGTATCGCCCCAGTGTTTTGAATATAGCGAGTCCAGCCATGAAACCAATCAAGATATGTCCCGCGTACCACGTCCAGGGTAGCCCGTAGTAGGCGGAGACACTGTAATCGGCGAGACGATCGCCAAAATAGGTACCGGCCAGGATGATGAGAAGCCCGGCCCAGGGTCCGGAGATGGCTCCGAAGAAAAGAGGTACAATAAGAGCCAAACCAATAAAGAAGAAGCCGGTGTCAATGGACTCGTTAAAGATGGTGGGACCAGAGCTCATAAAAGTGCCGTTATTTTGGTATTGAAAGTCGATGAAGTAGTTCAGAGCAGCATAGAGAATAACCCCGATCATGGTGGCTATTGCTGGCCGTAGACCAATACCCCACTTCTGTAAAGCATTGCTATCCCACGGAACGAGACGCCGTTTGCCTGATGTCTCTGTCTGCGGTTCCACCGCGACGGCAGCTTGTTCTTCGTCACCTCGAGGTGCTATGTCTGAAATGGGGGAATTTTCTGCCGAGGACGTGGAGATCTCCTCAGGATGTGTTGAAGGAGACGGTGAAGGCCCTGCAGCCTGTAGTAGGACGAACGATGAGTTCCTGGCCGGTTGCTCGGGAGGTGAAGATGAGAGGCCGGGTTGTGGTGCCCGGTTCGCTGCTGGTTCTTCTGCTCGGCTGGCTTGCTCCAGGGCGTTGGCGAAGGCCCGTGTGCTCTTAAAGCGCTGGTGGGGGTCTTTGGCGAGAGCAGTCATCACTACCTGCTCCACGTGAGGCGAAACTACTGCCATCTTCTCAAGTAATGATGGTGGTGGAGCGTAAATGTGTTGAGCGCACAATTCCGTGAAGGACCCGCGAAAAGGGCGATCACCGCTCAACCATTCGTAGACGACGATGCCCAACGCGTACTGGTCACTGGCCGGGCGCGGCCTGCCCTGGATTTGTTCGGGAGCCATGTACGCGGCGGTGCCTGCCGTCTCCTGCGTACCCTGATAACGTGAACTCTCGGCGATGTCAGCAATGCCAAAATCACTCAGCAGGACCTCGTCGCGCCTTCCCAGCAGCATGTTTTCTGGTTTAATATCGCGGTGGATGAACTTTTCGTCGTGCGCATACTGCAAGGCTTCTGCGACTTGTCTGACATAGGGTACGATGGTAGTCAGGGGAAGTCGAGTGCCTTTGGGGTGGCGCTGGCGCAGGGTGCCATTGAGCGCGAAGTCCATAACGAGGAAAGGAGTATCACTCGCTACGCCGAAGTCCATTACACGCACAATGTGAGGATGTACCAGGCTGGCGATGGTGCGCGCCTCCTTGAGAAAGGCTTCAAGCTCGCCATCCGCTACTCTGGTTTGCAGGATCTTGATAGCTACCTTTGTATTGAGGTACACGTGCTCACCAAGGTAAACATCGGCGAAGCCTCCACGCCCAACGAGTCGGACGAGGCGGTAGTTGCCGAGCTGCTGTCCCACACGCTCAGCCATCCTTGAATCCTTTCCCTGGAGTATTTTACTTTCGCGGGCTTCATTCACCGCTCTCATTGTAGAGATATGTAAGGGATGTGTCAATGGTACAATCAGGCATAACTCATTTTCTTACTCACAGAGCCATCACAAATGATCAAGGGTTCCAGGGGAGGGTGGTGCATGCGGCTTGCACATGCATGGTGTCAGGGAGGCCGATTCTTCCTCCGTATTGTTTCCGAAGCCATCCTCTACCACCAGGTCGGGGTCTGTTCAGGAAACGCTTCTTTCTCACATTTATTCATCAGGGAACGCGCAGAAGCAACGGTATAGCAACGGCACATACACTATACTCCCGTCAGGGTGAACGACAACGTTATCATCCTTGAAGAACGCACTTGAAGGGAAAAGAGCCAGCAATGAAAGTAGAACAAGAGAAGAAAGCAGCAGTGAGTAAAGAAACTGCACAAACACACCTGTTTGCTCGTCAACCACTCTCTACCCTTGGCAAGATCGCCTTCTGGGCATTCCTCGTGGAGGGGCTCGGAAGTCTTGGCGGTGCAATAGCACTCACTCTTAGTAACGGCTCCCCGAGCCGTGACATCGTCATCACAACGGTGTGTACGCTGGCAGGCGCGGCTATTCTCGCAACGAGAATCCGCTGGGTGCCGCTGGTAAGTGCTGTACTGGGGGCATATAACCTCTACCTGGTCTTTACAGAACCCTATGTCATTGAAAGCCTGGCCAATCCAAAGGGTCCAAACGGAGGGCTTGCTCATTTTGCTGGGGA
>WNFY01006461.1_pt1 | contig 10432 bp, 7 predicted proteins | sample 5400091 | NCBI WGS metagenome assembly WNFY01 (sample SAMN13153364, study PRJNA577476) | soil metagenome | isolation source: 60 cm soil or saprolite under grassland replicate 1 | place: USA:California | collected 2016-06-15
TGCTGCTGTACTTGCGCGCAGATGTCCTGACCGAACAGGGAGCGGACACCGGTTCCCCGAAATTCGAAACTGCGATGCAGTCGGCCAAACGCGCGGTGGCACTGCGCCCCACTCTGGCACCTGCCCACGCGGTTTTGGCGAAACTCTACCTGCAATCGGGAGACTACCAGAGGGCAATCAGCGAATGCCGGAGAGCGATGGAACTGAATCCGAAAGACCAGACCTCTATTTACCGCCTAATTCAGGCGCTGCGCAAAACAGAACACAGAGACGAAATCCCTGGCTTGCTAGAACGCCTTGCACAGCTGAGGGAAGAAGCCACCAGAGAAGAAAGGGAGCGGTACCGTTACAAACTGCTCGAGGGAGGAACGTTGACTCCGTGAATCGGAAGGCTTCCTATCCGCATCGTATTTCGAACACATTCGCTGAAATTCAATTGACTTGCTCGGATCGGATATTTGCGCTCTCGATAAGAAGCTACAGGGCGGCTTGGGCGCTGGTACCGGCAGCGGCAAAGACGGCGTCGGCGTCTTGCTCTGCGATCGGAATGAACGTCTGGACGACTTCGAGATCGAACTGAGTTTCTGAGCTTTCGAGCAAACGCCGGATGGCTTCTGCGTGCGGCAAACCTTTCCGGTAGCAGCGGTTTGAGACCATCGCATCGTAAGCATCAATGACCGAAACAATTCGAGACACCACAGGGATATCGGTCCCCTTGAGCCTTGACGGATATCCCGTGCCGTCAACATTCTCGTGATGATGGAGGGCATAGAGGCTTGCGTCCTCAAGGCCTGGGAAAAGTCGAAGAATCGACCAGCTGTACTCGGGATGCCGATTGATGACGGCGCGCTCTTCGGCCGTAAGCGGCGCCTGCTTTTTCAGGATGGCGTCGGGCACGCCGATTTTGCCGATGTCGTGCAACAAGGCCGCGACTTCAACCTGGTAAAGATGCGCTTCCGGAATATCGAGCTTACGCGCCACGCGAATCGCCCATTCCGCCAGCCGAGTGCTATGCACGCCAGTGCTGATGTCTTTCAAATCCAGCAACTGATTGAAGGCGCACACGACCGAATTGCGGTAAGCCAGGTGCTGCTCTTCGAGTTCTTTGACTCGCATGAGCAGCGACCCAGCTTGAGCAATCGGATTCGCGATTGGCAATCCCGCCATAAGCGTTAGAACAGGCTGCGGCAGCTCTTGACCGCCAGGTAGGTATCCAGCCGGCCCCACCCCAGTTGAGGGTTGAAGATTATGGCGTCGTGCTGCAATCCAGACGCGACCTTGGCCGAGGTGCAGTTGCCGTTCTGCCCGAGCATCAAGGCAGCCGTTCCGGCCACCATCGGAGTGCTGAAGGAAGTCCCCCAGCCCGCCGCGTACGTACCCCACGGATAGAGCGTCATAACGCCTTCGCCCGGCGCAGCCATGAATACTGGCGGTGTGCCGTAGTTGGTGAAGGTCGACTGCACATCCTGATTGGAGGTGGACGCAACGTTGATCACGTTGGGAAGCGCGCCGGGATAGACGAACTCATACTTTCCGTCGTTTCCAGCCGAGGCAACCACGATGATTCCCTTCCCTTGTGCATACTTCACTGCCGTCGCCAATTCCTTCGAGTAGGTTGCGAAATCGAAGCTCATGTTCATGACATTCGCGCCGTTCGCAGCAGCGTAGTAAATGGCGCGAATGATATCCGACTCATACCCGGACCCATCCGGCCCAAAGGCTTTGAGCGGCATGATCTTCGCTTGCGGCGCAACCAGGTGCACGATGCCGGCGGTCATGGTCCCGTGACCGAAGGCCGAATAGCCGGAGCCGTCGAGCACCGCTACGGTGCGCTGATCGAGTACGGCAACCGTCCTCTGGTTGACCGTAGCGCTGTCGGCATCGCGCATGTCAGGCGAAGCGTTAACGTCGGAGGCTTCGGATCCGCCACTCACATTGCGGGTGAAGTCGTAGCCTTTCACCAGAACGCCTTTTAACGCAGGGTGATTGGAATCAACCCCGGTGTCAATCACCGCCACGGTCGAACCTAACCCTGTAACTCCGTAACTCGACTGTGTCGTGCTGGTCCGCACGAGAAGGCTCCCAGGCTGAACGACGTATCCGTGCCAGACTGTGTTGCCGTAGTAATTGGTTGGAGTCTTGTCCGTAAGGTAGTTCGGTGCGGCGCTGGCGCCGGAGTCACGCGAGATAATCGTTTGGTCGAGCTCGACGCTCACCACTCCCAACTGTAGGTTGAGATTGAGAATGCTGGTAACCGGAGTCAGCAACTGCGGGAAAACCACCAGGAACAACTGTCCCTGGGGATCGCCCAGACCCCGCACCACGTTGCAGCCCAGCAGCGCGCAGCTCAAATTGAGCCCCGGAAGACCCAACGAGTCTCGCACCACCAAGCGGGTTTGAGCTTGCGCCGGGGGTGCGCAGAGCGCGACCAGAACCAGCATCAGCACAATCACGACGCCGTACCGGCCAAACTTGTTTCTGCTGGAGAATACCGTGTTCATTTTTTCCTTCTCCCACGTTGGGACAGTTTCGAAAGTGTATGGTCAAGCACTGTACTAACGCTAATTACAGCCGTAATATCTCAGGAGTAACTGTTACTAGTTCCTCCAGTAACCGAGTTACTGTCTCGATCTGCAACCAGGTTGGCCAGGGGAATACGAATCAGCGTTCCCGCAGAGGCCTGAATCGACAGCCGGAGCCGATTTTGTGCCTCAAACTCCATGTGAAATTCGCCCAAAACGTTGGTCTTGGTTTCGACTAAGACCAAGCCCTTTTCCGTCCACAACATGACAGACGCGTTGGCGAGAGACACTCGTGGCGCCTTCTGATCGAGAACCTGGCCGATCAAGGAAATGCATTTCGAATGAGTCGGGCGATCGAAGCGAAGGTCCACCATCAGGCCTTCCGCCTCGTACACCATTTGCCGCGCGGCCGCTGCCCCGGCTGAACGTACCCCTGCAAGTGCAGGTTGAGAGAACGAATCAAATACCAAGTTTCCTGCCAATTCGTTCTGCGCTGCCTTCCGTGCTTCAAATTCGAACTTGATCATACGAACCCTATCGGCAGGCGAGCAGTAGGTGTTCTCGCGCGCGCCGATTGCCCGCAACTGATGCCAGACTTCGAAGCTTTGCGTGCATTCTGCGCATTGAGACGCAAGATGCGATTGCAGCTCCTGGTGCTCGTGGAGATTGATCCCGCGCACGTGATCAGCGAAAACTTCTTCCGAAAAATGTGACATTCACGACCTCAATCGTTTTGGGGGATTTCGATTCCGGCAACTCTGCGCCTAGAACCGTCTCGCTTTCTTTCTGGATATAAAGGGGAGGGCAGGAGCCGAAAAATATAGCTCTCTCCAAAGAAATATCTTCCGGAGCTTTACCCCTTTCCTATCAATAAGAAAGGAGCCCAGTAATATGGATGAGGAGAGCGCTCGCGGAGTTCCACCATCGCCGCCTGCATTGCCAGCGGCTTGGATAGGCCCCGCTGCATTTTGGTGTAGAACGAAACCATAAATTCCTGGGTACTGCGATCGTGCACATCCCACAGACTCAGTACCAGGGATTGAGCACCGGCCCGAAGCAGGCCACGCACCAATCCGATCTGCTCATCCCCTGGCCTGACCACATTCAAGCCGGTTGCGCAACCGCTCAGGACAACCAAGTCGGCTGTCAGTTTGAGGTGGTACAAGTCGTACAAGCTCAAATACGAGCCGCCCAGGCGAATCGAAGAAAACATCGGATTGTCCTGGCGGAAATAGCCGTGTGTAGCAATATGAATCGTGCGGCTACTCGCGCCGTTCTCCCGCAGAACTTGTTCCGTCGCTTCGTCGCCGACACAGAGCTTGGCATCGGGCAGGATGCATTCAAGCGCGCGGACTTCGTCGAGAATTGAAGGCGCCTGCGCGTCGGCGATGCCGAAAATGAGTGAGGTCCCGGAGGTTTTTTCCGGGATACCGCGGCAGATCGCGTAAATGCTCGCGCTTGGAGCATAGGAAATCGCATAGTGATCGATCAGGTACGATTCGCCGTCGTACAACGCATGCATGGGCACATAGTGCAAAAGTCCGTGCGGAACAAACACAAGATGTTTGGCATCGAGGAATTGGCGTATCGGGGCGAGCAATTCGTCGTAAAGGCTTTTCAGATGTGCCTGGGTCGCTTCCAACAGAGAGTCCTGAAATGTGACTACGTATTGAGGATCGAGCCGGAACTTTGAAAGCTGGAACTGGAGCATCTGCAGGATCTTCTGCACGCGGGACTGCAGTGTGATGGGCACAATCTGAAGATCATCACGTGTGAGCACGCAGGCAAGAATGCGATCCTGTACGCAGAAATACTCGACCAGGGTGGTTTCGGGCGCGAGCGTGGCGCGGATTTCTTCCAGGGGCGCATGGGTCGTTGATTGCAGGCCGGCTTGATTGACCTCAGCGACGGTGGCCTCCTGCAAAGCACGAAGCAATGAGGTCTCCCGGATGCGCGCTTGTTTCTCCAGGCCCTCGATGCGGGCGCGCGAATTCTCTTCAGGCCGCAGCTGTTCCCGCTCAATCAAGTTGTAGTACCAGTTGAGCTCCTCGCGCAGGGTTCGAATGGATCGAACCAGATCACTCTGGCCGTCGTCGTTCTCAACCACCGAGATCGGCTGGGTAAGGAGGTCCATCAGGCTGCGAGATTTTGCTTGCTCGATGTAACCGAAGGCTTCTTCCAGTCCGTTGGCGCGACGAAGACAAATATCCACCAGGTGCTCATACAGCTCCAACTTGTTATCAAAAAAGGCGATCTTGAGCTCTTCGCCCCGAAGGCTGCCGCGCAAAGCCTCGAGAGCGCCACGAGCACGGGAGTAGGCGTCGTATGCCTCGGGATCGTTCTTTTCCGCTCGCGCGATTTCGCCCAGCAGAAACTGCGCCTGATACAGCAGCATGGGAGATTCCATGCGCGTGAGTTCCTGCAGCGCGGATTCGCAATGTCGTCGTGCGGCGGGCGTGTCCTTCAGGCGGAGAGCGATGCGCGCCAGCAGCAATTCTGCCAGCCGTGCTTTACGCGTCATGCTGGAGTGGGCAAAGAACTCTTGCGCGCCAGCGCACAGCCGACGGGCCTCAAATAGCCTGCCTTCGTTGAACAGTACAAGCGCCTCATAAAGGTCGATGAGCGATGGCCAGACGAGATTGTTGTCCCGTGCGAACATCTCCTTGGATTTGCGAAACAGTTGGAGACCCTCGAACGCTTGGCCCTGGCGGCTAACGCCAATTGCTGCGAACGCGAGCGCTTTGGCAGCTTCATATCCGAACCCAAGCCCCTCGAAGCCCTGATTCGCGGCGTGTGCTAACTCCACTGCCTCTGCGCTCAAATTGATTTCCAGATAGATTTCCGCCAGGTCGAGATCGCATAGTGCGAGTTGGTAAGCATCTCCGACGCGCTTGGCTCCAGCTGCCGCTTCACGCAGCATCTGGATGGAGCGTCCATACTCACCGCGCAGGAAGTACAGGTACGCGATGTTGTAGTCTGCGTACGCAACCAGGATGGGCATGCCCTTGTCCAGGCAATGCTGCCGTGCCTTCTGATGAAGCTCCAGGGCTTTGGAGAAATTGTTAAGGCTGATATAGCAGAGGGAAAGATTGCTCAGCACTGCTGCGAGGCCTTCGCCGTCATCGTGGCCAAGCAGTTCTTCATAGGCCTGCTGATAGTGCTGCAGCGATTCCTCGAACCGGTCCTGCCGCTGATAGATGTTTCCAATATTGATTTCAAGTCGAGCAAGCCGCCACGCGTTTCCCTGTTCGGAAAAGATCGCGCGCGCTCGACCTGCGGCAGCCAGGGCCTCATCGTAGCGTCCGAGAAGCAGCAGGGGCTGAATGGAGCCGCTGAGAGTTCGCGCCAGTTCTGCTTTGTCGCCTCCTTCGTCAAACAAGGAAATAGCGCGTGCATGCATTTCGACGGCTTCCGCATGCTGGTCCTGCGCGTATAGAGCGTTAGCCTTTGCCCGCAAACTCTTGGCGAGGGCCAGCGTGTTCCTAGTGGTTTCGGCAACCAAGATGGCAAGGTTAGCCAGCCGCTGCGCCTGGGCCGTGCTCACATGCACTTCTTGCCGGACCCGATCAGTCAGCGTCGTGACGACATGCTCCCAATCGAGTGCTGGGTGCTGCTGGACCAGGTTGCAGCACGCGGAATCGTCCCCGGCCGCCAGCAGGCGCTGAATCATGGCGTCGGATTCGGTCTGCGGCGCGGCTTTCGCACTCATTTCAGAACCCCATCTTTTCCAGCTGTTTCTTGAGCCTGTCGAGACAGCGGCCGCGAATGAATCCGATGGAGCCGGTCGCGAGATCCAGTTCGTGCGCAATCTCCTGATATGGGCGCGGCGGGTTCTCGAAGAACAACATGCGTACCATCCGCTCGCATCGCGGACTCAGGTCCGTGAGCGCATCGCGCACCATCTGCTCCTTCTCCAGTTCGCAAAGCATTCGATCAGGAAGAGGTGCGTGCTCCGCATCGACAGGAATGTCTTCGGCGTCAGCTTCGGGCGCCGCGAGAAGCTTTTCAGACTTGCGCCGGAATTGCAGGCACTTGTGATAGCACGCCTGCATCAGCCACTTGGGCAAGGCGCGGGGCTCTCGCAAACGAGGCAGGTCTGAGAGCAGGTCGAGGCAGACGGATTGAAAGATGTCGGCCGCCTCGTCGTGCATCCCCATTTTCACGGGAATGGAATAGATCAAGTTCTTGTACTTATCGATCAGCGCACTCCACGCCTGCTCGTTGCCGTTGAGGCACTCGGAGACGAGACGCTCGTCCGACCATGAAGCTGCGCCCTCGCGAGCTAATTTGGCCGCGCCGATCACCGGATGCCAGCTCTCTCCACGCCTCGGGCGGGCGCGCGGAGATAAAGCTGGTCGGCGTTCCAAAGCGTGTAGTGATCAAGCACCGCAGGATGGAAATTCCCTATCTGCGTTTTGGCACCGACCAAAACGTCGGGCGTCGCAAGGAAAATAAAGGGCAGGTTGTCCGCGATGAGTTGCTGGACGCGGTCATAGAGTTGCTTCCGCTTGGCGTAGTTCAGCGTGACCATTTGCTGCTGCATGAGCGAATCAATTTCGCGTTCCCACTGAGTAGCGGGCTGAGTCTCGTTCAAGTGCCATATGTGGGTCGCGCCGTTCGATAGCCAGACGTTCATCTCGGGATTAGGATCGGGGTCGCCGCCGCCGAGGCCCATGATCGCTGCTTCATAATTGAAGCTCTGAAAGACGCGATCGAGCATGGCGCGAAAGTCCAGCGGCACTACATGGACCTGCATCCCAAGATGCGAAAGATCGTCCTGGATCAACGTGGCCATTTTCATGCGCTGTGTGTTCGAAGAACTGGTGACGATCGTGAATTCGACTGGCTTGCCGGAAGAATCGAGCAACTGTCCTGAACCGTTCCAGGAAAACCCAGCTGATTTGAGTAAGTTCCGCGAGGTATCGATCGAGCGCTGGAGATGTGGAATTGACTGGTTCATCCACAACTTGTTGCCGGGACCGACATTGCCCCACAGCGCGGTTCCTCTAGTGCCATAAACCAGGCGCACGATGGAATCGCGGTCGAGCGCCGCGGACACTGCCTGGCGGAACTTGAGATCGCGAAACCACGCCTGCTTACGTGCAATTTCGCTCATCTTCCCTGTATCGACGTCATTGAGATTGAATACGAGGAAGTTGTATTCGAGGCTGGGTCCGAGATCGGCAAGCTGCCATCCGCTGCGCGACTGCTCTTTCGCCAGCAACGCGTAATTCTCGGAACTGAGGCGGCTCACCATGTCGGTTTCGCCCGCCTCAAAGCGCATTACCTGTTGGTCTTCGCCTCCCACAAATAGAAAGACGAGTTCATCCAGATACGGCAAGCGATGATTGTCGTGATCCGCCCTCCAGTAAAAAGGATTGCGCTCCAGCACAATGCGCTGTCCGGCGACGTACTGCTTGAGGCGGAACGGGCCCAAGCCTGCGATTTCGGCGGGCGCCGCATTCAAAGACCATGCCTGTGCGAAATGGCCTTCGCGATACGACTTCTCGACAAGATGCTTAGGCAGCATCGCCAAGCCGTCAAACAATCTTTCTGCTGCCGCGTACGGGCGGGGCAACGTAAAGCGAACCGTGTACTGATCGATTTTCGTAACCACCAGCGGCTTGCCGTCAATCACCAGCAGATCGCGCTGCGGCGAACCGACGGCTTCATCCAGATAGAGGGTGAACGAGAAAACCACGTCGTCAGCGTCGAACGGCTGCCCGTCGGAAAAGCGAATGCCTTTGCGGAGTTTGAGAGTAAAGGTACGACCATCGGGCGAGGTCTTCCATGTTTCTGCCAGCGCAGGTTCCGTCTTTTGGGAGATGCGATTGATGCTGATCAAGTCGGCGTGGCAGCGGCCAATCACCTCGCGAGAAATCGCATCGGTCGCGGTAACCGGGTTCAGCGTCTTCGGTTCGGCACGCTGGCCGATGACCAGGCGGCCGCCGTATTGGCCAACATCTCCGTCTTGTCTCTGAAGATCTTCCGAAGAATTGATTGCTGCGGGCGCGGGAGCGGCAGCCCAACCCCCGGCTGCGAGCAGGCACACAACGAGCGTGAGGCGAGCAATGGCTTTCATAAAGGCCTTCCCCACAGAACTCAGGTGATTGAGTGAGATTGTATCCAGTGATGCAGCACGTCGGCCAGCACCCAATACATAACGGAAGTAATCACGAGCGCGGCGGCCGGGGCGAGAAGCCAAGAGTACGACACAAGTACGTTGTACTGTTGTAACGCACTGAGCATGTTTCCCCAGCTGGGCACGGGCTCGCTGACGCCCAGTCCGAAGAACGACAGGGTGGCTTCCGCGGCAACGTATTGCGGGATGAGCAGCGCCGCCTGGGTTAGCAGGATTGCGAAAGTCTCCGGAAGAATATGCCGACGCAGAAGGTAGAGATTCGACGCGCCGAAGCCACGCGCCGCAAGAACATAGTTCCGATTGCGTGCGCTCAGTACGATGCCGCGGACCAGCCGAGCCGGTCGCGCCCAGCCGATAATGCCGATGACAGCGATCAAAAGCAGAAATGTTCCGGCGGCACTGACGTGAAGCGGCAGGAACGCGCGTGCACCCACCAGGAAGTAAAACCACGGCAGGCACAGAAAAAGTTCTCCTATCGCCATCAGGGATTCGTCGATCCACCTTCCGAAATACCCGGCAATGGTTCCTATGAAGGTTGCCGTCGCCAAAGTGATCAAGGTAGCCAACAGACCCGTGGCCAACGAGATTTGCCCGCCATACAACAGTCGGGAGAATTCGTCGCGTCCGTAAGCATCGGCGCCCAGCAGCAGGATTCGCGCTGGATTGTCGACACCAAACAAGTGCCGGTTGGACCGGAAGATCCACAGAGTGCTGTGCGGCTCTCCCCGTACGAAGAGATGGATCGGGTGGCGGGTGCTTGTATCTTCGCGATAACCGTCGGGATCGGGAATCCATCGGTAGATAAACGGCAGGTGCCATCCGCAAGAATCGCGGAGATGCACACGAGTGGGCGGTGCATAAGACAAATCGCGGTTTTGCGTCGCGGCGTCGTAAGACGCGATGAATCTGGCGGCCAGGATCGCGAGGTGCAAAGCGCCCAGGGCCACCAAGAGCACGACGATTCCCGTTCTACGCCGCATCGGATTCTCCAGCACGGATGCGGGGATCAGCCGCCAGAAGCAACAAGTCGGCAATCAGATTGCCCGCAATCATGAAAACTGCCGACAACAAGACCGCGCCGATCACAACGTAGAGATCGCGAGAAAGGGTTGCATCCAGGATGAGTGGCCCCAACCCGGGCCATCCGGTGACGACTTCAACCACAAGCGAACCACCCAGCAGAGTGGCAATCGAGAATCCAAAGAGCGATATCGCAGGATTTGCTGCAACGGGTAACACATGGCGGAACAACAGCCGGAGTCGTCCGATTCCAAGTCCCCGTGCCGCCTGGATGTAGGGCGTATCGAGCACCTCCAGAACGCTGGCGCGGACGTGCCTCTCGACAACCGCGACACCACCCATCACGAGAATCGAAACCGGCAGCAGCATATGCGCGGCGATGTCGTGAAACTTCTCCGATGGGGATAGGTCTTCGAATCCCAACGACACCATGCCTCCGACCGGCACAAATCGCCAACGAACAGCGAGCGCAAGCAGTCCCACAGCCAACACAATTTCGGGAACCGAGAGAAGCAACGCACTAGCCGGAGTTACGAGTCTGTCTGCAAGCTTCCCTCGCGCGCTGGCGGTCCACAATCCGAGCGGTACGCCGAGCAGCCATGTAAGGAGGGTTGCAGTAACCGTGAGCAGAAGGGTGTTTTTCGCGCGCGTCCATAACAACGGCGCAACCGGCGCGTTGTAAGCGATCGAATAGCCAAAATCCCCCTGGATGGACGAGGCGATCCAACGGGAATAGCGGATGACAAGC
>WNFY01010535.1_pt1 | contig 10431 bp, 13 predicted proteins | sample 5400091 | NCBI WGS metagenome assembly WNFY01 (sample SAMN13153364, study PRJNA577476) | soil metagenome | isolation source: 60 cm soil or saprolite under grassland replicate 1 | place: USA:California | collected 2016-06-15
TCGGGCCGGAGCTCAATCGGGTCTTGCACCTGCTCGGGCGGAAGAAGCGGGCGCTGATGGCCCTCGTGACCGACTTGGCCGCCAGCTTTGCGCCCGCGTGCAGGACGCGGCGGAGAAGGCGGTGCGGAGGGCGGATCCGAGGAAGGTGGTTTGGACGAATTCCGCGAGGTCTGGCCGAGCTTGGCCTGCAATTCGCGCACGAGGATTTGCAGTTCTTTGATTTGGGCACTCTGTGCCCGCACGATAGCCAGCAGACTGAGCAGGGCCAGTTGCACCGATTCGGGCGTGTGAGCCCAGTCGTCAGGCGAGACGCCCAGCAAGTTGAACGGCTCTTCGTGCATGAGCGAAAGGATGCCATGGTTCCCCGCCGCTGTCAACCCCCTGACCTTTTACGAGTCAAAAGCAGATGTTTTCTATCTATATCAGCCGCGACCTTGCTCGTTCGCGCATCACCAGGCGCACAGGCTGTGCAAGCGCTGCGCTTCTGCGGCAAACTTGCCATCATTATCAACGGCTCTTCCGTTGCGCGTATTTTTAATTGGTTCTTCAGGAGCTGCCGGAAACACCACTATAGGTAGGGATGCCCCACGGACTGAACCGGCGATACCCCTCCAAGTCAAGGGTCAACCGCTGGAACAGGCGCGTGACGTTCCGCAGCCCATAGCAGCGGCGTTTGAGCACTTTAAGCTTATTGTTCAGTCCTTCGACAAAGCTGCTCGTTTGATGGCTGATGAGGTAGTTGGCAATCTGATCCTGCCAGGTGTTGAGCAGCTTCAGGAACCGCTCGAAGCACCTCAGGCCACTCTTTTCGACCCGCCGACGCCAGAAGTGGAGGCGGCGCAGCCCATCCGCCTTCGAGCGTGCCGTGTCGAAAATGGTCGTCAACTCTTCACGCAGGGTGTAGGCCTGCCGCAACGCCGGGCTGTGTCCCAAGAGCGCATCGAGGCGTTCTCGCTCGGCTGCCTCAAGGTCGGCTGACCGCTTGCGGAAGGGCCACAGCGTCCGTTTGAGGTCGTCATGGGCTTCCTTGGACAGTTCTTTCAACAGACGCCGGACTTCCCGCTTGCGCAACGCGTCGACCCCCTCGCGATAGTGGCGGGCGACGTGAAAGCGATCAATCACAATCGCCGCGTTGGGGCACCTCCTGTGCGGCGGTGATGTACCCTTCCCAGATGTCAGTACAGATGGTTGTGATGCATGCACGAATGGCCGCCGGAATGGTTTGGAGCCACGCGACCAGCGTGGTCTTCAGTCGATCCGGCAGGACCGCCAAGATGTGCAGGTGCCCGTCTTCGGTCTGTGCGCTGATGACGGCCACAAAGTCGCGATGGCCTTTGAGGAGCGCAATCTCATCGATGCCTAGTGTCGCGAACGGTTCAAGGGCATCCCACTCCACGTTGGTGGCGATCCAGCGGTCGAGGATGCCCAGGAGCGCGTCAGAGGTGACATCCTCCTTCGCTTCGACATCCGTGAGAGTGCTATTGATCAACTGGACGATCAGATGGCGCTCATAGGCTTTGGTATGGAGCGCATTCGGGTCATACCAATCGAGCTGTTGGGTGCTGGTCGGATGGTCATCACACCAGGGGCAGCCGAAGCGCTTGGGCCGGATGCGCAGATAGACGACCCGACCCAGGATGGGCAGATGGCCCAGCAGCCGCGGCTCGTCAACGCCATGACGTTCGGTGATGGTGCGCCCACAGCGCCGACAGGTGGTGCTCGTCAGGGTGCATTCGACAGTGAGGACGAGTTCGCCCGCCTTGGTGATCTCGGTTTGGAGAACCCGCAGATCGGGGATGTCGAGCGGGATCGAGATGAGTGGATGCTTCGGCATTGGATATCATTCCTGCGAATCCGCCTAGTGTTAGGGTTGCTTTCGCCAAACGCAACGTAGGCACAGCAACAATGTGGTCGGAATGTTCGATTGAAGCTAGCAGGTTTTACACGCTCCCCACGCTGTAAAGACTCGAACAAGTGAGCGGAAAAATGGCTGACAACCTGGTTGTCAGCCATTTGCAGTATGCCCACAAGATTGTTTTTGGCGCCAGGGCAGATAAAACGGGCGGCGCTCGACACCCGATTGGCTTCGCTCCATTGCTCATGCACGCGCACTTCGAAAGCCGGTCTCGGAGTCCAGTCTGGGATCCCAAAGTATAGCCAACCACTAGCCGGCACCAGCTGTCGCGTTGACGACAACGCCGAGAATCATCACCAGCCAGAACAGCCCGATCGCCAGAAATGCCCACTTGCGTTGCCGCCAGTCAAAGGCTTCCTGCCGATTCGCGGGCTCCCGCGGTGCGCGATCCACAAAGGGAACAGCCAGCAGTGCCACCGTCATCAGGATCATCCCCACGACCGTACCCCAGATATCGGGTTCAATCCCCAGGTACTCGCCAATGAACACGTTCATACCGTGCGTCCAGCTGATTGGAAACGTGGGCTTGGCGCCCAGAAACCCAGGGCCATGTGTCGACCCGTAGAACGGGGACTCCGGCAGCAGCTGCGGTGGGATGCCCGGATTTCGCGGCCAGAATATCGCCAGGAGCAGCACTGCGCCCAGGATAACGCTGCTGTACACCAACCATGCGCGAATGTGCGTACTGAACGGTGCGGTTCGGCCCGAGGATTTGACCCAGAACGGCAGGGAAATCCCCTTCACCTTGACCAGGTACAGATGCCAGGCGATGAACACCACCAGCAGGATGACGGCAATGCTGACATGCACGCCATAAATCTGGCTCAGCTTTTCCGTGGCGGTCGGAATATTCTTCAGCGCCGCGAAGGTGTAGCCGAACAGGTTCTCCAAGCCAAGTGCCTGGAAGAACTCCGAGATATGCCACGGGACGGCGAAGCCGACCTCGTCCCAATGGAGGGTCTCGCCGGTCAGGGACGCCAGGAATGCCAGTCCAGCCAACACGGCGCCGATCAGCCAGGTGCCTTGCTTACCACGGCGGTAACCGCCGCTGAAGAAGACCCGCATCATGTGGATCATCACCAGGCCGAAGATGACATAGGCGTTGAAATAGTGGAAGTTGATCACGATATGCCACAGCGGCGAGTTGATCAGTGAGCGGGTGATTTGGTACGCCTGCCCGGCGTCCGGCGTGTACGTGAACAGCAGCAGCCCACCAGTCAGAAACTCCAGAATCAGTGAAATCATCAGCACGCCGCCGAGAGCGTACCAGATGATATTCGTCTCGACTGGAATGAGGTACTCGCGGATCAGCGCCCGAAGGGCCAGCTGGTCCTCAACGGTTTCCACAACGCCCGGATGGGTCGGTTCATCCACTGGTGTGGGTGCCGGCTGGGCTGGGAGGGTCTGTTTCATGATGTTCCTCCTCCAGTGAACAGTTGCTGCGTGCGGTCTTATGACGGAAGCCCCGGACCAACTCAGGATGGTCAGTTGCAGCGCATCAGTGCTTGGTCTTCGCCGACCAAGTGCTCCAGCACTGCGAGTTCGCGGCGCAGGGTGACCGCATGGTGCTGGACGCGCCGGCGGAGGCTCGGGCCATCGCTTTCCATGCAGCGGGTGCAGACTGGCCCGAGTTCGACCTCGGTACGCGTATAGGCGGTGGCAATCTCAACGTCTGGCTCAAGCTGTTCACCACAGATAAAACACGCCATGGCAGACTGGAAGGCAAGTGGTGTCATGCGGATGTCCATGAAAGATTCTCCTTTCGCTCTTCGCTGCAGCCTCCTCACTCGGAATGTTGTACGGGCGCGCTTGGGAGCTCCGCAACGAACTGCACCCAGCCGGGCCAGCCACCAAACGCCAGCAGCTCCCGATTCGCGTCCGTGAGCTCCACCGCTTGCTCATAGGCCCCGTATTGCAGGACCAGCGTGGTTGCTTCCTTCCCATCCTCAACGACCTTGGTGATGCAGGCACGATCAGGGTAGCAGTCGTGCAGGAGAAAGGAGGCGAGACAGCTCTCGCAGAACGTTCCGCCAGTACTCTGGTGTTCGTTCGAACATAACCCTGGTGTCATCATGATTTGCATAGCCCAGCTCCTCTTCTTGATAATTCATCACTGGTCTCTGAGGTAGTAGCAACCTGCGGCGGAAGATGATCTGGTAGACATGTCACAAGAAGCTCCTCATCGTAACATTCGCCGACGTGCAGGCAGCTTAGCGCCCAGAGATGCCTAAAATGAAGTCGTGTGAAGACCCGCCCATCGCCAAGATCAGGATCCGCAAGGACCTGCGGGAGGAGCCGGTCAAGCAAGCTATCCAGATATATGGTGGACATATTGCGTTCCTCTCATAGGGGTATGTGTTCCTTAAACGGCCAACGCTCCAGCTCATCGTGTGGTTTCACTAGGATCGGTGGCGAGCGGTCCAGCGCGGGCAAGGCGAGGAGCGTGGAGTCGAGCAGCATTGCCGCGAACCGACGTTCAGCATCCAGGTGTAACGCTGCCACGCTGCTGGGCGCTGTGGTGACATCGTAGCCATAGGCCCGCAATAATTCCTCGATCGTGAAACGCAGTGATGGTTCAAAGGCAATGACCAGAATCCGTGGTGCTGTCCAGTCCATCGTATGCTCCTCTCTGCAAGGCCGGAGCGAGCCGTTTCCGTTTCGGTCGGCGCTCGAGCAAGATCCAGTGACGAGAGGCGCGGGGGCGCGCGATACGTGTGGCCAGGGACGGTGTAGGGGAACAGAGATGAACGTCAATTGCGAGGCAGGATTGTAGAGAATACCCCTAGTGTAGTCAGTATATCCTTCGTAGGAAGGTATTTGGAGTACAAAAGCGGCTACCGTTGGTGAAGACATCACAACACATGTTAAAAAGTGGGGCAAGCGGTACGGGTATCAGCAATTTGAAATCAGCACTAGACATCATTAGGCCGCTTTGGGACGCCCAAAGTTGGCACTTCTGCCTCCCAATGTAAACGCTGGCAGGTTGGTTCAGTGTACATAACGGCAAAATTGACCTAACTGTTAACCTGAGAAGGTCTGACCGTGGTGTTAGCAAATTTCGATTGGCTACTCTGCGTTTGGTGGGAGCACCCCTAACAGTAGGCCAAATCGCTGGCACACCAGGGTGCAATTCTGCGCCATCTTGAGCCGCGGCGCAGCCCCCTGGCTGTCTAACCGTTACATCAGTGCGACGCCAGGGCGTTGGGTCGCGGTGAGCGCGGCACGTCGGCTCGTGTGCTGCTCCAACAAGACCTGGATCGCGTTCGTGGGATCGTGATGGAACCGATAGCGCTGTTGTCGGGTGGCTTCGCACCGGGCTATGCGTTGTCGGTGCGCCTGATAGTTGACCAACGGGACGCGGCGGAGCTGATCCAGCAGATCAGGCTCGCTGTCGGCGATGAACAAAACCTGATACGCACCCAAGGCGCCTAACGGACGAGTTGATGCACGTCCGCTGATGCGCCGTTCGTGCTGGCGAATATGATTGAAGAACGACTCCAACTGCAGGTTATCGGCGGGAAGAGCAGGGATATCGTAGCAAGTGAGCAAATCGTCCGCCCATGCTTTCCATAATCGGTGCCATGCACACTCGAGCGCCGCTTGGGCTGGTTGGTGCTGCGGATCTGGTCGAAACTGCGCCAGAAGCGCCTCCATTGCCTGATTAATCATGTGCCTTGTCGTGGGAACTGCTGATGCTGATGTTCCATCAGGCGGATAGTGCAAACAATTGGCGATGCGGCGAAGCTCGGTGTGTGCCGCACGGATATCGTCCGCCAGCGGCTGATTCACCTCTAAGGCGCGATCCAGCTGTGCTAACAAGCTGCGAAGATACGCTGTTTCTGTATCGGTCGGCAGACGATGGAGGGCCTGAGCAATCGCGTCTAACTGGTCATAACCGGCCAATCCACCCCAACTGAAGGGTTTGCGACTGGTGCGGTTCACGGCGTCGCGAATCGCGCAGCGGACCTGCTGTTCGATCGCAATCAAGCCGGTATCGCGCTGTATCGCTACAAAGGGGGGAGAGTAGCGTCATCGGTAGACTTTTGTGGCGCAGGGCTGCCTGCGTTCGGTACTGCCGCCAAGGCGCCCAGTTCATCACGCAGGTGTAACCGCAACCGCGCATCGACCTCCATCGCGGGTTTGGCGACGTTGTTCAAGAAGTGGAGTTGGCAGCGTTGATGTGGGATGCCCGGCCAACCTGCCTTGAGCGCCGCCACGACCGCTTTTTCGCCGTCCGAGAGGGTCGCGAGCACCGCGAAGGGTAACTGCGTGTACGGTTGCAGCCAGGCGTGTAAGCGTTCGGCCGTGGGGTTGCTCTCTTGTAACGCACTGATCGGCGTGTTGCTGAGGACTTCGTACAACACATACAGCGGGGGATCGCTGCTCTCGGGTTGAAGGGCATCAATCGCCCAGATCAGCCCACCATGCTGTCGTACAGCGGTTTGGAGTCGTTGCTGGTGCGGGGTGGTCATCCCAGCCAACAACGCAAGGAATTGCCGATAGAGCTTGCCTACGGTGCGTTCGTTGATGAGCAGACCACGCTGCTGCAGTTCGCGCTGAATTTCGACCAATTGGCAATGTTCGTGCTCGTGGCGCCAGCCAATAAAGGCCAGAACGTCCAGACCATAGGTGCTGTAGGGCAAACTGATGGACAGGACGCCGCTGGCATAGTAGGTCGCAGAGGGATGCGGGCAGGCAGGATTGATGCAGCGGTTACTCTTGCCGGCCACGAAGACCGGACCAGCGAGCGTTTGAACGTACTTCTTGATATACCAGGTCTTGCGCGGAGCCAGGAGCTGACCACAATGCAAACAGGTCTCGCGGTCACACGGAATGATCAGGCGCTTGGCATCTGCAAAGCGCCGAGACGGGCGATGCCGCGGTTGTTTGCCCATGTCATGCCTCCTCGTAGCGTGGTCTACGAGGCATGATAGCACCTCCTGATGTAATAGCAAGACAGCCAGGGGGGGCTGACTGGTCCGCAGTCCCTCACCCACCAGGAGATGGTCGCTATCATCGGCGATGTGATCGGCAGGCCGCTGCGCTACCAGGAGATTGAGCCGGAGGCGGCCAAGCAGGGCATGGTCCAGCACGGTTTCCCCGAGCCGTTCGTCGAGGCCTTGATGGCCAGGTACGCCCGGGGTGTCGGGCAGGAGGCAGCCACCACCAGCGAGGTGGAGAAGATCCTCGGCCGTTCCGCGCGCACCTACGCCGAGTGGGTCGCCGACCATGCCGCCGCCTTTCGGAACTGAGAGAGGCGTTCCAGAAACGGCCGAACTAGTTGACAAGCATCCCGTTTCAGTAAGCGTAGTCCATACGATGATCGCTCACGGTGAAGATCTTGTTGTAAACTCTACATTCAGGGCGAGCCGGGGATAATGCAGCCTTCTCACCGCGAGTTCTGCCGCACTTGGCCAGCGCAAGCGGAAATCACAGTGAAAGGAAGACACTATCTGCAAGAACATTTATCTGATGAGATTGGCACTGCTATTGTTACCTGGCTAAAATAGAGCTACCTGATAAAAAACGCTGGAAGAGTTCCCATGCTGGTTCGATGCTCTCTGTCACAGCGAAGACGAGCATCGAACCAACAACAAAGCGGACAGCATCTGTTCTCATAGTCGATTCATAGGAGAAAGCCGAGTGGAATCCTTTGAAACCTATCGTACCTACCTGTTTGCCATCGCCTACCGCATGCTCGGGAGCGCGATGGATGCCGAGGATATCGTGCAGGAAACCTACCTGCGCTACCAGTCTCCGCCCAAAGACCCCATTCGCTCGCTCAAAGGCTATCTCACTACGATTCTCACGCGCTTATGCATCGATCAACTCCAGCTCGCGCGTCGCAAGCGCGAACTGTACGTGGGTCCCTGGTTACCCGAGCCGATCCTCACAGCAGAGACCCCCGAAGCAACCGATCCGGAAAAGCGTGTAGAGCTGGAGGAGTCGATCTCGCTGGCAAGAGTGAAGCGGCCTGTCGCCGCTCCTTCAGCCGGGCGAAGCTGCATCTGCGCGCGCATCGACCACGCTTCGCGGCCTCGCGCGAAACACACCGGCAGCTGCTCAGCGGATATGTCCAGGCGGTTGAGCGTGGTGAGATGAAGACCTTGATGAGCATGCTCTCTGAGGAGGTGACGTTGTGGGCGGATGCTGGTGGGAAACGCAAACAGGCCGCGCTGCGTCCGATTAGCGGGCCTGATGCGGTGGCACGCTTTAGCGTGGGAACGATGCGTTTCTTGCCGGAGGAGTATCGTATGGAGCTGGCGGAAGTCAACGGCCAGCCGGCAGTGATCATCCGCGCGGGTGGCCAGGTGTTCTCGGTCGTGACAATTGAAGTAGAGGCGGAGCATATTCGAGCCATTTATGTGATTGCCAATCCGGAGAAACTGGCACGCGTCGCATAAGCGGCTGCTGAACAGCCTTGCACGCCGGTTTGCGCAGCCCGCACTCACGCTGCTCTGCGATAGCGACTCGCTGGTGCGGCGCGCAGCACTGCGCGCCGCAGGCCGGATCAAGCACCCACGTTTGTGGCCCGCGGTAATCGCCGCGTGCAATTCGCCCCAGACCGCGCGGGTCGCCGTCTCCGCGCTGGTTGCCGGCGGCGAATCTGCGCTGGACGCGATTACGGGAGCGCTGGCGCAAGCCGATGCCTCGCGTGCGGTGTTGATGTGCCTGGTGCAAGCGTGCAAACGTATTGGCGGTGAACGCGCGATTCGATTGCTTCATTCATAAGCGGCGCGCAAGCGATTCGGTTCTCGGCATGGTCGCGCGCATGCGCGCTGTATGCCGTCGGGCAACTGCGGGCGAGCGATTGTGCTGATGCGGTTGCCAACGGTTTGCAGGATGCCGAGGCAGCGCGCTGGCGCGCCTTCGCCTGGATTCTTCAGCTGAAAAGTGTTGATCTTAAAGACAGTGAGCATGTTCAGCCAGACGCCTGATGATGTATTGGCGGATGTAACGGACTTGCTGGAAGAAAAAGAGTTCGCCGCCGACGTGATCGACAGTTTCATCGGGGCTGCGCCAAACCCGCCCGGTACGCTCAAGCCCTCCGACGACATCCGCATCTGGCTGGAGAGCACGGATGACACCCCTGCATTCGTCGAGCAGGTATCGGGGCAGTTGCGCCAACTCAACCCCAGCTGCCGCCACACGCCTCCACAAAGCGCCCTCGATGCAGAATACATCGCCCCTGGAGCGCGACCATTATCTGCAAGCCGCCGAACTGGACTGGGATGCGCGCCGCAAGCAGGAGCTGCTCGAACGGGTCGTCCGGTCCGGACGGAAGATCGCAGGCTCGGCACGATCGGACAATGCATCACGGCTGCTTTCCTGGACCAAGCTCGGCTCGTGCTACGGATAGGTCACCACGACGGTACGGTTGCGGGCGACCCAGTCCCAGTCGATCGCCACGCCCAGGCCAGGACCCTGAGGGACCGGCACACAACCGTCCGAGTCGATGGCATCAAGCGTATCGCGGTAGCCGTCTTTGTACAGCTGGCTATCGTGACTGGCCGGTGCGTGCGGGTGAACGAGGCCCATCTCATAGTAGTTGGTGTTGCGCACCGCCGCCATGCACTGGCGCTGGGCGGGGCCGGGGCCGTGAAACTCGATGTCAAGGCCGAGGCCCTCGGCGGCATGGGCGAGCTTCATTACACCCGTAATGCCGTCGTAGCCCACATCCCCGCGTAGGAAGTCCGTCGCCTCGGCCAGCGCAAAATCGACGTGCGGCTCCAGGCTGCGGACATGCTCGGTCATCAACAGTGGCGTCTTGATCAGTTGGCGCAGCTTACGATGGGCAAACTGCGAGATACCACCATCACGATAGGGGTCCTCGTACCAGAAGCAGCGTGCCGCATCGCATGCCCATCCGACCTTGAGGGCATCGCCGAAGGTAATATACTCACAGGCTGGGTCGAGCATCAGATCCATGCCCTCACCCACTTGCGTACGCACCGCCCCGACCGTGGCGATCTCCTGGGCGATCGGTGCTTGGCCCCAGCCGTGGATTTTGAACACGGGTAGGACAAAAAGGGGCTCATACAGTCGGGCGGCACCTGGTGCATCACCGCTTGGCCGCCAGCGGCAATGCCTATGCCGACTCAACAATAGGTTAGCTGTGCTTAGCTGTTCGTTGGGTCAGCGCCCGCAACGAAGCACGAATAATAGGAACTGGGATGTGGAAGAAATCAGGAGAATTAATATCTTCTGTTCTTTGTGCATCCAGCATTTACAAAGACTGCTTCAACAGCCTTTTGGGCTGACTCAACCACGCTTTTTGGTGTCCCCTCAGAAAAATCTATTCTTTTCATGGTCGAATGAATTTTAGCCACAGAATAAGAGGATGGTTGTAGTGTGCCTATAGCTGCATCCAAAGCTGCTTGAAAAATTGTTGATTGACCAAGAATAGTTAAGGCGTATCCCTTAGGGCCATCATAGAAATAGATACTGCCTATTCCTTCATTTTCAGCTTCGGATATTGCCCGAGTGAAGTCTGTTAGTTCCTCATTCCAGAAACC
>WNFY01017362.1_pt1 | contig 10431 bp, 9 predicted proteins | sample 5400091 | NCBI WGS metagenome assembly WNFY01 (sample SAMN13153364, study PRJNA577476) | soil metagenome | isolation source: 60 cm soil or saprolite under grassland replicate 1 | place: USA:California | collected 2016-06-15
CCATAACGAGTTCGCGGTGTGCGGGCACTTTGACCGCGATCGTTATGACATCGACCCGGTCATCGCGGATCATCTCGAAGGGATCGGAAAACCAGAGATCAGCACCAAAGGCTTCAGCCGCTTCCCGTGCACTCTGCTCGTTGCGCGTTGCCACAGCGGCGAGCCTCACTCCGGGAAGACCATTGATCGCCGGGACGTGCGATACCTTCGCCCAGCTTGCTTTGGTATCCGCACCGACGATTCCGACACGAATTTGTTTTTTGGTCACGACTAAACCTCGCGAAGAACGGGGCACGATCTGCTCATATCGCTCGAAGAGCAAGGGAGCCTCGAACCTGGCCAACGTCTCCGTGTCCAAAGCTGCTGCGAACGGTAATCAACCCGTCGATCGTCACTTGTTCTTCTCCCGCGCACACTGTGAGATATCAACGGTCGGCGCGCTATCCCCCACGGTGGGGATAGAAGGCAGCCCGCATACGATGTACCTGGCGAAGTCCGGGACGACGGGGATCGAATCGCATCCGTCCCCCACCCGGGGGATATCGCTTAAGCGGCTGGAAAGGGAGACTTTCAACAACACCATGCGAAAGGCTGAGCGCGATCTCTTACGTTGGCGTGCCTTCATGGCACCGACACTGATCGCAAAACAACTGAATCGATCTTCCGAGCACTCGCTCCAAGTTGAGCGTTCCCGCAGATCGCCAGATCGGCAAGAGCCCGTTGAGGGAGGCGTATTCCATGATTTCTGCCTGGTGGACCGTGTTCGCATTCATCGGCGGAGGCTGCGCCGGCGTGCTGCTAATCGCTCTGATGCGAGTTGCAGCCGATGCTGTGCCGCGATCCGTCGAGTGTCGCCCGATCCGAGGCGATAGCGCGACTGCCGCACGCATGACCACGCGAACCTCTACGTCGCCGGCGGCGGAGCCATGCCGTCGTCGAGCGTCATCAACATGACGCTTAGCATGGTCGCCCTTTCGCTCAGGCTTGCGGACAAAGCGAAGGCGGCGCTGGCGTAGCGAAGTTGATTCAATACCTGATCTTATAGAGCACAACATGACAAATCAGCATCAATCTCTACTCGCCGCGAAGATGCTTAGCGTGACAGTGTTCGCGTTGAGCTAATCGATAGACAGGAGAGATCAATGCGGCACAAAGTTCTAAGGGAATACACCCGGTTGCAGGGATCCGAGGCCTACATATGATCGCACTGAATATCAACGGCCAATCACACAACGTCGACGTAGCAGCCGATATGCCATTGCTGTGGGTACTTCGCGACGTGCTTGCGCTCACCGGAACGAAGTTCGGGTGCGGCATCGCGCAGTGCGGCGCATGCACCGTTCATCTGGATGGGTCGCCGATACGGTCCTGCGTATTGCCAGTGGGATCGATCGGAGAGCGTCGAATCACGACGATCGAAGGTGTCGGGTCTACGGCGGTCGGATCCAGAGTGCAGAAGGCCTGGCTCGACTCGGAGGTCGTCCAATGCGGTTATTGCCAGTCTGGACAGATCATGTCGGCGGTTGCCTTATTGACAACCACGGCAAACCCCGACGATGCGGACATCAACGCGGCGATGGCCGGAAACATCTGTCGCTGCGGTACGTACGTGCGCATTCGTACCGCGATCAAACAGGCGGCCAAAGGCAGCTAGCACTGCGACGGAGATTCGATCTTGTCCCAAGCGTCAAGCCGCTCCATAAATGGCGTGAGAAACCCCAGGCGCGCGTTCCTGCAGGCCAGCGTCGCAGCGGGCGCCGCTCTTTTGCTCGGCTTTCGGCTTCCACTGGCGGCCGCTACGAGTCCCAAAGGGGGTGACCCATTCGCGCCGAACGCATTCATCCGGATCGACCGGCACGGTGGCGTGACGCTGATCATGCCGCAGGTGGAGATGGGACAGGGCGTGTATACGGCCGTGGCGATGATTCTGGCGGAAGAACTCGACGTGGAATGGGGACAGGTTCGGTTGGAGGCCGCGCCACCAAATGACAAGCTCTACGGCAACCCGACTTTCGGGATTCAGGTCACCGGCAATTCGAATTCGATCCGGGCGTTCTGGACGCCGCTGCGCAAGGCCGGTGCCAGCGCACGCGCGATACTGATCGAGGCGGCCGCACGCCGATGGAAAGTGGATTCAGGTACCTGTCGCGCGGAAAATAGTGAAGTAATTCATACTGCGAGCGGCCGCAAGCTCGCCTATGCCGCGCTGATCGATGACGCCGCAAATATCCCGCCGCCGAAAGAGCCTCTGCTCAAGTCCCCCGCGGACTTCAAGACGATCGGCAAACCGCTGAAGCGGCTCGACACGCCGGACAAGGTCAACGGCAAGGTCATCTATGGCATCGATGTCATGCCTCCGGGCTTAAAGTTTGCGACGCTGGCGGCCTGTCCGGTGTTTGGCGGGAAAGTCGGGCACGTGAACGACACGAAGGCAAAGCAGGTTCCAGGTGTGCATCGGGTCCTGGCACTAGAGGATTTCGTTACGGTGGTCGGCGATAACATGTGGGCTGCGAAGCAAGGTCTCGCCGTGCTTGACGTTTCCTGGGATGAAGGCCCGAACGCGAAAGTAAATTCGGCGACGGTGTGGAAGGAGCTCCGCGAGGCTAGTGAAAAGCCCGGCGTCGTAGCCAAGGCGGCGGGTGATGCCGCCAAGGCGCTGCGCGAAGGCGAGTCTCTCGACGCGGCCTACGAAATGCCGTTTCTCGCCCACGCCACGATGGAGCCCATGAATTGCACCGTGCACGTCCGGGCGGACGCATGCGAAGTCTGGGTTGGCATCCAGGTGCTGACCAGGGCCCAGGCGATCGCCGCCAAGGTGACCGGCCTGCCGCTGGAGAAAGTCACGGTACACAATCTCCTGATCGGCGGCGGGTTCGGTCGCCGGCTGGAGGTCGACATGGTCGAAAAGGCCGTGCGCATCGCCAAGCAGGTGGATGGACCTGTGAAGGTGGTTTGGACTCGTGAGGAAGACATCCAGCATGATATCTACCGGCCGGTGTATCGCGACCTGCTGTCTGCGAGCCTGGCCAACGGCCGGATTTCAGGGTGGACACACCGCATCACCGGTTCCTCGATCATGGCGCGCTGGTTGCCGCCGGCATTTCAGAAGGGCATCGACATCGATGCCATCGATAGCGCCGCCGATATGCCGTATGACATTCCGAATCTGCGGGTCGAATACACGCGCGTTGAGCCGCCCGCCGTGCCGACTGGATTCTGGCGCGGCGTCGGACCCAACAACAATGTATTCGCGATCGAAAGTTTCATCGATGAGCTGGCGAACAAAGCCGGCAAGGATCCGGTGACGTTTCGCCGCGACATGCTTGGCAAGAATCCACGGCTGCGTGCCGCCGTCGATCTGGCCGCGAGCAAGGCAGGGTGGGGAAGCGCGCTGCCCGTGGGCCATGGACGGGGTATCGCCGCACAAGTTGCGTTCGGCAGTTTCATCGCCACCGTCATCGAAGTGGAGGTCGACGATCAGGGCGAGGTTAGCCTCAAGCGCATCGTTTCAGCGGTGGACACCGGCATCGTCGTGAATCCGGACACGGTGGTGGCACAGCTTCAGGGCGGCCTCATCTTTGGCCTGACCGCGGCGCTGTACGGAGAGATCACGATCGACAAGGGCCGCGTGCAACAAAGCAATTTCCACAATTATCGAATGCTGCGCATCGACCAGGTGCCGAACATCGAAGTGCATCTAATTAAGAGCGGCGAGGCGCCAGGCGGAATCGGCGAAACGGGAACCACCGCTGGGCCACCCGCGCTCGGCAATGCGATCTATGCTGCTACCGGTGTTCGTTTGCGTCGTCTGCCGATCGACCGTATCGCGCTGGCTGTGGGTAAATCGGCATGAAAGCACCCGCCTTTATCAAAGGCATTAGTGTCGTCACTGTTGTTGTTGGGCTGATCGGGCTGCTGGTGCTCGGGTGGTACGGCACGCGTCCCGGGCCGATGGCGTTCGCAGCTGGAAAGACCGTCTCCTTGGATGCCTACAGCGGTCACCCGACCGGGGTTCCCGCAGACTTTCGCCCAACCGAGCTGGTGGCGCGGGGACGCTATCTCACCGAGGCAGCCGATTGCGAGGCCTGCCATACCGTCAAGGACGGGAAGCCGTTCGCGGGTGGCCTTGCGTTCAAGACGCCGTTCGGCACATTGTACTCGCCGAACATCACGCCCGATAAGCAAACCGGAATTGGGGCCTGGAGCGATGCGGAGTTTCTTAGCGCCGTGCACGAAGGCATCGGTCGCGACGGGAAGAGACTGTATCCGGCATTTCCGTATGAAGCATACACCTACCTCACCGACGAGGATGTGCTGGCCATCAAGGCGTATCTTTTGACGCTTGCGCCGGTAACGAGTGTTCCACCGCAAAACGAACTGAGCTTTCCTTTCAACCAGCGCTGGCTGATGACATTCTGGTCAGGGCTGTTCAACCCGAACCAGCGGTTCAAGCCGATAGCCGACCAAAGCCCCGAATGGAATCGCGGGGCATATCTGTCCGAGGCGCTGGGACACTGCGGCGAGTGTCACACGCCACGCAATCTGCTAGAGGCATTGGATAACAAGAGCAAGTTTGCCGGCGGGGTGGTAGACGGCTGGCGCGCATACAACATCACCGGCGATTCGGCTTCTGGTATTGGAGCCTGGAGCGAACCCGAGCTCACCCAATACTTGTCGACTGGCCACGCGAAAGGTCGCGGCACCGCGTCGGGGCCGATGGCGGAGGCGGTGGATTTGAGCCTCGATAAGCTGACTGCCGGGGACATCGGCGCGATCGTGGCCTATGTTCGCAGTGTGCCCGCGATTTCAACGCCTGATCTTCCCGCACCGAAGAGCGCCCCCGCGGCCGCCGATCCGAAACAGGGGGTCGCTGGCAACGTCGACCCATACGGTAAGCAAATCTTCGAAGGTGCCTGCGCGAGTTGCCATAGCTGGACCGGCGTCAGTCTGCTGGCGTCGCGTGCAACCTTGACCGGCAGTCGCGCGGTGAATGATCCTACTGCGACCAACGTCGCACAGATCGTGCTGTCGGGTTCTCAGGGGCGACCATCCAATAGCGCGCTTGCCATGCCAGCCTTCGCCGCTGCTTATAACGACAGGGAAATCGCGGCGGTCGCGAACTACGTAACGGCCCGCTTTGGGACAAAGGCTTCGACGATCACCGCGGAGGACGTACGCAAACTTCGCGTCCCTCAGTAAATTTGCGCGGGACTTCGTCCCGGCGGTGTGAGCGGTCGCGCATTCATGATGCACCTCGAGACCTGGCTTGCCCAACGCCGCGACGGTGACGGATGCACCGTCCAACGGGCATGCGCATCGCCGAGGCTCGCGGTCTCAGCAGCAACAGGGCACGCGACACGACCAAGGTCGTGTTCCGCCATTGCTCCAGGTCCGGGGTCCGGATGAACGCTCCATGATCGGTGCTAGCGAACTGCCCGACGCCGTATTTCCTCCAAGACTGCATCGAACTGAGTGCCGATCATGGAGCGCATTGCTAATAGTCCAATGATGGGAGGGATGGGCATCCCAGGAACAAGCGTCGCTCGATAGACGATGCGCACGCGCCGCGAGCCCAGGGGCACGATCTCGTAGCGTGACTCGAAGCACCTGAAGTCCCCGCCGATGCCGGACGCGCTGATCGATTGGTTCATTTCCTCTCTTACCGCGAGCAGCACGGTGAAGCGCTGGCGAAACGGGCCAAGGCCAGCGCTTCCTTTCTGCTCGACGACCGCTTCGGCGCCGGTGCGCGCCACGGTGCGGCTCGAGGACATGCCGGGAATGAACCGGGCGAGGTGGTCGTAGTCGGATAAAGTCGACCAGATCGCTGCGCCGTCCGCCTCGACCTCGGACTGCGCGTGAATCAGGAATTCGTCGCCCTGCTCGTCGACGTTGATCTATTTGCCTTGCCCGAAGCCCGTCTGTGCAAGGACGGACGCGGTAAACAATACGGTCGCGGCAAACAGTATCGTGCGCTTCCTACAATTTTTTTGCGATCGGCGCACAGGGGCCATGCAATTCACGACGTCCGCGCTTGCGTCCAACACCGACCATGGCCCCTGTTCGATCCTGAGTTCAGCCGTTCGGTACCACCTGCAGCCACCCGCTCGGGCAAGTCTGCACGTCCGGATAGTAGCCCGCCGGGTCGCGGCAGTACCACTGATATGAACTCGAATCATCAGGGTACGGATAAGAGTAACCATACGGGGAATCACCGTACGAATAACCGTATGGGTAGTATCCCGGCCCGAAAATTATTGGCGGGCCTATGAAGACGCGGCCGTGGAACCCGCCACCGTGGTGAATCCCGCCACCACCGTGGACGCCGCCGCCGTGTGAGCCGCCACCACCGTGGAAGCCACCACCGTCTGCGTGCGAGCCGTCGTGCATCTGCGCGTTAGTGGCTCCGATACCTCCGAGAACTGCGCACGCCGCGATACATGCTATTGCGAGTTTTTGGATTCGAGACTTTCTCATAGCAGAACCTCTCTCACCCCCTGAAAAATAAACTTGCCTATTCATCGTGGCTTCTTTAGTAGCTTTGGCAACAATGGCCGAGGCAGGTTCGGGACCTACCATTACATATGTAATGTCTGCGCACTCGATGGCCAGCCCATCAAGGCACTACCTGTCACCGCAGGAATGCGAGTATTAAAACCCGGTAATAACTGTTACCAGTCCGCGCACCGTCGTCATCGCAGCGGACCTCTTTGCGTTCTTTGCCTCACCGCGAGCTGCTTCCATCACCGGTACGGAATACGTGATCGACGGCGGACCTGTGCCGACCGCGCAGCGGAGCCATCGCTTCGAGCTGCAGATCACGACATGTCTGCGATCTGCGCGCGCTGGTTGCTGTGCAGGTGCGCGCCCCGGCCGGCGCGGCGATTGGGCGAAACGGGTCGCACCGGCGCTCGCCAAACATTCAGCATTCTTCGCGACGAGCGCCGATTCGCGCGCCAGGCCGCTCGTCATCCAGCAGCGGGTCGAAGTTGTCGAAGCATTCACCATCGTACTTGCTGCGGGAACCCTTCGTGGCTGGCGGGCCGCGAATCGCCGACGGCGATGCCCCCCGCCGGGGGGCGGCCGTGTTGACCGACCGCCTAGGCCTTGAGCTTCGAGGATGGCAAGGTCGGTACGACGGGACCTACGAATCAGCCGATGCGGTTTGTGAGCGCTGCGCGAAAACACTTTATACCGGAGACATCGTTAACACTTTCGGTCCGAAAGGGTTTTCCATGCGCTCGACGCGGCAAGCCTCGAGATCGAAGTAGGCGATGTCGTATTGCATGAAGCTGACCAGCCAGATGCTCACTTCCGCTTGAGTTGCGCGATAAAGGCGCGGCCCGCCGGGCCTGGCGGCGCGTCCTTGCGAAATACGACACTCATCGGCATCGCCGGAGCGCGCGGAACGCCTTCGACGCGGATCTGGACCAACGCTCCGATGTCGAGGTCCGCCTTCACCATGTGCAAGGGCATGTGCCCCCATCCGAGGGCAGCCTTGAGGAACGCGTGCTTGGCTCCCAGGTCCGCAAGACGCCATGTCAACGGCGACAGCACGCCGAAATCTCGACCTTCACTCAGCACGGTCCTGTCGGTGAGGACCAGTTGCACGTGCTTGGCGATAACCGATGCCGAGGCGATGCCGCGCATCTTTGCCAGCGGATGCGAGGGACTGACGACCGTAACGAAAGGTACCTGAAGAAGGGGCTCGGATCGAAGCTCGTCTGGCACGAGCGGCAGCGAGCCGATGACGCCAATGCTGCAATTGCGATCGAGGACCGGTTTGATGACCCCGCCGAGGGCCTCGACGTAGAGCCGCAGTGGCGTATGCGGGTAGGTCTTTCGACTGTGTACCGCGGCCCTCGTCAGTGCGTCCATCGGATACATCACATCGATCGCAACCGAGAGCTCTGGCTCGAGGCCCTCGCGCATGGCGCGGGCCCTCGCCTTGAACTCATCGACGTTCTCCGCCACTGAGCGGGCATCCGCAAGAAGGCTCCGCCCTTCCTCGGTAAGGCGCGGGTAGCGGGCGGAGCGGTCGAAGAGCTTAACGCCAAGCTGCGCTTCGAGATTCGCCAGCGTCTGGCTCACGACGGATTGCGCGCGGTGCAGTCTGCGGCCTGCGGCCGAGAAGCTGCCCTCGTCCACCGCGGCGATAAAGGTTCTTAGCTGGTCCAGCGTGACCCCGTCGAGCATATCCATCGTCCCATGCGATAGTTAATATCTAAATATATAGGCTTCTCAGATGCTGGAGCAAGCCTTATCTTTCTGGCATGGATCTTTTGTCGAGGTGGAAATGAACAGATCAGCTGCTGCAGTAATCGCCCGTCCCACCCTTCGCTTGGACGTCGAGAATGCAACTGAATCGGCGGTGGGCGCCGGCGCTCGCCGAATTGCGCTCACGACCAGCGGTCGCCGGCACGGGCCCGTCACGCGCCTCGTCAGCCCCTCCGATATCGGTGAGCTGATCAAGCCCTTCGTATTCCTCGATCACGCCGAAGTCGCACCAAGACCCGAGCCGCTCTTCGGCATCCATCCGCATTCCGGCATCGCGACGCTGACGGTCGTCCTCGGCGGAGGCCTAGTCTACGAGGACACAACCGGAAAGAAGGGTTCGGTCCCGACGGGTGGACTGGAATGGATGAAAGCGGGGAACGGCGTGTGGCATGACGGCGGGCCCACGCCCGGCGAGCCGTTGCGCGCCTTCCAACTGTGGGTGGCGCTGCCTCCATCCGAGGAGAACGCTTCTCCGGAGAGTCAGTACATCCCTCCCGATGCGGTGCAGGAAGAGGGACCCGTGCGGGTGATCCTCGGACGCTACGGCCGGGCCCGCAGCGCGATTCGTGCCCCCGCGGGCATCAACTACTTCCACGTCCGCCTGAAGGACGGTCAGCGCTGGCGCTACGCACCGCCCGAAGGGCACACCGTTGCGTGGCTCGCCGTCGACAAAGGTGAGTTGCGGTTATCCGAGCCGATCGGCGAAGGGCAGCTCGCCGTCTTCGAAGAATCCGGTGCCCCTATCGATCTGGAGGCTGCCGGTGACGCATCGTTCGTGCTGGGATCCGCGCTCAAACATCCGCACCCACTAGTGCTGGGCTACTACTCGGTCCATACGAGCAGAGCTGCGCTCACGCAGGGCGAAGCGGAAATCGATCGCATCAGCCAGCGGCTTCGCGCCGACGGCCGCCTGTAAACATCAACCCAACTTAGACAAGGAGCAGACATGTCATCGCACAGCAAGAAACTGATCGCCGTAATCGGCGCAACAGGGCAGCAAGGAGGCGCAGTCGTCCGTGCCCTGCAAGCCCAAGGCCAATTCAAGGTACGCGCTCTGACTCGCTATCCAGCCAAGCATCGTGGGCTCGCCGACGAAGTCGTCGAAGCGGATCTCGACCGTCCCGAAACCCTCAAGGCCGCATTTGCAGGAGCCCATGGCGTTTTCCTGGTCACCAATTTTTGGGAACAAGGCACCGACGAGTTCAAGCAAGCAACAGCGGCGGTACGCGCCGCCAAGGAAGCCGGCGTCAAACACTTTGTCTGGTCGACGCTGCCCGACGTGGAAGCGATCAGCGGCGGGAAGCTCCACGTTCCGCACTTCACCGGCAAGGCCAAGGTCGATCGGATCGTGAAGGAAGCCGGATTTGCGCATCACACGTTCGTCATCGCACCTTTCTTCTACCAAAACCTGGTGGGCCTTATGGCTCCGCAAAAGCAGCAAGACGGCTCTCTGGGCTGGGCGCTTCCCGTCGATCCCGCTGTGCGTGGCATCCACATGGGCGACATCACGGAAATCGGCAGCATCGTCGCCGGCGCATTCGCACACCCGGATCAGGCAGGCAATGGTGAATACTTGCCCCTGGTCGGTGATTTCATGAGCTTCAACGAAATCGTCGACACGCTGAATCGGCAGGGACACGAATTTTCGTTCAAGCGAATCCCAACGGAGGTATTCGCCACTCTCTTCCCTGGCGCTCCCGAGATCGCAGCGACCTTTGCCTGGTTCGAAGCTCATACCTACCTAGGTTCGGATTCGCGTGACCGAATCGCCCTCGCGAACAAAGTAGCGGGCCGGCAACCGACCAAGTTCTCGACATGGGCACGAGCGAATCTCCCGGTTCACGCGAGCGCCTGATCATCCATTCAGAACACCGAGTCAACCCGCCACTAAGGAGATTCTCATGGACTTTATGGCAACCAGCACGGCCCGCGGCATAAGCGACCGCGCCTCCCGGGAGAAACCATGAACTTCCTGCAGATCAACTCCAGCGCACGGCGCGAAGCCTCGCACTCGACGCGCCTGGCGAATCGAATCGTCCAGCGCCTGCGCGACGCCGACCCGGACGCGACGCTTACGGTACGAGATCTCGGCCTCAAACCGCATCCGGTCCTCGACGAAGCCGCTCTGGGCGCGCTTTTTACCCCGGCCTCGCAGCG
>WNFY01007142.1_pt1 | contig 10429 bp, 11 predicted proteins | sample 5400091 | NCBI WGS metagenome assembly WNFY01 (sample SAMN13153364, study PRJNA577476) | soil metagenome | isolation source: 60 cm soil or saprolite under grassland replicate 1 | place: USA:California | collected 2016-06-15
ACGGTCCGTTCAGGTTCAGAGGCAGAGTCAGCTGCGTCGTCGCCGTGCTCGACTGCCCGGGCGCGAGTCCGCTCACCACTCGGTTCCCGAGGTAGGACGCCGTATACGGGGAGAACGTGCTCGACTGCGACAGGTAGAAGTACACGTTGAACGGCCCAGCGGGGCTACTTCCCCTCGGATCCGCCGTGACGGTGTCGGTGACGCTGATGGTGCCGCCCGCGGGCACCGAGCTCGTTGAGTAGGTCACCGAGGCCTCGTAGAGATCCGGCAACGTGTTGTCCACCTTCGCCGTCGCCGTCGCCGTGACGGGTTGCCCCGTCCCGTCATCCGCGTCCTGGTAGGTGACCGTGATCGTGTCGCCGTCATTCACCAGCAGCGATCCCTTCGTCGCGGTCAGGACGAGACCAACGGTGCCCTGGAACACGCCGGCGCTCGTCTGCTTGATATTGATGTTGAACCCCTTCGTGTCCGTCGTGCTAGCAACGCGCACGGCGACGCCGCCGCTGACGTCGCTGTCGAGCACCGTGATCTGGACGGTACCCGGCGCGCGGTACGCCGTTGCGTCCAGCAGGACAACGCCCGTCGCCGTCGGCGTGAGTGCGGAGGACTTGGAACCGAGCCCGTGCTCGGAGCCTCCGCATCCTACGAAGAAGACAGCGAGTAACGAAACGAAGAGTGAAGCGGGCGCGAGCTCGCGTGTGCGCATGGGGCCCCTCCCAGGGCTGTGCGATGGAGCGCGCAGCTTTCTTGGGGTAGCACCACAAGTCAAGATAAAAGGTGCAACATGGTGTAATTCCAAGGGCCGCGTTCGTTCCGTCAATTGCCCCAATCTTACGGGCCCTGAAGGTGGCTAACCCCTTGGTGGGCCAACGGAACCAGGTGTCTCATCGCACTCGTCGATCAGAGTGGACCGCCCTCGGTTCCGCCGAGGACCCTCACGGCGCCCTTGCCTTTGCACTTCGTGACCGTGGCGCAGGATCGCCTCACGCGATGAGTGCGCTCCTGCGGATCCCCTGCACCACGCATCTGGGCGGAACGGGGCGTGTGGATCGGCGTCGCGCCCCGATTCACCTGCCGGATTCTGGACCCGGAGCGCTGCGGGACCCGTCAGCCGCGGCTGGGTTGGGCTCACCCTTTCCCGGCGACGAGGTCCTTGAGCTTCCCAAGCACGCCCTGCTGGCTGCGACGGTAGGCGTCCTCGGCCTCGCGCTGCCCGCGCTCGATGTCCTCGTGCGTCTTCCACTTCCCCTGCCTGCGTAGCTCCTCGATTTCGAGCCGGCGCCACCGGCAGAGCGGTGCGCCCTCACGCTGATCCTCCCGGAACCCGAGTGCCCGCAGGCGCTCCCCAAGGCCGGACCAAGCGCTATGCGTGGTGACCTCGACGACGACGTCGACGTCCTCGGTGAAGCGCGGGCGGGGTGCGGCAGGGTCCGTCATGAACAACTCGACGACGGCTCCTGTCGGTCGCCACAATTCGATCCGACACGTGAGCGAGTGCGGGATCGGGCGACGCGAGGGGACGACAGGTTCAGGGCGGGTAAGTGACCTGCGCGGCAAGGCCTGGCCAGAGCGGACGCGCGGGCCCCGAGGTCGCGGGGCCGCAGGAACCTGGCAGTCCGTCGCAGGAATCGCCTACGCGGCCACGCGCCAGCCGTAGCGATGGTGGAGCCCACCGACCCGCGGTCGGGCATGCACAGCCGCCGGCCTCGCTGGGCGCGGCTCGACGGGACGAACCCATGGCGCATCTTTGTCGAGCCCGAGATGCGTGCGGTCCTTGAGGTAGTACCCGATGTACTCGCCGAGCAGGCGACCGAGGTGCCGATCGTCGAGCACGATGATGTGGTCGAGCAGCTCACGGCGGAGGGTGCCGACGAAGCGCTCCGCCACCCCGTTCTGCCAAGGGCTGCGGTAGCTGGTCCGGGTCGGTTCGATGTTCATGGACCGCACCGCCCTGGCGACCTCCGCGGAGAAGATCGTGTCGCGGTCGAAGACCAGGTACCGCGACGCGCTGTCATACGGAAACGCCTCCCGCAGCTGCTGGCTGACCCACCGTGCCGATGGATGCTCGGTGATGTTCCAGTGGGCGATGTCGCGCCGGCCGTGCCGGATCACGAACAGCACGTAGAGCAAGCGAAAGCTCGCCGTCGGCATGGTGAAGAAGTCCATCGCGGCGATGACCTCGCGATGGTTCTTCATGAAGGTGCGCCAGTTCTGGCGACTCTCCGGCCGTGGGGGCAACCTGCGCAGATAGCGAGACACGGTGCGCTCGGAGACGTTGAAGCCGAGGCGCAGCAACTCGCCGTGGATCCTCGGCGCGCGCCACTGGTTCTCGGCGGCCATCCGGCGGATGAGATCGCGCACTTCGCCCGGCACCACGGGTCGGCCGCGCCTCAGGCCGCGTCGAGAGAGACGCTGCCAGTAGAGCCGGAAACCGGCCCGGTGCCAGCCGACCACGGTCTCGGGCTTCACGATGACGAGGACCTCTGCCCAGCGCGACCAGACGCGACGAAGGGCGATCCAGAAGACACGATCGGCGGGCCGGATGCGGGGCCGGTTCCTCTGGACCATCGTGGCGAGCTGCTGCCGAAGGGCGAGGTTCTCGAGCAGGAGGTCACGCCGCGAACGGCCGACTGAAGCGAGCCACCGGATGACCACCGCTGCAAGACGAAGCATGGGCGAGCGAGGCTGCCGGGCTTGACCAGAACCGTCAACGATTTCAGCGCGAACGGCATTTTGGCGACCGACAAGGGGACGGAGGCGGCTCCGCCGTGGGCAGGACGGCGGGGCCGCCTTGGTATCATCCGATCACGGGAGCAGCGTCACCCGGTCCCAGCCCACGAACCGCCCGCCGCCGACGATCGCGCCGTCGACCTCGACGTACGTGGTGCCGGGAGGCAGCGACATGGCGCCGGTCTCGACGTGGACGACGAGGTCCAGGAGCCCGTCGCCGTTCACGTCCTCGAGCGCCGCCTGCGCCGCCAGCGCGCCCGCGACCGTCACGGTGGTCGGATCGATCGTCGACGCGTCGAGCGCATCCGAGGTGAGGATGGCGACCGGGGTGGTGCCGTTCGAGGTGACCTTGATCGGGTTCGCCACGCTGCCCGGCTTCACGTCCACCGGGACGAGGACGGCGCCGCCGCAGACGACGCGACCGGACAGGACCTGGAAGCTGGTGAACGCCATCCGGACCGGCTGGCGGATGAAGACGTTGTCGTGGCTCCAGGCGGAGAGGTAGATCGCAAGGTCATCGGTGACGACCGGGCCGGTGTGGATCGGCGCCCACCCCGTCGCGGTCTGGTAGAGGCCGGTGAGCGCGGTGCCGGCGCGGACGAGCCGGAGCTTGCCCGCGAGATCGGCGGTCTCGACGATCCCCTGCACTCCGTCGGAGAAGTTGGTGAGGTACACCTCCCGCGGCTCGCCGGGGAAGTCGTTCCACGTCCAGGTGCTGAAGCTCGTCCGCTCGACCGCTCCGCCCACGTAGAGACCGGTGCGGACGCCGTTCGCGCCGGGCCAGTCGAGGAGGACGTACTCGGCCGCGACGTCGAAGTCGCCCGAGAGCTGGCAGGAGGAGACGAGCCCTGCGCCGAAGACGGAGCCGCTCGAGCTGTCCGGGAAGGAGATCTCGAGCCGGTCGTTCGTGAACTGCGCGACTGGGCCGCTGCCGGACGGGACCTGAAGCGCCCAGAGCGGGGCGGGCGGCGCGGAGGCGAAGGTGGAGTCGAGCGGCGAGGCGGCGAGCGCCGGCGAGGCGATGCCTGTGGCGGCGCAGAGCGCCGTGAGGAAACGGTTCATCGATGAGACCCCCCTGGTGCGTCGGCGCGCGGGCCAATCCCGCCGCGGACCCCCGCACGATGGCCGAACCCCGCACGAATCGTCAAGGAGGGGTAGCGGCCCCGAGCGTGCGGAAAGTTTCGGTAGCGGGATCGGATGCCAGTGGTTCCAGCTGCTTGGCGGGACTCAACGCTTCACTACGCGATACAGAGTCGCAAGGTGCAAAGCAAAGTCATTTGAATTGTATCGAAGGTGAACGCTAAGGGGCCGATAGTACGCTGTTTTCCCAACATTCTCGCTGCATTGCGCACTTTGCCCTTTCCGCCCCGTTCCAGTCGTTTCCGGGATCTTCCGGCCATTTCCACTCAAGAAATGGCGCCAAAATGGCGCTGGACGCCTCCGTTACGGCGAGCGGCCCACCCATTCGATGATGGCCGCACGGAGCGCGGCGTGCAGGGTGATGCCTTCAGCCTTGGCACGCTTCTCGAGCCGCTTCCAGACGGGAGCTGGGAACCGGACCGACCGCGGGATCGTGGGGCCGGTCTCCTCGCCCTTCCTTGGCCTCCCCGGGCGAACGTGAACGATGCCTTCGGCGGCGATGCGCTCCGCGTACGGGTTGCGCCGAACCTTGGCGGTCTTGAAATCCACCTCGGGCATTTCCCTGAGCGCGGCTCGGGATGGCTCTTCGTGCCTACGTGCCTTCTTCATAGTGTCTCCTCTCGTGCGAGGTGGCTCGCCGGGCGCTGATGATCCGGATCGTGTCGTCGTCGACCTCCGTGTAGACGGAGAGCACGAGGCGCCGCCGATCTGACAACCCGATCAGGAGCGCGCGCCCGGGATCGACCGCATCCTCGACGGCCAGCGCCAGCGGATCAGCGAAGACCGACGCCGCCTCATCGAAGGAGACCCCATGCTTGCGGAGGTTGACGGCGGCCTTTCGAGGATCCCAGGTGAATCGCACGCGCTAATTGTAATACACTTATTGGTGGCAGCGCAACCCGTTGTGGTTACCGAAAGCTCCATCTGATTTCCTGGTTGTCGTTCGCCAGAACCCCGTCCGCGCTGGAACCATTGACGATTCAGCCCAGGGCCTGGGTTCGCGCCGGCTCGATGCTTCGCCTCCTCGTGGCCCTCCTGCCGACGCTCCGCTCGGCCCTGCGCTCTCGACGCGACCTCGTCGTCGAGAACCTGGCCCTCCGCTAACAACTTGCCACCCTGGCCAGTCGACGACGCCCGGTCCTTCGGCCCGCCGACCGGCTCTTCTAGATCCTGCTGCGCCGATTCTGGTGTGGTTGGGCCGAGAGGCTCGCCATCGTCCAACCGGATACGGTCGTGCGCTGGCACCGCGCCGGCTTCCGGAGCTACTGGAACTGGCTGTCCAGGCGCGGCGAGCGCTCCGGCCGCCCTCCCCTGCCTCGCGAGGTCCGCGCCCTCATCCGGAGGATGGCCTCCGAGAACTCCTTGGGCGCGCCCCGCATCCACGGGGAACTGCTGCGCCTCGGCTTCGAGGTCTCCGAGCGCAGCGTCTCCCGCTACCTGCGCTCCCTGCCTTGCACCCCGAGAGCCGGGCAGACTGGACGACCTTCCTCCGGAACCACCGGAACGGCATCGCCGCCATGGACTTCTTCTCGGTGCCTACCGCCACGTTCCGCGTCCTCCATGTGCTTCTCTTCATCCGCCACGGCCGGCGCGACGTGGCCCGCTGCGCCGTCACGACGACCCCAACCGCTGCCTGGGTCGCGCAGCAGCTTCGCGAGCCCTTTCCGTTCGACTCGGCACCGCGTTTCATGTCTTCGACCGCGGTTGCATCTTCTCGGCCGGCGTGACGGCAACGCTGCGGTCAATTCAGATGGAGCCGACGCGGACCAGCTACCGGAGCCCTTGGCAGAATGGGGTTGCCGAACGCTTCGTCGGCACCGTCCGCCAGGAGCTGCTCGACCACGTCATCGTCCTGAACGAGCACCACCTACGCCAGCTGCTTGACTCGTTCACCGGGCTACAACAATCAGGACCGGACGCACCTCAGCATCTGCAAGGACTCTCCGTACGGGCGTCTGGTCGAGCAGCGTCCCGACACGATATCCAACGTCGTCGGACTCCCCCGGGTCGGCGGCCTGCATCACCGCTACGCCTGGCGCCACGCGGCGTAGACCGTCTCGGCCCCGTGGTTCGTCCGGACGCCGCCACCGCGGAATCGTGTGTCTTCGAGCCGGCGGTGGCGCCGTCCCTTCACGCGTCGGGCGCCACGAGCGGGGGCCCTGGTTTGCGCCCTACGCTCTGCCTCATCCCGCTTCGCACACCATCACACCGATAGACCGTGAATTGGCGAGCCACAGGCCGATCCTTCGAGCGGACGGAGTTTTCGGCAAGGACAGGATGGCCGAGACGCGATCAGCGCGCAGCCTTCAGGCCGGCCTTGAGGTCCGAGACGCCCAAGAACACGGTCGCCTTCCGCGCGCCAGCCGTTCCCACGAACACGTGCGTGATGTTGACGCCCGCCTCGCCGAGCGCCGTCGCGAGCGCGGCGAGCGCGCCGGGCTTGTCGGCGAGCTCGACCTCGAGGACCTCCTGCTGCTCCGCCTTCCAGCCACGCGCCGCGAGCGCCCTCTTCGCGGCGCCGACGTTGTCCACCACCATCCGGATGACGCCCTCGCCGTTCTCGACCCAGGCGTTTACGGCGCGCAGGTTCACCTTCTTCTCGCTCAGCGCGAGCGCGACCTCGCCGAGTATTCCAGGCCGGTCCTCGACCCTGATCTTTATCTCCTTCGCTCGCGGCATGTCCCTCTCCTCTCGAAACCCTCATCCGAGCCGGTCTTCTGCAGGACCGCAAGCTCACGTACGGGGCGCCGCCGCGCGACGGACGCACCGTGATCCCTCCCTGTGCCTCGCCAATGCTCGTCCGACAGGCATGGCAGCCGAAAGCACCAGTGCCGGCTGGCGTGCGGCGCTCACCTCTTGAACGTGCGCGCCCATCCAGGCTCCGACCAGCCCTGGCGCGAGCTGGAGCCATCCCGGCGCGAGCGGAGCCCCGAGAGGGGTGCAGCGAATGATCGGCCAGAAGTGTCGAAGCCTGGAGGCAAGCGAGGCTGCGGGGCCCCGGGGAATTTCGTCAACAATTCTCGACGAAACGGTATTTTGGCGAGGCACACGAGGTTCTCGATCATGAGGCCGCCCTGCGACCGGAACCCCGAGAAGAGTGCGCCGACGATCGCCCAGAGAAGTCGAAACATGGAGGCCGGCGAGGCTGCCGGCCCTGGCCGAAAACGTCAACAGTTCTCGATGGAACGTGATTTTGGCGAGGGACAGGAGGGAGATCTTTGGAACAACATTCCCAGACTGATGATTCGACGCAGTCGCGTGGTGTTCTTGAGGGACAGCTTGTCGTTTCCCACGCTCTTTCACCGCCCGCTCGTCACGGCATCTCACCGTGCCTGACGTGAGCGTTTCCCGGTTTGGCCACTCCGGTGGCCGATCCTGAGGAGGTGGCGGAGTGAGGGAGCCTACAGGAGCGCGATCTGCCGCTCGTCGTCGGGCGGCTCGAGCCGGCGCAGGAGCGAGCGCAGCCAGGGGATCGCGGGTAGACGCGCGAGCATCGCCGCGGACAGGCGGGCGCCGCGGCGGGTGATCCCGGCGGCATGGCGCAGCGCCGCGACCAGCGGCGGGCCGGCGATCCAGACCGTGACGCCGGCGCGGCGCGCGACGTCGGCGATCGGGTCGGCCTCGAGGAGCGTCTCGTCGACGACGAGATCGGCGCCCGCGGCAGCGAGCCAGAGAGCGAGACCCGAGCGTGCGTCGTCGGTGAAGGCGACGCTGCACGAGCGGGCGCGGCCGGCATCGTCGATGAGGACGGCGACGAGTCCGCGCGGCGCGAGCCAGACGCCGCAGGCGGTCATGACACCTCCGGGAGCGCCGCCTGGACGTGCTCGGCGGTGACGGCCTGGCCCTTCGCGAGCGCGGCGGCGGTGAGGGCGTGGTGCGCGAGCAGGTTCACCTTGCGCGGCAGCCCGCTCGTCGCGTGGTGGATCGCTTCGAGCGCGGCGGGCTCGAAGAGCGGCAGCTCCGTCCCGGCGAGCCGGAGCAGGTGGACGAGGTAGGCGGCGAGCTCGTCGCGGGTGAGGCCGCCGACGTGGTGGCGCACGACGACGCGCTGGCTGAGGGCCTCGTGCACCGCCATGGAGATCCGCCGCCGCAGCTCGGCCTGGCCGACCAGGAGCAGGCAGAGCCGATTCTGCGAGTCCATCTCGTAGTTGGTGAGGAGGCGCAGATCCTCGAGCACCTCGCTCCGGAGGTGCTGGGCCTCGTCGACGACGAGGACCGGCCGCACCTTCGTCTCGAGGCAGAGGCGGGTCACCTCGGCGCGGATGACGCGGTAGAGCGCGGCGCGGCTCCGCTCGGTCGCGAGGCCGAGCTCCCAGGCGATGGACTTGTACATGTCCGTCACGTTGCCGGTGGAGAGGGGCACGTAGAGGACGCGGTAGAGGCCGGAGTGGAGCGAGGCGGCCACCTTGCGGCAGATGGTGGTCTTGCCGCTGCCGGGCTCGCCGGTGACGAGGCCGATGCCGCGCAGGTCGAGGAGGTGGCGGAGCCGCACCTCCAGCTCGGTGGCGGCGGCGGAAGCGAAGAGATCCTCGGGGGAGAGGTCCTTGCCGAAAGGGTGACGGGCGAGGCCGAAGTGCTTGCGGTACACGGTCAGTCCTCCTTCTTCGCGAGGTCGGCGAGGCGGAGCCCCTCGGGCTTCTCGCGCCGGACGAAGCAGTTCGCGTGGACGTCCACCACCTTCGCGTCCTGTACCTTCTTGCCCTTCGCCCACACCTGCACCGTGCGGCCGGGCTTCGACGGATCGTGGCGCAGGGTGACCACCTCGCCGACGAGCGCGGCGTCGACCTCGTAGACGATCCCATCGAGGCTCACGGTCCGGTCCTTCGCGACCTTCCGCTTCGCCTCGTTGAGGAAGAGGTCGTCGAGGTCGGGGCCGAGGTAGCGGACCTCGTCGGCGACCTGGGCCCACTTGTCGAGCGGCGTCGCGCCTTCGAGACCGCGGTGCGGGGAGCGGTGGTACTCGCCCTCGACCCAAGTCCAAAGGCGCCGGTTGAGCGCGTCGAGGCTTGCGAGATCGGCGGGCTGGAGCAGCGGGAGGAGCTGGAGCCGAACGGTCCGAAACCAGCGCTCGATCTTCCCCTTCGCCTGGGCATGGTAGGGCCGGGCGTGGATGAGCGTGATGCCGAGCTTCGCGCAGACGAGCGCGAGCTGGTGCGAGCGGAAGGCGCTCCCGTTGTCGACGAAAAGGCGGTGCGCCGCGCCGCGGCGGAGCACGGCCTCCTTGAGGACCGGCAGGAAGGCGGCGGTGCTCTCGGAGAGGGCGAAGGCGGCGTAGGGGATCACCCGCGTCGCGTCGTCGATGAACGCGATGAGGTACGCCTTGCGCTTCTTGCCGGCGACGGAGACGGCCGGTCCGTGCATCACGTCGCTCATCCACAGGTCGCCCGCCTTCTCGAAGGAGAAGCGACGGTGGTCCTTCGACGTGGGCTCGCCCGGCTCCTTCGCCATGAGCCCGGCGCGGGAGAGCAGCCGGTGCACCGTGCTCGGCGCGAGTGGCAGGCCCTCGGGGATCTTCCCGGTGGCGATCGCCTCGCGGATGACGAGCTGGACCGAGAGCTCGCGCTTCTCGTCCTTGATCGAGACGAGGAGATCCGAGACCTCCCGCGGCAGCGCGTGCGACTGGCCGTGATCGGCACGCACCCGGGGCCGGAGCGCGTCGAGGCCGCCCTTGCGGTAGGCCCTGAGCCAGTGCCGGATCGTCTCCGGCGCGACCCGCCCCCGGAGCGATCCGGGGATCCGGTAGTCGATCTCGGCCTTCTCCCGGAGCCGCTCGTACAGCCCCTTCGCGCCGCGCGGAAGGTGCACGAGGTCCCCGATCACCCCGAAGCGAAACAGGGCGACCTCTTCCGAATGTTGCTTCACGTCGTCGTTCACGGTTGGTCTCCGTCGTTCTTGGCCCCGGGATCGGGGCGACGACGGGACTACCGCGTGCCAGACGGTGGGTCCGGCCCCGCTTCCTGTTGGAGGGCGGTGGGTGAGGGGCGCCGCCGCTGCGCGAAGGCAGACGAGGGCGACCTCGGCGCCGAGCGCCGAGCGGACGGAGAGCACGGTGGGCTTACGTCCGGCGAGGAGTCCGGGCAGAAGGCCGATCGCCGCGGCGAGCCCGGCGTGCACGAGCCCCGTCCGCCGCCGCAGCCACCGCAGAGCGCCGGGCAGCTCGATGTCCGGCCGGAGCGTCTCGCTCGCTGCCTCTCGCGTCGGCGCAGCGTCGGCCGCCGCGACCACCGCCTCGACTTCCACGAGCGCGCCCGTGAGCCGCGAGCAGATGAAGTCCGGCAGCAGGCTGATCGTCGCGTGTGCGGTGCGGCAGTACCACCGCGCGATCAGGCAGCCGGGCGGAGAGACCCGCGGGTAGGTGCCGTGCCGGCCGAAACCGCAGCCGCCCTCCGGGTGGAACGGGCAGCGCTCCAATCTTGCGGCGAGCCAGCCCTTCTGGCTAACGTACTCCTCGCTGGTGAGCCCGGTGGCGAACCGAACTTGCACCAGCCGAAGCCCGCACGGCGCCTACCGTGGCGGGCACTTTACTTTGAGGCCGAGCCCCATGCCCGGCAGCGCCGCG
>WNFY01010594.1_pt1 | contig 10429 bp, 10 predicted proteins | sample 5400091 | NCBI WGS metagenome assembly WNFY01 (sample SAMN13153364, study PRJNA577476) | soil metagenome | isolation source: 60 cm soil or saprolite under grassland replicate 1 | place: USA:California | collected 2016-06-15
TCAGACTTGATAGAATCGCTTAGTAAGGTGGAGAGTGCAGACGTGGAGAAGCTAACTGACCTCTGTCTAAACTATAACAAATTGCAAAGGTACAGTAGCTTAATATCTTCAGAGGGAGAATTTAAGAAAGAGGTAGAAATGGAGCTAGGTAGAAAACTTACGTATAACCAGCTTCAACATGCGAGTGTATCAGTTAGAAAATCGAGAGCCTACATCGAAAACATTTTGGATGGTAAATTTGTACCCCATGGCTCTCATGGAATTAATCATGTTAGGCACAACCTAGAGTATGGTTATCAGTTGATGGGCCTAATCGAACGTAAGAAACGTGGATCTCAGAAGTCCCGTTAGCCCTCTGGTGTTCGGTGCTGTAAAAAGTCGAATGATTTCCCTTCAACAGCTTGTTTCTTAACACCTAAAAAAATAAAAATTCTTCTGAAGCCACCCAAAAAGGAGGAAATGTATTAAACCACTATGCCAAAATAATAACTTGAAATGCCTAGAATTCATGAACGTTTTTGCTCGACAGATCTGAATAACCAACCACGAATCCCCGAGCATCCTACTTGCAATCGAGCTTGCGATAAAAAGCATGAAGAACTCTCGAAATAGATAAAACCAACCCATTATCATCATCTAGGTGCGTGGTCAAATGGAGCTATATTGTGACATGTAAAAATTGTGGTTACATATCAGCCGAAAAGATAGCTGAGTCAAAAGCAAAGGAGCATTTGCGTTCACACTTAGGCGGTCCTCAGAATTGCACACGTGGACATATGAAATTGATGAAAGTCAGAACCTAAGACAACCGATACACTGATTGCTACTGTCGCGCTTCTTTAAAAATCAATAAAAATGCAGGCCGTTCAGATTTAGATTCGGCCATAAAATTGGAAAATAGAATAATCAGGAGTCTTTCCCCTTGGTATCGCGGCAGCTACCGCTCTTTGATATTTAGACGCCATTTGAATTGAATTTGTTCATTCCTGACGGAATTTTGGTTTCTCGTACATCTCCACCTTGTAGGGTGGCTAGCTACACGACTATTGTTTAGAGCTGTCATACTTAAATCAAAATCACATATTCGGCTTAGGAGTGTGCTCACATCTCTGAATATAATTCTCCATAAATTTAGCATATATTCAGTTCGGTTTAGAATAGTTATCGAATCGAGGGGTAAGTCTGTGTTTAATTTCGAGCTTGAAAGGAGTTGGTGCATTATAATAAGGTGGTCATCAATACATATGCCTCTGACGTACAAGAGTAAAAAGCCAATTCATTTCCTTTGGCATCAAGTTTGAAATTATTGCAGTAAATCTTTTGAATATATGCTGATGGACGTCATGAAATAGGTTGCATTTGCATCGCCGACGCCTGTCATTGCTTTAGTAGCATTTTCTAGCTTAGGCTGGGTTTGATTTTGAGTTTGCGATGGAGGCAGTACTGGCAGGTGGAAAAAGGGAAATTCGCCGATATCTAAGGCATACACTTTTTAATTTATTGCCGGTGATACACGGGACTCTTAAATGTGCAGTAATTATTTTGATAGCCTGAGATTCGCAATTCGCTTTTGGCTCTTGCAGATCATTTGACGCAGCGGAAGAGTAAACTTGAAAATACACTTCCAATTGCCCCAACATAAAGAACTACTCCTCTATGACCTTCCTATGCCAATTTTATTGACAATATTATAAATACTTCTGAAATTACAATTACATAGAGGTCACAACTTGATTGAGACGAGCTACGACACCCAGGAACCAGAATAAGGAAATCACGTCGACCCAAATGTATCAGATCGAGGAGAAGGCACATAATCGTCTTGGAATGGAACGTAAATGTATGATGGAGAACGCAGGCCACGGCATTGCCGATTTTGTGAAAGATAATTTTAAAAAAAAGTCGGCACGGAAGACGCGCATAGTCGGGGTCTGTGGCACTGGCAACAATGGCGGAGATGTGTTTGTCGCAGCTAGACATATCAGCGGATATCCCGATTGTGCGGTAGCTGTGATATTATTGGGGCGACCGGCTGATTTACGAACTGAAGAGGCAAAGATAAACTGGGAGATCCTAAAAAAAATGGATTCCATAGAGACCAGTTTTTGTGATGAGTTCGATGACAAGCTGAGAACAAAAATTTCTAAAGCACATGTCATCATTGACGGCATATTTGGAACGGGTATCAGGGGGGAAATTCACGAACCGCATGCATCTGCAATACAATTAATAAATAAATCAGACGCGTGGGTTATTGCAGCCGATATCCCTTCAGGTTTAGATCCCAATACTGGCAGAATCGGCCAAAACTGCGTCGTGGCTAATGCAACTGTAACTTTTCATAGGCTTAAGAAAGGGCTTCTAAAGGATAGAAAACATACAGGTTTTATTTTTGTAGAACACATAGGAATTCCAATGGAAGCGGAGAGAGGAATTCTGAGGTGATTTTACGTTGGTAAAAATAATGCAAATTCCGGTAGGTCAGATGGCTAATTTTACGTATATATTAGCAGACGAAGATAACAGTGAGGCTGCAGTAATAGATCCGTCTTGGGATTTGGAAAAAATTTTTGCCGCCGTAAAAAACAACGGCTTGAAGGTAAAATACATTATTAATACTCATACCCATTTCGATCATATTCTGGGCAACCATGAGGTAGCTGCAGTTTCTGGGGCAAAAATACAACAAGTTAGTATTGACTGGCGATACTCTATTTATTGGGAATTGCGGCAGAGTCGACCTCCCGGGAAGTGATGCGTCAGAGATGTATGACAGTTTATTCGAGAAAATAGCAAACTTAGATGAATCCTTGATCGTCTACCCGGGGCATAATTACGGAACGACACAGACTTCCACGGTTGGCCAAGAAAAGAAAACCAATTATGTGCTGAAACCGAGATCCAAGGATGATTTTCTTCGCTTTATGGCAAGTGCTGATGATTGATTCTTGCCTAGGAATCAATATCCCGATATACGAGTAATAAACCAGACCAATTCTTCGATAGCTAGATATTCAACCAAGTCACCGCTATTCATCTGCGTGATTTCGTATACAGATACAAGTGCTATTCCTGGAATCACCGCAGCAGGTGTCAACCGAGAATTTGTAAAATACACTCCTGCAGCTGATACCGAATTCTTGTATTTTGGCTTTTGCAAATGTATCAATAATGTACCCATCACGCCTGAAGGAAATCCGACCCCGGCTATCATTACAAGAGCGGCCCTTAGACTAGCAGATATTCCGTTTCTGGTAGTTGACGCTGGTTCGAAGATCAAACCCTCCATTCCCTATATTTCCTTTGGAATAGACCCAGGCCACAACATCGAATCAGGCCGGGCGGTTGACGCTACCGATGTTAAGATGGCCTTCGAGTATGGGAGTATACTCGGAAAGCAATTGGGCAAATCCTGCGACTTACTAGTCTTAGGCGAAAGTATTCCTGGTGGTACCACTACGACTTTGGGAGTTCTTCATGCGCTTGGCATTGACGCAAAGTATAAGGTAAGTAGCAGTATGCAGACAAATCCTCATTGTCTTAAAAATAACATAGTCAAGCACGGTATACAAAAGTCAAGGATAGCATTTGGTGAATTAAGAAATAAGCCTTTGGAAGCCGTAGCTTGTTTAGGCGATCCAATGATGCCATCTGTCGCAGGAATATCAGAAGGGGTACTATCCGTCGGAGGGAAAGTTCTCCTGGCTGGAGGCACTCAGATGGCAGCGGTCTTGGGGATTCTGAAATCTCTTGGCCTTAAAATGAAGGAAGTATGTATTGGGACTTCCGTATATGTTGCCGATGATCATTCTTCAAACTTAGCTGGACTCATAAATTCAATCTCAACCGAGGTTCCAGTGTTTGCAGCCGATCTGCGTATGGAAAAATCGATTATCCGAGGCCTAGAAGCTTTTGCAAGAGGGTTTGTAAAAGACGGCGTAGGAGCTGGAGGTGCATCAATTGCTGCAATGCTAAAATCAAATGGTAGAATAAATGGAAGTATGCTTTTGAAGACAATCGAAGAAGAGTATGAGGGCGTATTGCACTGCAAGTCGCATTAGGAGGCGTGATCTTTGCTTTTTTATCTGTTGTGACTGGTCCCCCAAGGTTTTCATGCATCCAGATTGCTCAAATTTCCAGAGCAGCCGGGAATCTTTATTATGCACTCCTTAATTTTCTAATTACGACTAGCGCAGAATGATGACGATTATGACAGTCCACCTATCAGTCTGAAAACGATGCCAGCAGACAAAGATGAAGAGGAATACCGGACTACCGAATTCTGCAGTGGTTCATACGTGCTCCGGCCGGGATTTGAACCCGGGATCGTCGCCTTGAGAGGGCGAAATGCTTAACCGGACTACACCACCGGAGCGCCGATTTTTGGTTGAGTAGCACCAATTCTATTTAATCTTCATATAAAACTTGTGTGTGGCGGTTTTAATCTATCTAATCCATTCCAACCTAATCTAGTCCAATCTAATCTAATCTAATCTAATCTACCCGCTTTGTAAACACTTCCTCACGATCTTTCTCATTAATATTCGAGCTCATCAAAGATCCTATGCAGAAAATTCCTCCTTCCATCAAGAAGTACGTCGATAATAATATTGCGTGTCCCGTAGCCCTAATTGGCTGCAGGGCAACGGATCCTAAAAACTCGCTCGAATGTTGTGAATACGATCTAGCGATTTTCAGTGAAGGTGCACTTGAACATGAGGACAGATTTTTAAGAATTGGTGATCACAATATCGAATTAATTAATTTTTCGGCTAATCTCAGAAAAAATATTATACCCATGAAAGGGATGATAATAGTTAATGACTTTGCGGCAAGCTATCCTTTTGTGCCATCAAGTCACGCCGGCCTCTTCCATCAATCGTTCAATTATTCAAGCTACGCAAATGCCCTTACCGCATTCGGAAAAAAGGCAATTGTAGGATCACTTTTTTCCTACGACAAGTTCGAAAGTGCTGCTTCAAAGAACCTTATTCTTGCATCTATGTGGTTAAAAATATCCGCCTACGATTTCTTAGAAGGAATTCTTGCACTAGCAGGGTACCGACCAATGCCCCTTCACGAATTAAATCAGATTAGAAATTTGAATTTTGAAGAACAAAACATCTCGAATGGGATCAAGGTCGCTCTGACGTGCATAGGCGTAGAAAGAGCAACCAGATCCACGATATCGAGATCATCTTCGGCCCTCTTGCAGCTATATTCCGAAGATTATGACAAAGAATTGGTTATCATGAAGGCAAGACACCTACTCAAGATTGGTATGTTGCCAGATTGTTATTACTATCTCGGCAAAATGGCTCGGAAGGTTTTGGTAAACAAAGATGGAAGCTTTTTCAACTCATATTCTAAGCTAGTGCAGATGTCAATGGATCTTAGTATTGACGCGCCACAGATTCAAAAGCTGCAGCTTGAGCTATTCAAAACGGCCAAAAATGTGCTAAAAAACTATCGCACGATTACCGTGGCTTGAACACTCTCCATCGTTTCGTTTTTCCTTGTCCGCAATTTAGCCTTGTACTTTAAGTTACGCGGCCTTGTTCTCAGTCTATACCCGCAACATGGGCACCATAATCCGTCCCATGTCATGAAGATCTCGCATATCTGACATCGTTTTTGTCCGTTTGCATAACGCCCCGTACCTACAGGTTTTTGCGCTTTATGACGTATGCATATACCTTTACAAGTCAATTGATAATAACCCAATCTAAGTTCCGTGTGTCCTATTTAAACGTGACCAATAACGAATAATGATTCACCATTAACATTGTTCTAACAAGCCGGATAGGAAAAAGAAAAGAAGAGGAAGAAAAGAGCTTGTATATCCGTCGACCTTAGCGCACGGATAAGTTCGAGGCATTGAAGGCTTCGTTCATCGTCAGATACTCTTCTATCTTCATTTTGACATCGTCAGCCTCGGTGTCGTCCATGCCTGCGAAGCCAGCCTTGAATGCAATCTTGTTCCCGGAAACATTTATGTCTGCAATTTCCATGTCTGCATAGACATTTGCGAGTTCGTTTACCCATTCTTCAGCTTCCTTTTTATCGACGCCTGAGGTATCTATGGTTACGTTTAGCATCTTGGTCATACAAAATCACCTAAAGAAGCATTATTTTAGAGATTTATAAAGTTGACGTAGGAGCTACAAATGAAGTTTTAGATGAATTTAAACCATCTTATGTTTCAAAATGTTAGGAAAATAACAACAACAATAAATCAGATTCTTATTCTAAGGGATTCAGCAGTATCTGGCTTTAAGGACTTTTGTCTCCAAAACCCCAATACTGAATCAGCTCTTTTTGGAACTTTGCCGACTGCTCCGCGCTCATTGGATCCCCGCAGTTCTTGTGGGTTGCAACGACCCGCATGCCAGCCAGTTTAAATTCAACTTCGTAAAAGTGAACTTTTGGACAGCTACACATTGATAGACAGATATCGGGGAGCCTATAATTATTTGTATATCCAAGAATCGTATCACTATGAGGTTGGATTTCTCTATCAGATTATCACAAACACATATATCGACTAAATTGTCCTAATGGTTTGATAGACAATGGCAAAGAGTAATAATAGTAATATTTCGAACTCGATATTGTTGTCGTCATTATTGATATCAGCTGTTCTAACAGGCATCTTTATGGGCTTGACCAAGAATGCATACGCTGCTAACAACTGGTACCTTGGGATAGGTGTCCAACCAGATACGTATTATACATATAAGATACAAGACCATGACACTAACCAGGGTCAGCCTTTCCTTATGACTATTTATTTTAAGCAGTTCAACAGTACTGGCAGTTACTGGATTGCGCCAACAACCGTTGTATACCAAGGGAAAGTGTATAATGGGACACTGCATTTAAGCGACCTCGACCTCACACCATTAGGTTCTTCCAAAATCCCACCCAACATGAGAGATTTTGTATCAGGGTACAAGGACAGCCTTGCCTGGCTATCGTCTTTTGTTCCTAAACCAGGTCTATCACTTACGGCTCCATACTGGGGCAAGATTGCAGCAATTGGAGGATCGGCTGTAGCACCAGGGGGAACTGCAAAGGTTACAGTCCCTGCTGGGACATTTGACACAACAATAGTAACTTGGCATTATGGTGTAGATAATAATATTTATGTCAATCCCAATATGCCATATCCGGTCAAAGCACAAACCTTCGCTGCCACTACTGGAGGAAGTCCCCCTATTCAGTATGCATTTGAACTCCAATCTACAGGCCACGGTCAGCCTCCTGTGGTCAAAAGCCAGTCCATAGTCCCTACACCTCCGATAACAATACAAACGGCCCGCGGAACATATTTCATTGAGATACTAACATGGCAACCTGCAACAATAACTGCCGGCAAACCTAACCAATTTGGCCTATTGTTTAAAAATAGCCAACAAACTATTATCAATGACGTTACTTATAGCGTAAAAGCTACCCAAGGTAACACAACCGTCTATGATGTTCATGACCAGCACGCTGCTGATGGAACAGGTATACAAACGATTACCTTCCCAAAACCTGGAACTATTAGCATGATGATTTCGGTAGATGCTGTCGGGGGTGTTCCGAGTGGAGAGTTTGTAGAAAGCGCTACTTTCAGCCTGCTCGCTTCACCAACATCAGGGAAATAAATTTGCTGTAACATCTGTTCTGTGCACACTCGTTCGTTTTTCTAGGACCGAGAAACGGAGAAAGAATTAGCGTCATAATAATTGCATCTGCAAGTGGTTTTTGGGATCGACCATCCTTCCCGCAACAACATACCTTTTTTATTTTTGTCTAGGAATAAATAAGCCGTATTCGTACTCCTCAGAATAATTGTCCCCTAAGCGAAAGGTCCTCTTGAAGTTTGGGATTCTCGGAGTATTTGGAATAAGCGTGAGCGTCATTATAATTGCAATAGGAGGCGGATTTTCTGGTCCGCTACCATCAATTTTACACCCATCCACGGCCGCTGATCTTTGGACAGTGGGACAAGGGATTAGACAAGGGACCGCATTAAATTATACTTTGACTAGTGTAGGCCCGCGCAGTTCCCTTATTAACGCAATGGTATCTATGAATGTTGTCCGAGATGCTGGCAATGCATGGAAAGTCAACTTCAATATTCACAATGATTCAGTATCAAAGAACGGATCCATTCTGTTGGCTAAGCAGCAATTAACGAATGTTGGTTCTATAGATGTAACCTTCAAGCGGTTCTATGAGCCCGTAGAATCGTCTATCTTGTCGATAAGGGATATCGCAAGGGAGCCGAAATATTTGGCGATTGGCGCGCCTTGGGACTCGATATTTGTAGCATTTTCGTCAATTCCCATAAGTGTTACCGGTCACGGGACATTGCAGACCCCTGCAGGAACCTTTGATGCTTATACGCTGGGTTATAACATTGGCTCGAAAACGAGTAAGATTTTTATCACTCACCAGAGTCCTCTTCCAGTTCGAGCACAGGTATATGTTTCTGAGGGTCGACTCCAATATCAATACGATTTGGTCGGAAAAAGGCTGTAAGCTGTAATTTTGAACTTCTATTCATCTAATAAGAACACTAAGGCTAAGTAGAAATCCCGCCGTTGTCAGGACTGTATATATTTTGCATCAACCAATCTACATAGTTTTTCACTTTCTGATCTACTTTACACCATAAATGAATGGAGCCAGGGAGGATCTCCATCCTGCCATTTTGTCTGATTATTCGTAACCCTTCCTTTCCTTCATACATGTAGGCGTCTTGAATCTGAATATTTTCCCCTAAGAGATCGATTGCTTTCTGTCTTATATTTTCCCTGGGGACAGTGAATTTTCTGCGAAATTTATCTATGATGACACTAATGTTTTCAGTCCCGTATGAATCAATATCCTTAATTTTTTTCGGATCCGGAAAATGTAACTGGAGTTCTAAATGATGGCGGGAACCGGTGAAGGAAGCGAGTTCAATTAATTTCTTGTATAATAAATTAGGGTTCTTTTCTGAGATTCCGTAAAGCAAATCCCTATTATAATTAACATTTGATTTTAGTTCGTCAATCAATTCTGAGAACGTTATCATACTAGAAGCGTTTATAATAATGAAATTTGGGCCCTGCATATATGTATGTTCATATACATATTGTAACAATTCAAGCTTGTCGCTCGATCAATTTTTACACCTTATTGTATAACTACAAGGATGTCATATGATAACACCTGACAACGGTTCACGACATGCAGGTAGCGTTGAAGACTATCAAAACACATGCGCTGAATTTATCGTGGATATAAGCAAGGACTACAAAGATTGGGTTGATAGATATCAGTTAAGCGAAGAAGAAACACAATCGAGAAAAGCGACAATCGACAATATCGTCCAAATGACAATAGAATGGATTTATAGATATTGTGAAACTATCAAGAAAATCGATATAGTTATGAATGATGGGATTAACAAAATGGCTGAAAACACTGCCGGTTATCCGTTTAACTTCCAAGTCAGCGTCAATAACATGCGACGGTATACGATGCATTCCGTAGGACGAGTCAAGCTAAACGTAAAGGCAACACCGAGAGAAGCCAGATTAGCCCGAATAGGCAATTATCATAAAGACCAATTACTGCTGATTAGCTCCAGCTCTCCTGTCAACTTTAATTTCAGCAACGAAAGTCTCAAAGCAGCAGATATTTTAGATGATTATTTTGTAATAGATGCTACTCATTGCCAACGAAACGACCTTATCTCGGTGACAGTAGTAGTGGAAGAAATGACTCAAGATTATGCAAGTGAAAGACGAGGATATTCGACTCTTATATTACTAACATAGTGCAAACGCTTTCCACTAGTATAGTTATGTTTGGAAATATGCAGGATAAATATCTTCTGCAGCGCCACAGTCCGCTTTTTTGGAAAAAATAAGAATGTTGATTGAACTACGATCTATACATTTAGATGGTATATAATCTCAATAGAAAAGGGACATTAATTATCAAGCGTGTCTTGACCTGAAAATAAAATCATTATCTATATAATATACCTAATTTATCTTGTTTCAATAACCATGCGACGGTCGTCCAGTTTGGTCTAGGACATCAGATTGCCAATCTGGTAACCCGGGTTCAAATCCCGGCTGTCGCATCGCTCTAGAAGCAGAAGTTTGGGGTAATAATAGCAGTCAGTTGCCTAAATGACTGTGAGAAGTCATCGGAAGAATTCTCGCTGTTGGCGCTTGCAAGCCGATTTAAAATAGCAACTGCACACCTTGAATTGCGACAACATTACAAAATTCTATAGGGGACAGAAAGGTGGCTCTAGGTAAATAAGACCTTTTATAAGTCCAGGACACATGAATTTTTCTTGAACATCGTATAAGTGTTTGGCATTATATCCTTACCCAAACCCCCACAAATATTCCGTCAGCTATAGCAATATCAGTCT
>WNFY01006466.1_pt1 | contig 10428 bp, 9 predicted proteins | sample 5400091 | NCBI WGS metagenome assembly WNFY01 (sample SAMN13153364, study PRJNA577476) | soil metagenome | isolation source: 60 cm soil or saprolite under grassland replicate 1 | place: USA:California | collected 2016-06-15
CCGTGTCGACGAAGTTGACGCCGGAGGCGAACGCGGCATCGACTATTCGCTGCGCTTCGGCGGCATCGGTACGGTCGCCGAACATCATTGTGCCGAGGCACACCGGCGAGACTTCGAGACCGCTCGCACCGAGTCGCTTGTATTCCATTTTCCGGGTCATCGGGGATCCACGGCGTGCCGCAGCCGTTCCATGTTGGGGACGGGCAGCGCCCGGCGCAGCACTGTCTCGCCGAGCCAGAGCGCGGCACGTTGTGCCCGCTGCGCGACCGTATCGGGCGGCAGCTGGTGATAATCGTCGTTGTAGACGTCGAAGCTGTAATCGCCGTAATAGCCGATATGGTCGAGCTTGGTGACGATGTCGGCGACGGGCTCGCTGTGCACGCCTTCGCCGGGGAACACACGAAAATGCGTGGCGGTTGCAACCTGCTCTTCCGCGGAGCGGATTTCGGTCCACATGAAATCGGACAGCTGGACAAGACACAGCAGCTCGGGATCGATCTCGTCGAGGAGCTCGAGCGATGCGTGCGCAACGAGCGTGTCGAACGAATCGATCGCGAGGCCCAGATTCGGGCAGTTGGCGCGGCCGACGACCTCCCATGCCGCGGCAAGGTCCCTCACGGTGCGACCGGACGGCGTCCCCTTGAACGCAATCCGGATGCCGAGCGGTATCGCGAGCACCGAGAGCTTGTGCAGATCGCGCGCGATCACGTCGGCATCGCCGTCCGCATGTCTCGACGTCGATGCTTCGACGAGCAGCAGCCGCGATCCGATCGCGTTGCACACCTCGAGCATCGCCTTCGCGACGTCGATCTTGTAGGCGTGGAGGTGACCGGAGAGGCCCTCGAAATCCCGCAGCGCCTGGTAGCCGCTCACGCGCAGGCCGGAGTCCCGGATGGCCTTGACGGCGACGGCCGCGCCCTGCGGATGCGCGACGACATCGGCGGCCGAGATCATCGCCTGCGTGAACCCCGCCTTGCGAATCGCCGCAAGCTTCGCTTCGAGCGAGCCCGCGAGCGACGCGGTGTCCATCCCGAAATCGGTGAAATTCATTTGCTCGCCGGCGTTGTGCCGCGGTCGTCGTGAACGAGCTCGAACATCACGCTGCCGAGATAGGGACGGGTCAGCGCGCCGCGCTCACCCGAATGAACCTCGCCCGAGGCGACGAACTCGATGCCGCGCTTCTCCAGCGCCGCCACGGCTGCCATCACGTCGGGCGTGCCGAGACCGACGCGTTGCAGATGCTCTTCCCACGGAACATCGGTCGCCGCTTCGTCCGGGTCGATCAGTTGCAGGAAGAACTGCTTGCACGGGCTCTGCAGCAGCATCCCCTTGGGCATGATCCCGAAGCGGATCCGGTTCGGCAGCGGCGCAAAACCGAAAATGCGCGAATAGAATTCGATCCAGTCCGGCGTGCGGCCCGCGCCGACGTATTGAACGATGCCGAAAAAGTCGAGGCCGGCGAGCGCGCTCGGATGGCGGTCAACCGACGGGATGGAGCGAAAGTCGATGTCGTAGATCGAAAACTCTTCGTAGCGGTCGACGAAGTAGATGAGGCTCTCGCCGACGCCGTGGATCGCCGGGATGTTGAGCTCCATCGGTGCCGCGCGAACCGGAATTTCCCAGCCGCCCAGATCGAGCGCGCGACGGAACGCGGCATTCGCGTCGCGAACGCGCACGGCAAAAGCGCTGATCACTGGTCGCTCGACGGGCTGGACGGTGCGCGGCACGTCCGCCGGCTGCGCGTTGACGATGACGTTCATCGTTCCCTGGCGATAGAGCTCGACCTCGCGCGAGCGGTGGCGCGCGATCGGGCGGAACCCCATCATCTCCAGCACGCCGCCCAGCGCCTGCGGTCTGGATGTCGCGAACTCGATGAACTCGATGCCGTCGAATCCGAGCGGGTTCAGGGGTTCGGGGACCGCCTCGCGATCCATCGCATTCGTCATTGTGATTCCTGTCACCTGGCGGCCGCGCGGGATCGTACCGGCGGCGGCATGATCATAGCCTACCGTGGATCACCTCGACATGGCCCGCCGTGCAAACGCGATCAAGGAAGCAGCAGCGATCCCAGCTCCATCGCGGCTTCCTGCAGCGGCTGGTAGAAGCGCCCCGCCATTTCGCTTCGCGTGACGAGCCGCGCCTGCAGGATGACGTTGATGCCTGCCACGTAGTGGCCGCCGGCGTCGCGCACCGGAACGGCGAGCGTGCACAGCCGCGGCTCCATGAGTTGGCTTGCGAAGGCGTAGCCCGACTCGCGGACCGCCTTCAGCAGTGCAAGCAGTTTTTCCTTCGAAGTAGGCGTGTACTCGGTATACGGATGCAGTTTCACGCGCGCCAGGTAGTCGTTCAACTCGTCCTGGGGAAGATGCGCGAGCAATACGTGGCCGATCGACGTGCAATACGCGGGAAGGCGGCGGCCGACATTCAACTGCGGCGACATGATCCGCGACGACGTCGAGCGGGCGAGGTAGACGATCTCGTCGCCGTCGAGGGTCGCGAGCGAGCACGCCTCGCGCAGGGAGTCGCCAAGGCGATCGAGCACGGGCTGCGCCAGCACCGCGATCGGCGAAGCAGAGAGATAGGCGTGACTGAACGACAGGACGCGCGGGCGCAGATAGAACCGCCGGTGCTCGTCGACGGCGGCGAACCCGAGCTTCACCAGCGTATGCAGGCTGCGCCGCGCGGCGGCGCGTGGAATGCCCGTCAGGTGGCTGACCTGCGCGATCGATATGCGCCGGCGCTTGTCCGAAAGCGACAGCAGGACGGCGAGGCCCCGCGCAAGCGCCGTCACGAAATCCGGGTCGTCGCCCAGGCGTTCGATAGCATCGGCGGGAAGTACGTGGTGATCCGGAAATGTCGCGGTCGCGTGCGAAGCGGTGGGCCGGCGATTGCCGCCGACCTGCGTTTTCCTTACTGCGGAGGTTGCGGATTTGGCCATGGCCTTCCTCTTGTGACGGAGCGATGGGCTTTCATTCGGCAGTCCTGATTTGCCTCCGCTCGGCGTGATGGACGCGCGTGGTTGGCAATCGGCACGATAACCGAAAGATCGCCATTTTCGCATTTTGTGGGCGCATGGCGCACACATTGTCGCTATACGCCCTTGACCCACCGACTTCGCACCCCTAAGGTGCACGGTAACGACGCGTCGGGCCGCTTGAAGCGCCAGCCGACCGGCACTGAGAGGAACCATCATGGCCACTACCACCACCGAACCGAAAAAAGGCATCACCGCGGAACAGCAACAGGAACTCGACGACGTCTTTGCGCGCGCGAAAAAGGCGCTGGCGGTCATCGAGACCTACGACCAGGCACGCGTCGATCGTCTGTGCCAGGCGGTGGCGTGGGCGGTCGCGAACAAGCAGACGTTCACGCGTCTCGTCGACATGGGCATCAAGGAGTCCGGCCTCGGCGACGCGGTGAGCCGGATGGGAAAGCGGATGAAGATCCGCGGCGTGCTCCGCGACGCGCTGCGGCAGAAGAGCGTCGGCATCATCGAGGAGCTACCCGAGAAGGGCATCGTCAAGTACGGCAAGCCGGCGGGGATCGTCGCTTGCATCGTGCCGACGACGAATCCGGACCTGACGCCTGCGGGCAACGCGATTTACGGGATCAAGGCGCGCGACGTCGTGATCTTCTCGCCGCATCCGCGTTCGAAGAAGACGTCGTTCGAGACTGTGCGGCTGATGCGCGAGGCGCTCGAGCGCGAAGGCGCGCCCGCCGACATCCTCCAGTGCCTGACCAAGGTCAATATCCCGATGTCGCAGGCGCTGATGGCGCGCGCCGATCTGATCGTCGCCACCGGCGGGCAACCGATGGTCCGCGCCGCATACAGCTCGGGTACGCCGGCCTACGGTGTGGGCGCCGGCAACTCGACGATGATCATCGACGAGACGGCCAACATCGAAGAAGCCGCGCGCAATACGCGTCTTTCGAAGACCTCCGACTTCGGCTCGGGCTGCTCGGCCGACGGCAACCTGATCATCGAGGCGTCGATCTTCGACAAGCTCCTCGCGCAGCTGCAACTCGAGGGCGGCTATCTCGCGAACGAGCAGGAAAAGGCCGCGCTGCGCAAGGTCATGTGGGACGACGAAGCGCATCGCACGCCGGATACCGTCGCGATCGCGCCGCAGAAGCTCGCCGCGGCCGCCGGCTTCGCGATTTCCGCCGACCGCAAGTTCATCATCGTCCACGGCGACGGCATCGGCAAGGAGCACCGGTTCTCCGGCGAGAAGCTCACTACTCTGCTCGCGATCTACAAGTACCAGGGTTTCGACGAGGCGCTCGCGATGATGCGCGGCATCTACGAGGTCGGCGGCAAGGGCCACTCGTGCGGCATCTACTCGTTCGATCCCGACCACATCCATCGCCTCGCGCTCGCCGCGCCGGTGTCCCGGATCATGGTCCGGCAGCCGCAGTCGAAAGCCAACGCCGGCGCGTTCAACAACGGGATGCCGATGACCTCGAGCCTGGGCTGCGGCACGTGGGGCGGCAACGTCGTCTCCGAGAACGTGCATCTCAAGCACTACATGAACACGACATGGGTGTCGGTGCCGATCAAGGAAGACAAGCCCTCCGACGAGGAGCTGTTCGGGCCGTTCTACGACCCCGCGCTCGAGGCCGAGTTCGAAACGATCACGACCTGATGCCGACACGCGAATCAACACGAGCCGAATCATGACGACCAAGAATTCCGACGAGATTCTTGCCGACGCCTCCGCCTGGTGGGACACGGCGATCATCGACATTCATCCCGGGAAGATCGCCATCCGCGGCTATCCGATCGAGGAATTGATTGGGCGCGTACGCTTCCCGGAGATGATCTGGCTGATGCTGCGCGGCGAGTTGCCGTCTATCGCGCAGACCGACTTGCTCGAGGCGGCGCTCGTCCCCGGTGTCGACCACGGTCCGCACGCGCCGTCGATCGCCATCGCGCGAATGGCCGTGACCTGCGGTCTGCCCGTCAACGGCGCGATGGCCTCGGCGATCAACGTGCTGGACGACATCCACGGTGGCGCGGGCCAGCAGTGCATGGAGCTCTACGGCGAGATCGACAACGAGGCGGGCGCAGCGGGCGACCTTGTCGCCGCCGCCGAGGTGGTGATCCGGCGCCACATGGCCGCCGGCGATAAGATCGTTCCCGGCTTCGGCCATCGCTTCCATCCCGTCGATCCGCGCACCGCGCCGCTGTTCGCGCTCGTCGCGAAGGCCGAGGCTTCGGGCGCCGTCGCCGGGCGCTACGCCGCGATCGGTCGCGCTGTTTCCGATGCGCTCGAGCGGATCAAGGGCCGGCACATTCCGATGAATATCGATGGCATCACCGCGGTCATTTTCTGCGAGCTGGGCTTCGAGCCGGAGCTCGGACGCGGCCTGTTCATCCTGTCGCGTGCCGTCGGCATCCTCGCCCACGCGTGGGAGCAGAAGCAGCGCGGCCGCCGGATCATGGGCCCGATGCCGAAGGAAATCCCGTATCGCTACAGCGGTCACGCGCGTCGCGCCGTGCCCGAACCCGCCGCGCGTGGCAACGAATGACCGGCCCGCGCGACCAGCATGCCGCGGCGTCGCCGCGAAGCATCGAGGAGCAACGAATGAAGGACCTGATTTCGAACCAGCTGGTGAAATATCTCGAAGCCCGCGGCGTCGAGCACATCTTCGGCCTGTGCGGCCACACGAACATTGCCGTGCTGGCCGCGCTGTCGAAGAGCCGGATCAAGTTCGTCAATGTCCGGCACGAGCAGATCGCCGCGCACATGGCCGATGGCTATGGGCGGGCGAAAAAGGAGACGAGCGTCGTGCTGTCGCACCTCGGACCGGGGTTGACGAACGCGGCGACGGGGGTGGCCAACGCCGCGCTCGACTCGGTGGCGATGGTCGTGATCGCCGGTGATATTCCCAGCCACTACTACGGCAAGCATCCGCATCAGGAGGTGAACCTGCACGCCGATGCGTCGCAATACGAGATTTATCGCCCGTTCGTCAAGCGCGCGTGGCGCGTCGATCAGCCGCACCTGTTTCCCGAAATCATCGAAAAGGCGTTCGCGCTCGCCGAGAGCGGGCGGCCCGGACCGGTGCTCGTCGACGTGCCGATGGACATCTTCTCGAAGGAAATCGACGTCAGGTTGTGGGAGCGGTTGCGGCTCAACACCAAGGAATTGCGGAAGCCCTCGCTCGACGACGAGACTGCGGCCGAGATCGTGAAAAGACTCGTGGCGGCGAAGAAACCCGTCCTGTATGTAGGCGGCGGCATCATGCTCGCCGACGCGACCGTTGAGCTCCGCGAGTTCGTCGATCACCTGCAGATATCCGTCGCGCACACGCTGATGGGAAAGGGTGCGCTGCCCGACGATCATCCGTTCGTGCTCGGCATGACCGGCTTCTGGGGCACGAAGTTCATCAACGATCAATGCCGGGGCGCCGACTTGATCCTAGGCCTCGGCACGCGGTTCTCGGAAGCCGACTGCAGCTCGTGGGAGCCCGAGTTCACGTTCAACTTTCCGCCGACCAAGTTGATCCACATCGACATCGATCCCGCCGAAATCGGGCGCAACTACCCGGTCGACATTGGCGCCGTTGCGGACTTGAAACAGGCACTCACCGTGCTCACGCGCGTTGCGCGCAAATTGATTCCGCAGGGGATCAAGCGCCCCGAGCTCGCGCAGGAAATCGCTAAAGTGCGCGAAGCGTTCGTCGCGGGCAATCGCGCTCACGCGACGAGCAATGCGTATCCGATGCGTCCCGAGCGGATCCTGGCCGACGTCCGCGAAGCGCTGCCGCGCGACGCGCTGATCACCACCGACGTGGGCTGGAACAAGAACGGCGTCGGCCAGCAGTTCCCGATCCTCGAAGCCGGCACGATCTTCACGCCGGGCGGCTACGCGACCATGGGCTTCGGTGCGCCCGCCGCGTTGGGGGCGAAGATCGCGCGTCCCGATCGCGTCGTCGTCGCGCTCGTCGGCGACGGCGGCTTCGGGCAGAACCCCGCGCTTCTCGCCACCGCGTTCGAGCAGGACATCGCCGTCGTGTGGGTGATCATGAACAACTACGCGTTCGGCACGATCGCCGGCCTCGAAAAGGCGCACTACGGAACGACCTACGGCACGGTGTTCGAGAAGAACGGCAAGCCGTACTCGCCGGATTATGCGGCGATCGCCAAGGCGTACGGCGTCGACGGCGTGAAGATCAACGCGGCAGCCGAATTCAAGCCGGCGCTCGAGCGCGCGATCAAGTCGGGCAAGCCGTTCGTCATCGACGTCGTGATGCAGAACGAGCCGGTCCCGACCGCGGGCCACTGGAACATCATGGACATCTATTCGCCGGGCAAGAAGGTGCATCACGTCAGCACGCACGGCGCAGTGCACGCGGATTGAGCGCCCCGCCGCTTGCCGATACGAGGACCGAACGATGAAGCACGACTACTCGCTTGCGCATCTGACCGTGCTGACGCTGACTCCGCCGCAGGTGATCGACGTGGCGGCGCGCACGGGGTACCGCTACGTGGGGCTGCGCATGACCCGGGTGACCCCCGACGAAGTCTTGTACGACCTCGCCCGCGACCGGGCGCTGATGAGAGAAACGAAGGCGCGGCTCGCCGATAACGGGATCGCCGTGCTCGACGCCGAGCTTTTCCGGATGGATCCCGCGCTGGGGCCCGATGATTTCGTTGCGGAGCTCGACGCGACGGCTGAGCTCGGTGCGCATCACGTCATCGCGCAGCTGCCGGACCCGGATCGGGATCGCGCGACCACTCGGTTCGCACGTCTGTGCGATCTTGCCCAGGCACGCGACATTTTCGTGAGCCTCGAATTTCCGCACTGGACGGAGACCGGCAATCTCGCGGAAGCGGCGCGCGTGGTGCGCTCAGTCAATCGCGCAAACGCGGGGATTCTCGTCGACATGCTGCACTTCGGCCGCTCGAACTCGAGCCTCGATGACCTGGCGAAGCTGCCGCGCGAGTGGTTTCGCTTCGCGCACGTCTGCGACGCGGCGAAGGAAGCTCCGCCGACGCTGGCCGGCATCATCCACACGGCCCGCGACGAGCGGCAGTTTCCCGGCGAGGGTGGGATCGACGTGCGCGCGATTCTCGCGTGCATGCCGCAGGATATCCCGTACGCGCTGGAGATCCCCCGCGTCGCGCTGACGAGGGCGGTCGGGCCGGAAGAGGTCGCCCGTCTGGCCATCACCGTTGCGCGGAGTCATCTCGACGAGCCCGCGGGTGAACGGGGCATCCGGGATGTCGTGAACGTCGTTGCTCGTGCGGGATCGCCCGCGGCGTCCGCGGCCCTGCATCGCTGAAATGGAAAGAGCGCCATGACCCGCCTCGCCGATGGGCTGTTCCACCTGCTGAAAATCGCCGCAGCGCTGTGCCTCGCACTGATGATCGTCCTCGTGTTCAGCAACGTCGTGTTGCGCTATACCTTGAGCGAGGGCATCAGCATGGCCGAGGAGCTCTCGGCGTGGTGTCTCGTGTGGATCACGTATCTCGCGGGGCTGATCGCGCTGCGCGAGAACGGCCACCTCGGGTTCGACTCGTTCGTCAAGTCACTGCCGCCCGCCGGCCAGAGGGCCTGCCTCGCGGTCGCGCAAGCGTTGATGATGGGCCTGACCGCGATCTTCCTCGTGGGCGGCTGGCAACAAACGCTGATCAACGTCGACACCCGCGCGTCGGCCTTCAACGCCTCGGCCGCATGGCTGTACGGAATGAGCATCCTGTTCAGCGTCGTTGCGCTGTTCGTCCTTCTGGCCGACTTCTATCGCACGCTCAGCGGCAAGCTTCGCGCCGACGAGCTGGTGATGGTCAGCTCCGAGGGTGGCGAGGCGCTCGACGCGGCCAAGCTGCATCCGATCACGACCGACAACGACGTGCCGCCTTCGTCGAAGCGCAGCTAGGGAGAAACGCATGACGATCGTCATTTTCCTCGCCGCCCTGCTCGGGGGCATGCTGATCGGCATGCCGATCGCCTTCGCGCTGCTGCTCTCCGCGGTGGCGATGATGTTCCAGCTCGACCAGTTCCAGCCGCAGGTCGTCGCTCTGCGCCTCATCAACGGGGTCAACTCGTTCACGCTGCTCGCCGTTCCCTTCTTCCTGCTTGCGGGCGAAGTGATGAACGTCGGCGGACTCTCGAAGCGCATCGTCAAGGTGGCGATGGCGGTCGTCGGCCACAAGCGTGGCGGGCTGGGCTACGTGACGATCGTCGCGTCGTGCCTCCTCGCGAGCTTGTCGGGATCGGCCGTCGCCGATGCCGCAGCGCTCGCGACGCTGCTCGTGCCAATGATGCTCGCCGCCGGCCACGACCATGGCCGAGCGGTCGGACTCGTAGGCGCCGGCGGCATCATCGGCCCGATCATTCCGCCGAGCATTCCGTTCGTGCTGTTCGGCGTGGCCGGCGGGGTTTCGATCTCCAAGCTGTTCCTCGCGGGCATCTTTCCCGGAATCCTGATGGGCGTTGGCCTCGCGGTGACGTGGTGGTGGCTCGCGCGCGGCGAGGACCATGCGATGCACGAGAAGCAGAGCTTGAGCGACGTGGGCAAGGCGTTCGCCGAAGGGATCTGGGCGCTGTTCCTGCCGGCCATCATCATCCTGGGTCTCAAGTTCGGCATCTTCACGCCGACGGAGGCTGCGGTCGTCGCGGCGGTCTATTCGCTGTTCGTCGCGATTTTCATCTATCGCGAGCTCAAGATCTCGCAGCTCTTCGAGGTGTTCGTCACGGCGGCCAAGAGTACCGGCATCGTCATGTTCCTCGTCGCCGCGGCGCTCGTCTCCGCCTATTTCATCACCATCGCCGATCTGCCCGGCCAGGTGGTCACCCTGCTGCAGCCGCTGATGGGAAGCCCGACATTGTTGCTGCTCGCGATCATGGCGATCCTGTTCGCCGTCGGCTGCGCAATGGACCTGACGCCGATCGTGCTGATCCTCACGCCGGTGCTGATGCCGGTCGTCAAGCAGGCCGGCATCGATCCGGTCTACTTCGGCGTGCTCTTCGTCGTCTGCGGCTCGATCGGTCTGATTACGCCGCCGGTGGGCACGGTGTTGAACGTCGTCGCCGGCGCGACGCATAGCTCGATGGGGAAAGTGGTGAAGGGAGTCCTGCCGTTCCTGCTCGCGCACACGATCGTTCTGTTGTTGCTGGTCTTCTTCCCGTGGCTCGTGACGGTGCCGGCGAAATGGTTCAGCAGCTAGCGTGGAACAAGCGTTGCCGGCCGCCGACTGCGTGGAACCGGCGCGACAGTTGACGTAGTCCATTACACAAAGGAGAGAAAAGTGAAGAAGTTACTGGGAGTGGTGGTGGCGGCGTGCGGCATCGCAATGGCGGCCGGAGCGCAGGCGCAGATCAAGGAGCAGACGCTGCGGTTCGCGACGGTGAATCCGCCGGGACATCCGATCGTCCTGGGCATGGACAAGTTCGCCGCGCTCGTCAACCAGAAGAGCGGCGG
>WNFY01006467.1_pt1 | contig 10427 bp, 9 predicted proteins | sample 5400091 | NCBI WGS metagenome assembly WNFY01 (sample SAMN13153364, study PRJNA577476) | soil metagenome | isolation source: 60 cm soil or saprolite under grassland replicate 1 | place: USA:California | collected 2016-06-15
GGATACGGCCCTCCGCCCGGGAATCTGGGACGGCCCCCGCCGGGATAGCTGCCGGGCCGCACGCTCTCGTCGCTGCGGTCAGCGTCACGCTCCGCCGGAGTCACGTAGACGCAGTAGACGAGCACATTGGCGCGCTGCGCCGCCTCAATCGCCCGCTGCAGGGAGACCTTGCTGGAGCTGTCGATTCCATCGGAGAAGAGCACGATCGCCTTGCGTCCCTTCTCACCCTTCAGCACCTCGTCGGCCGCGAGAAAGACCGCGTCGTACAGCACTTCGCCCCCGAAGGAAAAGTGCCGCTGGCCTGGCTCGGAGGTGGGAGGGTGCGGCACATTGCTCTCGGAGGAGATTCCGTCCATGCCCTTCGTCAGCTTATCGCGCGAGGCCGTCACGTCCTGCAGCAGCTCCACCTCGCGGTCGAAGTGCAGCACAAAGCCGCGGTCCTGGCCCTGTCGCAGCAGGCGATTGAGGAACTCCGTGCCCGCCTTGCGCTCATCGCCCAACGCCTTGCGTTGCTCGGAGCCAGTGTCGGCCACCACGCCGATGGTCAGCGGCAGTTCGGCCGGCTGCGCCAGCTGAGTGATTGTCTGGGAGTGGCCGTCCTGCTCCAGGACGAAGTCCTGCTTCGCAAGATTAGTGACCGGCTGCCCCTTTTTATCGCGCACGACAGCAATCACGCTGACCTCTTTGGCCGGCTTCGGAACAGCCGGATTCGAAGCTGAGCTCTGTGCGGACGCGTCTTGCTGGGGCTGGTTCAGCTGGGGCTGGGCTGGCGTCGCCAGTTTTGGCCCGGGTGAAGGTGGCGCGGATTGCTGAGCTGGCGCGGGCAACGCCGCGGGCAGAAGTGTGGCGGCAACACCCAGAGCCAGAGCCGGAAGCGACCCTCGAAGCCTCATGCGCAACAGGATGTCATAAGGCGCGCAGCGGGGAAAGCCCGGCAGGGGATTGAGAACGGCGGATAGCGCAGAGCAGTCGCACACAAAGACCCCACTTCTGCCAAAAGAGGGCAGAAGTGGGGCACCAGTTTAGTCCGCGCGGGGTGCCCGTCCTATCCTTCCTTTGGATAGGGCGGGGTAGTTCACTCCGTTTCCGCAGCTGTTGCGGTCTGGGCTGGAGCTGAAGCCGGCGTGGCGGCGCGCAGCGTGAGGACGTCGGTGCGCATGCGCGCCCAGTCCTGCACATGGAAGCCCTGTGACTCAAAGAAGCCGCGGATCTGCGGCTGCGTCCAATGCGCCACCTCCTCCAGGATGGGAACCAGCACGGCAAGCGCGTTTTCGCTAAGCACGGTGCGTTTGGCGATGCGCGTCAGCGAGCGCGTCTCGGAGACCGCGATGGTCAAACCGTCCCCCTCGTTGACGTGCAGGATGGCGTGCATGTCCGAGCTGCCGTCGCCGGAGTAGACGATGCGGTCGGGGCCCAGCGAGCGCTCCGCCTGCAGCTGCATGATGCGCGTCACCTTGCCATAGCCCGCGGTGCAGCGGATGAGCCGTTCGATCTCGCCATGTGCGCCCCACTGGAACTGGGTACCGAAGATCTGGTCGGCGGGCACAATGCCTTCGAGCGCCGACTGAACGATCTCCACCGGCGCCGCCGAGAGCACGAAAAATTCGAACTCATAGCCGGGTATGGCGTCGCGCAGGGTGCGATAGAGCAGGTCGATGTTCTCCTTGAGCGGGACGCGCTTGCCGGCCTCAACGAGGTGCTCGCGCCGCACGCGCGAGCGGAAGGCCGGATCGTGCAGCAGCAGGTAGGCGAGCTCGGCGCCCTGCTGTACCAGGTTCATCTGCGCCATTCCCTCGGTCTTTCGCTTGAACTCCTCGGCCGGAATGCCGAGCAGCTCGGTGAGGACCATGCCCGAGTCGTTAAAGCTCAGGGTCTGGTCGAAGTCGCTTGCGAATAAGTAGTGCCGATTCATAGTCTCTGTCATATCAGTCTTAGGATAGCCTGCGTGCGGATTTGGATGGTGAAATCGCGGTCAATATGCTATCGAATGATTTGATTGCGGCGATGGCCGCGGGTAATAGCGAGTTTGTACTGTGTTGTCAGAGATTTACGGCGATTTCGAAATGAATCCCAAGCTGCTTTTTTCAGGCGCGTGCAGGGAACGGTCAGGATGCTTTGTCCGCTCTCGGAACAGGAAGAGTTGTCACGTTGCTCTCCTGCTCCTGCTGTTGAGCGGCAGCGGCCTTGTCTATCGCGGAGTTGACTTCGCCGCCAAGCAGGATCGAGAAGCCCGCTATATACAGCCACAGCAGCAGAATGATCACCGCTCCAACGGAGCCGTAGGTCTTGCTGTAGGAGTTGAAAAATTGGAGGTACATCTTCAGGGCGAACGAGGCCACCAGCCAGCAGGTTAGCCCAGTGACCGAGCCGGGCGTAATCCAATGCCACTCCGGCTCCTTCAAATGCGGCGCAAAGCGGTAGGTCATGGCGAACGCTGCAAACATAAAGCCCAGAACGACAGGCCACTGCAGGACGTTCCAGGCGACGACGAGAGCATGTCCCAGCCCAGCGTTTCCGAGATCAGCTGCGAGGAGGCCCGCAGCTCTTCCGCCAAAGAGCATAAGCCCAAGCGCGCCCAGTACGAGCACGGCGAGCGCCAATGTCAGGCCAAGGGCGAGCACCTTTTGCTTCCACCACGGACGCCGCTCTTTGACCTCATACGCGACATTGAGGGACTGCATCACTGCGGCGACGCCCTGCGAGGCAGCCCACAGCGCGCCCAGAATGCCGAAAGCCGCCTTCCCCGCACCACTGGCACGTGAGACTTCCTGAAAAGTTTTCTGAACCAGATCGGAAGCCGAGGCCGGCATCACACGCGCCAGAGTCGAAAACAACGACGCCTGCCACTCAGAGCCGGCAGCGGTCAGGAAGCCGATGACCGAAAGCACGAACAGCATCGCCGGGAAGACCGCCAGGATGAAGTAGTAGGCCAGAGAGGCGGAGCGGGCAAAGACCTCGTCTTCGACGATCTCTTTCCAGGCACGTTTGCCAAGGTTGAGAGGAGTCAGACCGCCCAGCTTCCAAAGCGACGGCTTCTGATCGGTGCTCATGCGCGTCCCTTCGTGCTCTCCGCTAATTGGATGCCCTGACGAAAGGGCGGGCTCGCATTGTGGCAACAGGGGATGCGGGTGGCCCATTCAAGCCCTCTTTTGGCTCGAGTGGGGCTGTTGATCTGCTTTCATTTACCGTTCGCTAAACGCCGAGCAACTGCCCCACTCAATGAAAAGAACATTGAGTGGGGCACCAGATTGAGTGATTTTGAGAGCGCCGGCTCAGTAGCGCTGGGCGATGAACTCGGTGAGCTTCTCGTATGCCCGCTGGAGCACATCCTCCTGCGGCAGGAAGACGATGCGCATATGGCGCGTGCCCTGCTTCTGGCCAAAGCCGGCGCCGTGAACGCACAGCACGTGCTTTTCCTGCAGCAGCGCGGTGACGAAGCTCAGGTCGTCCTCGGGAATATCGAGCTTGGGGAAAGCGTAGAAGGCCCCCTGCGGCGCGACCAGCGAGACGCGAGGCGTGCGCGAGGCCCACTCAACGGTGAGGTCGCGGCGGCGGCGCAGCTTGGCCCGGGCGTCGACAAGGTGGTCCTGAGGTCCTTCGAGGGCCGGTGCGATGGCATGCATGAAGGGATGCGGCGCCGAGAGCCGGGCGCGCAGCAGCTTGTATACCGCTTCGAGGTACTCGTTCAGCGACTCTGCCGGGCCGGTGGCGATCGCCCATCCAATGCGCCAACCGGGAACAAGGAAGGCCTTCGACAGCCCGTTGAAGGTGATGACTGGGAGGTCGGGCGCAAGTGTGGCGATGGAGACGTGCTCGCGGTCGTCGTCAATGATGAGCTTGTCGTAGATCTCGTCGGCCAGGATGAGCAGGTTGTGGCGGCGCGCCAGCTCGATGACGCCCTCGAGTGTCGCGCGCGAATACACCGCGCCGGTGGGATTGTTGGGGTTGATGAGCAGGATCGCCTTGGTGCGCGGGGTGATGCGCGCGGCGATGTCGTCGAGGTCGGGCTGCCAGCCGTTCTCTTCGCTCAGGAAGTACGGGTTCGGCGCGGCGGCCAGTTTGCCCAGCACGGCGCCATAGAGCGGGTAGTCCGGGCAGGGCGTGAGCACGCTGTCGCCGGGGTTGAGCAGCGCGGTGAGGCAGTGGTCGATGACCTCGCCCGATCCGAAGCCGACCATGATGCCCTGAATGTTGCGGAAGCCATGGGCCTCGGCGTGGGCGCGGATGGCCTGTAGCGCGGAGCGCTCGCCCAGCGACTCGCCGTAGCCGTTGAAGCCGTTGCGCATGGCCCGCTCGGCGGCCTCGATCAGGTGCGGAGGCGCAGGGAAGTCGAACTTGCCGGGGTCCCCGATGTTCAGGTACAGGATCTGGTGGCCCTGGCTGGCGACCTGGTCGGCGGCGACGGCGAGGTCGCGGATGGCATAGCTGACGTTGGCCATGCGGCCCGCCGGCGTAATGTGGTAGCTCAAATGTGTGGGCATCGAAAAAGGACTCTGCTTTTATTGAACCCTATGCGGCGGCGAAGCGCAAGCCAGCGCTGGTTACGGTCGGCGGGTGCCCCACCCAAGCTTCCTTTGCTTGAGTGGGCCAGTTGACTTGCACAGGTCGCACCATCGGCGCGCCCCTACTCCGGGCGGTCGATCTGCGCCCGCTGCAGGCGATCCGAGTAGTCGATGTAGACGGTCTTCCACTGGGTGTAGAAGTCCAGCGCACCCACGCCGCCCTCGCGATGGCCGTTGCCGCTCTGTTTGACGCCGCCGAAGGGCAGGTGGACCTCGGCGCCGATGGTAGGCGCGTTGATGTAGGCGATGCCGGCGTCGAGTGCGGCGATGGCCTCCAGCGCGCGGTTGATGTCGCGGGTGTAGAGCGCCGAAGAGAGGCCGTAGTTCACGCCATTGGCGATCTGGATGGCGTCTTCGAGCGAGTTGCAGGGCAGAAGCGCGACGACCGGCCCGAAGATCTCCTCCTGCGCGATGCGCATCTTCGGATCGACGTCGGTGAATACCGTGGGCTCGACGAAGTAGCCGTGCCCGCACTCGGCGGTGTCGAAGCGCTCTCCGCCGCAGACCAGCCGCGCTCCCTCGCGCCTGCCGATCTCGACGTAGTGCAGTACGGTCTCCATCTGTGTCTTGCTGACCACCGGGCCGATGTCAACGCTCTCATCCAGGCCGTTGCCGATGCGCAGCGTCTGCGCGCGTTGCGCCAGTTCTTCGGTGAAGCGCTTGTAGACGCCCTTCTGGACGATGATGCGGCTGGTGGCCGTACAGCGCTGGCCGGCGGTGCCGAAGGCGCCCCACAACGCGCCGTCCAGCGCCAGGTCGAGGTTGGCGTCGTCGAGCACGATCATGGGGTTCTTGCCGCCCATCTCGAGCGCGCAGCGTTTGAAGCTCCGCGAGCAGCTCTCACCGATGATGCGGCCCACCTCGGTCGATCCGGTGAAGGAGACGGCGCGGACGAGCGGATGCTGGGTCAGCACCGCGCCAACCTCGTGCGCGTGGCCGGTGACCACGTTGACGACGCCGGGCGGGACTCCGGCCTCGGTCATGGCGCCGACCAGGTTCATCAGCGAAAGCGGCGTGATCTCCGCCGGCTTGATCACGCAGGTGTTGCCCGCGACCAGGGCCGGGAAGAGCTTCCACGAGGGGATCGCCATGGGAAAGTTCCACGGGCAGATCATGCCGCAGACGCCGACCGGCTCGCGGCTGCACAGCGCAAACTTGTTGGGCAACTCGCTGGGGGTGGTGAGCCCGAACATGCGGCGGCCTTCGCCGGCGAAGTAGTAGGCGGTGTCGATGGCCTCCTGGACGTCGCCGCGGGTCTCCTTGAGCACCTTGCCCATCTCGCGCGTCATGTCGCGCGCGTACTCATCTTTGCGCTCTTCCAGGATGGCGGCGGTGCGGATGATGATCTCGGCGCGGCGCGGCGCGGGCACGCGGCTCCATTTTTGGAAGGCGGCGTCGGCGGCTTCCACGGCCAGGTTGACCTCAGGCCCGGCGGAGCGCTGGAAGATGCCGAGCAGCTCGCGGTTGTCGGCCGGATTGCGGTTCTCGCTGGTGTTGCCGGAGCTGGCCGGGACCCACTTGCCGTCAATGAAGTTGCCGTAAGTTTTCATGCTGGAGGCGATGGTGGTCATGGGAGGCAGTCCTCTCCACGCAGACCGGGCCGCTAGGGCAAGCGATCCGCAAAGTGGGCCAACATCGTACTCGCAGCGCGCTGCGCAGGCAAGGACGAAGCGAAATCAGGGCCGAGGAGCGCTAAACAGGGTTCTAATCGGGGAATTCAGCCTTCAGGATCTGCTCGATCTGGGCGCGTAGCGGGGGAAGATCAGCCGACACAGCCTGCCAGATTATGTCGAGATCGCGAGAGAAATACTCGTGCACAAGAATGTTCCGGAATGCGCGGATCTGATTCCAAGGTACTTGGGGATGTCTCTTCCGCAATTCAAACGAAATGTTAGAGGCGGCTTCCCCGATGATGAGAAGGTGATATTGAATTGCACTCGGAAGCACCGGATCAGCACCGAGATCCGTACGGCTTTTTCCAGCAACGGCGCGCTGGGCAGAGTCAATCCGTTCCAGGATATCGCGCAGCCGCTCGTCATCACGCCGCATAAATGGTCTTAGCTTGCGCGAGCACCTCGTCGCGAATTCGCGGCTTGAGGCCGCGCTTTGAGACAAGGTCAACCTTCTGCTTGAGCAATTCCTCCAGTTCAATCTGCATGCCCGCGTATTCAATCAATCCAATCTGCTTCTCCGGCAGAAATTCCACCAGGAAATCGAAATCGCTCTCTACTTGGAAGTTGGGTCCGAGGGCGGAGCCGAACAGGGCGAGTTCGCGCACCCCGTGGCGGCGGCATATCTCAGCGATCTGCGGCAGTTTGTCGTGGAGCCGGGTCTGGTAGTCCATGGCTTTCTTTCGCCCTAAGCAGCTTATGGCATCGGCGGCCTGGTTGTCAGCAAACCTGCGGGTTTGTCTCTGCGGACGGAGATACCCGCCCAAGTCCAGGGCGCGGCGCACGGAGAGCGGCAAGCCATTTAGCGGCAAGCCATTTAGAGTTGGTCATTTTTCCAGAGTTGCTGGATGGTTACTTTCGCCGAGGGCTGCTGTCCTACGGAAATCGGGGGAGTGTCCTACCGGTATGTCCCGCTGGAAGCCGTCGGAGTAGTAAGATAATGACGAGTTCCGGTTAAAGCTCATTACCTCGCAAGGAATCGCTCCCGGCTGCAGAGCTGGACGAGACGGTCCCAGGCTGGTGTTCTGTGGGCGCAGTTGCCGGACGGAAAAAGAGAGACAGCGACACGATGTCAAATAACGGCTTCCACACCGGTTCGCGTTTCGGGAATTTGCGCTCGCTGTTCAGCATGTTCTCAAGCGACCTTGCAATTGACCTAGGCACGGCGAACACGCTTGTCTACGCGCGAGGCAAAGGGATTGTTGTCAACGAGCCCTCCATTGTCGCGATCAACAAGAACACCAACGAAGTGGAAGCGGTGGGCAAGGAAGCCAAGGAGATGCTGGGGCGCACGCCCGGCAACATCGTGGCCATCAAGCCCATGAAGGACGGCGTGATCGCTGACTTCAAGATCACCGAAAAGATGCTGAACTACTTCATCCAGAAGGCGCACAACCGCAAGATGCTGGTGCATCCGCGCATCGTCATCGGCGTGCCCAGCGAGATCACGCAGGTGGAAAAGCGCGCCGTGATGGATTCGGCCTATCGCGCCAAAGCCAGCGAAGTGCATCTGGTGGAGCAGGCCATGGTGGCCGCAATCGGCGCCGGACTGCCCATCACCGAGCCCAGCGGCAACATGGTGGTCGATATCGGCGGCGGCACCACGGACATCGCGGTCATCTCTCTGAGCGGCATCGTCTACTCGCGCTCGGTGCGCATGGCGGGCAACCAGATGGATGAAGCCGTGATGAACTACCTGAAGCGCAAGTACAACCTGCTGATCGGCGAGCGCACGGCGGAGCAGATCAAGATTGAGATCGGCTCGGGCTATCCGCTGGAGAAGCCGCTGACCATGGAGATCAAGGGCCGCAATCTGATCGAGGGCGTGCCCAAGACGATCACCATCGACGACAGCGAGATCCGCGAGTCGCTCAGCGAATGCGTGGGGACCATCATGAATGCGATCCGCGTCGCGCTGGAGCGCACGCCGCCCGAGCTGAGCGCAGACATCAGCGACCGCGGCATCGTGCTCACCGGCGGCGGAGCGCTGCTCAAGAACCTCGACAAACGCATCCGCGAGGAGACCGGCCTGCCGGTGTCCATCGCCGACGATCCGCTGGCCAGCGTGGTGCTCGGCACCGGCAAAATGCTCAGTGACTTCAAACTTCTGCGCAAGATCAGCATCGAGTAAGAGTGTGGGGTTGTGTCCCACAGGCTTGTGTCCCAGGTTCCGCGCCGCAACCGGTGTCCAAACCTGGGGCACCGCTCCTGCGGTGCTTAGAAATCAGTTGCTGATCTCATGAGTCTCTTCTCGCGCCATAAGAACACCGTAGCGTTGGCCATCGTGCTGCTGATCCAACTGCTGGCCCTGGGCGTGCAGGTCAAAAGGCAGACCGCCGAGGGCCCGGTGCGCGCCATCCGCCTGCTGACCGTCGATACCATTTCAACCTTCGAGAGGGCCCTGCTCCACACCGGCTCGGGCATTCGCGGGGTGTGGACGAACTACTTCGATCTGCGCCATGTCCGGCGCGAGAACCAGCGTCTGAAAGAGGAGACCGATCGCATGCGGATGGAGCGCGCCCGCGAGCAGGAGGAGATCCGCCAGGCGCAACGGCTTTATGCGCTGCTCGCCTTCAAGCAGCAGTGGATCGACACCACCGTCGCCGCGCAGGTTATCGGCACCAGCCCCATGGAAACCTCGCGCCTGCTCTATCTCGATAAGGGCGCAGACGTCGGCATCCATCCCGACATGCCGGTGATCACGCCGGACGGCGTTGTGGGCAAGGTTCTCGCGGTCTTCGGCGACACCTCGCAGGTCCTGATGATCAACGACCCCAGCAGCGGCGTGGGCGCTCTCATGGTGAACTCGCGGCTGCAGGGAGTGGTGAAGGGCACTCCGACCGGTGGAGTCATGCTGGACCACATCATGGTCGGCGAGACCGTGCAGCCCGGCGAACCGCTGGTGACCAGCGGCGGCGACCGGATCTTCCCCAAGGGCGTGCCGATCGGCACGGTGCTCAAGACGGGCACGGGCCACAGCCTGATGCTGGACATTCAGGTGAAGCCCGCCGCCAACCTGAACCGCCTGGAAGAGGTGCTGGTGATCACCCACCAGAAGCAGCGCGGGCCGGATACCGCCGGCCTCGGCCCCATCCGCGCCTCCGATATCCTTGCCGAGCATCTGCCCTCGGTGCCGCCGCCCGCGACTTCGGGTGCGGCGCCTGCAGCGGGAGGCGCCCCGCCTGCGGGAGCTGCTGCGGTCCCCGGTGCAACTGTGCCGCATGTTCCAGGGACAGGTGCAGCGGTGCCGAAACCGCCCGTGCCGGGAGCCGCACCAGCGGCTCGTGTTTCCCCAGCTTTGACACCAGCAGCACCGAAGCCCCCCACGCCAGGAGCCACAACAGCAGCTCCGAAGCCAATAGCGCCCGGCGGCGGTCCAGCACCGAAGCCAAGTGCGCCCGGGGTGAAACCAGCACCTGCGGCTGGCGTCACTCCAGCGGCTCCGCGTGCGAAGGCGAATTCGGCGGCTTCAGCTCCGGCCGCTGCAAAACCAGCTTCTCCGGACGGTGCCTCGAATACGGCGTCGAACGCCAACCAGGGCGCGAATCACTCCAAGCCGAAAACCGCAGCAGGCGCCCAAGCGGAGACGGGCAACGCTCCAGAGGAAGCGACGCACTGACGATGAGATCGCTTAGCCTCAGCTATACATCGCGCGATCAGGTGGAGGTCTACCGCTTCTCCTGGATTGTTTCGGCAGGTCTGCCGCTGCTGATGGTGGCCTTGCAGGCCTATCTTCCGGTGCGCTTCCATTTCCTCCGGATCTTCGATCTCGGCCTGTTGCTGACGATCTTTTTCGCCGTATCGCGCCGTAGCCAGTTGAGCGGAATGCTGACCGGCGCCGCCATTGGATTGCTGCAGGACTGCCTGACCCACACGCCGTTCGGCGTCTACGGCATCGCCAAGACGCTGGTGGGATATGGAGCCTCGTCGCTGGGGATCCGCATCGACGTGGACAATCCCGGCTCGCGATTCCTGCTGACCTTTTTCTTCTACGCGGTGCACCGGGCGATCTTTGCGGCGATACAACATTATTTGATGGGTCTTCCAGTGCATCTCAATGTTGGACACGAGGCGGGCGTAGCGGTGGCAAACTCGGTCCTGGCAGTGTTCCTCTTCGGGCTGTTGAACCGGCTTAAAATCAGGAATTAGGCAGGAGCGGTCAGGGTTCTATAGGTGTAAACCAGGATGTACGGTC
>WNFY01010261.1_pt1 | contig 10427 bp, 10 predicted proteins | sample 5400091 | NCBI WGS metagenome assembly WNFY01 (sample SAMN13153364, study PRJNA577476) | soil metagenome | isolation source: 60 cm soil or saprolite under grassland replicate 1 | place: USA:California | collected 2016-06-15
CCGACGAGTTCGCCAACCCCGGCATGCTGTGGGTGGAGCGCGGGGCGAAGCTGTGGCGCGAGCCGGCGGGAAAAAAAAGCCTGGCCTGCGCAAGCTGCCACCAGGAGGCGGGCATGCGCGTGGTCGCGGCGCGGTACCCGCGCATCGACCGGTCGAGCGGAAAGCTCCTCAATCTCGAGGGGCGCATCAACCGGTGCCGCGCCGAGCGCATGAATGCCGAGCCCTTGCGCTACGAGTCCGACGAGCTGCTCGCGCTCACCGCCTTCCTCGCGCGCCGCTCGCGCGGCGTGCCGATCGAAGTCAGCATCGAAGGCCCCGCGCGCGCACACTTCGAGTCCGGCCGCGCGTCCTACCATCTGCGCCGCGGGCAGATGAACCTCGCCTGCAGCCACTGCCACGACGCGAACTGGGGAAAGCGGCTGCTCTCGGAGACGATCAGCCAGGGCCATCCCAACGCCTATCCAGCTTATCGCCTCGAGTGGCAGACCGTGGGTTCGCTCCAGCGCCGGATACGCGCCTGCCTGTCGGGAATCCGCGCGGAGATGCTGCCTTACGGTTCGCAGGAATACCTCGACCTCGAGCTGTATCTCGCCTGGCGCGCGCAGGGGCTTCCGATCGAGACCCCGGGCGTGCGGCGCTGATGAAGCGGCTGTTATCGGGCAATACCGGACCTTTACTGACTGTAGGTTCGAGCCCTGGTCAGCTCCCCGTCGAAGGCAAATCTGGGCACCTCTGGCTTTTGAACGTGCCTCTTGATTCCGATGAACTGGCATTCATATTGAGGCCCATATCTTATTTCGTTAAGCGCCATCTTCTTATGCTGCTTCAGAAACTTTGCAACAGCAGGTCACGATGATTTCCTTAGTCACGCTGGTAACTCTTGCGGACCAACAAGCCCGCGATGTTTAGCGTGATATTATGAATGATATAAATATGCTTCAGGGAATGGGGGATATTCGACGTGGTTGAGCAGCGTGTGAACCGGCAAAGCCCCCTCAAGGAAGCAATCATCCAGTTAGCGACCGAGCATTGGGCCAAAGCCAAGCGGGCGCTATTGCTGGCTCGTGTTGGACAGTCCCTGACTCAGCAAGGCTATAACATCTCCGCAGAGTTACGCGGGCAAAAATTAGCTAGATTTGTTGAACATGAACTGAAGGACAGTGTTGCAGTTCTCACTTCCCCGAAGGATCCGCTGGTTCGCGGCATCGTACCGGCGTCTGTAGTCAAAGAAGAAGCGGACGTTAGTACGTTGTTTGCTCCTGTCCCCGGTCAAATCCCTGTTGAGGGTCGCATTATTTTTGACAAGAGGCTATGGTTTGCTTTTTCTCACCCAGTAAGCGCTGGATGTAAGAGGGCAATTAAATTCAATCCGGAAATACGCTACGAGGACATTCCGATTGAGGTTGCCACGCAAAGTGATGCGTTCGATATCCCTTCGGAGCTGATCATACCGATCGGCACAATGGCAAAGGAGGCACGAGACGCTGAGCTCCAGAAGAATATTCTCAAATGGTTCGCGTCTAATAAGTTGGATATTGAAATGGGTAAGGCCCGCTACCGCGAGAGCGCAGTATCGAGTTATAGCGGTGATTCGGTCCTTTCGCTCATTTTGAGCGAACTAGATTCGAAAGATAGAGAAAGGGTCGCGCTGCCTTTAGATATCGTTGCGAAGTTGCTTAACAAAAAGGTGCGACGGGGTTAATGCGATTCGTATTTGGATATGCGGGTATTCCGTTCGAGGTATACGACGGAATTTACAACAAGCGAAACTGGATTTGTGGTGACAGCGGAGAGTTTATCTCGACCCCAATGCGCGGGGGCGCCGGGGACGCAGAGTACAGACAATCTGACGGGAATTTTTTTCTCAGTAGCTTTTACAAATTAATTGCCTCTGATCATCATGACGGTCTGAGGGACACAGGGTTTGCGGTGATATATGTCAATCATCCCAGTCCCTCTACGACGGTGTTTGCTCGAAGGTTTTTCCCTTCGATCCTTTGTATTCTCGTTGACTGGACTTTGGACAAGACGAGCGGCGCGAGTGTGCGGCGTTCAAAGAATCAACTGTTAAACCAGCTCAAAGTGGCAACCGAACACGCCAAGAAGGGAATTCCGCCTATAAAGAAGGAAGTCACTGAACGGGACAATCGCACGCCATTGCTGCTACCTATTAAGAACTTCAAATCAAATTGTCTTGTAGCAGAGCTCGAAGTTCTTCAGACTGACCTCTTGCACGTTAGCGATAAGCAGCAGGTAATTGGACGCGTGATCCGAAATATTGAGAATGAACATCCGCGCCAACGCGATGATACAGAGAGGTACGGACACTCTTACTTTGTAGATCATAGAAATATTATGTTTCGTCCTCCCGGAAAGGATCGTCATGCCTTTGCACGACCGCAAAGCGGACATCCGGAAACCTGCCTTTTGTCGGGACGTAGGCGGTTGGGTGCGCCCTACGACCGCGCATTCCACTATGATTGCACTAGGGGGACTGGAGCGCTTAAGGATCTATTCTTCGGATGCCATGAGGACCCTTCAGTACACGAGGGAACTCCTCATCTCAATATTGCGCCGAACGATTTTGTCAGACCATAAAACATCAACGGCTAGCAAAATCTGCTAGCCGTTGAATTCCTTGTTGCATCCGCCTCAAAGGGAAACCTTTTTTCCCTCTTGCATGCCTGATGGTTAGATGGCCACCGTAGGGGGTTTCTAGAAACCTGTCCGACGATCTAGACATCTAGCCAAGCCAAACTGCAGCAGCAACTGCCAGCAATTCGGCGTTTCGCAAAGGCGTATCCCTTAACTCGCTCAAAGAGCGAGGCCGGTTAACGCGCATGGGGCGTTGTGCTTTTAAAGCACTTGAATATGATACCAAAATTGGCAAGCTCTAGCAATCCTATGCTGTCTCAGCCCAGGACAGCGAGTTCATATAGGCAGTTCGGAACCGACCGAGACTTAGGTCGCCCGTATACAGTAAAAACACGTGGCCCCCGGAGCCTGGGGGGGTCACCACCAGACGACGATTGGGAGACGCCATCTTGCTAACGCTTTAATTGCAGGACGCTAAGGTTGGCTTTCTCTGACTCAGTAGCGAAGAGCCTAGGGATATTTGACTCCAGTAGGTGCCCGGGATTATTTTGGATCGTCATGGGCACTTTCCTTAAATCATTCGTCGGGGGATTTTTCGGCAGGGTACTTGCCGCCCTATTTATCGCCGTATGCGCCTTGTTTGGGTTCGGCCCTGACCGTTGGGCGGCCGTCATGATTGGAGATCTTCCCATTCCGCTGGTCGTCGCGAGAATTGCTTTTCTCGCCCTCGGCGTGATTGCATTCACTGTCTGGCTGACGGGAAGGTTGTCTTTCGGGCTGCGATTGAAGCCTGACATGACGATTGCAGATGTCACAAATTACATGGTCAACGATTCCTCGGTGGAACTGAAGAAGCCAAAACCCGCTGAGATTGCACAATTTGGCCGAGCAAAGGGCAAGCTGCTCAACTGGCCTGGCATCGGACACCAAGATGCGCTCGCGCGCGTGCAGACGGCATTGAACAACGGGATTTTGGACGCATGGGGATGTAGAGAACTAAAGCCCGGCGGCAATGCCACGTTTAATTTCGAACAATGGCAAAGGCCGATACCTAAAGAGTATTGGGAATCTGCATATCTTGACTCGTTCTTCTGTTTCCACACCACCAACAAGATGGCGCAAACAGCACCACTCCCTGGGAAAAATGCAGAACGCTATAGCGGAATAATGATGAACAAACGGCAAGTAAAGTTAACTTGGCCACCGAATCCGTGGTGGCGCAGAATTCTTGCTGATCTTCGTTTCATTCGTCGAAAAAATTACTTCGGCAAAGAGATCGACAGCCATTACCGTCCTACCGAACTGGGATAGGGTTCCTTTGCGAAGGCGGTATTTACATGTACTCGAGCGCGTAGACATTGAGGTAGCTCCCCGACCAGGGCTCGAACCAAGGCTCAGGATTAACAGCCAGCGGGAATGGCCGCTTCGCGTCGAGGCTGTGTGAAAACTCCAACCGCGCGGGTTTTGGGGAGCTGCAAAATGTGTCCCGAAGTGCCGATCGTCGATTGTGGGCCGCTCTGTGCGGTCGGGTTTTCACGTACTATCGACAAATCCGAGTTTTCACACAGCCTCGGTCGGTACCGGTCGTCGCATAGGAAGGTCGCCTTCGGCGTCGCCGGGGTGGGACCCGGCTCTACGCAAACGCCTCCGCAACGAGCCGGTACGAAGTCCGCCGACTCTCATAGTCGCCGGTGATCGTAGTCACCATCAACTCGTCTGCGGGAAATTTTTCCTTTAGCTGGAGCAGTTTCTCGCGCATCCCGCCTGGGTCGCCGAGCGCCGGGCGTGCGGCGCTGAAGGAATAGGGAGCCTACTAGAACACGTAGACCGCTCCGGCGCCGACAGCCGAGTTGTCGGCCTGGTTTCCGTCGATTCCGGTGGCGGAGCTGTCCTCGCCGGTCGCCCCCACTGCGAGGGTAGTGGTAGTGCCATCATCGCTCAGCGCGACCGAGGTGCCGAAGTGGTCTCCCGCCCCCGTGTTCGAGGCCTTGACGTAGAACTGCTGCGTCCAAGTCGCGACGCTGCGGGTGTACACATAGACCGCCCCGGCGTCGGCAGCCGTGTTGTCGGTCTGGTTCCCGCCGATTCCGGTGGCTGAGCTCGACTCGGATACGGCCCCCACCGCGAGGGTATTGCCGTCACCGCTCAAGGAAACCGAGAAACCGAAAAGGTCGAGCGCCCCCGTGTTCGAGGCTTTGACGTACGCCTGCTGACTCCAGACGCCGACGACGTCGCGGGTGAAGACGTAGACCGCCCCGGCAGAGGGCACCGTGTTGTCGGCTGGGTTCCCGCTAGTGGCGCTCGCCTCGCCCGGCGCTCCCACCGCGAGTGTGTTGCCGTTGTCGCTCAAGGAGACCGAGGAGCCGAAACGGTCGAGCGCCCCCGTGTTCGAGGCCTTGACGTAGGCCTGCTGACTCCAGACGCCGACGACGTCGCGGGTGAATACATAGACTGCCCCCGCTTCGGGAGCCGTGTTCGAGGCCTGGTTCCCGTCGATGCCGGTGGCGATGCTCGACTCGAATACCGCCCCCACCGCGAGGGTGCTGCCGTTGCTGCTCAAAGCGACCGAGAACCCGAATTGATCGCCCGCGCCCGTGTTCGAGGCCTTGACGTAGGCGTCCTGCGTCCAGGTCGTTCCGTTGAAGGTGTACACATAGACCGCCCCAGCCTCGGCAACCGTGTTATTGGTCTGGATCCCGTTGATTCCGGTGGCGGGGCTATCCTCGCCGGTCGCACCTACCGCGAGGGTGCTTCCGTCGCCGCTCAGTGCGACCGAGAAGCCGAATTGGTCGCCCGCATCCGTGTTCGAGGCCTTGACGTAGTCCTGCTGACTCCAGACGCCGCTCACATCGCGGGTGAACACATAGACCGCCCCGGCAGAGGCCGCGGTGTCGTCGGCCTGATTCCCGTCGGCGCTTGCCTCGCCCGGCGCGCCCACCGCGAGGGTGATGCCGTCGCTGCTCAAAGCGACCGAAGTGCCGAATTGATCGCCCGCGCCCGGGTTCGAGGCCTTGATATAGGCTTGCTGCGTCCAGGTCGTTCCGCTTCGGGTGTACACATAGACTGCACCGGCGCCAGGGGCGGCATTGCCGGCAGTCGTTTCGTCCACGATGCCGGCGGTAACACCGGTGCGGGCGCTCGCCTCGCCCGGCGCTCCCACCACGAGCGTATTGCCGTCGCCGCTCAAAGCGACCGCGAAGCCGAAATCGTCAGCCGCCCCCGTGTTCGAGGCCTTGACGTAGGCCTGCAGCCCGCTGATGGACGACACGTCTTCGGGGACGCCCCCGCAAGAGTTGAGAAGCATCGACCCGGCGATCGCCGCGTTCGCCAGGAATAAGACGCGCGATATCTTCATGATCCTTCCTTGCAGCGCTGAAAGTACGGGCGCGGACCTAGAAACTATCACAATTCGATTGGGTGATGGGACGCGGACATTACGGAAGCGTTTACCGCTCGAGCGCTTCGGCGACCAGCCGGTACGAAGTCCGCCGGCTCTCGTAGTCGCCGGTGATCGTGACCACCATGATCTCGTCGGCGGCAAACTTCTCCCTCAGCTCCAGGAGTTTCTCGCGCACTTCGCCCGGGTCGCCGAGCACCAGGCGCGCGCGCTGCTCTTCGATGTAGGCGCGCTCCTGCAGGGAGTAGCGGTAGGCCTTGGCTTCCTCGAGAGGCGGCACCGGCGAGTCGATGCCCTTCGCCATGTGCAGGCGCCTGAGATCGATGCTCGCCGCGAGGCGCTCGGCCTCGGCGCGGGTCTTCGCGCAGATCACGAAAACGCACACGAGCGACCGGGGCTGCGGCTCGCGCGCCGAGGCCTCGTATTGCTCGCGGTAGGCGCGCGCCACCGCCTCGCCGCCGTGCGCGCTGATGAAATGCGCGAAAGCGAAACGCAGGCCGAGCTGCGCGGCGAGCGCGCCGCTGTAGTCCGAGGAGCCGAGCAGCCACAGCTCGGGCGAGGTGCCGCCCTCGGGCTGCGCCTTGACCGCGGCGAACGGATGCCCCGGGGGCAGCGAGCGCTCGAGGAAGCCGATCAGGTCCTGCACCTGCTGCGGCAGGCGCTCCGCGCCCTGGAATTCGCCGTCCGCCATCGCGAGCGCGGTGCGCGGGTCCCCGCCCGGCGCGCGCCCTATGCCCAGATCGATCCGCCCGGGAAAGAGCGCCTCCAGCATGCGGAACTGCTCCGCTATTTTGAGAGCGCTGTAGTAAGGCAGGAGGACGCCGCCCGTTCCGACGCGCATGCGCGCGGTGGCGGAGGCGACGCGCGAGACGAGGATCTCGGGACAGGGATCGGCGAGCGCCGCGACCCCGTGGTGCTCGGCCAGCCAGTAGCGGCGGTAGCCGAGCTCTTCGGCGAGCCGCGCGAGGGAAATCGTTTCAGCGATCGCTTCGGCCGGGCTGTGTCCGCTGATGACGGGGGACTGGTCGAGCACCCCCAGAGGCACCCTCATCCGCTCACTCTGTGAGCCACAGGGTCCCGCCCACCAGCAGGCTGAAGAAAATCGTGAGCCAAAAGAGGCCGACGATGCGCTGCCTGTCGGTCGGGGTGAAGCCTTCCTTCTTCTTCGTCGCGAGGCGATACTCGATCACCATGAGGGCTATTCCCGCGGCAAAGACGATCGCCATCCACTTGTACACGGTGTTCACGGCCGGGCTCCTTGCGAGGCGAAGCGGGCAGTTTACCGGACTTGGAGCGAAGCCAAGCGCCGAGGCGGCCGGGTCCGCTTGACTGCGGCACGCACTCTTGCCGTACCATGAGCCTTGCAAGGAAGGATACCTCCCGCGCGACAGGAGAGACCATGAGGCTCAATCAAGTTATCGCCGCGAGCGCGCTTGCCCTTTCCGGGGCCGCGCACGCCGCCGATCCCGCGTGCTCGGCGTACAGCGGGCCGCACACGACCGCGCTGGTCGAGCTGTACACCTCGGAGGGCTGCGACAGCTGCCCCGCGGCGGACCTCTGGCTGTCCTCGCTCTTCGCCCAGGGCTTCAGGCCCGATCAGGTGGTGCCGCTCGCGCTTCACGTCGACTACTGGGATTACATGGGCTGGAAAGATCCCTTCGCCAAGGGCGAGTTTTCGATACGGCAGCGCAAGCTCGCCCAGATGAAGCGCCCGGTGATGGTCTACACCCCGCAGGTGCTGGTGCAGGGGCAGGACTTCCGCCGCTGGGCGGGCGACGCGTTCGCCGCTGAGGTGACGCGCATCAACTCGCGCGCGGCCCGCGCGAGGATCGCGCTCGCGATCCGCGCGGTCGAGGCCAATGCCATCCGCGCCGAGCTCGTCGCGCAGCTTTTCGATCCCGCCGGGCAGAAGAACGCCGCCGTGTATCTCGCCGCCTACGAGAACAGGCTCGCAAGCGAGGTGAGCGCCGGCGAGAACCGCGGCAGGCGGCTCGAGCAGCGATGTGCTCCAGGCGCTGATGCTGCCCGTCTGCCCGGGCTGATTTCGCTTTTGAGGTAGCATAAGCGGCACAAGAATCCGCCCGTCTTGGTTCCATGGACATCTCCCTTGCCTGGCTGATCGCCGGCTTCATCCTCATCATCGCCGAGCTGGTGAGCGGCACGTTTTACCTGCTCGTGCTCGGTATCGCGGCGCTGGTGGCGTCGGGGGTCGGGTATGCGGGCGGCGCGTTCGTCTGGCAGGCGGTCGCCGCCGCGGCCGTCGCCGTCGCCGGCGTCGTCGGGGTGCATCGGTACAGGCAGACGATCACGCCCGCGCGCATGCGGGGGCTGGACGTCGGCCAGCCGGCCGCGTTCGACTCCTGGATCAATAAAGGCGCCGGACACGCGCGCGTGAAATACCGCGACGCGCTCTGGGACGCGCAGGTCGCGGGCGACGCATCCGGCGAGCCCGGCGAAATCCTCTACATCACGGCGGTCGATGGCAGCACCCTCAGAGTTTCCAAGACGCGGCCCGCCTGAGCTTGCGCGGGCGGCGGACGAAATCTCACGCTCCATGGGAGGCAGCATGTTTGTGAAACTTGCCGTCGTTGCCGTCGCGACTTTCATCTTGATCGCTACTCCGCAGTTTCATTCTTTCGCGCTGCCGATCGGCCTGACTCTCCTGGCGGCGGTCTTTGCGTACGAGTCGATATGGGTCGTGCCGCAACAGAGCGCGTGGGTCGTCGAGCGCTGGGGGAGATTCCACGTAGTGCTCGAGCCCGGCCTGAACTGGATCTGGCCGTTCATCGACCGGGTCGCCTACCGGCACTCGCTGAAGGAAGTGCCGATGGATGTCCCGGAGCAGGTGTGCATCACCAAGGACAACACCCAGCTCGCGGTCGACGGCCTGATCTATTACCAGGTCACCGACCCGCGCCTGGCCTCCTACGGCACCTCCGACTACGTCACCGCGATCGTGCAGCTCGCTCAGACCACGCTGCGCAGCGAGGTCGGCAAGATGGAGCTCGACCAGTCGCTGCAGAGCCGCGACGTGATCAACCGGCAGATCGTCAACGTGCTCGACGAAGCGGGCCGCTCCTGGGGCGTCAAGGTGCTGCGCTACGAGGTCAAGAACCTCACCCCGCCCGAGACCATCCTGCGCGCGATGCAGGCCCAGATCACCGCCGAGCGCGAGAAGCGCGCGCTGATCGCCAAGTCCGAGGGCGAGAAGCAGCAGGAGATCAACCTCGCCGAAGGCGAGAAGCAGGCCGCGATCCTGACCTCCGAAGGGCAGAAGCAGTCGGCGATCAACAAGGCGCAGGGCGAGGCGACCGCGCTGCGCGTCGTGGCGGATGCGACCGCCGCGGCGGTGACCGCCGTCGCCGAGGCGATCGGCAAGGAAGGCGGCCTGCAGGCCGCCAACCTCAAGGTCGCCGAGCTCTACATCGGCGCGCTCGGCAACCTCGCGAAAACCAACAACACGATGATCGTTCCGACCAATCTCTCCGACGTGGCGAGCGTCGTCGCCTCCGCGATGACGGTGCTCGACAGGACCAAAGGCGGCATGGCGAAGCCCGCCTGAATTTTCTCCCCTCCTCCCATGAGGAGGGGTGGCGGCGCAGCCGCCGGGGTGGTTGCCAGCACGTTTCCCCTCTCAAGTGACCGACGGAGTTTCAATCCCCGCATGGCTGCTCGTGGCGATCGCGGCGCTTGCGGTCTGGGCGCTGTACGAGCACGTGCTGATGCCGGCGCTGCGTTTTCTCTACACGCACCCGGCGAACCGCGTGATCGACGAGCTGGGAGAGCGCCTCCGCATCGGCATCCGGCCATTCCAGCGCACCAAGCGCCAGGCGCTCATACATCGCCTGCTCACCGACCCCAGGGTGCAGGTTGCCGCGGAGAATTTCGCCAAACAGAACCGCGTGTCGGTGCCCGCGGCGCTGCGCGTCGTCGAGCGCTACGCGCGCGAGATCGTTCCGGCGTTCAACGCCTACTTGTATTTCCGCATCGGCTACCTGATCGGGCGCTGGATCGCGCGCTCGCTCTACCGCGTGCGGCTCGGTTACCTCGACTCGGGGGGCATCGCTGGAATCGAGCCCGACGCGACCGTGGTGTTCGTCATGAACCACCGCTCGAACATGGACTACATCCTCGCCGCGTATCTCGCCGCGGACCAGGCGGCGCTCTCCTACGCCGTGGGCGAGTGGGCCCGCATCTGGCCGCTCTCGGCGCTGGTGCGCGCCATGGGCGCGTATTTCGTGCGCCGCGACTCCAAGGACGAGCTCTACCGGCGCGTGCTCGAGCGCTACATCGCGATGGCGACCGAGGCGGGCGTTCCGCAGGCGGTCTTCCCCGAGGGCGGCCTCACGCGCGACGGCCGCATGCGCGAGCCCCGGCTCGGCGTGATCGACTACATGATGCGCGGCTTCAGGCTGGACGGCGAGCACGACCTCGT
>WNFY01013550.1_pt1 | contig 10422 bp, 8 predicted proteins | sample 5400091 | NCBI WGS metagenome assembly WNFY01 (sample SAMN13153364, study PRJNA577476) | soil metagenome | isolation source: 60 cm soil or saprolite under grassland replicate 1 | place: USA:California | collected 2016-06-15
ATCTCTTACACCTGCAGAAATTGCGAGCATCGTCGGCCAGAATCATGACCTCGGCCATGCCGCCCGCAAACTCATAGCACTGGCTCTGGAGAAAGACGGCGGGGACAATATCACTGTGCAGTTGATTCGGATCAAGTCTGTCGAGCGGATGGGGATGTACCGAGGCCGACCGTACAAGTTGCGGTAGGGTGTAACTGTGCGACTAACCAAAAGCTTTTGACCGCAAAGTCCGCAAAGCGCGCAAAGAAAAAAACGAGGCAGGACTTCCGCGTGTCAAACGTCGGTTGAGCACAACCGGGGAAGCGGTAATCCTTCATTGGGGGCATTTGTAGAAACAGAATCCTTCGCCCCCTTTGCGGCTGTTCTTTGCGATCTTTGCGGTTACAGGCTTTTGATTTTTTGTCCGCCTGAGAAGCCGAGCATTTGAAGCCACCGATTTTATGCATTCTTTACTCTGATTCTGGCATTATGGAATCAACGTAGCACGATCAATCGCAGCCCAGAGAAAGGCGTTTCGGCAGACGCTCGCGCATCTTCGTCCATGACTTCACTCCACACCGGCGACAAACTTGACCACTACAGAATTGAAAACGCAGCCGCCCGCAGCGGGATGGCGTCTATCTTCCGGGCGACTGACGAGCGTACCGGCCAAACCGTCGCGATCAAAGTTCCGCATCCCGAAATGGAAGCGGACCCGGTTTTTTATGACCGCTTCATGCGTGAGCAGGAAATCGGCGAGAAGCTCGACCATCCCAACGTGATGAAGGTCTTCCCCAACGGGGACCACAGCCAGGTGTACATGGCGATGGAGTGGGTGGATGGCCGCCTGTTGCGTCAAGTCTTGAACGAACAAAAGAAATTTCCGCCGGAACGAACCCTGAGCATCGCGCTGCAGATTGCTCAGGCGCTTGAGTACATCCACTCGCGCGGAGTAGTTCACCGCGACTTGAAGCCGGAAAACATCATGGTGGACGGCCAAGACCGAATCAAGCTCATCGATTTCGGAATCGCCGCCAACCTTGGGTCCAAGCGCCTGACGTTTGCCAAATTCTCGCAAACCATGGGAACACCAGATTACATTTCGCCGGAACAGGTAAAAGGCAAGCGCGGCGATGCCCGCAGCGATATTTACGCTCTCGGGGTGATGCTCTACGAAATGCTGACCGGGAAAGTGCCTTTCAGCGGGGCAAATGCTTTCATCATTATGAACGACCGCCTGCTGAATAACCCGACCCCGCCGCGAGAGATTGATCCCAGCATCTCGCCGCAACTACAAGAAATCATCTACCGTGCGATGGAGCGCGATCCAGCCAATCGTTACCAGTCGGCACGCGAGTTTGCGCATGACCTGCAGCATCCCGAGCAGGTCGGCGTTGCCGATGATCGCGAAGAGTGGACCAAAGGGAAAGTGTGCAAACAGCCTCGCACCCGTCAGATTCTGTTCTACGTCGCCATGGCCCTGATCCCGGTCGTGATCTTTGGCATTTTGCTGTGGGTGGCGAGACACACGTAGACATCGGGTGATTCTTGATCGGGCCATCGGGTGATCTGCGAAATTGGGTTATTGGGAAAATTAACCACACTCCTGCGGGATGAGATTTTCAATTACCCAATTTCAAACTTACTCAATCACCAAATCGAAATTCACTTCACCCGATGACCAGATCGCCCGATGGCCAGATGTCCTTGATCTGCTAGAATCCGCGCATGCCTGATCCCAAATCCCGCGCCAAGAAGATCAAGCTGCTGCTGTTCGACGTGGATGGGGTGCTCACCGATGGCAAGCTCTTTTTCCTTCCGACAATACCTCAGGACAATCGCGCGCCAGGTGGACTCAATCTCACCAGTCAAGGATCGATTGAGGTAAAAGGCTTTCACGCCCACGACGGAGTTGCCATTTCACTTGCGCGTGTTGCCGGAATCAAGACGGGACTTATTACCAAGCGGGCTTCGGAAACCGTAGCGGTGCGCGCGCGCGATCTCAAGCTCAATCACATCCGTCAGGGCATTCAGGACAAGCTCGGAGCGTTTCGCGAAATTCTGGCGCAGGAAAAGCTCACCGCCGATGAGGCGTGCTTCGTCGGCGACGACGTCGTTGACCTGCCGGTGATGTTGAATTGCGGATTCGCCGTCGCTGTAGCCAATGCCCGCGATGAAGTGAAGAAAGACGCCCATTACGTCACTAAACATCGCGGCGGAGATGGCGCCCTGCGTGACGCAGTTGACTTCATCTTGAAAAGCCAGGGCCGGTTGAAGAAAGTCGTGACGGAATACATTGGCGAGCGGAGCCCCGCAACAGCCTTCGATCAATAGCGAATTTGTGCCGAAACACGATTAGCCAGTGACGTCCTGTGAGCCCGCGAACGGAAGACGGGCACTTACCGTCGTTCCAGTGCCATCTTGAGGAGCACCAACGTGGAGACTTCCACCAAGCTGGCGAAGTCGTTCCCGCATTCCTCGAATTCCAACCCCGGGCCTGCCACCTGCCCCTATCGAGTCGCTTCCCACGGGAATACCTTTGCCGCGATCTTGCACATCAATCCGAAGCTCATGATCTGTTTTGGAAATTCGAACTTCCGCCACCGGGCTTCCGGAATGGCGATGAATGTTGGTTAAGCATTCCTGAACAACCCGAAAGACCGCCGTCTCCAAATCCCGTGGAAGCCTTCCGAAGTCGTCGGGGATATCCAGGTCCACGCTAATCTTGCTGCGCTCGGCGAATCCCTCCAGATACGAACGAAGCGCCGAAGCCAAGCCCACTTCGTCCAGCAACGGTGGGTGCAGAAGATGAGACATGGTGCGCACTTCATTCGTGAGTTCGCCGATAATTTCGAGGCTGCCTTCAATGGCCTTTCGGGCCGACGGGTCAAGCCGACCTCTGTTTTGGACCAAGGGCGTCAAAGTCATGCCGAGTGCAGCAAGCATCTGGCCCGTGCTGTCGTGAAGTTCACGGGCAATACGCCTTCTCTCTTCGTCCTGCAACTGAAGAATGCGCCCGGAGAGCTGACGCAGGTTCTCCTCGGTTCTCTTGCGATCCGTAATGTCCCGAATCGCGCTCGTGACCAATACTCCCTGTTCTGTCTGCAACGGGCTGAGGCTGATCTCAACCGGGAATTCCCGGCCGTCCTTGTGAAGGCCATAAAGTTCAAGGCCGGCACCCATGGGACGCACGCGTGGCTCGTAGAAGAAGCTGCCACGATGCTGAAGGTGCCGTTCGCGGAAACGCAGGGGCACCAGGACCTCAAGCTTTTGGCCAAGCAATTCTTCGCGACCATAGCCAAACAGCTTCTCGACTTGAGCATTCGCCAACACGATGAGGCCAACGCTATTGACGACTAGCATGGCATCCGGCGCTGCTTCCAGCAGAGCACGAAATCTTAATTCGCTGGCATTGAGTAGTGAACGCTGTTCTGAGAATCGCCGACCGACAGCCGAGGTCAGCACTGCAGCGCCAAGCACAACCAACGTAACCGCGCTGACTCCGGCGAATCCGAGGGTGGAGGTGGTAACTGCGTGCCGGAGGTCGACCGCGGTGTCCATGGGCGTGAACCGTGCCGCCGCCATCCCGGTATAGTGCATTACTGGAATAGCGGCGCCCATCACAATCGCGCTGCCGGTTTTCAGCCATGCCGAACCTTTGGCTTCCTCCCGCATCAGAAAGGTCAACCTTATGGCGACCAGCGAAATGACAATTGCAAACACCACCGACAAAACGAGAAGCTTTGGGTCATAAGAGCACATGGCTGGCAACCGCATCGCGGCCATACCGGTGTAGTGCATTGCCGATATGCCGCTGCCCATGCATGCACTGCCCGCCAATGCGCGGCCCCACCCCATCTCTCGCCCGCTTACGACGAATAACGCCACAGCAGAGGCAAAGATTGCTGCCAGGAGCGAAAGCAGCACCGTTGGCCAGTCATACAGCACCGGGACCGAAAGACTGAATGCCAGCATCCCGACGTAGTGCATGGACCATATCCCCAGTCCCATTGCAACCGCACCGCCAGCCAGCCACACAACACGGATCCGCCCGCGTGATGCAGTAATGCGGGCAGCAAGATCCAGGGCGGCATAGGCAGCACAGATTGCAATCAGGACTGAGAGAGCGACAAGCCGGTAATCGTAAGAACCGCGCATGGTTCGTTCTCATGGATACTTTACGAATTGAAGGCCAATACCGTCAGCCGGTCTGAGAATGTATCCGGCTGAACGCGGGACACGCCCGCCAATGTACCTCGAATCATGGCATAAGCAGGGAACGTTCGCAAAGCGACAAATTGTCGATGCATCCCCAGAACCCTTCGTGGACGCTGACTGCAAGCAAAGTTCCTGCTACCATCCTCTTTCCATGCACCGTGTTGGCGAAAACGTTGTCCGCATCGAGGCCCAGGCGCTGACTGATCTCGCCGACCGCATCTCCGGGCCGATGGCGGAGGACTTCAGCCGAGCTGTGGAACTGCTTTACTGCTGTGCCGGACGCGTCGTCGTCACCGGCATGGGCAAGAGTGGAATTATTGCGCGCAAAATCGCAGCCACCCTGAGTTCCACCGGAACCCCCGCGTTATTTATGCATCCCGTCGAAGCTCTCCACGGTGATCTTGGCATGCTGGCGCAGGGCGACGTGGTGATCGCACTCTCTGCCAGTGGCGAGACGGAAGAGATTCTGCAGCTGCTCGCGACCATCAAGCGCCTGCGAGTTCCGCTGATTGCAGTCACCTGCGACGACATTCGTGTGGGGCGGACCTGCCCTGAGCAACCGACTGAAGGGAGGGAGTCGAAGGGGCCCTCGCCCGCCAAAAGCGTTGAGCCATCGATCCGCACAAGACAATCCACCCTCGCTTCCTCCGCCGAAATCTCACTTAGTTGCGCGGTGGCGCAGGAAGCTTGCACGCTCGGCCTGGCTCCGACAGCCTCAACCACCGCCATGCTCGCCCTCGGCGATGCCCTTGCCGTCTCACTCGCCGAACGAAAAGGATTCAAAGAGGAAGACTTCGCCAGCCTGCATCCTGGAGGCAAACTCGGCAAGCGCCTGGCTCGGGTTCAGAGTCTGATGCATTCCGGCGATGCCGTTCCGCGCGTCTCTTCGCAGACCAAAATGCCCGACGTGATTTATGAGATGTCGCGCAAGAAGCTCGGCGTCACCGCCGTGGTTCACGGCGAGAAGTTGCTCGGCATCATCAGCGACGGCGACCTGCGACGACTGTTGGAGCGCCGGGGCAAGGACGCGCTCGACCTCACTGCCGGCGAGTGCATGACCCGCGATCCGAAGACAATTTCACCCACTGAGTTCGCCGCAACCGCTCTCGCCATCATGGAGGAACGCAAGATCACTTCCCTGGCAGTAGTCAACACCAGCGGCAAGCTCGAAGGCATCATTCACCTGCACGACCTCTGGGGAACGGAGATGGTGTGAGGAGCAGGCTTCGGACTTCAGGCTTCAGGCTTCGGGCTTCAGGCTTCGGGCTTCGGGCTGCAGGCTGCAGGCGGGAGGTTTGGGTGTCACTCGTGTTTCAGAGTTCGCTGAATTTTGAGGACTGGGTAGGAGTTTGCGGCCCATGCTGAAGCCCGGTGCCTGACGCCTGAAGCCGAATTTCGCGGACGACGGACGACCGACGACCGTTTCATGACCCTCCAACTGTGGCTCTTCTTCGTGATGACCGAAGCCGTCCTGAGCATGACGCCGGGGCCTGCGGTGCTCTTCGTCTTGTCGCAGGCAATCAAGCGGGGACCGGGAAAATCGGTTTGGGCAAGCTGCGGGATTCTTAGCGCCAACACCGTGTACTTTGCGCTATCCGCCACAAGCCTGGGAGCGGTGATGGTCGCGTCGTACAGGCTGTTTTTCCTGATCAAATGGATTGGAGCGGCTTACCTCGTCTACCTGGGCCTGAGCAGTTTCTTCGGCAAGAGTTCGGTGTTGTTATTACCCGAAGGGAAGGACGCCTCTCGGAGCGGCCCGCGCATTCTTCGCGATGGTTTCGTGCTGCAGGCTGCAAACCCGAAGGCTTTGCTGTTCTTCACCGCCATCCTGCCGCAATTCATCGACGCGCACCACAACGTCGTGTTCCAGATTCTGATACTGGGGATCAGTTCGATCGTGGTGGAATTCGCGATTCTCTTCACCTACGGAGAACTCGCCGGTCGCGCTCTGGCCACGGCGCGCAATCCTCGGTTCGAGAAAATCACAAACCGCACAGCAGGGTCGCTATTAATTGGGGCGGGGGTGGGCTTGGCCAGACTGCGGCGAAACTGAGAGCGATTAGATTGGGACTCGATCGATCGGAACAATGAATTGAATTCCCGGAACATTCTTCCCCTGCAAGCGATGATCGTTCGTCACAAAAAGGTCGACCCCGGCGCTCGCAGCGCAGGCGAGTTGCACAGCATCCGGCGCGCGCAAGGAACGGTCAGCCCGTATGTTTCCGTAGGTGCGCGCGGCTTTCAAATCGAACGGCAGCAGCGTTGCTGCCCGCACAATGGCATCTTCGTATTTGTGGCACAGATCGCGGTCCCCTCTTTCCGCTGGTTTAACCAAAACCTCACCGAGGGTGATCGTCGAAGTCAGTAACTGGTCGCCACGCACCAACATCTTGTCTCTGAGCTTGGACACACTCTGCGAGAATGTTTCGTAATCTTCGAAGAGATAGATGAACAGGTTTGTGTCCCAGAAGATGCGACTCACTCCCAGCCCTCGCGAATGCGACGCACGTATTCATCGGCATGCTCGTCAGCCCAGATGTGCTTACCCGAACCGCGAAGAGCGAGGAGTGGATCCTCTTCCCGAGATCTCGGCCACGCAATGCTGGACAACATGAATATAGACGCCTGGACGAAGGCTGCCTGTTCCTTCTCTCCGCAACTGCCTTGCGCTCTCCATAATTTCCTGGATGGAGAAATCGAATCGCTCAGGATACTTGCGGTGCAGTACGGCTGTAGCAATCCATACTTCGTCCGCGACCTTGACTTGAGCCTCCAGATTTGCGGTTGCCATACTGCCAAGGACCTCCATGGCCGTAATTCTAAAGATTAAGATTATTGAATGTCAAGTATGTATCATACATCAATAACATAACAATAGGGGAGGACCTCTTTAAAGGGAGTTCCCCAAACTAAAATCCCATAATGTTATAGCCGCAATCGACGTAGATGGTTTCGCCGGTGATGCCGGAACTTCCGTCGGACGCGAGGAACACTCCTGTCGCGCCAACTTCGCTCACATCCACGTTGCGCCTCAGGGGCGCGCGATCCGCATGCGTTTTGAGCATTTCGCTCAGTCCTGAGACCCCGCGCGCAGCGAGGGTCTTAATCGGCCCAGCAGAGATGGCATTCACCCGAATCCTTTTCGGCCCCAGGTCGCTCGCCAGATATCGCACCGTGCATTCGAGCGCCGCCTTCGCGACCGCCATCACGTTGTATTTTGGTACCACCTTCTCCGCGCCGTAATAGGTCATGGTCATGATGCTGCCACCGTCCGTCATCAGTGCGGCCGCTGCGCGTGAAACTGCGATTAGCGAATACACACTGACGTCGTTCGCAATGCGGAAGCCTTCCCGCGAAGTGTTGATGAATTCGCCGCGCATATCCTCGGCGGGAGCAAACGCCACGCTGTGCACGACCACGTCGAGCTTGCCATAGCGCTCTTTCAGCTTGGCAAAGAGACCGTCGATGTCTTCGTCCCGGGAAACGTCGCACATGAATGCCTCGGCTCCTGGAAGGGAGAGAATCAGGTCCTTGGCCTCCTGCTCGAGGCGCTCGTTCTGATAGGTAATGGCGAGCCGGGCTCCGGCTTCATGCAGGCCCTGGGCGATTGACCATGCAATGCTGCGTTTATTGGCGACTCCAAACACGACGGCCACGCGGCCGTCGAGGCTGAAAGGCATTCGTCCTCCTGGGGAAAGAGAAAAGCATACCAGCGGCGCGGGAGGACGCGCCAGTTCAGGCTTCAGGCTTCAGAGCGTCGATGACCCGCTTCACAACTGCAAGCCTTTTCAGCTTCGGAATACGTAAATGCAGGAACGGCTGATGTCCGGACGCCTGAAGCCTGACGCCTGAAGCCCGCTCCTACTCGGGCAGCACCGGCGGGCGTTCCTTCATCAACTCCGCAAAGCGAGCATCCTTGCGCAGTTCGGCGAACTCCGGGTCCTTGTATGCATCCAGCATCTTGGTGTAGCCCTCTTCCATGGCTTTGCGCAGATACTCCAGGGAGTGATCGGGGTCGCCCATCTTTGCATACAGTTTTGCCAGCACGTACGAGTAATGAGCGCGGTCCTGCGACGAGGCGATTTGCGCGCTTACCCCAGTCCGCGAGCTGTGTTCAAAGATGTTCGGGTCGAGTTTGACAGCTTCCGCGTAGGCGCGCGTGGCCTCCTCAAATTTCTTTTGGGCGAAGTACACAGCGCCCAGATTCGAATAAAAAGAAGCGGAGGAAGGCGACAATTCCAGCGCCTTCTTGTAGTTCTTGATGGCGCCGCGATATTTCTTGCGTTCGTAATTCACTACGCCAAGGTTGTTATAAGCCTCCGCGAGTTTACGGTCCCGCTTGATAGCCCCATCAAAGGCCTTGCCGGCTTCGCGATAGCGCTGGAGCATCAGCTCTGCAATACCCATCTTGTTGTAGATCGCCGCATTGTTCGGGTCTTTCACCAGGGCAGCGCGGAAGTAATCGACCGCGTCCAGATAAGCCTTTTCGGAGCGGAGTTGGTCTCCCTCTTGCTCGAGCTCCTTGACCGATGCGTTCGGGGGAGGCGGCTGCACCTGCCGCATGGGGGGCGCGACCTGAATCTGGTCAAGCTGCGACAGTTGTCCGTAAGCCCCTGGGGATGTCATCACAACAGCAGCCACGCAGGCGGTGAACAGCGGAACTTTTCGAAAAAGAGATGCCAGAAGAAACATGGCCCACACTCCTGAGCAGACGCCCTCCTGACTGACACCGCCGGAAGTTTCCTAGTGGGGGGACGTGTCCGGCGGCTTGGGCGGAGGCGACGACTGCTTATCGTCCTTAAAAATACCAGCAATCTTGCCGAACAAGCCCTTTTTCTTTTGGTCCACCGGTTGCGGGTTCGCGTTCGCATTCGGAGGCTGTGCCTGCTCGTTGCCCAAGCCAAAAATGCGCGAGAGCACGCCGTGGATGCCGGTGCCCTGGTCGCAGGTATTTGTCGGCTCGGTTCCGGTAATGAACGCAGCCGTGTAGGTTTGAGGACATGTAGGCGTCGCGAGCAGGTTTGTAAGCTTGTCCAATTGGACGTCGACTACGCCGGAGGGCTGGGAGAACTGCTTCATGTCCGAGTAGCCGGGAAGGGCGGCGGCTTTCTTCATGAACTCCGTCCATATGGGCGCGGCAGTCTGAGCGCCACTCAGATGTAAATCGCTGTAATCGTCAAAACCTACCCACACTACACAGAGCAAATTGCTGGTATAACCGGCGAACCATCCATCGTGCGAACTGCCCGTCTTCCCCGCGGCAGGGGCCTGGAAACCTCGTACTCGCACAGCGCTAAAGCCGAGCCCGTTGTTGATAACGCCTTCCATCATGTCGGTCATCACGTAGGCGACCCGCGGATCAAGCACTTGGCGCGTGTCCGAGTTAAAGTTCAAAACGGGATCGCCGCCAACGGTACGCACGGACTTCACCATCGTGGGCGAAAGCCGCATGCCATTGTTGGAGAAAACCGTGTACGCCGCAGCCATGTCCAGCGGCGTAGCGTCATAGGAACCGAGCGCCATAGCGGGAGTGGCCTTCACGGAAGTGATGCCGGCGGCCTTGGCGAGATCCGCAACCTTGTCGTATCCGACTTCTTCCGCAAGCTTCACGGTCGCATTGTTGAGCGACATGGCCAGGGCATAACGGGCGGTGACGTCGCCGTGGTATTCCTCTTTGTAATTCCGTGGCTCGTAAATCTGGTCCCCGTATGCAAAGGTGCTGGGCTGGTCCGGAACCGTAGATGCAGGCGTGAGAACCTGTGGGCTCCCATCGAGCGCAGTGTTCATCGCCGCCGCATAGACAAACGGTTTAAAGATCGATCCCGTCGGGCGTTTTGCGACCGCGTGATTCAACTGGCTGAACGCGTAGTTTCGTCCACCGACGAGCGCGAGAACCTCGCCTGTATGAGGATTGAGAGCGATCAGTGCGACTTGCGCTTGCGGCCCCGGCTCAACGTGAGTTTCGTACTTCCCCTTCCCAATCTTCACGCGCTTGGTACGGCGTTTCTCGACCTGCTCGTCCACCAGCTTGATGCCGCTTTCGACCGCTTGCGCTGCTGCGCGCTGCAGGTCGGGATCGAGTGTCGTGTATATCCGGTATGCCTGCTCATTCATCTCGCTTTCAGGCATTTTGCCGGTAACCGTGTCGCGAACCAGGTCCACGAAATAGGGAGCATCGCTGGCCTCAACGTTGGGTGGCGCAAGCTTCAGCGGCGTAGCCTTGGC
>WNFY01006473.1_pt1 | contig 10418 bp, 10 predicted proteins | sample 5400091 | NCBI WGS metagenome assembly WNFY01 (sample SAMN13153364, study PRJNA577476) | soil metagenome | isolation source: 60 cm soil or saprolite under grassland replicate 1 | place: USA:California | collected 2016-06-15
GAGACGAAGTCTAGCCGCGCCAGCGGCGTTGCAGTGCCGCATTTCAAGGACCCAGGAATTTCCTCAGAGATTCATTCGGTGTTATGTGTCCCGTTACAGGTCAAGCGCAAAGTTCTTGGCTGTATCTGTATTTACAGCAGCCACCGTCACCTGCTCTCGCATGAGCAGATGCAGCTTGTTATCACCTTTGCTAACGAAGCTGCTATCGCCATAGAAAACGCACGCCTGTTTGAGGAGGCTCGCCGTGGGCTGGAGCTAAAATCGGTATTACTGCGAGAATTGCATCATCGCGTCAAAAACAACCTGGCTACTGTTGCTAGCATTCTCTCCCTACAGCAGCGTCGCACGAAATCCCCTGAAGTACGTCATACTCTAGCTGAAAGCGTTAACCGTGTGCAGGGATTAGCGGCAACACATGATCTGCTCTCACATGAAGATGTGAGCGAGGCACGTGTTGACGACATAGCACGCAAGATCGTTGGCGTCGCTAATGCCAACCTGCGTCCTCCGGAGACACATATTACCTTTGAGGTGGAACCCTGCCCTGTTGTTATTCCCTCGCGGGCCGTCACTATCCTGGCACTCGTTCTCAATGAAATGGTCTCAAATGCCATCAAACATGGTATGGTCGGTCTGCCGGAAGGTAAGGTCACGGTCCGGGGATTTGAAGAGAATAGCATGGTTATCGTCCAGGTCATTGATTCTGGTTCACAGTTGGAGCAATGGCAACCCGGCGAAGAAGAGAGCAGTGAAGGCTTAGGTCTTTCGCTGATCAAAAATCTTATAGGTGATTTAGGAGGTAAATTTTCACTGCGACGCGTGGGAGAGGCCAATCGTACCAATTGTACTGTTGCTGAAGTGCGTTTTCCCCTGGCTCGACGTCGTGCTGGAAGAGGTGAAACAGATGTATAATACCGAAAACAAGGCAAAGATTTTAGTGGTTGAAGACGATGCTGCTATCCTACAAGTATTGCGTGTGTTTTTGGAGTTTGCGGAATTCGAGGTGCTTGGTATTTCGAATGGTGAAGAGGCCATACATGTTATTCCAAAATTCTGTCCGCATTTGATTGTGCTGGATTTGATGATGCAGCCGGTTAGTGGATTTGAAGTATTAGACTGGCTACGAGCCAACCATGTAACGCCCCCTCTGCCCGTTTTAGTCTTGACCGCGCTTACTCAATTAACAGAACAAGTTCATGGCTTTGAAGAAGGCGCTGTCGAGTATATGACTAAACCGGCACAACCCAGCGCGTTAGTAGAACGTATTCGCTCTATTCTCTCACTCAGTGTAGAGGAACGCACCCTCTTAAGGCAGAAGCGCATGGATGAACAGCGCAGGGTGGTTGAGCGTGTCTATGCGCCGCAACCCGATGAGTTTGTGTATTAAAACAGTTGGAGAGGTTGCCCGCACTTTGAGCAAAAGCGATTAGTGGCCTTGTTTTCAGCGCCACAGATGCGGCATGGATTGAGAGGGAAGCCGCATTTCGTGCAAAAGCGCATCTCTGGCTTATTGAAGTGACGGCATTGTGGGCAGGTATAGAGAGGCATTGTCGCCACCCGGCTGGGATCTGTAGGGGTGGGGAACGGTTGGGTTGGGACCCTTGCGCTCGCCCTTTCCCTCTCACTTCCAGTTGAAAGCGATTGAATAGCCCGCTCAAGTGCCTCGGCCATATCACTGGCCCGTTGATAGCGCTGCAAAGGATTTTTCATCAGAGCCGTCGAGATGACCTGGGCAATTGCCGGGTCAATTGTGGGATTGATAGCGTTTGGATGTGGTGGCAACTCGTAGATATGGCTATGGGCGAGCGCCGGGTAGTTATCTCCCAGGAAGGGTAGGCGGCCGGTTAAGGCCTCAAATAGCATCACTCCAAGAGCGTAGATATCTGCTCGTGCATCAACAGGACCCCCTTGACACTGTTCCGGTGACATATATTCAGGTGTACCTACCCCCGCGCCCTGACGGGTCAATGCTTTTGTACCAGCGAGCACCTTGGCAATGCCAAAATCAGAAAGAATGGGACGCCCTGAGCGATCCATCAAAACGTTGACAGGTTTCACATCGCGGTGAATGATACCGTTATCATGCGCATAAGAGAGCGCGCTGGCCAGCTGAGTGAAGATGCGACTGGCCTCTGCAACCTCCATGGTCTTGCTAAGGGCTTGCAGTTGATCCAAACGCAGTTTGAGAGTGCCGCCATCGACCAATTGCATCACGATATAAAGGTGCCCATGGTACTCATTGGCATCGTGTACTGTGACGATATTGGGATGCGAAAGTCTGGCAACGAGCCGGGCCTCCTGGTTGAAGCGTTCAACAAAATTGCGATCAGCGGCAAACCAGGGCGGGAGAACCTTCACAGCTACTTCCCGGTCAAGGTTCTCCTGGTGCGCCTTGTAGACACGTGCCATCCCTCCCTGGCCAAGGGAGGCCAGGATCTTATAGTTTCCAAGCGTCACACCGATCAGATCGTCTTGTTGCACGAAATTGCAGGGGCGAAGATGCTATGCCAGTCTTGCGCCCTCTCTCCTCATCCTCGAGCCTCGAGGGGCACGATCTATCGTGCCCCTACTGCCTAATGCTTAGCGCCTGGCGAATACCAACACGGTCTGGCCAAGTTGGATTTTATCTCCTTCTTGCAGAGGGAAGGTCTGGTGTTTATTCACTAACTGTCCGTTGACCTTTGTTCCGTTGGCACTTCCTTCATCTTTCAGCGCATAATTCCCGTTGCCCAGGCTGAGGATCTTGGCGTGGAGACGTGACACTGCCAGGTCTTCAAGGAAGATATCACTTTCGCGGCTACGTCCAATACTCAGCTCATCTTTACGTACCTCGTAGACACGTCCAGGCTCTTTCCCCTCTTCAACACGCACAATGCCTGTGGTTCCTTGAGGGCTACTTGGGCGCAGTATCGTTCTATCGCTGTCAGCGCTGGGAAACATGCTGGCAGAGTCTTGTCTCATACCAGGGGAGCTAAATCCCTGACCTTGCCCAAGGCCTGATCCTTGCTGCCATGATGGCATACCCTGATTGCCACCTGTTGCAGGTGAAGGTGTTGAAGCTGACTGCTGTTGGGGAGATTGTCCCCATCCTTGCTGCGTGGATGCCGGTTGGTTAGATTGACCCCACGACTGTCCAGAGCCGCTCCCTCCATCGGAGGTAGGCGCTTGCTGCTGTTGTGACGGGGTGCTATTTTGCGTTGCCTGCCCCCCTGGCACAGCGCCCCATACTGGTGCTCCCTGCTGCATAGGAGATGCTGGGGGTTGCCCCCAGGAGTCCTGTGGCTGCGAGGCTGCCGGTTGCTGGGCCGCGAGAGTGGCATCCCAACTAGGTTGGTTTCCTCCCATGCCAGCACCCGCCGATGGTGTACTGGGGCTCGCGTTACCCCAGGTCGAAGATTGTTGCTGAGGGGGAGCTTGCGTGCCCCAAGGGCTTGCCGATTGCTGCTGAGGGGGAGCTTGCGCGCCCCAGGCACCGGGCGGCTGCTGCTGAGCAGAAGACTGCGCACCCCAGGAGCCGGGCTGCTGTTGTTGAGCGCCCCAGGCACCGGGCTGCTGCTGCTGTCCCCATGCACTATCGGCAGAACCCCCCATACCGGCTTGATTCCATCCACCTGGCATCGCCTGCTGTTGCCCTTGAGGCTGCCAACCTGACGCACCGCCGGACTTATCGGCATTTGCGCCTTTGTTTTTGCCAGGGCTGCGGAAGAGCAGAATGGCCCCGACAAGGATAACGATCGCTACTACCAGACCAGCAATGATCAGGACACTCGTTGGCACTGGAAACGCTGCAAAAACTATGAACGCAAGTTTCTCTGTCATGTCGTTCACCCCTCTGAATCGTACGAGCGGCTCCTCTTTTCATTCACCGCTCACGGATACCCACAAAGGGTACCCCTACACTGCGACACAGTGCGACTCAACACCACTTCTATCGCAATTCAAAACGCACCTCAACACTGCCAAATCGTAGAATATCGCCATCTTTGAGCGTACGTTCTTCGTGTGGTGTTAAGGTTACTCCATTTAAGCGAGTCTTATTTAAAGCATTGAGATCCTCCACTGTGTACGTTCCTTGCTGATTTCTCAGGTAGGCATGACGCCGCCCAACCGTCTTGTCCGCCAGAGGGATATCCGGAAAAATTCCCAAAATCGGATCCTGGCGTCCAACAACCATCAGTTCACTCATTAAAAGATGGGATTGGCCATTTGAGAGAACCACGAGGCGGGCCTGTTTTGGTGGAGCTACCGGGGACTTGGCCATCCCGATATTTCCTGATCTTGCTTCGTGTCCAGGCTCTGGAACTCGCTTAGGCATTGCCTGGATACGTTCTTGTAACTGGTCAAGTGCTGCAATAAACTCTTGTGGAGTTGCATAGCGCTCTGCCGGAGATTTCGCCATAGCCTTCTGCATGAAGATATCCATCTCCGAAGGCAGGTCGTGCCGCTTGTGGCAGATCGATGGAACTTGGTCGTTCATGTGTTTTATGACAATATCCACAGCGGTTTCCCCCTCAAAAGGAGGGCTGCCAGTCAACATCTCAAACAAAACAGTAGCAACTGAATAGAGATCAGAGCGGGTGTCCGCTGAACGCCCACTTTCTGCCTGTTCGGGCGAGATATAGTAGGCCGTACCCATGAATACATTGGACTGTGTGAGGGTGACGGTTTCCCGACTCCGCGCCAATCCAAAATCAGTGATCTTCACATCGTCCTTATTGTCGATGAGAATGTTCTGGGGCTTAATGTCACGATGCACCACACCCTGTTTATACGCCGTGTCCAGTCCCTCAGCAATTTGACGGGTGTAATTCAGCGCGCGCAATGGCTCCATCGGACCGTGGGTAATCATATGGTACTTCAGGTTCTGCCCATCGATATAATCCATCACAATAAAGGGCATATTTGTATCGTTGCCATAATCCACGATGCGCACGATATGAGGATCATGAAGGTTCAAGAGAATATGGGCCTCTCGTTGGAAACGTGCCAGTAACTCCCCATCATTCGACAGTTCAAGGTGCATGACCTTCACTGCATAGATGTGGTTGTTTTCCGTGTCACGTGCGACATAGACGGTGGCAAAACTGCCTCGCCCTCGTTCATCGATGAGTTTATACCGATTTTTGATGACACGACCTATCATGTCACCGTTCATTCTGCCAACTCCTAACTGAAAGCCAACTCTTCGCGGCTATTATAACATCATTTACTACCAGATGTCATGCTAGCTTTTTTTGTGGCTATCAGTCCCCTCGTGTACTACAAACGGAACAGGTAGCCAATAGGTCATAACAATGGGTAGACTCTCCTAGTCACCTCATCGTTTCATATATTATACGTCTCAAAGTGACCTTTCCCTTGCGTCTCTTCTCTCGGAAATATATACTTCTTGAAAGAAAACGATAGCCAGATTTTATTTAAATGAGAAAGAGAACCACATGCAACCTGTCCGTGGCGTCCTCCTTGACCTTGATGGTGTCTTGCATATCAGTATGCAGCCCGTTCCAGGCGCGGCAGAAGTACTGTCCTGGTTAGAAAAGCAAGGCTACCCGACCGGCTTTGTGACAAATACCACAACCCTGGCGCGTACCACGCTGGCACAGCGCTTACAAGCTATCGGCCTGCCTGTTGCTGAACAGCAGCTTGTTACCGCACCGGTAGCCACTGCAAATTACATTCGTCAACACTATCCTGGAAAGCGATGCTGGGTGCTCACAAAAGGGAACACGAGGGCAGATTTTGATGGCATCGAACTCGTTGAGTCACAGGCTGATATTGTTGTGATCGGTGGCGCTGAAGAACTGCTGACCTATGAGGCCATGAACGCAGCCTTTCGTATGCTCATGGACGGGGCCGTCTTATTAGCTATGCACAGGAATCTCTACTGGCGTGCCAGCGATGGGCTGATGTTAGATAGTGGGCCATATGTACATGCGCTTGAATTAGCCACAGGTAAGCAGGCAACAGTCCTGGGCAAGCCTGATCGTGTCTTTTTTGAGCAGGCCTTGCATTCGATAGGTGTGGCCGCAGATGAGGCGGTCACAGTTGGTGACGATATTGAAAATGACGTGGGTGGCGCTCAACGCGCTGGCATGCGAGGTATCCTGGTCTGTACAGGTAAACACTCGGCCGATTCCCCGCTACTAGAGCGGGTGCAGCCAGATGCGATTCTGCCTTCGATAGTGGACTTGCCAGGGTGGTTAGGCGCATTGAGCGCGTGATTTATTTACTGCCCTGCAATCCATGGCCAAACTGTACGACGAAACCACGGGGGTAAGCACGCATTCCTACATAAACTACCTGATACGGGAGCCGCTTCATCCACTGCCGCGCCTGGCTCTCGGCATCCTCTCTCGAGGTCGCATAGAACGGCTTCAGGTGGCGACAGTCCTCATAATCGTATTCCAACATCCATAGAGTCTTGCGCTCTATAGTCTCCTCTGGCATTGCCTGAGTTCCTCTCTCAAGTCCATCACTACATATCTACACAACCAGGCACTACTTCTGATTTTTTATGGTAGGATCCCATCTATCAATACGATTGTTTCCCCCCTTTGGATTACTCTTTACGAGAACATCTCGCTAATGCTCTCGCGGTTATGTATCCTCTTGATGGCCTCCCCAAACATCGCAGCTACCGACACCACCTCTATCTTCTGTGAAAACCGGACAGGCTGATTTTCAACCGTATCGGTAATAATCAGTTGCTTGATAGGGCTTTTATCTATCCTTTCAACAGAACCTTTCGTCAAAACGCCGTGGGTTACGGCAGCATACACCTCTCTGGCTCCCTGTTCCATCAATTTCACTGATACATCCACAAGTGTGCCACCTGATATCGTAAAGTCATCCACTACAACGGCGGTTTTGCCTTTCACATCACCGATGACCTCCAAGATCACCGCCCTCTCATCGTGTCCGTGGCGTTCTTTGTCAGCTATAGCCATAGATACATCAAGTTGTGATGCGTATCTCCGGGCCTGTTTGGCAAAGCCCACATCAGGCGAGACAATAATGATATCTTCCAACCCCTTTTCCCGGATATAGTTAACCAGTATGGGTAGAGCATATAGATTGTCTACAGGCAGGTGGAAAAATCCCTGGATTTGTGGTGCGTGGAGATCCATGGTAACAACACGGTCTGCCCCTGCAACCTCAATTGCGTCAGCACAGACGCGACCTCGAATAGACACCCGCGGTTCATCTTTCTTATCCCCCTTTGCATAGCTAAAATAGGGAATGATCACCGTCACTGTCTCGGTACCGGCACGCTTAAAGGCGTCTATCCAAAACAACAGCTCCATGAAATTGTCATTAGTAGGAAACACGGTTGATTGAACGAGGTAAACCCGGCGCCCACGCACATTTTCTAGAATGCGCACAAAGGTGTTCCCATCCGAGAAATGCAGAGTCTCGTTCTTCCCTTGAGGAATGTGCAGGTAGTCACAAATGCGAGCGGTGAGTCTGCGGCTACCGCTGCCTGCAAATACCATCATCTCGTCGTAGCTCATGTCTTGTTTCCTTATAGCAAGTTTGTTTCTCTTCTAGTTTATCATTTTTTCGCCCAGCAACGCTTGTGACGCCTCATCGGTAATTTTCTGCCTTGACAACAGGGACACTTTTACAGTTCTATAATGGGGTACTGTCTATTATCACATGACCAAGAGGAAGGAAAAATGACAACATCGGCAACGACACAGCTTATACCACGTAACGTGCTGTTTGGCAATCCAGAGAAGACGAGTCCTCAGGTTTCACCTGATGGAACGAAGATGGCTTACCTGGCACCGGTAAACAATGTATTAAATGTATGGGTAGGAACCATCGGCGGCGGCAATTACGAGCCTGTTACCAAAGACGAAGATAGAGGCGTGCGCTTCTACTTCTGGTCACAGGATAACAAGCACATCATGTACATTCAGGATGTTGGCGGCAACGAAAACTGGCGCTTGTATGCAACGAGCCTGGAAACGCGGGAGACGAGAGACCTGACGCCTTTTGAGAATGTGCAGGTGCAGATCATCGACCGCGACAAGCACTTTCCAAACGAACTTTTGATCGGCATGAACAAAGAAAACCCACAGGTTCACGATGTCTATCACCTCGACCTGACTACAGGCGAACTCACGCTTGTCGCCAAGAACCCAGGGAACATTATGGGTTGGGTCACGGATGCTCATTTCAAGGTACGCGGTGCGGTCACGGCATTGCCTGATGGTGGAACAGAACTTCTGGTTCGCGACGACGAGGACTCCGAATGGAGAAAGCTTGTCACCTGGGATGCGGACGATAGCCTCACCAGTGGGCCTATTGACTTCACATTGGATGGTCAAGCAATCTATCTCCAGGACTCGCGTAATGTCAATGCCGGTCGCCTCGTCAGGCTGAATATTGCCACTGGCGACATCACTGTCATTGCCGAAGACCAACAATATGACGTAGGCAATGTGATTGTCCACCCCGATACTCACGAGGTTCAGGCAGTCGCATTCAACAAAGACCGTAACGAATGGATCGTGTTAGATGAGTCCATCAAGATGGATTTTTACAACATTGGCGGCATCCACCAAGGAGACTTTTTCATCATTAGTCGTGACAACGCCGATACAACCTGGGTAGTAGCGTTCACAGTTGACAATGGGCCTGTGCCGTTTTACGCCTACGATAGGAAGGGCCAGAAGGCAACGTTTCTCTTCGACAACCAGCCAGAATTGAACAAGTATACTCTCGCAACCATGCAACCGATCTCCTTCACCAGTAGGGACGGGCTGACTATTCACGGCTACTTGACCTTGCCCCAGGGCGAGCAGAAGACCAACCTGCCGATGGTGCTCAATGTGCATGGTGGTCCCTGGGGACGCGATGCGTGGGGGTATCGCCCTGATGCGCAATGGTTTGCGAACCGTGGATACGCCTGCTTGCAGGTAAATTTTCGGGGTTCTACAGGCTATGGCAAGAATTTTCTCAACGCCGGTGATAGAGAGTGGGGACGAAAGATGCACAACGATCTGGTAGACGCCGTGCAGTGGGCAATAGATAAGGGCATCGCAGACCCGAAAAAGGTGGCAATCTTCGGTGGTTCCTATGGTGGCTACGCTGCACTGGTGGGGGCAACGTTCACGCCCGACCTTTTCTGCTGTGCCGTAGACATTGTGGGCCCTTCCAACCTCAACACATTAATAAGAACACTTCCCCCATATTGGTCGACCTTCCGGGCGACCTTCCACAAGCGGGTTGGTAATCCCGATACCGAGGAAGAGTTTCTGAATTCGCGTTCGCCATTGTTCAGGGTCGATCAGATCAAGATACCTATCCTGATTGGTCAGGGGGCAAATGACCCGCGTGTAAAACAGGCGGAGTCGGAACAGATTGTCGAGGCCATGAAGAGCAAGGGCATTGATTACGAGTACATGCTCTTCCCCGACGAGGGACACGGCTTCGCCAAGCCGGAAAATCGGCTCAAGTTTTACGCAGCCGCCGAAAAATTTCTCGCTAAGCATCTTGGTGGACGTTATGAAGCTTAATTGCGTAGTTTATGATGCGTAAGAGACAAGGGAGTATACAGAATTGTATGCTCCCTCTCAAACATCGTAGCTAAAGCCAACCAAATTACCACTTCAACCATGACTCCCTTGTACCTCTTTAGCCGACCACGAACAATCGAGGCATCCCCGCAGGTTTAACCGACTTGCGGGGTAAGCAGGTAAAGCTTGTTACCGAGCCACAAATTAGCGTGTTTAGCGACGAGCCTGTCAAAAGGCTACAAACTAATTTACAGTACAACGGGCTTGAAAGCCCCATCATTCATGTCGGGGATGAAAAGCTGTTCCTTGTTTGGACAGGGACAGGGGACATAGGTCGAATCATCCCAAGCCAGGTAGGCATCAAGTGCCCGTCTCACAATTTCCGCTTCTGGCAAGTTCTCCTGCTGGCTCTTCTTTTCTAAACGCTCAACCTGTTTATCGGTAAAGTAAATATTCTTGCGTTTCTTGGACATGGTTTCACCTCTTGTATTGCACTATTACTATGATGTATAATATGGCCTATCCAACACAGAAAGGGCCAGAGGATGCTCGTCTACGAGTACAAACTTGATGGCACGAAACAGCAATATGCCGCCATTGATGAAGCGGTACGGGTGGTGCAATTCATCCGCAATATGTGCCTACGGAAGTGGATGGAGGAACGCGCTGTCTCCAAGAACGATTTGCAAGGCTACTGTGCTCACCTTGCCAAAGCGTATCCCTTTGCCCGACGTCTCAACTCCCAGGCTCGGCAGGCGAGTGCTGATCGTGCCTGGTTGGCCGTTTCCCGCTTTTATGATAACTGCAAAAACCACAAGCCAGGCAAGAAAGGCTACCCTAAGTTTCAGCATGATAACCGGAGCGTGGAGTACAAGCAAACGGGATGGAAACTGG
>WNFY01006474.1_pt1 | contig 10418 bp, 11 predicted proteins | sample 5400091 | NCBI WGS metagenome assembly WNFY01 (sample SAMN13153364, study PRJNA577476) | soil metagenome | isolation source: 60 cm soil or saprolite under grassland replicate 1 | place: USA:California | collected 2016-06-15
CACTGCCCTAAAGTTTCCGGACTTATGAGGTGTGGTGTCCGTTTTTCTGATGGCTGGTCACGGTCTGGCCGCATGTTGATCGCGGCGGCGTGACGGGATGCGGTGGTCCCTGAAATAGAACAAAGCCCCTGGTAGGAACTGGGTTGTCGACGCCCTTTCCGCCTGCCTGGAGCTTTGTTGCCTGCCAAGTTTGCCATGGTCATCACGCCTGCGTCCACTCTGCCCGCGCCGCGGGGAGAAGAATCCGGGGCTGCGGAGATGGCCGCCAGGGTCGCGTCCGGGCCGGGGTTCTGGACCGGGTGGCTGGCGGAGCTGGACCGGCAGGGCCTGCTGGAAGAGCTGCTCGCCGGGGACGTGATCGCCCGCGCGCTGCGAGAGGCGCCGCCGGGCCATAAGTACGACCGGGTGCTGACCGCGAAGATGACCGTGATCTGCGTGCTGGTCGCGTGCCTGTTCCCCGGTGCCGGCTACGACGCGGTGCTGGCGACGGCGTTCGGGCTGCCCGGCCCGCGGCCCGTGCCGGGTGCGGAGGTCCCGTCCGGCAGCGCGTTCTCCCAGGCCAGGAAACTGCTCGGCGAGCAGGCCGTGAAAAGGATCTTCGAGCTCGACGCCGCCGTCGCGGACGCGGACCTCGGCATCGGCCTGCTGTGGAAGGGCCTGGAGGTCACCGCCCTCGACGGCACCACGATGGAGCTGGCCAGGAACGACGTGCTGGCCGGCGAGTTCGGCACCCCCGCGGACGGCGCCCGGCCCTTGCTGCGGATCACGGCCCACGTCCGCACCGCCACCTTCCGCTGGATCAGCGCCGCAGCCGGCGGCTACCACGACGGCGAGAACGCCCTGGCAGACCAGCTTGAAGACAGCTTCCGGCCGGGCATGCTCAACCTCGCCGACCGCGGCTTCTTCTCCATGGACCGGTTCCTGCGGTTCTCCGCCCGCGGCGCGGACCTGGCCTGGCGCATCAAGAACGGCGCGAAATCCGTCCCGCTCAAGACCATAAAGACCCTGCCCGACGGCTCTGAGCTGGTCATGCTGCACGAATCGGACGGCATGCGGGCCCGCCGCAGGCGCGAGACCCAGGACCCGCAGGCGGAACGGCTCCCGGACACCACGGCACGGCTGGTCACCTTCACGGTCACCGCCGTGACCAGGAGCGGCAGGACGAAGACGACCCTGCTGCGAGTGCTGACCACCCTCCTGGACCACCAGGCATACCCCGCAGCGCAGATCGCCGCCCTGTATGCTGAGAGATGGCAAATCGAAATCGCTTTCCTTCACTTGAAGCGAACCGTCCGCGGCCCCCGCCGCCCACTGCGCGGCCAGTCCCCGGAACTGGCCCGCCAGGAAGCCTGGGCACTGCTGCTCATCCACAACATCACCGCCACCGCATCCGCTCGCGCCGCCGGAACCGCCGGACTCGACCCAGGGCTCATCCCGTTCACCGCGGTACTCGGCCTCGTCCGGTCCCACGTCGCCGCGGACACCTGCTGCCGGCACTGCGGACACCGCACCGCCAGCGCCGGTGCCCCGCTGGCCAGCCTGAACGCCGCGATCCTCGCCCTGCCCCGCCACCGGCCCGGACGCCAGCGGACATCCGGCAGAACAGCCACCGAACGACGAACCCGGCACACCGAAGAAGTCACCTACACCATCGACATCACAAAATCGAATCTCCCAAAATGGGACACAACTCCGGAAACTTAAGGGCAGTGCCAGGGAGGGTGATTGATCGGTAAAAGGCTAGGGGCGCTGGCTCGACCATCCCTGCCTCTAGCAGGTGCCACACGCCGCGAAGACATCACGACTCATCGGTGGCAAGCGTGCGTTCCTCAAGATTATCGAGTGTACGCATGAACAACTGGCTAATATCCAATGGGTGAATCTCGGCAAGTATCCAAGAACTCAAGCTATTTCGCCAGTGAGGCCAAGGCGGACTCGTAATCATCAACGTATAGAGTGTAATCGCACATTAGTCTAAGTAGTTCCACTGCTGTTTTCTCCGAAGACTGGCCAGTGGGATCGGCGATCACCCAGCCCATATACCACGGCGCCACCGATGAGCCTTCGAGTAGTGTTAGATCATTAACGTCAACTAGCTCCAACATGCCGTGCGGAGCCTTCAGTGAAATACCTAGCTGTGCGGGCGGGTCGTCGGCGGTGCTAAGGTCTAGACTTTTTGTTAGGAATTCCGCGAGCACTCCCGGCAGTGCAAGTGCCTGCGTGAATCGCTTGTGCCACGCCGGTATATCTACTGGTTCAACAAGATCATCGCCTTGTCCTCGCAGCTCGACATGGGTAATGATCTCGGCGTACCGCGGATCACGACCGAAGCTGGACATCCCGACATCGGGCAGAAGGATCCGTGCCCACGCGATAGGGGGGACAGCTTCATCGTCGTTACTATCGACGGTTAGCCCTGCTTCCAAGTTCAGGCGTCCATTGCCAGCCCATCGCTTCCATGAACTATTGCTATCGACATAACTGACATCTGAAATCAGTTCGGCGATGGCACGCGACTCCATGAGTTTCAGGAAGCGCTCCCGTAGTTCCGATGTCGGAATTGCTTGGCCAAGTGGCTCACAGGCCACCAGTGCGCCGAGTCTTAGTGATGGCGGCTCGTTGTTGGATGCGGCTCGGGCCACGTAGGCGGGCAGTGGCGGGGCTGCATCACCGAGCCGCATCAGTGCCGGAACTTCGAAGCCGTCTGTGGTGGTGCGCCATCGGTTAGTTCGTGCTGGACCCGGCTTTGGGGCACCACGCCGGTTTGTCACGGCACGGCCCTCCGCAAGCGCGAATCCCCAAACTCCCTCACCGTAGTCATGTGCGAGGAACCGCTGTGCAACGAGAGGCTTGATGCCGTGAAAGGAGATAAACCCCTGTGCGCCCACCAGGTAAGATCCGCCCTGCTCGCGTACCCGGTAGGCATTCGGATGCGCCTTACCGATCCCGCGCAGCGCGACGACCCGCTCGTCCGCGTCGTACAGCAGCACAACGTGATCGGGCTGGCCGAGAGCCCTGAACGCCGCGTGGTTAAGAGATAGTAGTCCGCGGGCTTGCAGGGTGAACATGGGTTCCTCGGCACTGCCCCTCGCGTTCTCGCGCGCGAACTCCTCGAAGCGCGGCACGGCCGACCACTCCTTCTTCTGCTCCTCAGCCCAGCCTGTGTGGCATGGTCTCGCGGTGTACCTGTACTATACCGTAGAATACTGAGTCGCTCCCCTAGAGGTCCAGATAGCAGTCACCATATACTGCGGTAGAGTCTCGGGAAGGAGGTATCTGTGCCCAAGGTCTGTCAGCTTGGCGGCTGTGCGATCTACGTGAACGCTGACGACCATGAGCCCGCCCACTTCCACGTCCGTGCTGGTGGGAGAGGCGGGCTGCAGGCATGGGTCGAGATTGAATCACTGGCGGTACGCCATACGAACCTGAGCCAGACGGACCTCAAGATGGTGCTGGACTGGGCAGCTCAGCGGCTGCCCGAGCTGCGGGCGGCATGGCGGCAGGCGAGGGCGGGACAACTACCAGAGCAGATACCTGTGTAGCATCAGATGTATGGCCTCCAGAGATGACCGATACTGGGACGCTGAAGTAACAAGCGTTACCGTCACGGGTCACTGGCGCCTGGGCTTGGAGTTCGCCGACGGATACTCCGGAGAGGTTGATGTCTCGTACCTCAGACGCAAGCCGGGGCTGTTCAAGGAGCTGAGAGACCCTGACTACTTCGCTCAGGCGTTCCTGGATGAGGAGCAGGGCACGGTGGCTTGGCCAAACGGCATAGACATAGCTGCCCACGCTTTGCGTGCCTGCGCAGATCGGCAGGCAAGAAGCTCTGGCTCACCAAAGCGCAGAGCGTGGCGCCGCAGGATCGTCGCCGGTACAAGCCACTAGACCTGGCGCGCGGGAAGTCGCGATGGCAGCATGCGTGAGCGTACCTGCCTCTGCGCCTTGTCTGCGTCTGCGATTTCTCCGCGGTTTTGCACCTTGCTGTTTTGCACCTGCACTGCCGAGTTGAGCCTTACTGGATCAAGGCGGCGCTGCGCGCCGCGCCCGGCCGCGCTCGCGCCGGGCTGCGGCCCGGGAGGGCCGACCCGGCACGACGCACCGGGCACCGTGCATGATCCGATGATCGACAGACGTACCGGGAGCGTCACGGCGTCAGCCGTGAGCCGCCTTCCCCGGCGTACCAGTGTCCCAGTCGCGGCCGTCGCATCAAGGGCGTCTGTGGCGTCGCATGCGATCGCTTCGCGACGCTTTGACCCGTCGGCCGCTTCCCCGGGTATTCAGTGCCTGTCAAGAAGACGAGAGAGAAGCAGGACCGGAGGGGACCTCAGTGCGTGCACTCAGTGACTGGCGGGGTTGCCCGATTGTTGGGATCTGAAGACTGCGATCTGATTTCCCGGCATCAAACTATTCGCGTAGGGCTCCGGCCTGGTCAAACCGCCCGGCGGCCCGGTAAGCGCGTGCGAGGTTGTTCCGGGAGGCTAGCGTCCTGGGGTGGGTGTCGCCGAGAACCCGCTCGCAGTCAGTGAGGGTGCGCTCGAACAGTGGGATGGCCTGATCGAGCCGCCCGGCGTCCTGGTAGGCGCAGGCGAGGTTGTTCCGGGAGGCTAGGGTCCTGGGGTGGGTGTCGCCGAGAACCCGCTCGCAGTCGGTGAGGGTACGTCCGTACAGCGGGATGGCTTCAGCAAGCCTGTCGGCGTCCTGGTACGCGGAGGCGAGGTTGTTCCGGGAGCCCAGGGTGTCGGGGTGGGTGTCGCCGAGAACCCGCTCGCGGTCGGTGAGGGTGCGCTCATACAGCGAGATGGCCCGGTTGTCACCCGGCCTCCTGGTAGGCGCGTGCGAGGTTGTTCCGGGAGGCCAGGGTGTCGGGGTTGGTGTCGCCCAGGACCCGCTCGTAGTCGGTGAGGGTGCGTTCGTACAGCGGGATGGCCTGATCGAGCCGCCCGGCGTCCTGGTAGGCGTGGGCGAGGTTGTTCCGGGAGGCCAGGGTGTCGGGGTGGGTGTCGCCCAGGACCCGCTCGCAGTCGGTGAGGGTGCGCTCGAACAGCGGGATGGCCTGATCGAGCCGCCCGGCGTCCTGGTAGGCGCGTGCGAGGTTGTTCCGGGAGGTCAAGGTGCTGGGGTGGGTGTCGCCCAGGACCCGCTCGTAGTCGGTGAGGGTGCGTTCGTACAGCGAGATGGCCTGATCGAGCCGCCCGGCGTCCTGGTAGGCGTGGGCGAGGTTGTTCCGGGAGCCCAGGGTGTCGGGGTGGGTGTCGCCCAGGACCCGCTCGCGGTCGGTGAGGGTGCGCTCATACAGCGAGATGGCCCGGTCCAGCCGCCCGGCCTCCTGGTAGGCGTGGGCGAGGTTGCTCCGAGCGGTAATGGTGCTGGGGTGAGTATCGCCGAGGACCCGCTCGCAGTCTGTGACGTGCGGCTCACCGTGCTCAATGGCCCAGGCGGCGCTGTCGCCGAGCTCATTCATGAGCCACACCGCCCAGCCGCGCAGGCTCAGCAACTGCCTGGCCACCGTGGCGTGACCATCACCGAGGTGAGGAGCCAGGTGATAATTCAACGCGATCACTTGCCCGACGGTGTCGCGGATTGTAGTTCTGTTCCGCCACGACTGGTCCAGCGACTGGGTAACGGCCGATAGCAAGGCACAGATCGCGGACCCGGTAGCAGCCAGCGTACCTTCACGGGCACGACGTTCCCGGATCACCCGCATGATCAGGCGGTGCATACTGACGATCGACCCATCGCCGCCGAACGTCAGCAGCGAGGCGTCCGCCAGATGTCCCAATGCCTCATCAATGTGATGCGGGTCGGCCGCGTGCTGCTTTTCCCCCGCATCCGGGAAAACACCGGCGGGACCGGCAGCATGCACAAGCGAGCGGGGGATCCCCGCAGGGGACAGCAGTGCTACCAGATCGATCAGAGCATCGCACAGACCTGTCCTGTCCGCGGCCGTAGCAGCCTCCAGGGACAGCAGTACGGCCTGGGCAACTCCATGCGGATACGGTTCGCCTGCGGCTGGAGTCAAGTAATCGCGCACCGGCAAGGACCGCACTCGATATAGATACGTCCAATAATCGAGTCGCTGCGCCGCAATCACCGCCGCCGCCTGGGCTAGGGCCAGCGGCAGGCACCCAAGTTCCCGAGCCAGCTCAACGGCTCCCGCGGCGTCAGCCCGGCCGGTGCGCTGGACCAGGAACGCCAGCGCCTCCCCCTCGCTGAAAACATCCACCGGCACTGGCGTGCCCAAGTAAGCTACGCTCCGCCCGGTGCTGGTGATCACCACTTGGGATTTCCCCGTGGCGGGCAGGAACGGGCGCAATCCGTCCAGGTCAGCAAGGTTGTCGAATACCACCAGGCACCGCTCGCCATCAGCCTCCAACCGACTGCGTACCAGCGCGGCGGCATCCTCCGCGTGCTCGTCAGGCGCGCCGATTCCCAGCCGGGCCGCCACCACTGCCAGCCCGCTCAGCACCGCAGCCGTGTCCTGGGCATTGATCCACGCCACCAGCCGCCAGCCCTCATCGATGCATGACCTCGCGTAGGTCGCCGCCACTTGAGTCTTACCGACCCCGCGCATCCCAGTCACCGACCGGATCACCGACACACCCGGACCGCTCTTCCGCAGCGCAGCCAGCAAATCGGCGCGCGGCTGGAAAGCCGCAGGCGGCAGGGGCACGTCCCCCGCCACCACAGGCCCGGACACGGGAGAAGACGACGGCTGGATCACCTGGGCGATATAAGTCTGTATGAACGTGTTGTTCTGCGTGCCGCCCTCGCCGATCTGCACGCCCTGCCCGAACGGGATTTCCACCCGCACCGCCGGACGTTCTCCAGCGCCGCTGCCGCCGCTCATCTCATCAGCCGGGCATTCCCGGGTGAGGCGGAGGGGCCCCGAACGTGTTGGTCTGAGTATTGTGATCACCGACCTGAACGCCCTGAGAATCATGAACCGCGACCAGGTACTTCCCCGATCGCGACCCCGCCTCATCCACCAAGCTCATCAGCGCCTGCGCCGCAGCCACCAGATCAGTGTCACCTTCTGCACCCGCCGAGTGCAGCTCAGCAGCCAGCGGCGCTTCCCACGTCTGCGGGGCGGCTTCATGCTCTGTCAGCACGAGCTCGCCCTTAGACCGACGAGCAAACCGCCTCTTCGCCAGCGCATTCAACCGGGTGTATGCGTCTTTCACCGCAGTCGACGCCCCGTCTTGCAGCGCCGAGGCCGCGCCTGCGGCAAGCGCCGTCACAATCAGCGTGACCGGATCCATCCGCCCGTACCTCCCCACCTCAGCGGTAGTCGACATATAGTCTCATCTTCAGCGTCAACGCTGCTGGCAGAAACGACAGCGGCCAACAGCTCGCCTCGGCGACAGTTCCGCAGCACGCTTCATGTTGCATGCCGTCCTCGGGCTACGCTAGGCCTGAAAGGCGAAGGTCGGAAGGTCATCAGCACGTTCGGGCCAAGATCGCCGTGCCATTAACCTGGGTGAACACCGGTCACTCACGGGCGACTTGTCGCCCAGGTCAGGCTATGTGGAAGCGCTGATGGTACAGATTCCCAAGCTGATGGTGCAGCTTTTGAAGATCGGGCTGGCGTCAGAAGACATGCGGGCGGAAATGCGGGTGGCCTCCCCCGAACCCGCCTTAGGAGTATTCACGCCAGCCGGAACCTGTCCAGGGCGCCTTCGGCGTCACTGCGTGATCGGCTGCGCCGACCCTGGACAGAACCCGTCTGCCGTCAGGTCCCGCAGCAGTCGGGTTCGGGGGAGGGCCTGGGCAGGACAACGGCGCGGTTGGTGGCCCGATGCAGGCCCGCAGCAGTGATGACGACCAGGGCGCCGCTGCCTGGCGTCGGGCACGACCGAGGCGAGGCGTCGCGCGTCAGGCCATGCCACTAGGCAGTCGCTTGGCGAGCCCGGACACGGTGCCGCACATCTACGGATGACAGCAGCCACGGAAGGGCGGGAACGATGCGGGAGGCTGCAGATCAATAGCCTGTTCTGTAAACCGGTTTGTAAACCGGACGCGGCGGGACAGCCTGAGACAAGGGAGACGGAGCCGACGGAGCGAGACGTGACCTGTCCCATCCGCCGAGCTCACAGCGCCCCGGAGAGATTGCTTGAGACGCCAGAGACGCGCGTCGTATGGCTCATAACCCAGAGGTCGCGGGTTCAAATCCCGCCCCCGCTACTAGTTTCCGCAGGTCAAGGCCCTTTCCTGTCAGGGAGAGGGCCTTCTGCGCGTCGGGCACTGTAGTAAAGCGTGTAGTAGAAGCAGGGCTCCGTGCGGCCTGGCGGCGAGACGGGGGAGACAGGGTGACACGGGATGAGACAGCCTGGACGTGGTGGACGCCGCCGCTTGGGATCGCTGGGTGCTTGGCCCGGAGGTAGCGCAGGTGCTCACCGGTCTCTTCCCGTTCGGGATGGAGTAGCTGGAACGCGCGTAGCTGGCGACGGGTTAGGCCGGGCCCGCCAGATGTCTGCTCCTGGCATCCGGCTACCAGGAGCGCGAGGTCCAGCCCTTTGCCCGAGTTCAACGACGACATCGCGGAGACGGTCGCGTTCTCGATCTTCTGGCGAATGCCCGGCGAAGTTCAACATCCTGGACGGATAGCGCTTGGTCGCGACGAATATGACAGCGGTCTGCGGGACCGCTCCACCGAAACCTCGAGCGGGCTGAGTAACCGGTTGCCGGCCCTTTTGTGCAGTGCGGCCACAGGTCAAACCTGTGCGGATGCCGCTGCGCGAGCAGGTTGGAGGCCCTTGCGCTGGGTTTCTTGGGGCGGCTGCTGGCGATAGAGACCTTTCCGCGTTTACGTGGTTGCGCCTGTCGGCGCGCAGGTGCATCTTTAAGAAGACAGTTAGCTGAACGGGGGGAGCTGATGGAGCGCGGGCCAGCCCTTCGGCTGTTCCGGCAGGGTGGGTGTCATGGCTGCCGACCTGGCTGAGTTGTCGGTCGAGTTGCAGGCTGGACCGGATGCCGATGCCGAGGAATTGGCCCAGCTTGCCGACCGGTTGCGCGCTGAGCTGCTTGATCTCGATGTTGATGATGTGCGTCGGCCCGGGCGGGGGGAGGCCCCGGAGGATGCGAAGGGCGCCAGCTTGCTGGCGGCTGGCGAACTGGTGGTCCGGTTGGTGGCCAAACCTGAGGTGCTGGCGTCGATCATTGGCTGGATCGGGTCGTGGTTGGGCCGTAACCGCGCCCGCAGCGTGAAGCTCACTCTTGATGGGGACTCACTTGAGGTGAGCGGCGTGAGTTCGGCCGAGCAGGACCGGCTGATCGATCTGTGGGTGACCCGACATGCAACCGGCGTCTTACGCCGGGCGCCGGCTAGCGCTGCTGGTGGCCACGTCCGCCTACAACGACCCGGACCTGAGGCAGCTACGCGCACCCGGACACGACGCCACTGAGCTGGCTGAGGTGCTTCGCGACCCACGAATCGGCGGGTTCGAGGTTCAAGTGCTGATTAACTCGGCGTCGGGAGAGGTGCAGGAGGGGATCGAGGATTTCTGTACCGACCGACGCCCAGATGATCAACTTATGATCTACCTCTCCTGCCATGGCGTGCTGGACAGCTATGGCCGGTTGTACTACGCCGCGACCAACACCCGGCGGCAGCGGCTCGCCGCCACTGCGGTCGCTGCAGCGTGGCTAAACGAGCGGCTCGAAGACTGTCGCGCTCATCGCCAGATCCTCGTCCTGGATTGCTGTCACAGCGGCGCGTTCGCAAAGGGCGCCAAAGGCGACGGCGACCTGGCACTGCAGCATCGCTTCGAATCTCACGGCCGCGGCCGCGTGGTTCTCACTGCTTCACGCAGCACCGAGTACTCCTTCGAAAGTGGCCAGGCGTCCGGCGAGGGCGTGCCATCGGTTTTCACACATGCTATTGTCCACGGCCTTCGCACCGGCGACGCCGACCGCGACAAGGACGGGCTGATAACCGTCACCGACCTTTACCAGTACGTGTATGACCGGGTTCGTGCAGCTGAGCCGCGACAGAATCCCGAGCTGTGGACCTACGGCGCCGAAGGCGACCTCCTGGTTGCGCACAGCGTCCGCGGCGCCGTCATCGAACCTGAACCCCTCCCTGAAGACCTACGCATGACACTCGAAAGCCCGCGTCGCCGCGTCCGCGAAACGGGAGTCGCTGAACTTGCGGATCTGCTCGACGCCGCTGGGCCTGGTCTCGCGCTGGCCGCGCGGCAGGCCCTCGAACGGATCGCCGAGGAGGACCACCCGCAGGTGGCCGCGCTCGCCCGTATTGCAGTCGGCGCCCCCGCAGGGGCAGCGGCTGACCACGTTCGCCGGGAACTCACCGACCGCGCTCACCGGGAAGAGCATGCGCGCCAGGAGGCTGCCCGGCGCGAGGCCGAGGAGAAGGCCCGGCGGGAGGCCGAGGAGAAGGCCCGGCGGGAGGCCGAGGA
>WNFY01027729.1_pt1 | contig 10417 bp, 12 predicted proteins | sample 5400091 | NCBI WGS metagenome assembly WNFY01 (sample SAMN13153364, study PRJNA577476) | soil metagenome | isolation source: 60 cm soil or saprolite under grassland replicate 1 | place: USA:California | collected 2016-06-15
CCTTTTTTGAGCATGTGCGGACGCATCATCAGCTCTACAAAGCGCTGGTGCGGGGCGGTGGGATCGACCTGCTGTATAAAAAAGGGCATGAGCGGATGCGGCAGAACATCGAGCAGCATCTTCAGGAGCTTGTGCCGGCGGGGCGAACGCCCGCCGTTCCACTGCCGCTCGTGGCCGACTACATAGCCGGCACAATCCTGCACCTGCTCAAATGGTGGCTCGAACACGACATGCCCTACACACCGGCGCAGATGAATGCCCTGTTCAACCAGCTTGTGATGCCCGGTGTGCAGGCAAGCCTTCACCTACAGGAGCGACCATGACAAAGCTGCGCACGCGACCAGTTCAACCCTGCTTGCCATTGGCGACGATATACGGCGCCTCAAGCACTTCATTATTGATCACGACGGTGGCCTGGCGCCTGGGGTCGCACGCGTTCAGGAACAATACAGACTCATACCCATTGACTATACGGGTTATCCTCATGCCTTTACCTATCACCTAAACTCCATATCAAGAACCTTGTTACGCGCCATAGCTCATGCGATTCGCATGGGCTATTGTTTTATCCACAACTTATCCACACATAATACTCTTTACCCATGCCTGTTGCCATGCTATACTCGACTCATCTGGCAATGGCTGAAACGCATGGAGCTTGTCATGGATTTGGATGCAGATGATCTGCGCGAGATAATACAGCAGAACCGCAAGCTAATACAAACACACAAACGCCACAAGCGTGTTATTGAAGGACAGATAGCAGGTTTCGGCAAACTACATGCACCTTCACATTTACTGTTGCAAGAATCTGATCTTGACGAACAAATCCAAGAATGTGAGTCTAATATAGAGGCTGTATAAATAAAATACTTCACTTCGTGGTGATTAGCGCACAAATATTGCACGTACTGTCATAGTCGCAAAAACAAACCGATTCGCCCAACAAGTCATTGTTCTATGGCGTGGTATCAGCAGATGGCATGTCAGTCAACTGCCTTGAATGAGGAACAATATGCTACAATACTCACTCGATATAAGGCGTCACGGATCGCCAGCTGTGCATCGTTTGTAGCGCCCAGGATCGAGATCACGTCACTTTCCCACAATGCCACGCTGCAACATTGATCCTTGGGAGACGCAGCAGGTAGCGGGTTGAGTGGACATCGTCACGAGAACCTGGCCGCCCCTCAGGAGCGTAGCGATGGACGAAGAGCAGCGGCAGCACCTCGAAACACTCCACCGAATCTATCAGAAGCGTGTCCGTATTCTGGAGCAGGAAGAAGCTCTCATGGGTCCGCAAACGCCGCCACACGTGTTGATTGAACTCGACGACCTCCGAAAAAAGATCGCTGACATCGATGCACAGCTCACAGGTGTGAAGAGCAGGCTCGCCCATATTGAGGCACAGATCAAGGAGGCCAAGCCATCGTCGCCCGCGTCTGTTGAGAAGCCGGACATGGCAGCCACCCGTCGCACTTTTTGGCCGCAGCCATCACGCAGGATCATAGGCATCGTGGCTGCAATGCTGGTTATTGCGGCAGTGGCGCTAATCGTCAGAACTGGTGTGTGGCTCTACCCTGCTTCGGTGGGCCAGCCCCTCTTTGAGGAGAATTTTTCAGATCCATCCGCCCTTGCCAGGAATTGGGAGATTCACGACGCCAAGGGCAGTATAGAAGGCCCCTCCAAATGGGAAATTCGCGAAGGGGAACTTTGGCAAACATCGAATATCTATCGTTCAGGCCCCGATGAACACGTCTTTTTTGAAGGCACGAACATCGTTACAAAACAAGGAACAGACTGGCGAGATTATGAATTTACTGTAGACTTTCGCACTAATGGTAATGATGATGGTGTAGGGGTACTATTTCACTATCAGGATGAAGAACATTATTATCGACTCATTACGCTGCAAGATCAAAATAATAAGGGGCCATTTCGCAAACTTCAGATTAAAGATGGGGATGCGTTCATTACGCTGGCAGAAACTCGTGAAGGATATGACCCTTCTACAACACACAAAATCGCCATCAGAGTTGTGGGAGAAAATATCACGATATTTTTTGATGGTCAGCAAATCTTTTCTGTGCAAGATAATCATTATATTTCCGGCCGTATCGGTCTTCAGTCGTATGCTGAGCAGCCTGTGTTTGATAATGTCAAGGTGTTCAGGATATCGAAGTAGTCGATTGAATATAGAGGCTGTAGATATAAAAGCTCACTTTGGCGAGAACGTCAATCTTCGCAGCATTAAACGAATAGAGGCGAGGTAAATATCACATTCGCTTGATTCGGTGGTACGTTCATATTCCTTGCTGAGAATGCGACTCCAATCCAGCCAACCAAAAGTGCGTTCTATCTTCCAACGTTGTGGTTGCACGACAAATTCACCGTGCCCCGGCGATCTCGTCACAACATCAACGATGATACCAAACCAGCGCTTGGCAAACTCGACCAACCAACCCTTGTACCCTTGATCGACCAACACTGTATGCAGGCGTGGGAAGCGCCCCTCAGTTTCATGAAAGATATACTCGGCACCATCACTATTGGCGATACATGCGGCACAGACAACCACAAAGAGAATGAGACCGAGTGTATCGGTCATCAGATGGCGCTTGCGCCCTTTTATTTGTTTGTGCGGATTAAATCCCTTCTCGCCACCCATTTCAGTGGTTGCGACGCTCTGAGTGTCAATAATCACAACACTTGGTTCGGGATCTCGCCCGGCCTTGCTCCGTACATCGCGGCGGAGTAGTGTGTTGATGTGCTCCCAGGTGCCGTCATCACGCCATTTCCAGTAATAGTACCAGACATGATACCAGGCAGGCAGATCGCTTGGCAGCATGCGCCATTGACAACCCGTTCTAGTGCGGTAGAAGATGGCGTTCAAGATTTCGCGGATGTCGACCGTTCGCTTCTTGCCTGATCCGCTCTTTTGCGCGACGTGTGGTGCAATAAGCGCAAATTCCTGCTCATTCAGGTCACTCGCATAGCGTGTAGAGACGTCTTGGTCGATGGGTACGTTGTAGCGGCGTGTTGCCATGGGTGGTTCCTCCGACAGAAGTTTAGGACCGTACAGAATAGGCGCGCCTGGCATGACCCCCAACCCATACAACCGCATCCCAAAGCCAACAACCCATTTTACTGCAAATCGTACTCGACTGTGGCGAACGTACCCAACCACTGAAACGTGGAACCAGCGCAGCTACGGTATAATGGCACACAGGCCGCACACGCGCGACAATGAGAGTTGGGCATCCCTTCCTCAACGCCGCAGGAGGCCCCGACATGGATCATCTCAAGGTCATTCGCACTGTTTGCGTGTTTACCGATTGTCCGAGTGAAGAAGCCATCACCGCGATTGAACAACTGTCCCTTGCGCTCTCGAGCCGAGGATTCATCGTTCAGACGCAAAGAATGTGTTCGCCCGACATTCAAGGAGTGTTTGGCCTTGATCAGCGAACCGACAAGCCGATCCTCTTCAGTATCGGCTGTCTTGGTCTTGACACGGCTGAGGCCATACTGCCGCAATTCCTCGCCACCAAGCATGTCGACTTCAATGTCGACTTGACCAATCAAGACATCGGCGCTGCCCACACCGCTCTGTTGACGAACATCATTCAGAAGAACGCCGCGAAGACATTCAGCTTCACGTACACATTCAATAACGCACCTTCGACGCCGTATTTTCCCTCAGCGAACTACGAGCGGAACGGCTTCGCTGTCGGATTGCAGGCAACCGACCTTTCGGAAAGATGCAGGACCATCGAAGAGTGGCTTGCGAAACTGAAGGAGGCGTGGGCCGAAATCGACGCCATCTTCTCATCTGAAGCAGGGTATCTCGGCATCGATACCTCGATTGCACCGCTCTTCGCGGGCCGTAGCAGTTTTCTGAACTTCATCAAACGCATCGGGCTCGATTTCACCAAGACAGTCACGACCGACCTATTCATCAGGATTGCGCGGTTTATCAAGGAGGAAGGTCCGAAGAAGGTGGGGTTGTGCGGCCTGATGTTCGCCTGTCTGGAGGACTTCGAATTGGCAGCAGAATACGAACAAGGCAACTTTCCAATCGAAAGAAACGCATTCCTGGCGCTCCACTGTGGGCTGGGCATAGATTCCTATCCACTAGGCGTTGATGAGAGACCACAGAGAGTAGTCGAAGTCTTGAAGCTGATACAGGGCCTCTCCAACAAGTACAACAAGCCGCTGTCTGCCCGCTTTGTCTCAGATGGCAAGGCCAAAATAGGACAACGAACAGACTTCGGAAACCCATATCTCAAAGATGTAGTAATCAGGCCTCTATGAAAGGCTGTATGAGTAAAATCGGTTAGCTTGGCGGTAATTATCGCGAAATAAAACCTTTCACATCAGTGAATAAGATCATCTTCGTTACATAACCCGAATTGAAGGACGATAAACATTAGCTTCACTCGATTCAACGGAGAGGAATGGTCATGAGCACCGAATCGAATAAGGATATCGTGTTGCGCTACTTTCCGGACAAGCACTTTACCATCGAGGATGTGGTTGCTGAACACGACCGAGCACTCCTTCGATGGACCATCCGTGGAACCCACGTAGGGGAGTTCTGGACACCGGTGGGCACGGCCTTCCCAACCGGAAACCAGATTACGCTCACCACGATGGCGCTCTTCCGTGTTGCAGACGGAAAATCGTCGAAGAGCAAACCGTCATTGATTGGCTCGCGTTGCTCTTGCAGTTTGGTGCTGAGGTGAAGTTGCCAGGGCAGATGACACTGAGCTGAACCAGTATGTATTTTTGCGATTACGATAGCAAATATCCTGACTGTGCGTTCATTGTCGCTGACTGAAGGATTTTATTTATACAGCCTCTATAGAGGCTGTATAAATAAATTACTTCACTTATTGATGTTTACTGCATTATATGGCATTTCATCATCAACCGCACGAATACCAATCACGTCGTCGCAAAATATGACCAATTACGATATGGTTCTGTGAATCGCATCACTCTATGCCTTGTCTCCAATGAGGTGGTATACTAGGCGGACGGTCGTCCGCTGATAGGAGAGAAAGATGGAAGAACGGATGTCCAACGAACTACACGTTATCTGGGGAACAGGCCCAGTCGGATGCTGGATTGCCATCGCTCTACGGCAACTTACTATTCCTGTGCGAGCCGTCAATCGAAGCGGCAAGCGCCCGGATCTGATGCCCGCCGACGTGGAGATGATCGCGTCCAATCTCTCGGATGTCGCGTTTGCGACAGCCGCGGCTAAAGGTGCAACTGTCATCTACCAGGCGCTCAACCCTGCTTACCATGAGTGGCACAAGTATTTTCCTGGGTTGCAAGCAGCAGCTCTTGCAGCGGCCAGAAGCACCGGAGCACGGTACGTCTCGATCGAGAACCTCTACATGTACGACTCCTCAAAGCCCATAACCGAGGATTCGCCAATTCTGCCGCGTTCGAAGAAAGGGGAACTGCGTGCAAGAATGGCTGAAGAAGTTATGGCTGCGCACAAGCGGGGGGATATCCGCGCTACCGCGCTGAGATCCAGCGATTATTATGGACCAGGTGTCCTCGGCTCGGCACTCGGCGAACTGGTTTTCGGCAATCTTGTGTCAGGAAAAAGGCTCAATTGGGCGGATCGGCGGTCATGCCACATTCGTTCGCCTACATTGAGGATGTGGGTCGGGCAGCGACCATGCTTGGTACCCGCCAGGATTCCCTCGGCAGAGCATGGATTGCACCACATGCGCCAGCGCTAAGCCAAGGAGCGATGGTCGAGAAGGCATGCCGCGCGCTTCAGATCAACCCGCAGATGACTGTTGTGTCACCGTTGATGATGCGGATAGCCGGGTTTTTCATCCCAGAAGCACGTGCCTCGGTAGAAATGATGTATGAGTTCACAGATCCGTTTGTGGTAGATTCGAACCGCATTCAACGTGTGTTCGGTTTGGAGCCCACGCCTGTTGACATCGCCATTGAACGAACAACGAGTTGGTACAAGAAGCACGCACACACACATTGAATCGGCACTACGGTGCTAACAACCGGTTGCAGCGGACCGCCTTCGGCGCCGCTGACCTTAGCCGTTGGGAGGGCAGCTCGTCATAGCGATACTGGATTGTACTGTGGATTCACTGGGAGTTGCTGGTAGAATCTCGAGATGGAGTGGTCTTGCCATGTTTGTGCGGTAATGGCCACTGAGTGAAAAGTTTTATTTATACAGCCTCTATAGAGCGTATAATACGGCATCTATCCATTTGAACCATTTGGAGGCGGTATGGTTATCCCTGCTGAGATTCGCGAGCTGGTCGCGACTGGGCCGCTGGCGCACCTGACCACGCTCAATCAAGACGGCAGCCCACAGGTGACGGTGGTCTGGGTTGACATCGAGGACGACGAGTTTGTGTGTGCGCACATGGGTGTCTGGAAGAAAGTTCAGAACATACAGCGCGATCCGCGCGTTGCCCTCTCCATGCTCGGCCACAGCAAGAATGCGCTTGGCCTGCAGGAATATCTGGTCGTATACGGGCGGGCGCGGATCACCGAAGGCGGCGGGGCGGCGCTGCTCCAACGCCTGGCATACACCTATATTGGGCCGGAGGTGGTATTCCCGCCGGAGCCGATCCGCAGCCAGCCCGGCTATATCACGCACATTGTCCCACAGCGGTTCAGGGGCACCGGGCCGTGGAGCCAAGCGCACGGCTGATCAGGACTCATCACGGGTGCGCCGCTCGATCTGCCCTACCTCAACGCCTCCTGTTGCCGGCATAGGGCGGCAACCAGCAGCGCGCGCAGGGCGGGATTCTCAATCTCAGCCGACTGCTGAATTTTGACGTGCCGCGCCCGTTTGCCGCTGCCCACCAGCAGGTGGTCGGGATCGGGCAATTCAGTACCCATGGCGAACATCAGGTTGATATGCGCGGTATGCAGCGTGATGCCACAGATCAGGCCCTTGTAGGTACGGTCGATGCCATAGCCGATTAGGCGAGCGGGCGGGTCGAACTGCTCGATCGCCTGGGGCATGACCTCGTGGATCAAAGCCCGCATCTTCCACGCAAGCTCACGTACCTTCAAAAAACCTCCTTCGCGACCCTCCATGCAATCTGTTGCGACGCTCCGCTTCGCTGGCCCTATCCAGGCAGAGCCACTGAGCCGATCGCGCTATCTCGGCAGCCCGAATCGCAACACAATCCCCAGGATGCCGCCTTCTGGGGCGGCCAGGAAGTCGAGCGCATACTCGGCGTTCTCACCCAACAGGCGCTGCAGGCGCGTCCGCTCAGGCAGTTCGGGAAAGAGCGCACGATAATTGCTGTCCAGCCAGCGATAAAAGGCCGGATGCAATTACTCCATCGCTCGTTAGGGTGGTAACTGTTTAATCACCAGGTCGCGCCAATGTGCAGGTGCGGGAACACGTCCGCCGGTCGTATTCATGGCCGGTTCTACTATGGTGACCTTCTGCCCCGACATATTGTGGGCGGTTACGACCTTTCCCAGCCACGCGCCAAGGCTATCGACGTAGACTCCATCATACGTTTGCTCTTCCGTGGTGACAGGCTGGATGCGGTATTCCTCCATCGTCGGCTCCTCCACCGTGTGTCCACGGTGCGTATCCTCGTTACGCTGGGTTGCATCTCTCGCGGAATGTGCATAAAGAGTGCCAAGACCATTTGGGTGTGGCAGACGGGTCAAACGCAGTGATAAGAGAGACTCTAGGAGCCAACCCGCAGTTCAAGCAGTGACGTGCGACGGCCAGGATGATACAATCCTGCCTATGGCACATAGCGTGGAGCTTGACCAGAGTGGCAAAATCGAGGCGACCAACGAAGATACCATTCCTCAGACGGTGCCAGTTGTGGTTGCCCCGCCCGAGCCGCCTGCACCCGCAAAACGCAAAGGTGGCCGACCGAAAAAGCAAACTTAGGCAGAATTGATGATGGATATTATGCCATCAACGCGAGGAATGCGGTGCTCCTCAATCGTACGCACCAATTCCTGCAAGCGAACCGGTTTGCTGAGATAGTCATTCGCCCCAGCCGCCAGGCAGCGCTCGCGGTCGCCGACCATCGCCAGCGCAGTCAAGGCAATAATCGGGATCGCCGCCAATGTAGGGGTGGCGCGGATGCGGCGAATCGCCTCCAGTCCGTCCATGCCGGGCATCTGGATGTCCATCAGGATCAGGGCCGGGGAGGTGGTGTGTGCGCGGGAGAGGGCCTCGGCGCCGTTGCGCGCAACGACCACCTGATACTCTTTGGCCGCAAGATAGCGTGTGAGGGTGCGAATATTGTTTTCATCGTCCTCGGCAAGCAGAATGATAGGCCGTTGAACGATCGGCGGCGGTTGCAGTCCATCCAGCAGTGCTGGAGCTATGGTCTGGGACGCTTCGCATGACACGATGGTGGCCAAGGTCTCCTGCAACTGCTGCCGGGCGATCGGTTTGACCAGATAGCCGGCTGCGCCTAATGCCAGGCCTTGAGGTCGATCGTCGACAACCGACACGACCACAACGGGGATAGCACATACGCGCGGATCGGCCTTGAGCTGCATCAGGACATCCCACCCGGAGCGGTCCGGTAGCTGAATGTCCAACAGAATCACATCCGGGCGTACATCCAGTGCGGCCTCCAGCGCTCCCGCACCGCTGGGATGCACATGCGCCTCCGCACCGAGTTCGCGTACATACCGGACAAGCTGTGCGGCGGATGGCGGTGGGTCTTCGATGACCAGGGCACGCTGCAAGGCGGCGCCACGCACGAGCGCTGGCATGGCCAGATCGCTGGTAGCGACTGGATCGGACACCGGCACCACCGCCGTCCACGGCAGCGTGATGGTGAAGCGACTGCCCTGCCTCAGCGTACTCTCGACCGTCACGCTCCCACCATGCAACGCGGCCATCTCATCAACCAGCGCCAGTCCCAGCCCGGTGCCGGTATACTGCCGCGCCAGGCGACTATCTATTTGCACAAACGGCTGAAACAGACGTGGCAGGTCGTCGGCCGCAATGCCTATCCCGGTATCCCAGACGGTCAGGCGCACGCACTGCGCTGCCGTGTCGCCCACCACATCGAGACCGATCGCGCCGCCTTCAGGGGTAAACTTGACCGCATTGCTGAGCAGGTTGACCAGCATCTGTTTCAGGCGCCGCTCATCGGCCTGAAGCATGGTGACCGCACTGTCGATGTTCAACGCGACACTCAGCCGCTTCTCATGGGCGGTCTGTTTGACCAGGCGCAGGCTGGCTTGGCATACCGGTGCAATCACGACCTCCTCGATATTCAAATCGAGTTTGCCGGCCTCGACCTTGGCAAGGTCGAGGATGTCGTTAATCAGCGCCAGCAGGTGGCGGCCGCTCTCGTCAATATGGTGTACTGCATCGATCTGCTCAGCGTTGATTGTCCCGAAGACCCCCTCCTGGAGTGTTTCGGCCATGCCGAGGATGGTGTTGAGCGGCGTGCGCAGCTCATGCGACATGCTGGCCAGGAACTCATCTTTATGGCGCGCGGCGTGTGCCAAGGCGGCATTGGCTGTCTCCAGGCGCTGTTGAGCCTGCACGAGCTGCGCATTCTGCTGCGCCAGATCAGCCTGCCAGCAGCCAGAGCAAGCCCAAGGCCACCACCTCCAGCCGCCAGATCGGTTGCATCGTGAAGCCGTCCGGCGTCGTGAGTGGCGCCGTGGGTGCGATGAGTGAGCCGTACAGCAGCAGGTTGATCAGAAACGGCACGCCGGTGAGGACCGCAGCCCACAGCAGCGGGGTGCGGGGCTGCCCGAAGGCCCCGGCGATGACCACCAGCAGCCCCATAAAAAAGACCGCGGGAATGGCCGTGCGGTTGATCAGCGCCGAGGCGAGGATAACGAGAACATTGCCGGCCAGCATTATGTGCACTGCGAGTCCGACCCGGCCGGTACGATTGATGGCGTAGGGTGTGGCGAAGATCAGGCAACTGACCAGCGCAAAGAGCACGATGCGGCCGTCGTGGATCGTGAGCTCAATGAGCAGCGCGAGCAGCCCGACCATGACACTGGCCAGGATGGTCAGGATACTGAGCGCGTGGCTGCGACGGTAGGTCGTCGGCTCCACGTGGGCTGGTATAGTGAACAGTACGTGCATCGCTCCTCCTATGTATCCGTCGCTGCGCTCGGTGGCACACCCCCTAGAATATCTGCAAAGGAGGCTCGGGATGGTTGCAAGATAGGAGATGAAGTGCACCAAAATTGTCATTAATACAGACCGTCGGGCGGACGCCCTTCGGTAGTGAGACTCAGGACTTTCAGGAAGGCTGCGTAATACGTACTGACAAAAGAGAGGTTCAGCTCAATTACATCCGCTCAGCATCTTGCTCCTTATTGCAACCGGGTTGTTGATGGCAGTGATCGCCTGGGGCGTGCAGGGCTGGATTGGCGTCGCGCTCCTTAGCTTCGTGCT
>WNFY01029023.1_pt1 | contig 10416 bp, 8 predicted proteins | sample 5400091 | NCBI WGS metagenome assembly WNFY01 (sample SAMN13153364, study PRJNA577476) | soil metagenome | isolation source: 60 cm soil or saprolite under grassland replicate 1 | place: USA:California | collected 2016-06-15
TGATGCCGCCAAGTCACGATAGACCGCTGCCGGACTATTGCGAGCCAATGTGATTTTCCATGAGACTGACCATAAGCTAAAGCCTCATATTCCAAGAATCATAGGGAAACGCATTCCTCGCCGCCAGAATCGTGCCAGAATCGTTTTTGATTGCCGCACGGTAAATGATCCGGCCAGTATGCCATCGACGATTTCCACACGGCCTCATCACTGTTCCGGTGGATTCTGTGGATTCTGCTTCTTAAATACCGAATAATTCGGCACAATTCGCGTTAGACAATGAGCAATTCAAATTGTCCGGGCGTGACCAGTAGCATCCAAAACGAAAAGGCGATAGCCCAGAAAGATCATCCAACGAAGCTGCCCAGTCTCCAACGGAGCAGTGGCTCGACCATATTAGGAAACTAGAGGACGCGCACAGGAATACAGCAGAGGCCCGCGATTGGTATCGCACTCTCTTTTATGGGACGTGGACGCTGATCGGTATCGTGCTCACGTTCGTGGGATACGCGCTCACAGGCACGCGTCATGCTGGAATTGGCGCGTACTCCATTGTCGCGATTGGCATCGGCGTTGCGTGGTGCTCGATCTATAGGTTCGCGCGGCGAAAATGACATCTAACCATGCAATGCAGCCACGCGGTGCCGCCAGCGGTAGTTTCCCGTTACGCCGCCGACCGAAGAATGGCCACACTTAGAGAATACTTCGACACTGACTTTGCCCGCGTCTTGAACGCTGCGCAGCCATTGACTGTGGTACGCACCACGGGCGATGACCCCGTACAGGTACAAGCGCGGGTCCATCTCGACTTCGATTCGAACACGAAATACGTCTCGTGTCTCATCCCCGAAACGTCCGACCCCCTGTCCATAAGTGTCGCGCTGCTAAAGGACATCGAGCGGATTCTCTCGATTGCTGATGGTTTAGAGGTTCAGACCGCGCTGCCGGGCGAAGAAATGAGGTGTAGTCGCGATCTACGATTTTCTGGCCGTGTGTTCCTTTACACAGAACAAACAATCGCTTCAGAGAAGGCGACGCAGCTTTGCGCGGAGGCGAAACAAAATGGATTACATGTACAGATTCGAGATCCGGAATTTGCTGTACGGAGATCGGCTTTGGAGAAGCTCGCATTCATCTTGCACGATTCTCGCGACAAGGACTTGATAGCCCGGCCGATCGCGCAGCGGCTTACAAAGCTGATGTGCCCCGTATGGTTTGATGAATACTCGCTCAACGTTGGTGATCGCCTCAGAGAATCTGTCGAGCGTGGCCTGCGCGAATGTAGGAAATGCATCCTGATTCTCTCGCCACGCTTTCTTAACAATCCAGGTTGGACGAAAGTCGAATTCAACTCCATCTTTACCCGCGAGCTTTTAGAGCAGAAAGACCTAATATTGCCCGTTTGGCACGAAGTAGATGAAAGGGAAGTGTTCGATTATTCGCCGACACTCACTGATCGCGTCGCTGTAAAATGGTCAGAGGGCGAAGATGAAGTCGTGCGTCGCCTACATCGAGCAATCGTTCGCTGATGCGCGACACGAAACGCCGGTCCCGATTTCACAGGATCGCGCTAGAATCGCATTTGATCGCCAGACGGCAAATGATGCGGCCAGGATGTCATCGACAATTTCTGCGCGAATCGCACGATGTTGTACGATTCGCGTTGATGATTCCGCTTTCTAACCCCCCCGAATAATTCGGCACAATTCGCGCTGTGCAGCCTTTTAATCGCTTTCCCCTCGCAACGGCAAGAAATAGGCTGCAAAATGCCGTCTAATTATAGTTAGAGGCAAAGGCCCGCTGCGTTTTTCTCTTTTCGCTTCGCGTGCGTGGTGATAGCGTTTTGCTGGTGAGCGGTGCGGCTCGGTTCCAAGTTCCGGATTCGAGATCTCTGTTCTGGGGCGTCAGGATGATCCTGTTTACAGGAGCGCCAATCTCTTTGAGCGCACCGTCTCGCCACCTTTTTCCTCTGCGAGCTGATTACGCTGTAGATCATGCCACACCTTGCCCCTAACCAATCGCTGGAGCCCAACCGCTGGCCGCTGTGAAGTCCACGTTTGATTTTATGAAGCAGTTCCCCATGTTTGCCACACTCTTCGCCGCCAGCGGTGGCTCAGCTCCTTCTCGTTAGGCCCTATGCCACGCTCCTTTACGCAACCGTCAGCAGAAGAACTCAAGAGTGGCTGGCTACAGGTGGACATCTGCATGAGACTCGCATTTTCCTATTATGTCTGGCAGAAGCACTTTCAGCCGCCGAACGATACCAGCGACGAATGCAAGTTTATGCGTGCCGCTGCGCTCCAGTGCAGCCTTCTCAACATCCGAAGTCTCGACGAGTTTTTCCACCTGCAATCCAAACCCGACGATATTCGCGCTGCACATTATCGGAACTTCAACAATCCTGGTCCATTCCTCTCCGATGACGAAACCAAGCAGTTGCATCAGCTAATCGCTCACCTAACCTACAGACGCTTTCGGGAATTCGATGCTACCTGGAACACTTTTCGTTTGTTGCGCAGAGCATACGATCATTTCAGACCGTTCGTGGATTATGTCGACGACGTTGACTTTGCCGGCCAGATCAACATTCGAGCGTCGATTGCCGCGATGAAGAACCGTTATGAGACGTGGTTATCGGAGATGAATGCCATTACACATGCACAAAGGGCCTAACCAGACGATGAAGCCAACCAAATGGATCCCCTGACAATTTCAACCGCCTTTGCGGGCTCCTCGAGCAGTGACTCAACAAAGATGAACGAAGAGCTCTGGAACAGGGTGGATGATTATCTCTCGGAAGTGCTCGGGACATCTGATCCAGTGCTCGAGGCGGCGTTGCGCGCGAGCGCGAAAGCGGGGTTACCGGCGATCCAGGTTTCGGCGAATCAGGGAAGACTGTTGCATTTGTTGGCGCAGACGCAGGGCGCGCGTCGCATTCTGGAAATGGGAACCCTGGGCGGCTACAGCACGATCTGGCTGGCGCGCGCGCTGCCGCCGGAGGGTTGTCTGATTTCTCTTGAACTGGAAGCAAGCTATGCCGAAGTCGCGCGCAAGAATGTGTCGCGGGCCACCTGGAAAAACTAGTCACGATTCACGTGGGCCCCGCTTCTGAGACGCTCGCGCAGTTGTTCTCGGAAAAGACGGCGCCTTTTGACTTTATCTTTATCGATGCGGACAAGGCCGGTTATCCGAACTATTTCGAGTGGGCGATGAAACTTTCGCGGCCCGGCACGCTCATCGTGGCCGACAACGTCGTGCGCAAAGGCGCCCTGCTGGATTCAAATAGCAATGACGCCAATGTCCAAGGCATGCGGCGGTTGCTGGACATCATCGCGGCGGATCGGCGCGTCAGCGCAACCGGAATTCAGACTGTGGGGAGCAAAGGATACGACGGTTTTGTTCTGGCGCGGGTTATGGCTTGAAAGATCGACAAGTGTCACTGGGCCGGCAAGCGGGTTCTCAGCTTTTCGCCAAGTCGTCTGCGCGGGCTTCGGCATAGCTGCGGTTTCGTTCACGGAAACGAACAGAAAACTGTGAATGCACATTTATCCCCCTTTTAAATGTCGAATAATTCGGCAGAATTCTTGTTGGGCCTATATGACCGCTAAAGGAAAAGCATGTCTCGGCACAATTTTGATCAGCGTGGTCTTGATTTTGGTAGGCGTCGGATTCATAAGCGAAGGACCCAAGCACATATCAGCGTTCGCCGCTTACGCCGCTGGCGCTGTTTTGATTCTACTAGTGATTCTCTCAATCATCAATTTGGTCTCGAAGCGATCTGTGAGATCAAGAACAAGGACGAAGCGAAAGGTCTAACCAAACCGCTCCAACCGACGACTTTCCGGCGTTATGTTTACGATGTCGATGCGCGGCCCGCGCGCGAGTACTGGTCAATCAAACCGATTGCGCGCGACGACCGCAGATCATCAAAATGTCGTGAGTGATCATGTTTACGAGATTCGCCCGCGCAAAGATCAACGCGGTGTCGATATAATCAGCGCCGCGTTGCCGTTCGGGGCGCTGTGGTACGGCGAACCCAATGCAATCACGAACGCAATCGGCTGCGCAAGGTTTTTCAGCCGGTCACATGATGCTGTGATTAGCGTTTACGATGCCGGTGTCCAAATCCTCGGTCAGCACGTGCAATGCAGAATGGCGTACGCTTGGCCCTTCTTCACTTCCTCCAGCAGCTGACAGACTTCCAATGTGGGCGCCGCAATCACCTCGATACCGCGCCGTTTCGCCTCCGCTAGGACTTCGTCCATTACCGGAAGCGCGCCATGGGCGCCGGTCCCGACAATGAGCCGCTTGCCTCCCCAGGGAATTTCTTCCCCGGCCGAAAGCGGCGTGTGGCCGAACTTTTCGCGGAATTGCTTGGAAGAGCATAGACTTTGTTGCCAACGGCGAAGTAAATCCTACCGCGAGCGACGATGCCGGTGTTCCACTTGCGCGTATTTGCCATTAGCTCGTTAGGCCCGCCTCCCGCGTAAATGACTGCGCCGGTATCGCCATTGTAACCGTGTAATCGCTGGTCACCCTGGGCGCCGACCACCCAGACAATCGCATTATTGGTCCCATCAGTAGTTGTAACCCAGGGCGAGCCCTGACCGGTCTGGATCACGCTCCACGCAGGGACTATGGTGGGCGGATTTGTGGCAGTGATTTTATAAGCCGAAACAGCGCTGCTCCCGTTACGAAAGACAAAATATGCTCCTTGGCGGGTGCGGTAACTGGCAGCCGATTGACCTCTCACGGAATTGGCAACATTCGCTGAGGCCACCGGCGCGGTGATACCGCCGAGATTATTACGGTTAAGTAAATAGGCTTTGCCGTCTTTTCCCAAGGCGAGCGCCAGTTGCGAAGGTGTCGCGCCGGGAACATCGATGAGCACCGCGCCGCACCCGCCCAAGTCGGTGTCTCCGTTGTCGAGCGAGAGCCAGTTAGTAGGCGCCCAGTAGTCGATCGGAGAGCCACTAAAGACTGGCCCAGCTCGCAAACGAATAATCGCTTCGCCACCGCCCCAGTGGCCTCCGGTGTTGAACGTATTCCCGGTGATCACGAACATGTTGGTGCCATCACTGGCAACACCGCCATGCCCCCAAATTCCGCCACCGATCGCTCTAGGTGCCCAGGCGATCACACTCGAAGGGTTATTGATTGGCACGCCGACAACCCAGCCGTGATATGTGCCGCAATCGCCGAAGTGGCCGGAATACGGCACATAAACCACGCCATTGACCAGCCCGAGTGCGGCGCGTTGGTTCTGGATCGACGAAGTAAAGGTCATGCCGTTGTACCTCGCGGTGGCGTTCACATCTACTGACCAGCCGGCATTGGTCGCGCCCGTGTCCACGTTCAATGAAAAAATGAAATGCTTCTTGATCGCGCCATTGATCATTGCATCGAAGAAAAGTGATCGAGAGGCAAGCTGGACAACGGGGGTGCCCGTGATGCCAAGAGGGCTGATATTGCCGCATGGAAGACCTGAGGTGACGGGCGGGCCGACGTTCCGCTGCCAAATCACCGTGCCCGTAACGGCGTCGAGCGCGTAAACGTTATTCGATTCGGTCGCGACAATAACTTTCGCCCGACCGCCGGGCCCACCTTCGACGTAAAGGGGTTGAGCGTAAACATTGCCTGAAATCGTGCCATTGAAGTTCAGATTGCGCTTCACATAAACAGCGGCGGAGCGCGTGAAGGCCGAATCGATGTAAAGGCCGTCGCGAGAAAGATGGTTGTGCTCTTGAGTAACGTTGACCTGCGCGTCGATTGAACTAACCAGGCTCCACAGGCTGGCAACGACTAGCGAGAAAATGGGAATCAAAGGTTTCATCCGTCCGCAGTCGTTAATCCCGCGCCAACTCCTACCACAACGCACTTAATGAATACGCAGTTCGCCCCAACAGAGGTTGCACCGAAAATATTGGCGATAAAGCAGTTGAAGTTGACCGCTTTCAGATCAGCAGGTTCTAAGCCAGAATCAGAGCTGACCTTACGTCACCGTCCTCACACTTAGCGCAAGTCCTTCCTTGCAAAGAGTGTATGCATAGTGACTTCAGTTTCTCCCAAGCATGTTGGCGGGGACGCTTTAGTCAGAAACTGTCAAGGTTTCCGACGCGGAACGCGTGCGCCGACGCTGAAAACAAATGGTTTGCTCTGACGGGCCGCGTCGTTGTTCTCAAAGTTGAAACGGACGGTGACATTCACATTGCGCTTCAAGATGCGACCGGAGACAAACCGGGCATCGTTGTTGTTGAAATACCGGCTAAACCGCAATGGTGCGAGATTCGCAAACCGGAGAAAGTATCTGCCCGGCTACGCTGCATGGGAGATTCATCCGTGTCGTGAAAATAGAGTTGAGCCACGAAGCCTAGCGATACCTTCCGCATCCACTGTTCATCGTGAAGTTAAAACCATCACTCACTGGGCTCCTTTTGATTGTGCCGATCGCGATTGCATTGCGGTTCTGGCCGGGTGCGGAGAATCCCACGGCGCTTTTCATTTGCTCGGCCATCGGCATTATTCCGCTGGCGGGATGGATGGGGCGCGCGACTGAGGCGCTGGCCGCGCGAATGGGCGAAGGAGCCGGCGGATTATTGAATGCCACGTTCGGGAACGCGGCGGAACTGATCATTGCCGTGATTGCGCTCTCTAAAGACCTGAGCAGCGTGGTCAAAGCGTCGATTGCCGGCTCGATTATCGGCAACATTCTGCTCGTGCTCGGCCTGTCGATCTTGTGCGGTGGCATAAAGTACAGCGAGCAGCGGTTTAATCGGACTGGCGCTCGCACCTCGGCGATCTCCCTCTCCCTGGCGGCGATCGCGCTGATAATTCCGACGGTGTTTCATATGGCCGCAGAGCGCAGTCCAAGTGGCTGGAGTCCGATAATGGAGCAGCGGCTTTCCCTGGCAATCTCCTTAGTGCTTTTTGTCACCTACTTCTGCGTGCTAGGTTTCTCGCTCAAGACGCACCGGTATTTTTTTCAAGGCACTGAAGGCGAACTGGAGGAAAAAAGCGAGTATTGGTCGCGTGGCAAAGCGATCATGGTCCTGCTCGTTGCCACTGGATTCGTGGCGCTGCTTTCGGAATTTTTGGTCGGCACGATCGAGAGCGTACGCGCGACGTTCGGCATCACCGAGACTTTCGTCGGCATCATCGTCGTCGCGATTATCGGCAACGCCGCCGAACACTCGACCGCCATTCTCATGGCGTTGAAAAACAAAATGGATCTGAGTGTTGGGATCGCGATTGGATCGAGCTTGCAGATCGCACTCTTTGTCGCGCCGCTGCTGCTATTCGTCTCCTATTTGTTTGGTGAGCCGATGGACCTCGAGTTTTCGCGGCCAGAAATCTTCGCCGTGGTCGCTTCGGTTTACATCCTGTTTCAAATCAGCGGCGACGGCGAAACCAACTGGATCGAAGGCGTCCAGCTTCTCTCCGTTTACGTGATCCTCGGCATTTTGTTTTTTTATCTGCCGGAAGCTGTCGCGCCCTAGCTCCCGAATCGAGCGCGGGCGACTGATTCACGTTCACAATGAAGCAAGCAGCCTGATCGAAACGCACGAGCACGCGGCCGATTTTCGCGAGTCTGACAGCCGACTGCGAGGGCCAGGAATTAAACGGGGACTAACCTGGTCCGGTGTCTTATGAATTAGCACGGCACCAAGTGACCGCCTCTCCGCACCGTGGAGCCCGCAGTCGCTGCCTAGGAATTTCGTCTGAAACAAGGGATGCGGCCGGGTAACGGGGACTCGCACGGCACTGGAAGATAGTGTGCCCTCGAGAATCCACTGCTAAGACGCAGCCCCAACTCCAACCGGCTTGGCTGAGATTGTCAGCGATGATTTCCCAGTACTTCACGCCCGGCGGATTCTGCCTCTTTTGCTCTACACACGGCAATGACAAAGTGATATGAACGGGCGCAATGACGCGGGCGACGCTACTCATCATTGCCGCGATTGCGTTCCTTCCCAGTACGGAAGCGGCAACCTCGGCGCCGGTCACGTTTGAATCGCCTTGCTCATGTCGCGACAACCACGGCAAACATCGCTGGTCGGTGAAGAACGATCCTTCGCTCCCGCCTGCGGATGCAAACGCGATTCAAGCCGTCACACCTAGCGACATCTACAGTTGGCCGGGCCGGACGTAGGTTTGACTCAACAATCGGAGCGCACCGGGATTGAAAACAAGTGGTTCGCTCTGACGGGCCGCGTCGTTGTTCTCAAAGTTGAAACGGACGGTGACATTCACATTGCGCTTCAAGATGCGACCGGAGACAAACCGGGCATCGTTGTTGTTGAAATACCGGCTAAACCGCAATGGTGCGAGATTCGCAGTTGGACATGCGCCCAAAGATCAATCAAACCGGAGAAAGTATCTGCCCGGCTACGCTGCATGGGAGATTCATCCGCGTCATGAAAATAGAGTTGAGCGACTTGAGAGCCGAATGAAGTCGAGAATCCGGGTGACATGCGGCAAATCAGTAGATAAGAGTGTCGTCTCAGCTGGTGGCAAAATGTGGTATCGAGCGAGACTTGATCTTGAAGGTTGTGTTGCTGTTCCGAACTTGAGGGCAAGCATAATCGAATTATGGGAAGACGGGAACAAAGTTCCGCTGTCTGAATATCTAACTCTCACCAAATACGACTTGGTGCCATTGATTGGGCGATTTACGCTACGGCGCTAGAATATGAACCTTCCGATGGTATGTGTCGAATATCCGACGGCTAAGGCGGGCCAGACTTTCCAGTCTTTATGAAGAAGAGGCCTCCTATTGCAAGAGCGCGACAGGTCCGACAGTCGCGGGATTCGCGGCTCAATGGGAACGAAATTGATAACAAGCGGCTCCTTGCAGCCTTGACCGCATTCAGGAGTGGTGATTTTTCTGTGCGCCTGCCCGATAACTGGACGGGTGTAGCGGGCAAGATCGCCGATACCTTCAACGACATAATCAGAACGAATGAGCGCATGACGCATGAGCTGGAACGCATCGGACGCGAGGTCGGAAAGAAAGGCCGGATTGCACAGAGAGCGTCACTCTCCGAAGTGTCTGACTCCTGGGCCAGGGCGATCGGATCGGTCAACGATTTAATCGCGGATCTGGTTCGTCCCACAAATGAAATGGCGCGGGTGATCGGCGCGGTCGCGAAGGGTGATTTGTCCAAAACCATGGCGACTCGGATCAAAGGCCACCAGCTCGAGGGAAAGTTTCTGCGTACGGCAAGGATCGTAAACGCGATGGTCGAGCAGCTGGGCGGTTTCGCGTCGGAAGTGACGCGCGTGGCGCGCGAAGTGGGGACGGAAGGCAAACTCGGCGGCCAGGCGAAAGTCAAAGGCGTTGCCGGCACCTGGAAAGATTTGACGGACAACGTGAACCTCATGGCGTCCAACCTCACTTCGCAAGTCCGCAATATCGCGGCAGTGACAACGGCCATAGCGAACGGCGATCTTGCGAAGAAAATCACCGTCGATGTACGCGGCGAGTTCCTTGAATTAAAAGACACCATCAACAAAATGATGGATCAGCTTCGTGCCTTCGCTGCGGAAGTGACGCGTGTAGCACGCGAGGTCGGCACCGAAGGCGTTCTCGGTGGGCAGGCGAAAGTCGAAGGGGTATCGGGTACCTGGAAAGACCTGACCGACTCGGTCAATTACATGGCATCCAACCTGACCTCGCAGGTTCGCAACATTGCGGCAGTGACTACGGCGGTCGCGAAGGGCGACCTCTCGAAAAAAATCACGGTGAACGTCAAGGGTGAAATTCTCGAGCTGAAAAACACCATCAACACCATGGTGGATCAGCTTTCGTCCTTTGCGTCGGAGGTGACACGCGTGGCTCGCGAAGTTGGCACTGAAGGGGAGCTTGGCGGCCAGGCCGATGTGAAAGGCGTCGCCGGAACGTGGAAGGATCTCACCGATTCAGTAAACTCAATGGCCAGCAATCTGACTGCCCAGGTTCGTAACATCGCCGAAGTGACGACTGCTGTGGCCAATGGCGATCTCTCGAAGAAAATCACCGTGGATGTCAGAGGAGAGATTCTCCAGCTCAAGGACACGATCAACACGATGGTGGACCAACTCCGCTCGTTCGCGTCGGAGGTCACGCGTGTGGCGCGCGAGGTGGGCACCGAAGGAAAACTCGGTGGCCAGGCGGACGTAAAAGGTGTCGCGGGGACTTGGAAGGATTTGACTGACAGCGTCAATTCAATGGCAGGAAATTTTACAGGCCAGGTTCGTAACATTGCTGAAGGCACAACCGCTGTTGCAAATGGCGACCGGTCGAAAAAAACCACGGTCGATGTGTGCGGTGAGATTCTTGTGTCTTTCTTCCGACGCCGACTATGGCCGGCCCGCCTCGCCGTTGTAGTTGCTGCATCGGCAGCCGCTATTCTGCTTGGCATTGCTTCCTTCAGTTAC
>WNFY01025644.1_pt1 | contig 10413 bp, 4 predicted proteins | sample 5400091 | NCBI WGS metagenome assembly WNFY01 (sample SAMN13153364, study PRJNA577476) | soil metagenome | isolation source: 60 cm soil or saprolite under grassland replicate 1 | place: USA:California | collected 2016-06-15
CGCCAAGCGCGGGGGTGATGCCCGAGAGGTGCACGAGCCGCGCCCCGCGCACGAGCGCCCAGTCCACCTCTTCCGGCACAAGCTGGCTCATCGCCGAATCGCGGCGGTCGTAGAGCACGCGGACGGGGCGCGGAGGCGCGCCGTATTCGAGGAAATAGAGGCCCATGCGGCTCCCGGGCCGCCTGAGAACGCCCGCGCAGTCGACACCGTGGCCTGAGAGCTCGCGCACCGTGCGGTCGCCCCAGGCGTGCTCGGCCGGCAACGCCGAGATGAACGCCGTCCGGAGCCCCAGGCGTGAAGCGGCCGCCAGCACGTTGGCCTCCGAGCCGCCGATCTGGACGTCGAGCGCGACAGCCTGGTCGAGTCGCTGGGGGGGAGGGGCGGCCAGCCGGAGCATGACCTCACCCAGCCCGACCAGATCGTGGCCCATCGTGGGAGGCGTCAGCTGGTGGCCGCGAGACGGGCTTTGAAGGTGGTGCCGAGGATCAGCTTGGTCTGCACGCTCTCGAGATGTCGGTCGGCGGTGAACGTGACCCGCGCGGGCTGGTTGCTGCGTGCCCAGGAGGAGAAGCTGGTGATGTCGATCAACGAGTGGAGGCGGCCTGGGGCATCGCCCGGCATCACCTGGAAGCGCAGCGGGACCAGCTCGGCCCGGTAGCCGCTGGCAGAGACATCGTCGGGAGCTTCATTCTCGGGGCGGGCACGGCGAACGATGAACGTGCGATACGTGCCGTCCGGCTCCTGCTCGAGCACATTGGCGGCGAAGTTCAGCTCGGCCGACAGGAGATCGTCCACGCGACGGTCGGCGGGCAGCTTGAGGGTATCGTCCACCTGACGGCGCCGGCCGAGGAAAAACGTATGCATGACGGAGTGGTATTCGACGATTCCCCGGTCGTGATCGTAGCGAAGGTCGAGTCTGCTCTCCCGCCCGCGGATGGTGCTCTGGCTGTGCGTCTCGACAGGCATGAACCGTGCCTGCCTTATTATGCCGCTCGCCTCGGTGTGCACCGAAATGCTGTTCCCCTCGCCGATCAAAGTCACGCGATAGCGGCCGGCGGTGCGGTCGACCTCTTTCACGACCGTGCCCTTGAGGGCAAAAGTGAAAAGGTTGAACAGGACACCCACATCGACCGAGCAATCGAAGACCTGACGGGCCGAATCCTCGGCAAAAGCTGCCCGCGGGATCGCTAGAAGCGGCAGCGAGGCCGCCAGGAAGGCCCGGCGCGAGAACGAGAGGCCCATATCACGCCCAATTGTACCCCAAAGGCAGGGCTCAGCAATCCGTAGGCACGACGCGTATTTATGATAAGGTACCTATGTTTCGCCCTACCCCTCAATCCCTAAGGCCTCGAGCTTTCAGGGGGGACGTTGCGAAGATCCCGTCGCGTAGTTATTACCGGTCTCGGCGTGGTAGCCCCCAATGGCATCGGCAAGGACGCCTTTTGGAGCGCCCTCGTCGCCGGCAAATCTGGAATCGACTACATCCACGGATTTGATGCCTCCCCCCATCCCTGTAAGGTCGCGGGTGAGATTCGGGATTTCGATCCCTTGGACTTTATGAAAGCTCGGATGGCGAAGCGATTGAGCCGCTGCAGCCAGCTAGGAGTAGCAGCAGCGCACCTCGCTGCTGAGGATGCCGGACTAGATGCCAACATGGCTGTGTTTGGAGCAAGAGCTGGCGTCTGCTTTGGCACCTCAACTGCAGGGTCGGGTGACGTAGGTGAGACCAATCACAAGAGATTCCTCTCTGATAGGACTGCCGCACTGAACCCACTTGCAATGCTCGAATTCTCTGCACACGCAACGACATCTCACGTCGTCGAGGCGCTCACAATTGCGGGACCTAGCACTACAGTTGCATCGGGCTGCGCTACAGGATTGGACGCCCTCCGCTGGGGAACATCGCAGATCCGAACAGGCCATCTTGGCATTTCTGTTGTTGGCGCGGTAGACGCACCGGTCACCGAATTCATCTTCAGCCTCTTCTGCGCGGGTCCCTTTCTTACAAGGTGGTCGGGAGAACCAAGCAAGGCATCCAGACCCTACGATCTCCTCCGCTCGGGGCTTGTGCTCGCAGAAGCCTCAGCATGCATAGTACTCGAGGACTATGATCTAGCATTGGCGCGGAACGTCCGAATCTATGGAGAGATTCTCGGAACTGGAAGCTGCGCCGAAGGGGCTTTCCCAGGAAAGCCGGACGAAGTGTATCGCCTAGGGCTGGAGCAAGTGTTTCTGGCGGCCTTTAGCGACGCCGGCATTCCCCTCAAGAGTTTGGATCACATAAATTCCCACGGCAACTCAACGCAGTCGGACGACGCAGCGGAGACCGCAGTATACAAAAAACTTCTCGGCGAGCGTGCCTACGCTGTCCCCATAACTTCCATCAAGGGTGCGGTAGGCCAACCACTCGCTGCCGGGGGGCTCCTGCAAGTCATGAGTGCCGCACTTTCCTTTGAACGAGAGGAGCTTCCCCCGACGATCAATTACGAGGTTCCAGATCCACTTTGTGACCTTGACTACGTCCCTAATATTTCGAGGATCGCCCGAATCAAAACAGCCTTTGTTCATTCACACAGCCTCGGCGGCCCCGTCCCGGGCTCCCATGCAGCCGCCGTCCTTGGGGCGTTAAACCGACACTGATGCTGCAGAGCATCCTTCCACTCGCCACGATCGCGCTTTTGAACGTCATCATCGGTTCGTACGTTCTTCGGCAGCCGACAACAGGAATCGCGCATAGAGCTTTTGCTTACTTCGCATTCAGCATCGCAGTTTGGACGCTCAGCATCGCTCTTGCTCATCACGTCGCAGTGGCGTCGACTCTCTTGACACGGACAACCTTTGCATCGGCAGCTCTGATGATCTTCTTCTTGTTCATCTTGTTTCGGACGTTTCCCACTGAACCATACTTTGTATGGACCTGGCAGATGGTTACGTTTGCAGTATCGGCGGTCTCCCTCGTGATACTGTCATTCACGCCACTCATGGTGAAGGGAGCAACACTCGAAGCGCACGGGCTCACGCCAGAGTATGGGCCAATGCACCGTCTCTTCGCTCTCTACGCATGTTCCGCGTTCGCTGCGAGCTGCTTCATGGTTGCACGGAAGTACCGCGCCTCATCTGGCTTGGTACGTCTCCAGTTTCACTATCTACTGTTGGGACTATTGGTACCGGTACTAGGTGTAACCTTTACCAATCTGATCATTCCCCTAGTCTTCCATACATCACGTCTAGGTCAGTACGGCCCGTACTTCGGCCTCATCTTCCTGGCTTTCACGGCCCACGCTCTAATCCGTTATCGTTTCATGAACATTCGCCTCGTCCTGCAACGAAGCATTACATTCCTTCTGGCCCTATCAGGTGCTTTCACCGTGCTAGTTCTCGGTTTGACTGCCGTGTGGGCCTATGCGCCACTCCGACTCGAAAGCTCTCAGATCGCAGTTTTATTAGTTGGGAGTCTTCTCATCGGGCTTCTGCTCCCACCACTAAGGAGTCTGTTTGGCCGGCTCCTTGACAGATACGTCTATCGTTCGGACATCAACTATCAGAGGGCTCTCCGAGACGCAAGTCGCGCCCTCGTAGGCATTCTCGATCTAGACAATCTCATCGATTACACACTCCGGACAGCCCTGCAAGCTGTTCGCGCAGAGCGTGCGGTCCTTTATCTTGCAACCGTCGACGGCTTCCTGCTCCAAGCCGAGCAGGCGCAGCATTCCGATCCAGCGATTTCCTCCCCTCACTCCCTGCCACATTCGTCTCCGCTCGTGAAATACTTCGAAAAAATCACTGAACCCCTTGTGGCCGAGGAGATTCCCAAGCGTCTCCATGACTACCGAGCTCGCCCTCTTCTCGACATTCTCAGAACACATAAGTGGGGCCTAGTAGTACCAATCACCCCAGAGCATCGACTCCAGGGTCTCCTTGCCCTAGGACCTAAGCTGTCTGGTGACCCTTTCTATCCTGATGAGCTTGAATTTCTCTCGATCTTGACCAATCAAGTCGGCATAGCTGTTCGAAACGCGCAATTGTACAAAGAGGTGCTGCTGGCAAACCAGTATGTCGAAAACATCCTTCGGACTATGGACAGCGGGGTCATTACGGTCGACGATAGAGGTCGAGTCGCCGTCTGCAACTCTACGGCCGCGCGACTGACAAATCTATCCAGAGAGCGCCTAACCTCTCTCGATACTAACACTCTGCCGGGTGCTATAGGATCTCAACTGCGACAGACGCTCACCGACGGACACGCGCGGTCTCAGGTCGAAACAGTCCTGCCAGGTGAGGGGATCAAGGCTCTTGAAAGCGAGAAGAACACGGCAGAACGCTTGGCGTCCTTAGGCTCGCTAGTCTCGGGTATCGCGCATGAGATCAAGAATCCCCTCGTCGCCATCAAGACCTTCGCGGAGTTGCTTCCCGAACGGTTTTCAGATACTGAGTTTCGAGATGATTTCTCCAAAGTCGTCCGAACTGAGATCGATAGAATTGACGACCTTGTAGGTCGACTTAGAGGCCTCGCAGCACGAAAGCCAGCAACCGAGGCCGCCACGGATATACGTGAACCAATCTCTGAGACACTTGCCTTGCTCCGAGGCCAGCTCGAGCAGATGCAGACGACTGTTGTGCGCAATCTAGGGTCGTCGCAAGCATTTGTCAGCATCGATCCCGCTCAAGCTAAACAACTGTTCTTGAATCTGTTCCTCAATGCGATTGAAGCTATGACTCCGGGTGGTCAGCTTACTATCAGAGTTGTACGCGTACAGCGCCAAGGTCAACCCTGGATCCAGGTAACGATTAGTGATACGGGTCCCGGGATTCCCGACACGATTCGCGCAAAGATCTTCGATCCGTTCTTCACAACGAAGGCAGCAGGCTCGGGACTGGGACTCGCGATCTGCCGCAGCATAACTGACGCTCATCGGGGATCGATACGGGCAGAGACGGTGACGCCGGGGGCTGGGACGACGATTCTCGTTGAATTTCCCGGGGCGAGCGTCCAGGCGCAAGTCGCGGAACGAAGCGTCGTGCTTCGTTAGCCCTGCCACTAGCAACACGGTCCGGCGAATCACCCAGGATTAGTGCCGAGAGAGGGCACCGTGATGATTGTCCCAAGTGTCACCGTCTCAATTCTCCTCTTCTGTGCGGTCGCAAATATGTCAATTGGCATTTACGTTTTCACCCGAAACCTGCGGTCATCTACGCACCGGACATTCCTTCTCTACGCCCTCCTCATTGCGGTTTGGGCCTTTGCAATCGCTCTGGCCGATGCATCAACCACCCTGAGCCTCGAATTCGCTAGACTCGCCTTCGCCGCGGGAGGTCTGATTCCTATCGCGATGCTGAGGTTCGCTGAACAGTTCCCGAGTTCAGATCGCAGCAGATCTTTAGTCAGTAAATGGCTCTTTACGCCCATCGGACTCGCGTTTTCGCTCCTGGCGTGGTCACCTTGGCTGCTGACCACTGCAGAACTACGCGAGAACGGCATTCGTGTAAGTTACGGTCCCCTCCACGCGCCTTTTTCAATTTACGTCATAGCGTGCTTCGTTTTTGGACTCTCCGTACTTCTTTCAACCTACAGGGAAGCAACGGGAGTCTTCAGATTGCAGACCAGGTATTTGCTAGGCGCATTGTCGGTGCCAACCGCATTGGCGATGATAACCAACGTTGTCGTTCCCTTGACACTAGGGACCTCAACGCACAGTAAGTTTGGCCCGATCTTTTCCCTCCTCATGCTTGGTCTCATCGGTCACGCGATCATCAGACATCGGTTCATGAACATTCGCGTCGTGGTCAAGCAAGGGGTGGTGTATTTAGCAGCGTTCGCGGTTGCTGGAGCGATCCTGGTGCTGCTCCTGGTCGCGAGCAATCTCGTCGTTCGCGACCGGGCCTGGTTCACCCCGCTCGAGATTCTGTTGGGTCTCGGCGTGGCGGTCCTCTTCTACCCTCTCAAGATGCGGATTCAGTTGGCGTTCGATCGTTACCTCTACCGCGAGCCGTACGATTACCAGCGGATTATTCGCGAGACGAGCCGAGCGCTCAGCAATACCATCGAGCTGCCGGCGATCCTGGACTGCGTAGGTAACGTCCTTCGTGACGTTCTCAAGCCGGAGTGGACCGCGGTCTACCTGCTCGACGAGTATGCGGCGCAACTCGAATGCGCCTGGAAGAGCGGACCGGAGGTCATGCTGCACACGCTCTCCCCGGGCTCACCTCTGGCTGGTCGAGCCGCAGCGGTGCAGGCACTCGTCTTTCGCGACGAGCTGGCCGGTCGGGATCCGGGCGGCGAGGCCGACATGGTCCGTCTCAACGCCGACGTCGCCGCGCCGCTTCTCGAGGAGGGACGCCTGTTCGGGCTGATCATCCTCGGGCCAAAGCGCTCGGGCAGCCCCTACTTCACCGACGACGCCGACCTGCTTCAGACGCTCGCGCACCAGTCCGCGGTGGCGATCCGCAATGCGCAGACGCACCAGCGCGTGGTTCAGGTCAACGAGGAGCTGAAGAAAACCCTGGCGACCATCGAGAGCGGGGTCGTCGCGGTAGGAACCCGGGACCGGGTCAGCGTCTTCAACAAGGCGGCGGAGCAGTTCACGGGACTGTCGGCCGACGTGCTTCGCGGGCACGGTATCGACCAGTTGCCGCCGGTTCTGGGTCGGCTGATCGAGGCCACGCTGAGCGACGGCCAATCGCGCTCACAGGTGGAGATCGCTCTGCCGGACCAGGTCGGCCAGATGGTGCCGCTCATGTGCACGACCTCACCCTTGCTGAGCCCGCAGGGCGCCCTCGTGGGCGCGGTGGCGGTATTCAGCGATCTCTCCCGCGTCAAGGAGCTGGAGCGGGAACGGCGGCGGGCCGAGCGCCTGGCCTCCATGGAGGCGATCGCCTCCGGCATGGTGCACGAGATCCGCAATCCCCTGGTGGCGATCAAGACCTTCACCCAACTTCTGCCGAGCCGCTTCGACGATGCGGGCTTCCGGGACAACTTCAGCCGGGTGGCCGGCCGCGAGATCGCCCGGGTGGATGAGCTTCTCGACCGGTTTCGTCTGCTGTCATCGGCCTCCCGGCAGCCCATGGAGCCGGTGGACGTCACGGTTCCCCTGGGGGACACCCTGCAGCTTCTCGAGCCGCGCCTGGAGGAGCGCCGTGTCGCTCTTCGCCGGGTCGGGGAGAGCTCCCCATGCCCGGTCCTCGGCAACGCGTCACAGTTGGAGCAGCTTTTCCTGAACCTGTGCTTGAATGCCCTGGAAGCCATGGATCCCGGGGGCGAGCTCACGGTACGGGTGGCCGATCTCTCCGAGGGAGGCGGCTCGACCCTGCTGGTCGAAGTCTCGGATACGGGAAGCGGCATTCCGGACGACATGATCGAGCAAATCTTCAACCCGTTCGTGACGACGAAAGACCACGGCACCGGCCTGGGACTGGCCATCTGCCGCGCCATCACGGACGCGCATCGCGCGATCCTGCGTGCGCGCAACAATACCGGCCGACCCGGCTGCACCTTCACGGTCGAGTTCCCCGTGCCGGTCGCAAAACCGGCGAAAGTGCTTGCGTGAGAACGGTCTTGTTGCTTTCGGAGGACGAGGCGCTGGACACGCAGTTGATGCGGGCGCTGCCGGACTGCTCCGTCTTCCCGACCCCCACCAACGAGGAGGCCCTGCGCACGCTCCGCCTCACCGAGGTGGATCTGATCCTCAAGCACGTCACCCAGCCCCTCCATGACCTCGAGGACTTCATCGCGAAGGCGCGACAGCTCAGGCCCAGCGTGGTGATCGTGTGCATACTGCCGACCGAGGGTCTGTCGCAGGACGACGAGGCCGCGGCCGAGGGCGCCGACTTCGTGGTGCTGCACCCCTTCACGACCCAGCAGCTGCGCGCCGTGCTGCACCAGGCCGAAGAGAAGCTTCGGCTGTTGCAGGAGGTGACAGCCCTTCGGGCGGTGCCGAGGCTGGGGGGACACGGGCATCTCTCGGAAGAGCCGGAGTTCGTCGACGAAGGCTCCTCGCGGGAGCTGAATCAGGTGGCCAAAGAGTTCGCCAAGGCGCTGGCCGCGGGCTTCGATCTCCCGCGCGTCATCGATCTCTTCCTCGACGCCGTCTCCGAGCTGGCCCGCCCGAGCCGGAGCGCCATCCTCCTCGCGGACGACGAGCACCGGCAGTACCGTGTGCGCGCTTCCCGCGGGCTCGCGCGCCACGTGGTCGAATCGGTCAGCCTCTCCGCCGATAGCGGCCTGCCGCTCTGGCTCATGTCCGAAGGACGGCTCATCCAGATCGAGCAGGCGCAGGGGCGGGCGGCAGATTCCGCGGCACGCGAGATTGCCCGGGAGATGGCCGTCCTGCAGGCGGTGGTCGCGATCCCGCTCGCCTCGCACGGAGATCTGGTCGGCATCCTGACGCTCGGCCAGCGCATCACGGGCGGCGCCTATGGGCGGCGGGAGACCGAGACCCTCTTCAACCTGGCGAGCCACCTCGCCGCCGCGATCCGCGACATCGGCATTCATCATCAGCTCCAGTACCAGAAAGAGTTCAACGAGCGAATACTCCAGCGCATGTCGAGCGGGGTCATCAGCATCGGTCCCGAGCAGCGCGTGGTGATCATGAACCGACGCGCCGAGGAGATCCTGGGCATGGCGGCGCGTGACGTCCTGAACCGCGACCTGCGTGCCCTGCCCTCGCCCCTTGGCGATCTCCTCTACGAGACCCTCTCGCGCGGTCGCTCGGTCACGCGCAGTGAGATCCAGCTGGCGCTGCGCAGCCTGCCACTCGAGGTCTCCACGTATCCCGTCATGGGCGAGGGCATGGCGCCGATGGGCGCGGTGCTGGTCTTCGAGGACCTGACGGCCCAGCGCCAGCTCGCCCTGGAACGGCGGACGGCGGAGCAGCGCCGTGGTGGGACGCGACGTGCGGCGACTGGTGCAGATGTTCGACAAGCTGGCGGCACTCGTCAACGAGGGCGACTACAAGCGCGATGTCGTGGACATGCGCGCGGCGGTCGAGGAGGTCCTCATCGAGATGGGGGTGGCGCAGATTCCCGCCGCGCCCGCCGACGCCGTTCTCCTCACCTTCACCGACGAGTCGACGCAGAAGCAGGTGACGGTCAATTTCTCGCACGAGGGCGACGCCTTTCTCGTCAAGGGCGACCGCGGCATGCTCAAGAAGGCCGTCGCGTATCTGATCTGGTATCTCCTGCGCAAGACGCCGGGCCAGGAGGCCAAGATCGCCGTCGCCATCTCCCACACGGCCGCCAGGGAACCACTCAGCATCACGGTTGCCTCCCGCACCGCCGAGGTGAAACCGGACGAGCTCCGCGGGATCTTCGATCCCATCCAGGTCGTGCAGGAAAATCTCATCGACGTGGGACCGTGCGTCAGCCAGCGCATTCTCGAGGCGCAGGGCGGGCACCTCGACGTCAAGCAGGGACGCGCCGAGGTCAGCTTTGCCGCGACGCTACCCGGGGCACTCTTGTGAGCGAGCGCGCCCGCATTCTCGTGGTGGACGACGAGGTCGGCCCGCGGGAGTCCCTGCGGATGATCCTCAAGCCGAACTACGAGATCGCCACCGCTGAAAGCGGCGACGTGGCGCTGAAAACACTCCCGGCCTTCAACCCCGATCTCGTCTTCATGGATATCAAGATGCCGAAGATGGACGGCATCGAGCTTCTGCGGCGAATCAAGGCCATCGATCCCACCATCGAGGCCGTCATGATCACCGCCTATGCCTCGCTCGACACGGTCAAGAACGCCCTCACCCATGGCGCCTTCGAGTACCTGATCAAGCCCTTCAGCCGCGTCGACCTCGAGGAGACCGTGCGACGCGCGCTGGCACGGCGTCAGACAGAGCTCGGCAAGAGCAGCCAGCTCTCGGGCCTGGTCAATGAGATGCGGGCGCTCTCGACCAAGACGCGCACCCTCGAGGAAGAGGCCCGTCGGGAGCAGGCGGAGCAGTCGCTTCGCGTGACGCAGCTGTCCATTCTCCGCGAGATCTCCCGGGGCATCCTCGGCCAGCTCGACCTCGCCGAGCTGACCGCGGGCATTGCCGCGCAGCTCAAGGAGTCGCTGGGCTACGACGAGGCGCAGGTGGTGCTCGGCGAGCCCGTGCCCGAGGGATTGCACGCCGAGGGCGCCATCGTCTGCCCGATCCGGGACCAGGGGGCGACCGTGGGCTTCCTCGTCGTCGCCAATCGCTCGAGCGCGCGGCCGATCGATCCGCGCGAGCGCGAGCTGCTCGAGATGCTCGCGGATTCGCTCGCCGTCGCCATCCGCAACTCGCGCCTCTACGGCGAGGTCGCCGAGACCAAGCGCTCGCTCGAACAGCTGGTCCGCTCGGCCGGCGACGCCATCATTTCCATCGACCGCCCCGGTCATATCACGGGCTGGAATCCCGCGGCCGAGCGGATTTTCGGCTTGACGGCCGCGGAGGCCATCGG
>WNFY01006480.1_pt1 | contig 10407 bp, 7 predicted proteins | sample 5400091 | NCBI WGS metagenome assembly WNFY01 (sample SAMN13153364, study PRJNA577476) | soil metagenome | isolation source: 60 cm soil or saprolite under grassland replicate 1 | place: USA:California | collected 2016-06-15
TGCGCAGCATTGAAGTTACTTGACCGCGTGAGGACCAGTCTAAGGCTGCGTAGTCGTACCAGACTACGACGCCGTTGGACTGCAGACCCCTTCCACTGCCACTTCCCAAACCACTTCCGCTACTTCGTCGATAGGGGATGCAAAGTTCTTGCCCGACAAAGATCAGGTTGACGTTTCTGATATTATTGACCCGCCCAAGCGTCCAGACAGTGTTGCGATAACGCGAGGCAATGCCGGTCAAGGTATCGCCCCAGTGAACTCTGTACCAGGAGCACGCGTTACCGGCACCTGGATTAGCTGCCTGGACGGCGGGCTGACTATTGGATAATACTACGGAACTGAATAACAGCAGAGCAGTAAACACTAACAGTACAACGTGTTTGTAGACGTTGGATTGCAGAAAGTGGTTTAGTTTGTTCTTTCTGCGACTCCTTGTCGTAGGTAATGTCGATGTAGTTGTGATGTATTCTTGCACTGAAGCAATGGTCATGGTTGGAAAACTCCTCTCTTGTTTTACTATACCTACCGGATAAATCGAGAAATATGTATTAAAGCTTTGTACATTTCTATTGGGTATTGCTGTGCCTGAGATCCACTCATAATTTGTCTTGCGGGCCTCCGGCCCGCCTTGGGGGAGAGAAAAGTGCGAGGGACCCTGTCCCCCAGACAGGGTCCCTCGCGCTCCGGCAGGGGACTTCGCCACCTGATACCTGTCCCCCAGACAGGGTTCCCCCATTTATGAGTGGATCTCAGGCTGTGCCTCTTGACTCCGGGATGGTAAGTGATAAAATTTGAGTAGCTATGAATTGGAAGTTATACGCCAGGATGGGAACAACATGAAAACGGAAGAGCCACTCAGTGCAACGGTTGAAGAATACTTAGAGATGATCTACAACATGAATATGGAAGATGAGGTAGTGATTGGAGCGCGGCTGGCGGAAAAATTTCGCGTCGCCCCTCCGACAGTGACCGAAATGCTCAAACGCCTGGTGCGAGATGGCTACGTAGAGATGGATAATAGGCGTCAAGTGACGCTGACCGAGGCTGGAAATCAGGCCGCTGAAGCGGTGTTGCGCAGGCATCGGCTGACGGAGCGCTTCCTGGTCGATATGCTTGGTATGCAGTGGCACCAGGTGCATGAAGAGGCCTGCCGCCTTGAGCATTTTATTTCAGGCGCAGTAGAGGCTCGGGTCATCACTACTCTGAACAATCCAACCACTTGTCCTCATGGCAATCCAATCCCTGGCTCTGTGGCAAATGCGCGTAGCTATCTCAAAGACAAGGGGGCCATCCGGCTCTCCTCAGTAGGCATTGGAGAGGTAGTGGCCATTCTTTGTATCTCAGAGGTTGTGGAAGATGAAGAAGCATTCATTTTGTACCTGCATGAGAAAGGGCTGACACCTGGGACGCAGCTGACTGTCCTGGGCGAGGACGGTGCAAACGGTGGTGGTAATGAACAAGATGAGAGTTTCAAGGTGCAGCTCGATGGACGTGAGGTATGTATTAGTAAAGCGTCCTCAGCCAAAATTTGGGTAACCCGCTGACCTGTTGGTTTCTTGACTGCTAGCCCTTGACTCTTAACATTAGGGTATGCTAATATCTGAGTGTATTGGTAGGAATTAGCCATGTGGTAATGGTGGCGCTTTAGACAACCCTATAATGAGAAAAGGCTTGTTCAGTTATGGTAGCAGCATTTGTACTTTTCCTGCGTGAAGGGCTAGAGGCTAGCCTTATTGTGAGTATCCTCTTTGCAGCACTACGCCAGCTTGGCCAGACACAGCGGTTTCGTGCTGTCTGGACCGGCGTAATCGTGGCCGTGTTAGCCTCACTTCTGGGGGGAATTGTCCTTTACGTTACTATACAAGAATACGTTGGATCAACCTTCCAGACAATATTCGAAACGATAACATATTTGCTGGCAGTGGTTCTGCTGACCACGATGACCTTCTGGATGCAAAAGCATAGTCGTTCGATGAAAAAAGATATCACTGCAAAGGCAAGTATTGCCGGCTCTGGATTAGGGCTTGGTCTGCTCGCATTTACGACGGTCGGACGTGAGAGTTTAGAGACGTCTATATTCACGTTAGCCTTTGCCTTTAAGACGAACGGAATGCTGCTCTTGATCGGTGCGCTGCTTGGCTTGCTGGTGTCAATGGGGTTGTCTGTACTGATTTATCGCCTGGGGTATAAACTTGACTTCCGGCTCTTCTTCCGCGTGATGGGTATACTCTTACTCATTTTTGCTGCCGGTCTGCTCGGGGATGCCGTGCAAAACATACAGCAGCTTGGCTGGATAACTTTTGGCACTACACCGCTCTGGAACACAGCCCATTTTCTCAGTGAAGATAGTACGCTTGGCGATATCCTGCATACCTTCCTGGGATATGCCGAAGCTCCAACAATACTCCAGGGTCTACTATATGCGATGTACTTGCTGGTGGTAGGCACAATCTTTATCGGTATGACTCGTAAGCCTAAGATACCAAAACCTGCGTCAACTCTGGAAACCAGCACAACTTCGCAGACTTCTGTAACTTCGGAGGCGGCACACAGCCGCATTTAGTCTGACTGAGACTCCTCCGGCTAAAATCGATCGCTCACTCAACTTGCGAATTTCGCAATAAAATACCACAATTTTTAAGAAATTCGCAAATTTACTCTCAAAAAGAATTGCTGAATTCAACAGTTTTAGGTTACAATAGAGATAGTTACCTTTACTTGTTCCCACTGGAAAGGAACTATTATGCTTCGCAAACCTCTTACACTCAACTCTGAAATAGTGGAAGCGATCATTGAACGCGAGGAAGAGTACTTCAGAAACCGTACTCCTCGCTCTCACCGCATTCACGAACATGCAAAATCGTTATTACCCATGGGTGTTTCCAGCTCGTTTCAGGCGGTGCAACCTTATCCTCTTTTCATCAGCCATGCACAGGGTAGTCACATCTGGGACTATGATGGCAACGAATATGCCGACTTTCATCTCGGTTTTGGTAGCCTACTTGTCGGTCACGCGCATCCAGTTTTAGTGGAGGCATTGCGCGACCAGCTTGGCAAAGGAAGCCTGTATTCGCTGCCTTGCCCTGATACCGTTTTCCTGGCAGAAGAGATGGTGCGCCGCTTTGCTCCCATTGAGCAAGTGCGTTTCTGCAACTCTGGCACGGAAGCAACAATGGATGCTCTGCGTCTGGCTCGTGCTCATGCTGGTCGTGACAAGGTTGTGAAGATTGAAGGTTCCTATCATGGACATCATGATACCGTCCTGATGAGTACGAAGCCTTCGGTCGAAGCAGCCGGACCGGCCGATCGCCCAAATAGTGTGCCCGCGTCAAAGGGTATTCCCTCTGATGTGAAGAACAACATCATTATTGCTCCGTTTAATGACGCGGAGGCATTGGATCGTATCTTGACCGAGCACAAAGGTGAGGTAGCGGCGGTAATCACCGAGCCTGTGCTGATGAACGTCGGTATTATCTTACCCGAAGAAGGTTATCTGAAGAGCTTGCGTGAAATTACACGCCGGCATGATGTGTTGCTCATCTTCGATGAAGTGAAAACAGGTGTAACGGTTGCCCCTGGAGGCATCACAGAATTGTATCCGGTGGAGCCCGATCTCATCTGCCTGGCCAAGTCGATTGGCGGCGGTACGCCTATTGGTGCCTTTGGGGGACGCGAAGATGTGATGCGTCATATTAACCACGAGGAAGTAGTGCACCTGGGAACTTTCAACGGCAATCCGATGTCGATGCGTGCCGGCCTGGTGACGCTCACACAGATTCTCACACTGGAAGCCCATGCACACGCTAGCGGCCTCTCGAAACAATTGGCAGATGGCTATGTGGGCATCATTGATGAATTTGATATGCCGATGCACGTTGCCCAGATTGGCGCGAAGGGTTGTGCTATGTTCCGTTACGAGCGTGCGCGCAACTACCGGGCCTGGTGGGAGGTTGATATGCGCGTCTCTTATGCCTACTGGCTCTTCCTGGCGAATCGCGGTATCCTTTTCCCGCCGGGCTTTGATGACCAGTGGACGGTTTCGATCCAACATACTCAGTCCGATATCGACCAACATTTACATGTCTTCCAACAGTTTGTGCAGGAACTGATCCGCTAGTCAACCTCGCAAGCTGGGAGAAACAGCTGCCAGGCTGCTTAACTAAAGTCCTAAAGCTGATCGATAATTGACAGGTTATTGGACTAACTGCGCATACTTTGCTATACTGCTAAAGTAGCTTGGCTGATGTCGTTATATCTATGTAGGTTAAGCAAAGGAATGAATAGGCAAAGTCCTTCCTTATCAGATGCGCAGCTGGATAAGCAGGAAGTGATAGACAGCGTCGATAGTGGGATAGATGTTTCCACTAACCCCCCTGTGGATAAAGGTAAGCATTTCAAGGGAATTTCATTATTCTGGCATGATCGCTTAATTGAAGCTGGCCTGATCCTGTCCATGGCCTTGTATTATGTCATTGGAAATACGAATCTTGGTTCAGGCTACCTTTTTCACTTGAATCCGCTCTTTTCTGCGCCTTTTTTATTGCTCTTCGCGGTATTATGCTGGTACCGGTTGCCTTTTGCTATAGCACTGCTTCCTTTGACCTTACCTTATTATCTCCTACACAAAACAATAGTAAGCCACTATTCCTTTAGCCTGGCCGAAATTACACTGGGAGTTTGCCTGCTGGTAGCCCTGTTGCAACTCTTGCTCTGGCGCAATCGCTGGCAATACCGGCTGTCATGGCAAGAGTTGAGAGGTCGCCTGGGGCCATTTATTATCCCGGTACTGGTTTTCCTGGTAGCAGCTGCCTTCTCGATTATCATAGCGTATAACAAAGTGGATGCTTTACGTTCTTTTCGTGAGGAGGTATTTGACCCGCTTCTCTATGTCGTGCTTGCCCTCTATTGTTTACGTTCACGCCAGGATGTGACTCGCGTGTTGGGTGCTTTGCTGGGCAGCGGATTCCTTGTGGCGTTACTTGGAATAGTGCAGTTTTTCTTTTTCAAAAACCAGCTTGTGCTCGAATCAGATGGTATCCGGCGTGTGCATGTCATGTATGGCAGCGCCAACAGTATTGGGCTGCTCTTTGACTATGTTTTGCCGATTGGCTTAGCCCTGGTAGTTTCCAGGACGCAATACCCTTGGAGTGCATTGGCTTCCTGGAGGCAGCGGGTGCTTGCCATCGCGGTTTGCTTACCCTTGCTCTACGTGCTTTATTTGACTCAATCAGTCGGTGCCTGGCTGGCTATTGCTGTAGCTGTTCTCTTTATTGCCGCTCTTTCAATCCGCAGCCGTAGAGGACTGTTGATAGGCATATCCGTGTTTCTACTTGTAATAGGTGTTGCGGTTTTTTTCTTTCATTCTCGCATCGTTGGTTTTATTTTTAATAACCATGTTGATGTACATGGCGTGAGCACAGGGACGAAGCGTCTCTATCTCTGGCAAAGTGCGCTGAATATGATTCATGATAGTCCCTGGTTTGGCTATGGTATGGATAACTGGCTCTGTCATTATAGCTACAATACAACCTGCTTTACGCCTCATTTGCATCACTACCTGATTGCTAAAGACCCGGTGACGGGTAGGTCAACGGATCTGAAGCTCGAGCCGTTTTTGTCGCACCCCCATAATGTCTTTCTCCACGTCTGGGTGAGCATAGGCATCTTTGGTTTGCTGGCTTTTGCTGGGATACTGACCCTCTTCTTCTGGCTTTTTGTGCGTATCCTGAGGCATTTACGTTATCTGAGTTATCTTCCTTCTACCGAGATGAAAGAGAAGCTGCCATGGCAATGGATGACGATAGGAGTTGGAGCGGCTATGCTGGCGGCAATGATGCAGGGGCTGGTTGATAGTGCTTTCCTGGAACAAGACCTGGCGTTCTGCTTCTGGATACTGGTTGTGGCTCTGCTCCTGTTGCGCACGTTATCTGGGACGCACTGGAGAGGAAGCTTAAAGCAAGCTTCTTAATTGTGTCCCACTTCACATTTTCAATGCGATATAGTTCATAGTTATCTTACTTCTCCTCGACTATAATCTGTGCAAATAGTCTTGCCATGAGGAGAAAGCTGCCCCATGATTCTCGACATCTCTCTTTCCACGTTGCTTATCTGGCTGGCCTGCCATTTTGTCGGTGATTTTGCCTTTCAAAGCACGTGGATGATTGTCGAGAAGGGGAAGAGCTGGGAAGTGAATTTCTACCACTGTGCCACGTATACAGCTGTATTTGTGCTCTTTGCACATCCATCGATGCTGGCTACGGCTATTCTGTTCGGCACTCACTTTGTGATCGATCCTCTCAAGTCACGTTACAAACTCATAGGCCCTATCTGGGTCGATCAGTTCCTGCATCTCCTGGCAATCGTTTTGATATTGGCCCTCAGAATATAACTCTTCAGGACTTCTCGCTGCCTGCGGCGGCGAGCCCAGTTGATGTGCGAGTTGTAGCCCTGGCAGCCGCAGGCTGCCAGGGCTACAACTCGCACAAATCCCTTGCGAACTGCCGCAGGCACTACCTTGCGACCCTGCTGAGCGAAAGCTAGACGCGCCAGCGGCGTTGCAGGGTCGCATTTCAAGGCAGTGAGGAGTCAAGAAGACCTGAAGAGTTATCTCAATATTCTCCTAAAAAGTGCTTATATCTCGTTTAGTTCGATGTACTGCCTATATTTATTGGCATTCAACGAAGCCGAACGTAAACGGGGTGTTACATGTCTGATCTCGAAGGCGTCATGCTCAGCGATTATCTCCTGCTGCAATGTATTGGTAAAGGGGAACTGGCGGACGTTTACCGCGCCCGTCAGAATGGAGACGGAAACTACGAGGTAGCGGTAAAAGTGTACCGCTCTGGCTATGCTCAGCAGGAATCCTTTCGCAATTATTTTATGGCTGAAGCAGAAAAGATTGGGCAATTTGATCATCCAAATATCTTGCCATTTCTCGAATTTGGCGAAGGTGAGGGATTGCTCTACGTAGTCACGCCTTTTGTGGCCCCCGGTACGCTTGAAGACCTCCTGGTGCGGGCGGGAGGAAGGTTCTCGGCGATGCAGGCTTTGCCGATTATGCAGCAGTTGTGCAGCGCGGTGCAATACGTTCATAATCATGATGTGATACATGGCAATATTAAGCCTACCAATGTTTTTGTGGCGGCAGATGGACGCATGCTCCTCTCCGATTTTGGTATTGCTCGCAGGTATGATGATGGCCAGCAGTCTCTCAGCCGCGTTGGCTGGGAATCGGCAGAATATGCCGCGCCGGAACAGTCGTTAGGGGTCTTGAGACGTGCCAGCGACATTTATGCGTTGGGAGTGCTCCTGTTTCGCATCCTCACCGGTCAACCACCCTTTACTGGACAGACACCCGTGGAAGTTTTGCTCAAACATGTGCGCCAGCAGCCACCTTCGGTACGCACCTTAGTGCCAACTATTTCAGATGCCGTGGATGGGGTTATACGCATGGCTATGCAGAAACGTTCTGATGATCGCTTTGCCTCAGCGGAAGAGCTGAGTAACGCATTTTTAGCTGCGGTCACCTTCGCGCCGGTTGCCTCTCCCGTTGCCACCAGGCCTGTTGTTCTACCACCGCCCCAACCTGCTTCTGGTCAGCCTTTACCTGTGAGTGCTCCAAGGAACCCCCAAACGCCAGTACTAGCCTTTAACGCATCTGCTCCACGGGAAAATTCTTTCCTTGTTTCTGCCATAGACGAACCGACCGAGCGGATTCGATTACCTATGGAGGTGGCAGAGGGTGAAGTTGGCTCAGATATGGCAGAGAAGCGCAAGATAAAATCTTTGGGAGAGAAGACCAGCATGGGTAAAGCTCCGTTCTGGCCAGTGGACCCGGACCCGGTTGAATGGTCGCCAATTGCCGATGCTGTTACTCCCCCTCACGAGGTGAACGCTGTACGTTTGACTGCCGGTGCGTACTTGCATAGTAAGCCAATAGTATCAGAGGGGCAGCCCTCCGTGCCAGAATCTTCAGCTGCCCCGGAGAAGGCTCATAGTCATGAGAGTAACAGGTTTAATGAACGTCTGAGAAAAGCATTACCGGTAGTGGTCGTGATCTTGCTTTTGCTCGGCCTGTTAGGCGCGCTCCTCTCATCTTTCTTTTTCCCGTCAGATGGGCCTGGGGCCCATGTGAGCCCGATGCATGCAACACAATATATGGTTGTCAGTGGAGTAGAGTGGACATCCATTCAAAACTTGCCTCCTGCCGAGGCGAACACAGAGGGAAACAATGGCGGAACTTGCTGGAGTTTTGGTAGGTAACTACTTTTTACTTGAGTGCCTGGCCCGTGAAGGTATGGTGGAGACATATCGTGCTCGACCTACTACCAGGGGCGGATATGATGTTACATTGCGCTTATTCAGGCCGGAGTTTCCTGATCCGACATCGTTTCGTGAGCGCTTCGCCGGCGAGGTGGAAAAGGTTTGGCGATGTCACCATGAGCATATTCAGCCGCTGCTCGAATTTGGAACAGGTGACGATTTGCTTTACTGCGCGACACTGATACCGGAAGCAGAGACGTTAGAACAATATCTGAAGCGCATGGAACAATTGCCCGAGTATTTTCTACCTGTTCCCGTTGTCGTAAGGTTTGTGGCCCAGTTATGCGACGCACTACAATATGCTCACGAACAGGGTATTGTGCATGGCAATATCCAGCCAGCGAGCATTCTGGTGCAGGATGAAGAGGAAGTCTTACTGACTCAATTTGCTATGAAACGGGCCTATCAAGATGGTGAACCGTTTGTGGCGCAAATTGATGAAGGGAATGCGGCCTATATTGCGCCAGAGCAAGCCCTGGGTATGATCCGTCCGGCCAGCGATATCTATGCCCTTGGCGTTTTACTTTACCGCTTATTGAGCGGTAAGCTGCCTTATGATGGTGAGAGCCCGGGCGAAACTGTCATGAAGCACACCAATGAACCAATTCCCTCGCTGCGTGCGCTACGACCTGAGCTACCAGAAGCCTTAGAACTGGTGGTGCGTGTGGCACTTTCTAAAACTCCAGAAGCACGTTTCCCCAGTGCTGCTGGACTTTCAGAGGCGCTGCATTCCGCGCTTGTACCAGGTAGTGCACAACAGGTTGTTCCTGATACGCCCGAACGCCGGATCTCTGTACGGTCGCGGCGCACTCAATTTACCTGGGCCCGCGCTGCCTCGTTTCTCACGTTGTTTGTGCTTCTGTTTGGGTTGGTGGGGGCATCATTATTTGTTTTTTCCTTACCACAACATATGTATGATATGGGGGGGCGACCATTTTGGGGTGTGCTTCAGTCAGGAATATTTGGTCACACCTCTGGAAGTAACACTCCAACGTCATACTCGACACCTACAGTGCTGCCAGGAACACCTCCAACGAACGGCGTAGCACCTGGTAATGGGCCAAATTTCCCCGTTCGCGGAACGCCGATAGGAGCGACTTTCCAAACGCCGGTTGCAGGCAAAACGGTGGTGGTGGCTCCGACCACTCCATCTACTCCTGCTCCCGCTCCAATCACATGCAGGTCTGGAACGCTCTCCATAGATGGCTCCCCGAGCCTGGCGCCGCTGCTGCAGCGAGTCAGTACGGATTACCAGGCGCGGTGTCCTGGCATGACCATCTTGCTGGAAAGTAATGGGAGCCGTGTAGGACTAAACTCCTTGCAGCAGAATGAGATTGATGCAGCCTCTTCTGACTTGACGGCCCGATCCTCGCGGAATTTGACCGATCAACCGGTAGCAGCTATGCTCTATGCCATTATCGTCAATCCCGATGTAAAGCTAAGCGGGTTGAGTAGCAGCGCGATCCAGGCCATCTACCGGGGCCGCGTTACCAACTGGTCACAGGTGGGTGGCCCTGACGAGACTATTACTGTCGTCCAGCACCCCCCGTCTGATACCGTAGCCGCTATTTTCCGCACATTTGTGCTCAATGGTCAAGCAGAACATGTCAAAGGGTTACGCCTGAAGAATAACTGGGCGCAGGCTGTAGCTCAGACACCAGGATCAATCAGTTATGTACCTCTGGCGGCAATACAAGGAGCTAATGTCTCTCCGCTCGCCATTAATGGTGCGTCGCCTGGTGCGCGGGCCCTGGTACAGGGAACATACCCATTCTGGAGTGTTGGGCACCTGTATACCGAGGGCAATGGAACATCACAATTTCGGGCGTATCTGCCATTTCTTACCAGTGCGCAGGAAGCTCACGTCTTTGCCCAATATGGTGCTGTATCAGTGAGCATGCTATCGCAAAACGTCCTGGCGTCTCATTTGCCCGGGCCAGAAATATGATATCCCCAATCTACTGATTGCTCCTGTGTCGAGACCCGGACGTACCCAATTTTCATACAAACTCTTCCTTTTGTCTCACGTTTCCCATCAATTGCCAGACCTGGCGGGTAAGGAAGCCACATTGCTGTAACTTCCTC
>WNFY01016156.1_pt1 | contig 10406 bp, 9 predicted proteins | sample 5400091 | NCBI WGS metagenome assembly WNFY01 (sample SAMN13153364, study PRJNA577476) | soil metagenome | isolation source: 60 cm soil or saprolite under grassland replicate 1 | place: USA:California | collected 2016-06-15
TGGAGTCTCCGAACGAAACTTTCGAAAAGTGGCCAGCACAAATAATGCGGCATATCCGGCGACACCGATGCCCGCGACCGGAATCCCTTGGATCGTCGAATACTCGCTACGGTTCACGATGTCGCAACTGAATTTCTGGCTGAAATCGCAAAATTCGGTTGCGGATTTGGCGTAGTGGCGCTGCAAGGACACGGCCGAAACGATCACACCCGCCAGCGACAAAACTGCGATTAAAGCAAACAGGATCCGGCTGATGTGAGCGCTCGCTGGAAATTCGGAAGATGGCATCACGGGATCGGTCACGGCAAAGCGCATCCCGTCTTATCACTCAGGGCTTCCATCGACAGGACCCCCTCTTTGGGTGGTTCCTGGCCAAATTGCCAACTGGGAAACAATTTCACGCCGGCAATCTTGCAAACAGAATCCTCTTCCGACGAACTTTTGATCGCACATTCCTGATAGGGCACGTAGTGAAATGCGTCCCCAAACATTTCTTTCTGTTCGATGCAGTGAGGGCACCAGTAAAGGCCATACATTTTGGCCTGTTTGGTTGCCAGGCACTTCGCAAAGGCATCATACTTGTGGTTTCGGTAGTACCGACCACCTACAAATGCTCCCGCGAGCAGGATCAGAACGCCACCGTAAGTGAGAATCTTCTTCTTGTTTCCGACACTTGTGCTGCCATCGCGCTCTACTTGGCGTTTTCGTCGTTCTTGAGACATGACTCATCCTTATATCACGGCGATCTTTGGAGGACGATCAGGCAACAACGTTGAGCGCTCCCGGAAGCACATCCAGTTCCTCGCAATGCAGAGTCAACACTTCGCCGTCGACCATCACATCGACCGGGGAGTCCAGGTTGAACTCGACCCGCTGTGCGCCCTTACGCTCGGCCAGCGGGTGTTCAATATGCGTGCCGTCATAGAGGCCCGGCAGATTTCGGATCAGCCCTAGTCGACCAATCGGACCCCAACGAACGTATTCCACCAAGCCATCGTTGATTTCAGCCTTGGGAGCAATCATCATTGTCCCGCCCGTGAACTTGCTATTGTTGAAAGTCAGGAACAGACAGCGGCGCTCGTCGAAGCCTTGTGCACCATCGAGTCGGACGGGGAAGGGCCTGCGATTGAAGCGGGCCAGAGTTAGAAAGATCGCGGCCTGGTAGCCGATCTCTCCCCACGCGCTGAAGCGTCTGGCACGCAAAGTCGCCACGTCCGCGGAAAATCCCATGCTTAACAAGTTAATGTAATGAATGACTCCGGTACGGTGGCGCAAGCGCATCACGTCGCACAGACGGTTTCTTTGAGCGAGTAGGGAGTCGATGGCATATTCCACGCCTTGATCGCTGAAGTCGCGTAAAAAGGAGTTCCCCGTGCCCAGAGGCAAGAATCCCAAAGTTGGGCGCTCGGCGCCTAAAGCCTGCGGATACAAGCCGTTCACGATTTCGTAGGAGGTGCCATCGCCGCCGACGGCAATAAACTTTCGGACGCCGCGACCATAGGCATCGCGAGCAATCTCTGTTGCCTGCGCTGGCGCTCGTGTTTCCGCTATCTCTACTTCTATGCCGCCGGCTTTCAGACGCTGCAGCGCAGGACCCATCAGTTTTTGGGTCCGCCCACCTGCCGCCGCCGGATTCACGATCGCGAGGTATTTTTTTCCCAAAGGTTTGCCCAATTTGACTGCAAGGAGTGCAAGCGCCTGACAGAATGTCGCAATCTAAATCAGGCTTCGGCGGCCGGTCACAATCCCACGATTGTTTTTCGGTCCACTGACTTCCCAATCTCCTCAGCCAGCACTTGTCTCTTGATCTTCATGGAGGCAGTGCGGGGAAAATCTTTTTCCCAGATCAAGTAACCGACAACGCGTTTGAAATCGGGCAGCCGGCGATTTCGCGCGGAGATATCTTCCAGTAGCTTGTTATCGAACTTCTGATTCTGCTCCAGTCGCAGCACGAGCACCAGACTTTCGCCTCCGAGTTCTTTCTTCGGCCAAACATAATTCGCAGCAAATACGGTGTATTCTTTCACCGGCAGGCCGTCGAATACGGTCTCAATATCCTCTGGATAAATATTTTTACCACCCTCGGTCACAATCATGTTTTTCTTCCGCCCGAAGAGCTGTAGGTGGCCACCACGTTCGAAACGTCCCAGATCGCCCGTAAGCAGCCAGCCATCAACGATAGTCTCCAGCGTGAGCTCAGGATCGTCGAGATAATGCGACATCACTGTCTTGCTACGCACAGCCACTTCCCCAATCCCGTCCGCATCCGGATTCAGAATGCGCAGGTCGACCCCCGGCAGCGGCTTGCCGACCGTATCGGCGCGAAAAGGCTTGAGGTCATTCAATGTAAGAGCGGTGCCCGCTTCGGTAAGGCCGTAACCGTTCACCACCGGAATGCCGAGATCGTAGAAGAACTGCATGGTCGATGGCTCCATGAAGGCCCCGCCTGTAATCAGCGCCAGCACCTCGCCTCCAAACCCGCGGTGGACGTTGGAGAGCAGCATGCGGCTGAGTTTCACGTTGGGGCGGCGGCGCGTCAGGAGCCGGTTGATCGCGATCATGGTGTTCAGGTACGCCCTCTTCCATGAAGGCAACTCATCAAATTTCGCGCGCAGACCGCGCTCAAGATTCTTGACGATCATCGGAACCAGCGATACGTAGGTGATGCGGTAGCGCACAAAGGCGTCGCGCACGAACTCGGGCCGCAGGGTGCGCAGATGCACAACGCAAGCTCCGCAAACAAACGGGCCAATGAAACCCACCATGAAGTCGATTGCGTGATTCGTCGGAAGAATGCTCAAATACCGCACGCCCGGCCAGAATGGGTACCACGCCGTCAAAGCACGGCACTGTTCCAGGTAATTTTCGTGAGTGAGGACGCAGCCCTTGGGACGGCCGCCTGTCCCCGAAGAGTAGACGATGCAGGCGACGTCGTCCTTCTGGCGCATGACGAAGTCGGGAGATCCTTTGCGCTTGAAATCTTCCCAGCGAAAGGCTCCTGCCAAATCCGCGCCCAGCGGGGCCTCCGTCACGAGAACGATCTCTGTTCCAATTTTTTGGAAGTCGGGCCATTCCATAATGGCCCGCCACAGGTGGTACTCGACGATGAGGACCTTCGCATGAGAGTGAGCCAGCAGTTGCAGGTGGGGCAGCGCAATCTCTTTGAAATCGGAGTAGGTGAGGCGGACTTTTTCGCGATCGCGCTCGGCTTCGATGAGGCAAACTTCAGAGGAAAAGCGGTCGAGCGCATCGCGCAACGCAGCGCCGAGACAAGTATATTGGCGGAGATCGAGCATAGAGGCAGCGCTAATTGTGATTGCTGATGGTTGATCGACAAACCGGGCACGGTCTTCGCTGGCGCTTCGCAAGCAACGATCAGAAATCAGCCAACAATGGGATTCCTCGTTATAACCGAGCCTGAATTTTGGCAGCCAGAGTGCGAAAGTCGGATACGCCCCGAAGTTCGTAATCAGGCAACTCGACATGGAAATGATTCTCCAACTTGGTGAGCAGGTCGAGTGTCTGCAGGCTGTCGATACCGAGGGCCTTGAATAAGTCTTCGTCGGGAGAAAGTTTCTCACGCGGCACTTTGAAGTGCGCCGCGGCTAGGGTAAGTATCTCGTCGAGCGTCTTTTCGGCTGTTTCCATAGGCAATTATTCTAATCCACTTTCGACTACGGCAGATACGGCTGGGCGCTGGTGTTCTCTACAAATTTCTTCAATCCGGCTTGAACGGCAGGCCGCGAAAACAGCTCGCAGAAGATGTCAATTTCCCTCCGCAATTCGTCAAGAGGAATCGGCTTGATGAATTGCTTGGCAGAGACCGCGGTCTGGCGATCGAATTTTCCGATCTGCGCTGCAGTCGCTCGTGCTGCACGCAGCGCTTCGCCTTCGGATACGACCTGGCTGACTAGACCAATTTGTTGCGCCTTCGTGGCATTGAAGCTGCGTCCCGTCAACAAAAGATCGCGCACTACAGCATTGCTTAAATCCCTTTTCAGCCGCGGAATCCCGCCGAATCCGGGAATCAGCCCCAGCCTCAGTTCCGGAAAACAAAAGCGCGCCATCTTATCGGCGATAATCAAGTCACAGACCAGGGCAAGCTCCAAACCTCCGCCAAACGTCACTCCGTGGACGGCGGCGATCGTGGTAAGGGTCGTGGCATCCACACGATTCAGCACGCGATGAATTCGCTCCAGGAAGTCGCGCACACCGCGAGCGGCTTGTGACTTTTCCATCGACTGCGATCGCTCGTAGAGCTCCCGCAGATCAGCGCCGGCACAGAAACCACACTTCAGCTCACTGTAAAGGATAAGGGCGTGCGCATCTTTCTCCAGATCATCGAGCGCGGTAGCGAACTTTTCCAGTTCAAGCAGCGACAGCGAACCCAACTCGTTGCAAGGATCACGGTGGAGCGCGAGTTCAACGACTCCATCGTGCACCTGCCACGACAACGCTTGCCCTTTGAATTGCATTACGTCCAAGACAGTACCTTTCTGATAGCTTCTAGACCGCTTGCTTCACTCGATACATCTCGTCAATCTCATTCTTCATGCGTGCGGAGATCAGGTCGCGCTTCAACTTGCCGTTGGCGGTGAGCATTCCATTCTCAATGGAGAAAGGCTCTGGCCGCACGCGGAAGGCACGCACTTGTTTATAGTGCGGCAACTGCGGATTGACTGCATCGAGCGCGATCTGCGCCTGTTCTGCCGACACGTTCCCGGTAAGGATGACGGATAGATATCCACGGCCATTGCCGACGATTACGACCTGTTGCGCGCCTGGCAATTGGCGAGCGATCTCCTCTTCGATGTTCTCGGGAGCGATCTTGTGGCCGGAGCCCAAGACGATCAAATTCTTTAGCCGGCCGACGATGCGCCAGTTGCCCGAGGCATCGATCTCACCCTGGTCGCCACTATGAAACCATCCGTCGCGCAGAACTTCCGCAGTCTGCTGCGGACGGTTCCAGTAACCCGGAAACACATTCGGTCCGCGCACCACGATCTCATCATCGCCGCCGAGTTTCATTTCAATGCCGGCAATCGCAGGACCGACGCGCCCGGAAGTGACGTGGTTGGGGTCGTCCATCGTACAGATTCCCGTAGTCTCGGTTAGTCCGTAGACCTGCAACACGGGGATGCCGAGCATACTGAAATAGTCTTGAGTCTCTGGCGCGCGTGGCGCCGACCCCCAGATCAGCGCCTTCAGGTTTCCACCGACCATTTTCTTGCGGATCGCGGGAAAAACCACGGCTTTGGCCAGCCATCGGCAGAGCGCATCTCCTGCTTGCGGACGAGCTTCTTTCCGCCGCATCCACGCTAACTTGGCTCGTGAGTAAATTGCCTGCGCAACGCCGCCCTTTCTGGCCATCTGATCGTCCACTCCGCGGCGCATGCGTTCCAGCAACTGCGGCACATTCAGGAAATAGTGCGGAGCCACCGACGGCATGTCGTTCGGAATCTTCGTCAAGTCGGTGTTGAGCGTGACCAGGCTTCCGCGCAGGAGGAAAGTCAGCACGGCTATCCACGAGGCGCAAAAACTAAATGGCAGGTAATGGAAAACTCGGTCTTGTCCTGACCGCCCTCCCATTAACTCGTCAAGACGAGCCGACGTGCATCCCAGCATGAATCCAACATTCGCCGCCGCCAGCACTACGCCCTTGGCTTCGCCGGAGGTTCCGGACGTATAAATAATGGTGACGGCATCAGCGTCGCGAACCTGAGGGCGGTCCAGCGCAATTCCTTCCACACCCGCGAAGATCTCATCGAAGAGGAAATGTGGCGGGGGTTCGGGCCAGTTCACCCCAGTCCAGTTCTGGTGGATTCCGTCACGCAGGGACGCATCTCCGCAGCAGACCAAAGAAACTGTACTGTCTTTCATCATCGCGATGAGTTCCGCGGGGGCCTGGCGGAAATACAGTGGGACAACAATCAACCCTTCCGCCATGGCGGCCAGATCCACCGCTATCCAGCGAATACTATTGGCGGCCAGAAGTCCGCAGCGGTCTCCCTTTTTCAATCCCTTCGCGGCAAGAAATGTGCGCGCCTTTTGGATGAGTTCGAGAAATTCGGACCCAGTCACGCCCGTGACTTGGCCGTCGCGGATCTCCTGCAACACCGTAGTGTTCGCGGCGGCCTTGAGTTGCGAAAAAATTTCTCCGACAAACGGCATGAGTTTTCGTACCGGAAACGCCGGCGAGTTCAGTTATAGGCCGACACCAATTGGCGAAGTGAGGCATTCATCGGAGGAAGATAGTCTTCCCAGCTCCAATCGCCTGTGCGCGTGGAGAATTCGGGATATCGCCGCTGGACTTCTTCCTCGAAGAAAACGCCCATTCGCCCCATCACTTTCAGATTCCTCACAACGGTGCGGGCAATGCCGTCGGCGATGCGTTCGCCCTGCGTCGCTAGGATCTCGAGAGCTGCCAGCAATTTCGACTCGAGATCGGGATCGTCCACCGTCATCAGCAACTCCGGATGACCGCGCTCACGCATGAGATTGCGAATGCGCTCATCCATGGTGATGCCGGCCGAAGGCACAAGCGCGGGCATGGAAGTCACAATGCCGTGATAGCGCGACGAAGCCATCATGTGGCAGGAGCGCAGAATACTGACCAGTTCGTACATGTTGTAGTGGTCGGAGGAAAGAACTGGCACTCCGTCGAGTTTTTCGGAGATAAGGTTAGCCGCACGTGCATCCATGCGCTCGGTCGCTGCGAGGACGACGAACACATTTCGCCGTTTGCGGAATGCGTCTACGCCGTTGGCGATGGATGACAGGTAGTGCTGATAGGCGCGGTCGGCCACAGGTCCAGAGTTGTGGAAGTAAGGCCCGCGATAATGACTTTTCTTGTAGGCGCCGGTCAGGCTGTGCAGTGCGGCTTTGGCCACCGAGGCCTTGACCGGCCACTCGAAGGGATTGATCGGGCAAACCACGAGAATCGGCGTACGCCCGTCCCATCCGACTTGCCGCAAAACACTCTGGCCGTATTCGGCTGGGCGCGGCTCAAACGTCCAGGCAGTGTCCGTGCCCAGTTCCGTGGGCACGCCCAGTTCGCGCAGCACGGTGCGCGACTCTTCATTGCGAGTGATGACCAGCGAATTCTTGCAGTAGCGGCCGCACATCTTGGCCACCAGCGGATCCATGTGTCCGGCTTCCGCACCATATCCGACCGAGAGTTTGTTCTCTACCGCCGCAATGCCAAGCGAGCCAATCATCATTGCGGTCAGAGCATTGGCGAACTTGCTCTTGAACATGGAACCTTCACATGCCACCACACCATGATGCCGTGGAACTTCGTCGGACAAGAACGGCGGAAAGATATCAGGCAAGTGGACCTGCTTGGTGCCCTCAAAATATCCTTTCGAGAACTCGAAGTTTTGACTCATTACGCTGAACTCGACCCGCTCTGCGCCCAGAATATGCCGGATCTGGCGAAGCATTTCCTCGACGCGCACGTCGGACCCCATGTTGCGGGTGCCGTTGTATCCGGCAAAGAGCAGCTTCAGTTTTTCGCTTGGCTGCCAGGACTTGTTTCCACCCAGCATCCATCGGGCCTTCGCGCGCTCGATGTTGCCGCTGACCCATGCTTCCAATACGAAGTCCATCATGCGGCAGTACCTCCGCGGGCCACGGGCCAAGGCTCATAGTTGTACTGGAAATTACTCTCGCGGCTGAACTTAAGCAGTGGAAAGCTGTACTGGGAAAATGGAACCGGCCTCTTCTTCAACTCGGAGGTCACCCGAGCATTGTCGAAGACTGTATTCCACACCAAGTAGGGCATGAATACCTTCATCAGCGACGCGCCGTAGGCCATCGATCCCTTTCGATTCGAAAGGAAGTTGACTGAACCGGAGAATGGCTTTTCCGCAAAGGGCAAAAAAACTGGGCTACGCTTCTGCTGCGCGGCCGCCAGAGCTGTCGTTAACTCGCGGAACGTCTGTGATCCGATGCCCGACGAAAGATGGTAGGTATCGAATTGCGGCTGATCTTTCTGATGCAAGGCGGCAATCGCGTCCGCGACAAAATCTACATTCACGATGTCGATACGGTCCGTGGCGCGAAACGGCAGTACCGGGAGCCCCGCCAGAAACACGAATGCCTTGACCATATCGAACTGCGTTGTCTCTGCATGACGGCTGTCGCCGAGCACAATGCTCGGACGGAAGACCGTCTTGGGCGTATCTGGGAGCAGTACCCGCGTCATGTGCTCACAAAATTTTTTGGTACGGGCGTAGGGATCGTAGTCGGAGCGGTCCCACTCGATCGAGCGATCTTCAGTGACAACTTCGTTGCTGCGCTTCCCGGCTACAGCCACTGTGCTCACCTCGCTGAAGCGTCGCAGGCCATGATAGTGCTCAGCGTGCCGCGCCAGCGTGAGCACTTCGAGGGTGCCGCGCAGGTTCACATTTAGGCAGCTTTTCTCTGACTTGCGATTGAGCGAAGCCGCGCAATGAATGACCGAATCCGTGGTGTGCACCAGGCGATCATATTCGTCGCGGCCCAGACCAAATCCTGGGTTCGTCAGGTCTCCGCAGAAGATGCGCACCTTGGTTTGCAGGTACTCGAAGAAGCGCGGGAAATCCAGGTGCAACTGCAGAGCGCGCCACAGGCGCAACTGCGCTTCCTGCGGATCGGGCGCGCGCACCAGCACGTTCAAAGCAGCGCCATGTGCATCCAACAAATTGGCGGCTACATGCGCGCCGATGTACCCGGTTGACCCGGTCAGGAATATCGCCACGTGGCTCCGTCGGTCCCGGTCTTCACGGCATCTCCGTTAGCGGGCGCAAGTTGAAAGGTGCGAGGAGGCCGGGCTTCCAGCGGCCGTCCCTCAATCAGCGGATAGGTCCAGCGACGCAGGGCGGGAATATGAATGTTGATCCAGTACTCCCACCAATCCAGCGATCGCGTGTCGTATCCGAAAGTGTCTTGCTCTTCCGGCACAAGCGCGTAAGAAAGTTTCTCGATATTTTCCGCTGCGAAATCGTGCTCGTTTAACAGAATGAAAGGCTCAAACAGCTCAATGAGTTTTTCCAGGCGCTCCAAGCTACGCTCGGTCTTGACCAGTTGTAGCGGGTCTTGGAAACCGGAATCGCATCGAAGCGCAACCGCAGCCACGACTCCAATCCTTCCTGTGCGCGGTAGTGTTTGCGGTGCGCCAGCGAGGTTAGCTCGATCGACCTTCCCATATCGCAAGGGTTGGTCACTGATGTCGCGAGCTGGTATATGGCATCATGCCGGCGATCCATCACCGCGGAGGCGATCAGTGTCATGCCGCTGCACACGGCATCGACCGGAACAATGTCGAGCCGCTTGCTCTTGTTGGTGGGTAGCTGCCGGAAGTACGTCCCAAGTAGATACGACAGCGACGCAGAAGTGTTGATGCCCTCATTCCATCCCTGGAAAGGCTTGGCCACCGAGGTTTCCACGATCGCCGGTCGTACAATTGCCACTGGCAATCCCGCGCCATGTTTGGCGATCAGCGATTCGGCCAGGCTCTTGGTGAGCGTATAGGTATTCGGCCAGCCAAGTTCTTTGGCGCGGCGCGTCCCAGCGTCAGTGAGATAAGTTTTCAGCCAACGCACCCGGTTCTTGCGGATCTGATTGTCGAGCGCTGCACCGTGCAAATTTTTTGCCGCATGTTCCTTCGATTGTGCCTGCGCCCGCAGTTCCGCAGTGACTTCATCACTCTCGGCCTGCAGCTCGGCCTGTTTCACAAATTCCTGGAGCGAGTGCCATTCTGTTTCGGCGTCGAATCCTGCCAGCCCGCGCGGACTATAATTCGGCGTCAGTTTTTCGCTGACGCGCCCATCCTGCTCGCCAGCCACGTAACACGTGGATAGATGCACAAGCCCGGCGTGATCCGCCGTTCGTACGAATTCAAGAATATTAACCGCGGCATCGGTATTCGTGGCGAGAGCGTCACGCAGATCGGGATTGAAGTCCGTCAGGCCTGAGCTATTAATGATGAGGTCGAGGTTCTTCTGCAAACGGCGCGCGGTTTCGGCGCTGAATCCCAAGCCCTGCTGAGTGACGTCCCCTTCGATGACTTCGATCTTTTCGCGCAGACGGTCGAGGAACCGATCCCCGTGCCGCTCAAACAGCGGATCGAATACGGGGGAGTCTTCCACCATCCTCTCAAAGCGGCGCTCCGCCGGATTCGACTTTTGACGGCGAATGAGCAGGTAAATCCGCTTCACATCCGGCAAATCGAGAAGCGTATTGGCGAGCCAGACTTTGCCGATGAAGCCCGTGACGCCGATGAGCATCACGTGTTTTCCCGCAAATGCCTTGCGCACGGAAAAATTCTGCGCCTGTCTTTGACCCTCGAAATGCACAATGGGCCGTCTCCGAGTCACTGGCGGGCGTTCGGAGGAAATTACCGCCGCGCGCAGTTCTTCCACGGA
>WNFY01006483.1_pt1 | contig 10404 bp, 10 predicted proteins | sample 5400091 | NCBI WGS metagenome assembly WNFY01 (sample SAMN13153364, study PRJNA577476) | soil metagenome | isolation source: 60 cm soil or saprolite under grassland replicate 1 | place: USA:California | collected 2016-06-15
AGGAGAAACAGAAGCGGCTACCGAACCAGGTGGGCAAGCGAGAGAGCATGCCTTTCTTGCACGAACTCTTGGCGTAGGGCAGATGGTTGTTGCACTTAACAAGATGGATGACGTCGGCTATGCTGAGGCTCGGTACAAAGAGGTAAAAGAAATCGTCGAAAAAATGTTAAAACTAGTAGGATACAATACGAGCAAGATCAATTTTGTCCCAGTCTCAGGTTGGAAGGGCGACAACTTGATCAAGAAGTCTGAAAACATGCCGTGGTACAAAGGACCTACTCTTGTTGACGCTTTAGATATGTTTGAGCCTCCGGAAAAACCTATAGGAAAACCACTCAGAATTCCTGTTCAAGATGTATACTCAATAACTGGGGTAGGCACAGTTCCTGTTGGCAGAGTGGAAACCGGTAAGATCAAGGCTAATGATAAAGTTATAGTTATGCCCTCTGGGACTACTGGAGAAGTAAAGTCGATTGAAACTCACCACACACAGATGGAATCGGCGGAGGCAGGCGACAACATCGGTTTTAACCTTAGAGGCGTAGACAAGAAGGGAATTAAACGCGGCGATATAATTGGCCCAACCGATAATCCTCCTACTGTGGCGAAGGAATTCGAAGCACAAATCATAGTCATACATCATCCTACTGCTATGGCTCCAGGATACACACCCGTATTGCATGCACATACAGCACAAGTAGCGGCCACTCTATCAGAGTTCCTCGCAAAGATTGATCCAAAAACAGGAGCCACAGTCGAAGATAAACCAAAGTTCTTGAAGACAGGTGATGCCGCAATTGTTAAGATAAAACCAGTAAGACCACTAGCGATTGAGACGTTCAAAGATTTCCCTGAGATTGGAAGATTTGCTTTAAGAGATATGGGAACAACTATTGCTGCCGGCGTAGTCAAATCGATTATAGAGAAGTATGACCCGTCAAAAAAATAAATAAGTGAAAGAAGTTGCCACAAGAAGCACGAATAAAGCTTACGAGCACAAACCTTTCAACTCTTGAAGGAGTATGTACAGAAATTAAAGGAATAGGAGAAAAAAATGGTATCAGATTGAAAGGTCCACATCCTCTCCCGACTAAGAAGATGAAAGTTGTTACAAGAAAATCGCCTTGCGGACAAGGAACAAACACCTATGACAAATATGAGCTTCGAATTCATAGACGAGTAATAGATCTAGGTGCTGATGACAGGTCAATACGACAGCTAATGAGATTGAAAATACCTGATGACGTTTACATAGAAGTCTCCCTCACCCAGTAGTTGATTATGTCGTTACAGTCAAAGAGAGCATTAAATCGAAGGAAACAACGAAATTTTAATATTGGAATTTAACCCAATTTCGAGAAGTAATTTTAGACTCTGCTGTTATCGCCGATGTATCTGCATTCCCAGCTGAAACGATAGATTCAAAATAGAGACAACCCGAGTTGAGATATGAGTCTTGAGGAACTTCGGTCCAAAGCTCTCTTCCAGAATACCATAGATGTTTGGATAATGTGCTGTGAAGAGAAGGACTGGGAGTGGTATGATGTTGAGGCATACAAACAATTCATTTATTATTTAAAAACTAAAGGAGTGAAAATGCAAAAATTCCCACTCTGTATAAAAGAATCAGGCGGTATGTATGAGCGGGGCCGAGATAAGTCAAAATTCCTTGAACAATTGTCTCATTACGACTCGGACGATGCCGGTGCCCACACGATAAAGTTGAGTACAGAAGTTCTCTCTACCATACGTTCTTTTGAAAAGGCCAAGCAGTGAGCAAGCAGCGCATGCATGTATTCTGCTGTGGCTTTAAATGACTAGTCTATCTTATGTTTCCCTATGAATAGAAACATTAAGTGGGTTCTTGCTAGACTTGGAGAGCAATCGAAACTGGAGCGCTCTGGAGACATGAAAGTTCTTCCACAAGACGAAATGCTTGCGATCACGCCCGACACTGGGATGTTTTTTAAAATAATCCTTACTGCCATGCGTGCCCAGAGAATCTTAGAAATAGGAACTTCTGTCGGATACTCGACGCTGTGGTTTGCTGATGCAATGATTCAGAATGGTATGGCTAAAGCAGAAGTAGTCGAGAAACCCATTACTACCGTAGATATCAATCACTCAAAGATCGAAAAGGCCACTAAAAATTTTGATGACGCCGAAGTCAGAGGCCTGATTGATGTGTTGGAGGGTAACGCAAGGGATGTACTTCATGAACTATTGAAAAATTTCGAAGCTCAGAACCACATCAAAAAAACAGACGGCTTATTCGACTTTGTATTCTTCGATGCAGACAAAAAGGATTTGAGAGAATACTTTGATTTGGTTCTTCCAATGTTAAGAGTCGGGGGCATTATTGCGACGGACAATATGTTGTATCCCGAGGCTTATCGACCTCTTATGTCGGAGTATGCAAATTATGTTCGAAGTAGACCTTCAGTCGAGTCGGTTCTGGTACCAATCGGAAACGGCGAAGAAATTACAATTAAATTAGCTTCAAATTGAAACAAGCCTGGCACGATTTTAAATTTTTCCCAATTGAATTAACATCGAAATTACCATTACCCTTAAAGAAGGGACATTCTCAACTTTCCGCAGGACAATAATATGGACATTACGATGCGCTGGCTTTCGTTTATGGGTATTGGTACATTATGTTTTGGCATAGCGTTGTTCGTATTGAGAATTCCGATTCGGACTATCGTTGTCTTTCTTGTTATAGGCTTACCCCTAGTTGCCCTCTGGTTGTACGTGGATGCAAAATCAAGACAACAGAAGTCGATCTTAGATATCAATAGGCAGGCGTGTTTGTGTCCAATTTGTAAGCACGAAGAAGCAAAGTTCTGTTTGCAAGACAAATGCGCTTGTTGTCTTGTGAGACGCGGAGAAAAAGTTGTAGGACACTCCACTAATCCATTGTTGTGAAAGATTTCCTATCAGGGAGAGTGTGTGAGGCCGACCTAAATCTATAGCGAGCTAACCATTGGTCTGATTATCATTTAGAATGTAATCACGCAAGCTTTCAAGGTTTATTGTCGCTAGACAACATACTTTGTCCGCTGCACCGTAATAAACAAATAGCGTACCATCCATGGTGCAAGCCCCTGTGGGAAAAACCACATTGTTTACGTCTCCATTCTTTTCATATGCCTCTAACGGTTCGAGAATAGGTTTCTTTGTTCTTCCGAGGACTTTGGTGGGATCCTTGAGATCTAGAAGCGCGGCGCCAGCCCTGTAAACAGCCTGCGTATCTTTTCCGTGGTATATTAACAGCCAACCGTCTTTAGTTTTTAACGGTGGAGGCCCTGCTCCAATCTTTAACGCCTCCCATTCTTGCTCAGGTTTTAGAAGCAGGGTATGTTTTTCGTAATTGGTAAGGGCATTACCCTCCCCAAGCCAGATACTTGGCCTATTTACCCCAAATTTTGAACCGACCCAACTGGCGGGTCTATGTAAAAACAAGTAAGTTGTATTTCCTGATTTTTCCTCTGCATTCCTGGTTTTTTGTGGGAAAAGAACAACATCTTTATTGTCTGATCCCTTACTTGTTATGATACCCAATCGTGTATAATTCTTAAAATCAGTAGTAGTTGCCAATGCAGTAGATGCTGTTGGACCTTCGCTCACGTAATCTGAAAGTATTACATAGCTCAAAAATATCTGGCGATCTATTTCCACCAGCCGCGGATCCTCGATTCCGTATTTTTCGTAGTCTTCTTCTGGCGCCATCGCAGCATCTTTGGACCTGTCAAACCAAATCCCGTCTCCACTGGAAGCATACCCTATTCTTGAAACATATTTTTCATATTCGCCTATCGCTCTATAAAGCATGTGAATTCTATCATCATAGCAAAGAATGGCGCAGTTAAAGGCGGCCTTTGATTCCCACCAATTAGATTTATCTGGAAGCAGAATGGGATTATTCTTGTTTCGCTCTAAAAGAATTTTGTTCATAGAGTCTCAAAGTATGAAGAATTTGTTAGAATTATGTTTATTACAACTACTAATCGTTCAAGACTACATGCCAGGATGACATTGATTGGCGATTCTCTCCTACGCTGTGCCGATCCTTCAAACCACCATACCATCTGATTCAGCCTCGTGTTATGCGCCAAACCGGCCATCGGTCATATTCAATATGTTCCCAACGAGTACACACAACTTATAAGACTATCTAAAGAAATCAACTGAATAACGTCGGTGATTGATATTCTGCAGACAAAAAATCAGTAGGGTTTTTATTTTTCCACTTTTTTTCTTATTTTTTGTATTATCGAGTATCCTGCGCAAAGGTACGAACAGATCTAACACATATTTATTTACGTAACGCTTACAGAATCTAGGAAGAAAGGATTTATATCAATAACGACTAGTTTAATCTATGGGTTTTGCAGAGTATATGGCCAAGGAGTTCATGAAGGAATTAGGAAATAGGTCTAGAGAATTTTATGAATTTATAATGCCAGCCATCGATATGTTCGAGGATGGGAGTGAGTTAGTAATCACCATTGACCTGCCAGGATTTGCGAAGAAGGATATTAAACTAAGAATAATCGGAAATGTTTTGTCAATCAATGCCAAAAGAGAGCCAGAAGAAAATCTCGGAACCGTATATTACCGACAGAGACCTAACTACATAGACAAGAAAGTACCGTTACCGTTTTCTATCAGCGATGATGAAAAAGTTATTGGGACGGCTAAATATGTCGAAGGCGTTATCGCCCTTAAGATTCCGATTCCAAAATCAAGCAACATACCGATAACATAGCTTGAGGAGTATAGTTGTATTGTCTTCTTCTTTATTTATCTAAAAAAGAAGTAAGAGAATCGGTAATCGCTGATTGTGTTGTATTGCAGAAGCTTTCCGCTCAAGGATAAGGTTTACTCATCATGCCCTGATTCATGATGCCCTGATTCATCATGCCAGGTCCCATCATTCCCATACCACCATGCATCATGCCTGCAATTGACATTTGAGTAGAAGCTAGAACTTTTCCATTCCCAGGATCCACTAGAACGCCATGGAAATTATTATTGCTATCTATTACCAACGCCATATATACCAAAAATCCATGCACTGCGCCGATTCTGACTGCCACTGCATGAGCATTAGGACCAGCTGCTTTTTCTGCAATCGTTGAAGCGTTAGCCAAACTAACATGGACTTGTGATGCGATGGCTTTGGCTATTGTAGGACCTAGAGCAACAGTGCCTGTAATGAGCGCTTGCGTCGTGCGTGGATGCGATAGGCGATGTTGATAAGCCGATACTAACTAATAATATAGCAGCTACTACCAACACAACATTTGTTTCTCTTAGGTTTGTTTGTACATTCATATCGTGAGTTTTCTTTAGTAGATCTAGATATATTAATAATGAGGTACCAATCCTATCAAAACCGGAGTCAGGTATTTAGACCCAGAAACCTGTGAAACACCCCCCAGTCGTTTGAAAATACTGAGGGCATTATACAGAAAACACTACTCACAATATCTATTTGAGATTTAGTAGTAAATACCCCATAAATTCCTCCATGACTGTACTGGTTAACTTCATTGTGCTTACAAATGTATACCCTTAGTCATTACACTGAAGGCTGGCATAGGAGTTCCAGTTCTGGTTGTCCATTAGGTTACATTTGCATAATATCGCTATATTCTGATCTGTTGTATTTTCGCTATAAAGTGTATTATCGAAACAACATTCTCTTTCCGTCCATCACAACAATGAAAACGTTGTCCTAACCTCTAGATATTACGAATGAAATGATATAATTTCTCGTCTTTCTTTATTCTCTTGGTTTATCGTTAGTGTTATTGCGATCTCAGCGCTTGCACAGGCAATAATCGTGATGCCTGTAGTGCTGGTACTACACCTGCAACTATACTAAGACCTACAGAAATCATCCATACCCTAGCCATGTCATTTGCGGTGTAGATAGGAGGACTAGATCCGTTCCCTGGAACTACGGTAGCGCTTAAACCGTAACCGAGTCCAATTCCAGCTAGTAATCCAAGTGTTGCCCCAAAAATACCGATCAATAATGCCTCAGCCAGGAAAAGTGCCAAAATATCACTGTTCTGCGCGCCAATCGCCTTCAAAGTGCCAATCTCGCGCGTTCTCTCAATAACAGCAGTATAGAGCGTTGTGATAATCCCAACTGCACCTACTATCAACGAAATAATAGCAATGCTTGAAAGAAACGCTTTGATTTGACCAGTGAATTGTTCTATTGTTTTCAAAATAGCTTTAACAGTGGTGATACCTATATTATTACCGTACAAGGTTCTTATCTCCTGCTCCACAACGTCTACGTAGTTAGTTGTTTGCGCAATCACAAAGAGAGAGTCAAATTTGCCAGACTTTTGTAGAAGTGAATTTCCTGCTTGTAAGTTGATTACAATGGCGCCGTCTATTGTTGGATTACCAGTTTCTTTTATAATAGCCGTGACTATAAAATTTTTTGATTCCTGCTTTTGTTGGCCTGTCGTAGAATCTACAAAAGAATATGTCACCTTAGCGCTTTGACCTAAAACCAAAAATGGATTAGAATCTCCTGGTGGATTAGCGACATTTTGAGCCACAATCATTGAAGATGGATTATTTGGCTGTAATGTAGAGCCACCTGTAAATTCTAAAGTCGGGGCGATGACCAAGAGTTTTTGCGGATCCATAGACAAGATTGAATCAGTTTTGAATTGGCTTTGAGATTGTACTGTTACCGAACCTCTATAAGTAGATATCACATCACTCACGAAAGGAAGTGAATGTATCCTATTTTCTATTGCGGCATTTAAAGTAATTTTTGGTGCAGGCGGTGGATTTCCAGCCCCTCCTATACCTCCCCCGGCGTCTCCTTGTGCTTGTTGCGAACTAGATATGAATAGTATGTTTGGTGCTAAATTCCTGAACTGTTTATCAAATGCATCAGTAAAAGCTGCACCAATACCACCTACAGCAATTAAAAGAGCACTCCCTACCATTACCATCAAAATAGTCAGAATTGATCTAATCTTTCTATCCGAAAGAGATTCAAAAGATAATCTGAAAATTTCTTTAATATTCAGCTTATATCTGTCGCCTCCTCTTTCCTTCCTTTATTTTATCTCTTCTTCAAATCCCTACTTAGATCCTTGTCTGCAGGAGCAGCAGATAGATCATCTATAAACGGATCCACATCTTTGCTACTTTGCAAATTGGTACGCTTTGATTTAGATCTCCTTCTCCTTACAAGAACAAATATTATGACAGCAGCGATAGCGGCGATAATAACAATTACATTAGAACTAGCGGTCCCGAAGCCAATTAATCCACCACTACTACCTCCACCGCTACTTGATGGAGCATGCTTAGGCTCAAAATTGACTGAACTATTTACTAAGAGTACGTGTGCGATTTTCAAATCATCACTATACGTAATATTAAGTGTGATAGGATAGATTCCTGGCTGAATTGTAGTCATTGTCTTATTATCTATATTGAGTGGCATGCTAAATGGCAGAGGAGAATCGACTGAAAGGTCACCAAGGTACTGAGATGGAGGCGTTATCTGGATAAAGCTTTTTCCCGAAATAGGCTTTACGAAATCAACCGTAGTAAACAATCCAACCGTATTCCCTTCATTTAAGAGGTTTCCTATGAGATTCGGAGTGCCGCCTATGAAGTTAATACCAACAGCATATACTCGTATTTTGATGTTACCGCTAACATACGTTCCTATATTAAGAGAATCTGTCTTTGATTGACCAGCTGATACATAGTCAACAGTTAATGTAAATAAAGCAGGCTTTCCAATCAAATCAGAAGATGCAAAGACTTTCGTAGATAAATTCAGCTTGGATTGAGGTAACATAGATTGGAATGTCCATCTGGAATCCCCAAGAATCTTCATCGAACCCGATTGGGAAGCAAGAGAAATGACTACATTTGTTATTGGTTTCTTATTATCACTATTTGCAACTGTAAAATCAATATCCTGTATTTTACCTGCTGGCACGATAAGCGCGTTCCCGTTATTAGCAGTAGCATTCACAACAGATTGAGGTGGGTTTGGTAATATTACTAACCCAACTGGCACATTTGATATCTGCTGGTTACCATATGCATCGCCGTAGGAGATTTGCAGATTTAAATTCTGCACAGTTTCGCCAGAAGAAGCGGTTGGATATACTACGGGATTTATTTCTGCTGATCCGTTTGCGGGGATAGTACCAATGTGAAAAGTTGTGGCTCCAATGTTTACTGCTGGATTAGAAGAGGACGATGGGGAAAAGGAAGAGGACGATGACGATGGTGAATTTGTTGTGCTTGTGTTTGTATTACCTGAGCTAGTATTACTAGAGCTACTACTAGTACTCTGCGTATTACTAGAAGTAAGACTACTCCCACTAGTTATACCGGTAACTATAACAACAGCCCCCGCAGCATTCGCACTCCCGATGTTATGAATTAATATCTTTAACTGATTCTGAGTACTTGGAGTTAGTTCTGAGTTTTCAGATACTGCATCCAAAATAACCTTCCCGGTAAGCCTAAAAGGTAAAGTAGTAGTCGTCATCAGTTGACCAATTTGATTTATTTTGGTATACTTCAAACTAAGTGAAGTGGAGTATGCGCCAACTTTAGCCTGCTTTAAAACATTCATATCAAAATAAAGAACAAATGTACCACCTGCTTTAACAATAGAATAAGCACTTGCAACAGACTGAGACGTCCCATTATTTTTACCAGGAATTGGCTTAAATCCAATGGAGGGAAGAGTGAGGTAGCCCGTAACTCCAGTGATATCTGATCGTCCTCTATTTACTAACACTACTGCTAAAGTCGAGGCACCGTCTCCAGGACCTACCTCCTTCTTTACTGAATTGTTATTATTAGTCGTTGATGAAGCAGAGCTTAGATAATTCGTCCAATATGCATCCAAAAATGCAGGAGCTTTGTCTGTATCAGACCCATTATTTGGGAATGTAGAATTGTTGGAAATGTAGCTAGATAGTTGAGCGTGAACGGTCATATTTGAATTTTCGATAGAAGAAAGAAAGAGAATCCCCGCAATTACGAAAGAAAGACTTAACGAAATAGTTGTAGTTATTATTCTCCGAGATGTGCATTCTAGAGATTTATTCGATCCCCGATTGTTTTGGTTTTTAACGATCAATATAGTCACTTAATTTATAATCTCTTTTTCGATTTGCCCATCTCTGATATAGATTGATCTATCTGTTTTTTTGGCAAGTTCAGCGTTATGAGTAACCATTATTATTGTTCTTCGGTATTTGTTTGAGAGTAATCTGAGTAGGTCAAAAACTTCATTTCCTGTTTTAGTATCCAGGTTGCCTGTAGGCTCATCGGCAAGAATTATTGTCGGATTATTCATAAGCGACCTTGCGATGGCCACTCTTTGTTGTTGGCCTCCACTTAAGCTCATGGGTTTAAACTTAGCTTTTGAGGCAATGTCCAGAATTTCTAAAAGCCTCGAGGAGCGATTGGCTCTATCTTTGCTGCTCATACTCGCAATTATGCTAGGAATCTCCACATTTCTTTGGACAGTAGTTCTATTAATCAAATTGTAGGATTGAAAAATAAAACCAATCAAACTATTCCTCATACGTGCAATCTCTTTATCATTTAATGAAAAAATATCTATCCCACCGATGAAAATTTTACCAAAAGTTGGTTTATCTAAAGCCCCTAAAATGTGCAACAAGGTAGATTTTCCACTTCCTGAAGGTCCAACTATTGACACAAACTCACCTTTATCTACAGTAAAGTTAATTCTCCTAAGTGCAACTACTCTGCCTGCAGCAGATTCAAATATCTTGGAAAGGTTTTCGACCGTTAAAGTAGCGTCAGAAGAGATATGAAAACCTCGATTGCCATCATTTGAAGGGTGATACTTATTGTTGTTATTGTTATTATTCGTATCTAGTGCCATTGTCGTATCGGGCCTCTTCTAGATCATCAATTCTCCGGCAACCACCATTATTGCTAAATCATTTCTTATATTTGATTTGTCTGGCACCATATTTATCTGGAACAATTCGTACTTATCCTTTCTGATATTACGGTTGGACATCCTGTCAAGGCGTACGACCTGATATCACTCAGTGCGATTATTATTGCCAGTTGTGTCATATGGATTTCCTAGAATGAATTGAAAAAATAACGAAGAGAAGCTGTTATTTCTTTTATGGAAGATATTTTTGTTATTCAAATTAAATGCCTCGTATCTGTTGTCCCCGTTTCTGTCTGTATCTCCTGTAGTCTTGATCTACTTCTGTGGCTGCCAATACTATTTTACTTCTAACAGACTTTGATGATTGCAAGAACATCTTTGTATCCTTCGGCAGGCAGTGACCTCCAATTCCATCCCTTGGTTCTAAAATGTTGACATTCCGTTTA
>WNFY01006484.1_pt1 | contig 10403 bp, 10 predicted proteins | sample 5400091 | NCBI WGS metagenome assembly WNFY01 (sample SAMN13153364, study PRJNA577476) | soil metagenome | isolation source: 60 cm soil or saprolite under grassland replicate 1 | place: USA:California | collected 2016-06-15
AGCCCTGTCGGACGCGCTGGCATCAATTGGCCCGCGCTAGTGGTCCGCCTTGGCGCCATCGAGTTGGCTCACAATGCCTCGCCGCGCAGAAACGCCTGATCGGGGCGGCCCAAAGCTCGGCCCGACACCAGTCGGCGTCCGCGCAGATCGGCGGCTGGCCTTGCCCAACACAACGTTCCGCCGGGGCGTTGTAGTGGCGGAGCTGACGATGAGTGGTGACGCCGGGGACGAGGACAAGCTTCTGGCGCAGATCGCGGGTGGCGACATGCGGGCGCTGGAGGCGCTGTACCGCCGGATGCGCGTGTTCGCGGTGGCGCTGGCGGTGGTCGGCGACCGGAGCACCGCCGAGCATGTCAGGCAGGACACGTTCGTGCTCGTCTACTCGGCGGCATCGGGGTACCAGCCCCGGTCCAGGGCCCGGGCGTGGGTGCTGACAATCGCCCGGCACCTGGCGCTGGATTTAGTGCGGCGCCGCACCCGGGAGCGGCTGACTCCGATCGAGCGGTAGGGTCCAGCACCGCAATTTGGGTTCGCTGGATGCTGCTGTGGCACTCAGTCCTTGGCATCGACTCGGTGAGCTTCCGGCGCGTGAGCCGCCCGCCACGTCGGCGTTTCTATCAGTTCGGCGAGGAATTCCTGGGTTTGCGGATCGACGGCGTAGATGATCGTGCCGACCATGCCGCGGGTGAGCAGCACCTTGTAGATGTTGCGGATGTGGCGGTCGTACTGCAGGTCGGTGACCGACCGTTTCTTGAATTCGGGGTCTTTGTTGGCCTCCCGCATGGTGACCGTGCGGCCGTGGCGGGCGACGAGGTCGGGGCCGATGATGACGCCGGACCAGTCGTATTCGAATCCTTGGGCGGTGTAGACGCAGCCGACCTGGTCGAAGCCGCCGTTCATGGTTGCCCACAGCGCGCTGGGCGGAGCGGTGCCGACGGCCCGGTCGCCTTTCACGTTCCAGGGCCTGGTCCAGTCGCCGATGCGTACGTCATTCACGAGGCTGTCGTTGGGCCGGGGATCGCTCCATGGCCAGCAGTATCCGGCGGATATCCGCGCCGAACGGTCTTCGTCAAGCTTGCCGCGCAGGATGTTCTCCATTTCCCATGGTGACTCGGCGAGCGTGACCTCGAAATGGTCGTCGCCGGTCCATGGTTCGGGGTCACCGGATTCGAGGCCGAGCAGCCGCAGCACCCACTTTTCGTACTTGCGGCTGCCGCCGCAGCGGAACTGCTCGTCGAGCGGAACGTGATGGACGCGCAACCCCAGAGACGACGCGTGTGACTTGATAGCCTCTACCGTTCCGATCTCGCCCGGCTTCACGACCTGATGCTCGTCGAGCAGGAAGACCGGCACCCGTGCCGCGGCGATGAGTTCGTCGACCTGCATGCGCCCGGTTCGCTGCGCGGCCTTAGTGTATCGGTTGGCGGATGTTTCCCGGATACGGTGGGCCTCATCGCAGATCAGCGCGTCGATGTCGTTTTGCTTGGCATCCATGAAGCTGTTGAAGTATTTGAACAGGCTCTTGATCCGGGGAGCGCCGTGGCCCACGTGCCGCCGCATCGTCTGCGTGAACGACCGTGAGCCGGTGGCGTGCAATGCCGAATAGCCTTGGCGGTACAGCTCGCCCAGTAGCGACAGCGCGATGACGCTTTTTCCGCTTCCGGGGCCGCCGGTGACGATGACGACCTCCTTGGCGTCCGAGCGCTGGGCCTTCTCGACCACGTGCAGGACAATTTCGTACGCCAGGCGCTGCTCGGCGAGGAGGGTGAACTGTTCCTGGTCCTTGATCTCGGCCACTGCCAGCTTGAGCAGCTGCTTGGATGGGCGTATGGCGCTGCGCAGTAGCCGGTCGGCGGCGCCGGCCCCGCGGTTCGGCGCGAACTGATCGCGCAGATATTCGAGAAAGGCGCCTCGTCTGCTCTTGGTGAAGAGCCTGGTTCTTTCGGTTGTAGCGAATTCGAAGAGGTCGTCCACATCAAGGTCGGCCGCATTGTGCAGGTAGGCGACGCCGCGCACGGCGTTGTTGTTCCCGTGCAGGGATGCCACGAAATCGGCGATGTAATCGCAATAGCCTTGCACCTGAAGCAGCGGATGTTCGAGCTCGCGGTGCATTCCACCGGCCACGACGAGCCGTTCGTTGCCCTCATACAGCTCCGCCTGGCTCCATTGCTTGAGTTCGACGACCACATATGCGTCGCTGCCGGTGCGCCGGTCGACGCCTGCGAGCACCACGTCGGCCCGCTTGCTGGTGAGCGGAAACCGGTACTCGATCAGCATCTCGACCTCGCCCAGACCGGCCTCCACAAGGTCGTGGGCCAATATCGGGAGGCTGCGATGCCAGGATTTGCGCTCTGACTCTGATGGCGATCGCCCCGTCGTCGCCCGCAGATGGTCGGCGATGATTCCAGCGAGCTGTCGTTCCATGGCCGAGCCCACCAGGCTCGCAGCGGAGACCCGGAACGCAGTCACGGAGTTCCCCCAGGCAGCACGAAGAATTCGTGCGGGTGGGGGCGTGTCCGCGATCAGAGAGAACCGGCGGAAGCCCGTCGGGCCGCATTCCCTTGCGGGGAGTAGCCTACCGGTGACTACCGGCGGCTTCAGCGCAATGGCGGGGCCTTGCGCGCCGATCCGCGGTAATTGTCCACGTCATAGCGTTCTTCGCTCTCGGCCAGCTTCGCCCGCGCCACTCCGATGAGATCGACACCGAGCACGTCAGCCAGCCGGACCAGGTAAATGGTGACGTCCGCCAACTCCGATCGCATCCGAGCAGCCGCCTCCGGGTCCGCCATGACCCGTTCCGCCTCCTCGGGCGTCAGCCACTGCAGCTCCGCGACAAGCTCGCCCACCTCGCCCGCGAGGGCCATTGCCAGGTTCTTCGGCGTGTGGAACTTCTCCCACTCACGTGCGGCTGCGAACTCCCGCAGCCGCACAGCCAGCTCGGTCAACGTCACGGCCGCAACCGTACGCCCTAGTAAGTCCTCGTAGTGCTTTGAGGGTTGATCACCAAGACGTCCTCCTGTGTGATGACGGGCTTGGTATCCCACACACGAGGAGGACGTCCATGAGCCAGGGTAACAATGGCCTGTCGCGGGGTGACCGCAACCGTAACGCCAGGCTGGCGGCGTTACGCGCGGCGGTTCCGCGGGATCACGCGGTGCTGGGTATCGACCTGGCCCAGTCGCGGCAGGCGGCTGTCCTGGCCGATCACGATTCGCGGGTGATCGCCCGGTGGCGGCCCCGCCTCAAGATATTTACCGGCAATGTCCCGTGCCGCATCGTCACCGCGCCGGCGTGTTATACAGCACGGTCAGCTGCAGCCATCCGCCAGTTAAGCGGCGAGGCCGGGCGCCATACCACTGCGGATACTGCTACCCGTGCCTCGTCCGCCGGGCCGGACTTTTGCGTGCGCTCCACGATGACCGCACTCAGTATCAGTACAATCCCTGGAACATGACATACAAGGACGCAAGGACAGAAGACCTGCGCGCCCTGCAGTATTGGCTGTGTAGGCCGTTGGCTGTGCAGGACCTGATCGCGGACTTACCGCTCCCGGGCAACGTCCTTCCCGCCTCACTGATTCCAGTACAAGGCCGGGCCCAGCAGGAGCTGTCTGCGATGCTGGATGCGATGATTCCCGCCAATTCGGCGTTCCGGCGCAACTGGGCGCCGATTCCGTGACTGACCACTTGCACTTCAATAAGAGGCCATAGATGCGTGGCGCATGGTGGGCGGCCTCCCCGGGAGGGGAACGGAGCCATCCATTGCGTATTCACCGTTACACGGTCTCTGCGATGATGCGTTTGACCTTGCGGCGGTCGATCTTGAGTTCCCGGGCTATGGCTCGTTGACTGCGGCCAGCGGCGTGCCATGCCAGGACCGTTTGCTCCAGGGGTGACGCCTTGTGCACTGCCGCTGGCGCAGGTTGGGGCGCCGTTGTGTCAGGGGACCGTTCGGCCGAGGCGCGGCGCTCGGCTCGGATCAGCGTGGCGAGCAGTCGAATGAGCCGACCAGCGCCAGCGCAGGCCAGGCGCTGACCAGCGCACCTATCGGACCGTGGCCGAGGCCATGCGCCAGATTGGCGCCGATGTGGCGGCGATGCCAACGCCGAGGCACCAGCGCGCCAGTGGTGGTACGGCCCGGTTCCTTCGGTTGGCGTCGAGAATGAGCATGCTGGCCGCCCAGATGAGCCCATCGACCGTGAAAGGCACGAGCCGAGCAGTCGGGCCGGGCTCACCGTGCGAGCGAACCAGTTCGTAAGCGTGCCGGTATGAGATGACGGCGGCGACCGCGGCGACCGTCGCTACAGCGAGCGCGGTGGTGAGCCGGATGAGCCGATCCGTCATCTGGCGTCTCCGGTCGCGGTGCCGTCCAGGTGCCATAGATCGGCGGGTGCTCGGCGAGCCGTTCTCGCAACCGTGCGAGGTTCCACTCAACACCGGCTGATCGCTCCCGGATCATCCGCAGAGCGATCACGACGTGCATCGCGCGGTTGCTGCGGCACCACAGCCAGGCTTTCTCGTCGCCCACAGTCGCCGGGTGGGGTATATCGAGTGCCACGAGCACGGCCTCGATGATGGCCGCAGTTTCTTCGTTGATCGTGTGCGCCATTCGGGACCTCCCTCTCGTTGGGAGGTCCGGAAAACCAGTGACTAACCAAGTACCTAAGACGACGTGTATCTCTTCCGGCTTGATAGAGGTAAAATTGTGTCGTGATAGGTGAAGCGGATTATCGAAATATCACCAGTATGGTGCGAACTCCACGGTTTGCTGTGTTCGTAGATGAGAATAATCCCTACTGGCGCACCGCTGTTGCCGCGCTTGTGCGGATTTTCTCCCAGACTTGGGGCGGAAAATACTTTATCATCGTGCCGACCGACGGCAAGCGCATCAAAGACAAATATTGGGAGCTGCTCGAGGCGTACAGCCCCGACCAACTTGGGGCCTACCGGGTTACGTTGGCCGACCTGCAAGAGGCTGACCCCACTAGGTACGAAGCAACTGTCGCCGCATGGCGCAAAGATTGGAAGTTCGACCAAGACTTCGACGAGTGGTTCAAAGAGCAGCAGTATCTCACATCGATCGGCGACTTCAAGATCGGCAATGCCCTAGAACAAGAGCTAAAAAACCGCCTAGCACCATTCCATCCCGCCGACCACGTTGTGCAAGACTGGCTAATCCGTGACCACGGAACGAGCTTTCCATTCACTAATGTAACCGATATTAATCTGCATGCGCATCGACCAGTCAAGAAGCTGGTCTTGCCAAAGCCGACCGACGATCTGGACCTGAGAGCAATGGTCCTATCTCAATCGGGCGACCTCAACAAGCCGGCCCTCGATGAGTACGCTAAGCAGGCGGTTTCAAGCACAGTCTTGCCCAGCGCGTACAAGACTGAGGACATGGTTGAATCTGTAATGCGCGGATCGGTCGACCCCACAGACCTCAAGCTCAAGAAAGCCTTGGCCGACGCGCTGCAAGATGAGCCCGGGGCATGGAGCCCAGACGAGGACTTCGTCGGGCACATGCCTTTTCAGGCCAGCATGCTTCACCTAGCCCGATACTACCGATCAGATATACATCGCGATTATCAGGAGCCGGTAACGGTGGTAGTTGGCGATACGGTGGATGACTTCTGCCTCTATTACTGCCTGTCACGGCTACACGATGAAGTCTTCTGGCTTCCCAAGAAGTGGCTGGACGAGTGCGAACGGCGGCGTGTAAATAACCTACGGCTTCACCGCAGAGGAAGACCAACCCGTGACTACAGCGAGAATGCACGCGTTGCCAGCGCTGTGGTTCGGCTTGCCTATAGAGTGATCAAGTTTGGGCACAGCGAGAAGCAGATCGAGTTGCGCAGCATGAGCTTGAGCACCGATGACCTCAAGCGCAGCGTGGCTGCGATGGACAGAAACCATTGGGGCGCACGCGGTGAGCTGACGAGCCATGCGAGGGTTGTTGTGCTGGCCGATACATCAACCGAGTGCGTCGCGCGGGTCATCGAAGAGAACAACTACATGAACCAGCAGGAGATGGTGTTCATCAACGGTAAGAGTGTGGGGCGAGTGGCGACACCGAAGCCGAAGAACTTCTCGCTCGTCGACCCAGCGAGCCACAGATGGCTAACGTCCCTACAAATTAGCGACTATACGCCCCCACACTTGCCATTTCTCGGTAGTCAGGTCGCTCTAACTCATGAGAGCAGAATTGCAACAGATGGCATAGTCTACCTTTGCCCAGGCATCGCATTTTTTGGCGGCGATATTGACGTCAACCTTACCCGACCCGAGCTGGTGATGGTCTCGGCCCGGGAAATATTGAGACAATACTTCGCCGAGGCTGGGCTAGAGATCCGACCGTCAGACAAGGGTAACTATCTCACTGACACCATCTCTCGGTTCGGCGGCCTCTCTCCTGCTGCCAATTTCATTGGTGATTCCAAGACACGAGGGATCCTCGACCTATTCCTGATAACCAAGTCAGCGAAGGGCGGGTATGTTGTGTACCTGCAAGAGGAGAAGAGGGCATATATCAGCTATGACGGTGTAAAGAACTGTGTGGGCGAAGACACCGCTGCACGGGTCATCGATGAGCTCGTCGGCAAGGATATCCTTAAACGAGGCCTAATATTCTTGTGTACCCGGTGCCGACTATCTTCGTGGTATAGCTTGGCCGATCTGACGACCGAGTTTACGTGCCGCAGGTGCTCCCACAGGCAACAGTTCACTAAGACGAATTGGAAGGCTCCCGAGGAGCCGCGGTGGTATTACGCACTAGCTGAAACAGTCCTGCAGTGCTACACCCACAATTCCTACTTGACCATACTCGCTCTCGATCACCTCAAGGGAAAGTCAAAGGACAGCTTCCAGTATCTGCCGGAAATCGATGTGATCAACTTCCCAGCCCAGGGCGACATGCACGAGATCGACATCGCCTGCTTGGTTGACGGTCGTGTAGTCCTCGGTGAGTGCAAGACTGAACGACTGAGGCCAAGCCATACGGACAAGTATGAGGCGCTCGCTAAGGCGCTGGTGAGAGGGCCCGACGAGGTTGTCTTCGCCACGTCTCACGAGCAGGTGAGTCAGGCCTTCCTGCAGAAGATCGGTGGTATCCCGAGGAGTAGCCTCCTTACCGGCAAAGACCTGATGAATGAGGGGGAGTCGCGATCGTGAGTGGCTCAAAGCGTCGAAGCATCAAGGCTTGGGTTCTCTACTGGGAGATTCAGCCCGGAGGTCCATCACCGGTTGCCAGCGACGGCGAGGTGGCGGCAATCCTGCCGGCTATGTGGGGAGAAGACCGCGTGTGCGATGTGTTGGAGCGGCTCTACCTTGAGCGTGCGGCGACGCCTGTCGAGCTGATGGCTTGTAAGTATTCGGAAGTCCTGTGATCGGGCATGCCAGCAGTCGGCGTGACCTGTTTGCAGTAGCGATGCCGTGGCGAGGATAACCGTGCTGTGTCAGCCGGGCGGGGGTGGCTGTGCCCAGGCGCGCAGGTCGGCGGGGGTGGCGTTCCAGGGCAGGAATCGTTCCAGGTCCGGGCCTGCGGGAGGCTTGCCGCCGTTGCGGCCGCAGGCGTCGAGGTAGGCGGTGAGGTAGGTGAGCACGTTCAGCGCGGCCATCTCGGCGGTGGCGGTAACGGTCCAGACCCTGGCGGCGAGTCGGGCGGCGTCCTCGTTCCGGGACCCGTAGGCGTTCTTCCTGGTCACGACGGGCCGGCGCAGGGCACGCTCGGCGGCGTTGTTATCCAGGCTGATCATCGGGTAGCCGCGGTGCGCGGCCAGCCCGTCCCATTCCCGGTCCAGCGTGGCGAGCGCCTTCTTCGCCGGTTCTTGCAGGCCGGGGGCGGCCATCTGCTTCGTGCGGGCCTCATCGATCGCGGCGAGCGCATCGTCCCAGGCCGCATAGGCGTCCTCCAGCCGGGCGGCGTCCCGCGGCGCGGGGGCGGCCGCGGCGTTCCAGGCGGCCATCAGCTCCTCGTGCGCCGCGTACAGTGCCTTGATCCGGTCCAGCCACGCCCGTGTCCAGTACGTCAGCTGGGCGGGATTCGCGTCCCCCGCCCGCACGAAGTAGCGGCGGATATGAGCCCAGCAGTAAAGGTTGACCAGCCTGTCTGCTTTCTTGCCGGCCGAGGTGTAAACGGCGTAGAAGTCGCTGGAGATCACCAGCCGCCGCGGCCCGTCCCCGTCCGCGGCCAGCTGCCCGGTCTCCTCGTCGATGCCGGCGTGGCGGGCCAGCACGGCCCCGGCGCGGGTGGGATCCATCACGAAGCACGCGGTGTCCGGGCCGATGAACACCCACAGCCACCAGCGGGCCGGCCCGTCCCCCTCGCGGGGGGCGAACACGTGCCAGGAGGTCTCGTCGGCGTGCAGGTGCCACGAGGCGCGGGACCGGGCGGTGATGGCCTCCTCCAGCGGGACCAGCAGCGCCCCGGCCTGCGCGCACGTTCCCGCCAGGGTCGCCGCCGAGACCTCCGCGCCGTGCCGCGCCAGCCCGGTGACCAGCGAGTTCTGGCTGCGCCCGGCCACGTACCGCTCGGTGAACAGCATCGCGATGAACCCGTTGGACAACAGGCCCTTGCCGATCGCCTTCTGCGGGCCCGGCGCCATCACCGTCGCCGGGACCGGGCACCGGCAGGCCCGCCGGTACCGGCGGCGGCAGTGCGCGAGCGCCCGCACGGTCACCCGCCAGTCCAGCTGCTCAACCACGTGATCGCCCAGCAGCGTGAACGCCACCCCGCACTCCGGGCAGCAGTACCCGCCGCCCTCAAAATCCCAGATCACCTCGACCCGGGGCAGCTGCGAGTAATCCCGCCGCCCCGCCCGCGCCCCCGGCCCGCGCGACCTGCCGCCCTCACCGGCGCTCCCGCGGCCCCGGTCCCCGTCCCCGCCGCCATCCTCATCCCGGCCCGCCGCCTCCGGCCGCGCCCGCTCCGACGACCGCCCGAACACCAGCCGCTGCAGCACCGCCAGGTCGGCATTCACCCGCTCAAGCTCAGCGTCACGCTGCGCCAGCTCCTCCCGCAGCCGGGCATTCTCCGCCCGCAACTCCGCGGCCGTCCGCTCCCAGCGCTCGATCGCCTCCAGCGCCCGCGCCAGCGCCTCTTTCAGCCACGCGTCAGCATCTGCCTCCGCGACCACGCCAGCCAGGACAGTCACGAAGCACAGCAAACACCCTCGCAACCCCGAAATCACCCATCACGGCCGACGTGTCGCACCCCAGCGGCCACCACGCCCCGCCCGCCGCCCCCGCCACACGATTTCCGACTACTTACGATGGCTTGGCACAAGAGAGGTTCATCACCTTACCCGCCACAGTGCGCAGCTTATAACCATGGAGTACGAGTAGAAGGCTTGGAATACATTTGTGGGCATAACCCTGTACTGAAGGCGCGCAAGGTCGAGAACCTAGTGGTCGAAGGAGAAGAAGGCCTCTCCTGGGATGAAGTGGCGCCACGACATAAAGCATGGCTATGCAAAGAGGTGGCGGGAATTAGCAACTGTCCGCTCGGCGACAAAGAGCCGCGAGTTGTACGTAAGGCATCACGGAGACTTAGCGCTGGGCACATCCAGCAACTTCGACACGGCGGTGATTATTCTTCAACAATGGTCGAGGGGCTTCTCCGTTTGGCCGTAGACGATCTCTATCAGAATGAGCCCGATTTCGACCGCTTTTCATCCGAGACTGCACAAACGGAATGGAACCTGGCCGCACATCTTGCTCCCGAGATCGCGAAGTACTTCGAGGGCTATAGCTACGATATTGACGTAATGAAGGTAAATCTCAACAATAAACGCCCTGACATCATCATCCATAGCAGGGGCTCTAATACTAGGTTCAACCTGCTGGTTGTTGAAGTGAAAAGAGAGGGCTCGGAGCAGGCTATTCTTAGCGATGCGGAGAAGATCCAAGATTACTGGTTCAGCGAGCGATTGCGATATCAGTTTGGCGCAACTATTAATCTAAGAGACGGAAGCCCACCTGACGTAAAGGTGTTTACTACCGCTTCGTTGGCCCGGCCTCAATCTGGCTAGCGTGCAAGCGAAGCCGACAGGATAGGCCGCTAAATGTGGCATCCGGTCGAGCGCTCTCTGCCCTGCATATGTCTCATCCGAATGCCTCGCGCTCTCAGAGCCCGCCATGACCAGCCCTGCTTGCGCGAGCGGCCCAGGCGAACTGATGTGCAACCAGCCCCTGCCCCCGCATCCTTAGGTTTCAAGCTTGTGCTATTGTGCTAATGTTTAAAAAAGCTTCATACTGGCACTAATGGCTCAATGCCACTTAGCCAAAGTTGATCTTTTCTTCGCGGCGTGTCGCTCCGTGGTGTTCTGGCTGGTGGCCGGCATGATCGCGGCTTATGGCAGACAATGGCGTAGTGGCTGTGGGCGGTCGGCTGACGGACTGGGTGTC
>WNFY01010839.1_pt1 | contig 10403 bp, 7 predicted proteins | sample 5400091 | NCBI WGS metagenome assembly WNFY01 (sample SAMN13153364, study PRJNA577476) | soil metagenome | isolation source: 60 cm soil or saprolite under grassland replicate 1 | place: USA:California | collected 2016-06-15
ACACGTTGCACTTGACGACGTGATCGAGCGACGAGCCCGCGGCCTGGAGAATCGCCCGGAGGTTTTCGAATACACGTCTTGTCTCCGCGCGCGCATCCCCTAGCTCCAGACTCCCGGTTCCTGGATTAATCGGTCCCTGGCCGGCGACGAAAATGAAGTCTCCCTCGACGATCGCCTGCGAATACGGCCCAACCGGCTTGGGTGCCTTGTCGGTCACGATGGCTTTTCTCAAGCGATCCTCTGCAATCGTTTCCATAAGTAATGAACCGGGAATCCGGCCACCGCGATGCCGAGACCATAGACCGGCGAATAGTTATGAACCTGAATCTGTCCCCAGACGATGGCCGACAAGCCCACGACGGTGCCAAGGATGAACAGCAGCGGCACCACCGGATAGGCCGGCGTGCGGAAGGGCCTGGGTGCATCGGCCATCGTCCGGCGCAGCACGAACAGTGCGCCGACGGCGAAGATCAACGCGGCCCACTCGACGACCACGAAGTAGGTCGTGAGCGTATCGTAATCTTTGAGGGCGAGGACCATGATGATCCCGACCACACCCTGGATCAGCACCGCAACCCACGGCGTGCCCCAGCGCGGATGGGTTTTGCCCAGCAGCGAGAAAATCAGGCCGTCGCGCGCCATCGCGTAGGGGACGCGCGGCTTGGCGAGCAGGTTGCCGTTCAGCGCGCCGTACACGCTCGTCATGATCGCGAGCATGATGAGGACGCCGCCGGCGGGTCCCGCGATCGCCGTCATCACCGTCCGCGCGATGGCTTCCTTCTGCAGCGCCATGACGCTGACCGGCATCATGTAGAAGTAGGCGAGGTTCGCCCCGATGTAGAGCGTGACGATGACCAGCATCCCGACGATGATGATGCGCTTCATCAGTCGCTCGGGCGCCACGACCTCGCCGGCGATCATGCTGACGGCAATCCAGCCGTCGTAGGTCCAGATGACCGCGGCGACCGCGCGCGCGAGGCCGCTGCCGTGCACGGTACCGCCCGCGGTAAAGTTGGCCAGACTGCCGTGACCGAGCAGAAAGGCGCCGAGGATGATGGCGGCCAGCGCGATCACCTTGACCAGCGTGGTCACTTCGCTCACGGCGGCCCCGACGCGCGCGCCGAGCACGTTGGCGCCCGTCAGCGTGATGATGGCGGCGATCGCGATGAGCTGTATGGCCCGGGCGCTCGCCGGCACGCCCAGCAGGTTGAACAGGAATTCCGCGAAGACGACTGACAGTGCGGCAATCGTCGTGGGCGTGGTGATCAGGACATACAGCCAGCCGAACACGAACGCGGCAGCGTCGCCGTACGCCTCGCGCAGGAACACGTAGACGCCGCCCGCCTGCGGCAGCATGGTGGAGAGCTCTGCCAGAGCGAGCGCGCCGCAGATGCTCACCAGACCGAACGCCGTCCACAGTCCCATGATCACGAGCGGATTGGGGACGAGCCCGGCGATCGTGGGCGGGGTGCGGAAGATCCCGCTGCCGATCGTGATGCCGACGATCAGCGCCGTGCCGCCGGCGAACCCGATAACTCGGCGGAGGTCCTGCGGCGGGGACTGCACGGAAGTATTCAAGGAAGAGCCAACCTACTCAAAAAGCAGGTCCTTCGCGCCTGCGGCGCTCAGGATGACAGGCCCTCTCCCTTTTTTTTAAGAAAGACAAGCGAAGCGTGTCAGCGAAGGACCTGCTGTTGGGAAGAGACCTGCTAGAGCAGGAAGCGCAAGCAGACCGGACTCGGTAGCGCGAGCCGCTGCGGCGTAGCTGTCAGCTTGCCGCTGTCCGGATCGCGCGCGAACACGACGACCGAGCCCGATCGCTGATTGGCGACGAGCAGCCACCGCCCGGTTGGATCGAGGCTAAAGTTGCGCGGCCACTCGCCCTCGGTGGAGATGACCTGCTCGAGCGCGAGCGCGCCGGTCGAGTCTGCCACGGAGAACAGCGCGATGCTGTTGTGGCCGCGGTTCGATACGTACAACGTTCGGCCGTTTGCTGCGACGTGGATGTCGGCTGGGTAATTCGTGCCGGTCCACCCGGCCGGTAACGTCGAAAGCGTTCCCTGCGGCGACAACGCACCGCGCGCCCGGTCGAAGCGCAGCGTGGCGACCGTGGAATCGAGCTCGTTGGCGACGAACACGAGCGGCAGGGTAGGGTGAAACGCGAGGTGGCGCGGGCCCGCACCGGGGCGCATGCTGGCATCCCCTTCCTCTATATGGCGCAGCGATGTGCCGGCCAGATCGAGCCGGTAGACAAACACGCGGTCGGCGCCGAGGTCTGCGGCAAGCGCGAAGCGGTTCGAGGGGTCGGGAATGATGCAGTGCGCGTGCGGTGCTTCCTGACGCTCCGGGTTCGGCCCCTTTCCGGTGTGCTGAATCACGTGTGCGGGCGCGAGTGCGCCATTCGGCTCGAGCGGCAGCAGCGCGACGCTGCCCCCGCCGTAGTTGGCGACCAGTGCGGCGCGGCCGCTTCGCTCCACGCTCACGTAGCAGGGCGCGCCACCGCCCGACGGCTGCTCGTTCAGTCGCGTGAGTGCGCCGCTCGCTCGCTCGATCGCGAAGGCGCTCACCGCGCCGGCCTGATCGAGCTCGTTCACGGCGTAGAGCACCCGCCCGTTCGGGTGGATACTAAGGAAGGACGGGTTCGCGCCGGCCTTTACGGCGCCGACTTGCAGCAGCTCCCCGGAGCGCCGGTCCATGCGCACGAGGTAGATGTTTTCGGTATACGTCCCCACGTAGAGCAGATCGGGATCCGTACGCGCCTCGGTCATCGTGGTGCGTAATATCCGCGTCCGCGCCAACACGCAAGCAGGCTCCGGCAACGGGGCACTCAACAACTGGTGCTTGGACGGGCAAACGAGGTGTCTGCCCGTCCTGGCGCGTCATCGCTTTACGGCAGCACCGCCACTTCGTCCAGGTTTGCCCCCCACGCCAACGCCGCGACCGAGCGGCCCAGGGCCTGTCCCGCCTGCACGTCGAACCGGTAATGGATGCCGGCGTACACCCGTGAGAGACCCGCCTCCAGCGCGAGCCCCGCTAACCGGTCCGCCTCGCTCGGGAATGCGGCCGTTAGCACGCCCGCCAAGGCGCCGGACACACAGGAGTGAGCCGACGGGTACGACGGGTGCGGCGGCAAGCCAATGGGCAGCGTGATTGCCGGATCGGCCTGCGGCGGCCGGATGAACCAGTAGGCGTATTTCGCGTCGAAGCAGCCGATTGCGGCATCGAGGGCCGCCGCGTTCATCAGAAACAGAATCCTGGCGGCGTCCGCGTCGCGGACGTGGTAGGTCCGAATGAGCTCGACCGCCAGGTTCTCCCACGCCGCATCGGACCGCGGCGACTGATTCACGTTCCAGTAGATGGCGATTGCGAGCTGCTCTGCCGTGCGCGTGTCGGAGATCGTACGCACTTCCGCCAGCGCCGCGAGGTAGTCGGGCGAGCCGAATGCCGGTGGGGGCGCGGGGCGGAATTGGCTGTCGGACGCCAGGAAGAAGGGGCGGCCGCGATACCCGCCCCGTGCGATCGGACCGCCATTCCAGACCCAGTACCCAGGGCCGATCGGCGGCGTCCCAGGATCGGCGAGACCGAAGCGATCCCCTGCCGCGAACGCGAGCACCGCCGCGCCGACGCCGCGTCCGATCTCCTCGCCGCTGGCGAAATCTTCGTGCTGCGCTCCGGGCCACGGCGTCGCAGTCGCCTGTGCGTCGAGTGCAGCCTCGATTTCCGCGACGTCCGCGGGAAAGAAGGCGCTCAGGACGGCGGCCGATGCGGCGCCGATTGCTGAGGAAGTCGGGGAATGCGGGTGCACGTGCCCCGCCGCCTCGGCTGCGCGGAATTGGGCCATGGACAGGTAGGCGTACAGGCGGATCGCATCAGTCCCACGCCTCGTCGCGAGACTCGTTGCCAGCTGGTTCCACGCGGCGCTGGCACCCACTTCCCAGAACTTGACTGCGGAATACGAGACCTCCAGTTGTTCGATACGGGCGGCGGTCGGCGCGATGTTCGCGTCTCCGCAACCTGCAGCAAGCACTGCGCTCGCCAGCATGGCGAATGGTGCGACACGGTATCTCACGGTTTCCCCCTCAGTGGTAGTGGCAGGCGCCTCTCTCGCCCTTCTTAACGGAATCGCGCCGGGGAGTGGCTCACAGCAGCCTTGCAGGCCGCGCCGGGAGCGCCTATCTCTGGGAGGCGGAGGTGGCGATGGCCGAGGCACTGTCCGAAGTCAGCGGTCTGTTGCAACAGTGGAGCGCCGGGGACGAGCGAGCCCGCGACCGGCTCATCCCCCTCCTCTACGACCGGCTCCGGGAGTTGGCGCACCAGCGCTTGCGGGGCACGCTTGGCGAACCCTCGATGAACACGACCGGTCTAGTTCACGAGGCGTACCTGCGGCTCGTGGACGCGTCCAGGGTGGACCTCCCCGATCGGGCCCATTTTCTAGCGCTCGCCTCTTCGGTGATGCGGAACCTGTTGGTGGACCGGGCCCGCGCCCGCCTGGCGGCAAAACGGGGCGGCGGCAAGGTGCCGCTCGAGCTGAACGAAACGCTGTGGGTTTCCGACGAGCATCTGGACAGCTTCACAGAGCTAGATGAAGCCCTCAAGCGCCTCGAGGCTGTGAGCCCGCGGCAGAGCGAACTGCTCCAGCATCGCTACTTCGGCGGCCTGTCGCTGGAGGAGAGCGCCACAGCGGTGGGGATCTCGCTCGCCACCGCGAAGCGAGACCTGCGCTTGGCACGAGCCTGGCTCGCGTTGGCGTTGAAAGGCGAGCCGCTGTTTTGAGTCGCCCGATGGATCCGCACCGTTGGGCGACGATCCAGGCCACCTTCGACGAGCTGGTCGAGTTGGACAGGGCCAACCGGGCGAGCCGGCTCATGCAGCTCGGCAGCACCGATCCCGAGCTGAGGGCCGCGGTCGAGTCGCTCCTGAGCGCCGATGCCGACGCCAGCGCCGGGCTCGCGCCGCTCGAGGCGGCGAGCGATCCCCTGGGCCTCGCCGGACGCACCATCTCCCACTTCCAGGTGTTGGAACCGCTCGGCGCCGGCGGCATGGGGGTGGTCTACCGCGGCCAGGACACGCGCTTAGGCCGCCCGGTCGCGCTCAAGTTCCTGCTGCCCCACTACAGTCTAGACGCTTCCGCCAAAGTGCGCTTCCTGCGTGAAGCGCGCGCCGCCGCGGCGCTCGATCATCCTCACCTTTGCACGATCTACGACGTCGGGGAGACTGAGGACGGCCGGGTCTTCCTGGCGATGGCGCTCTATGCGGGAGAGACCCTCAAGGCCCGCCTCGCCAGCCACGGGCCGCTGCCGGTACCAGAGGCGCTCGACGTTACCAGGCAGATCGCGAGCGGGCTCGCGTGCGCCCACGCGGGGGGAATCGTTCATCGCGACTTGAAGCCGGGCAACGTGATGCTGTTGCCGAACGGGACCGTCAGGATCCTCGATTTCGGGCTGGCCAAAGCGCTGGACGACACGACGAGCAAGACCAGCGCGGCGTTCGGGACGGTGGCGTACATGGCGCCCGAGCAGTTCCGGGGTGGGCCAGTGGATGCGAGAGCGGATCTTTGGGCGATGGGCGTCGTCCTGTACGAGATGCTGACAGGCCAGAAGCCGTTCGCCGGCGAACACGAAGTCGCCGTCGCGCACGCGATCGTGCACGCCGAGCCCGTGGCGCCGGCGACGCTGCGTGCCGGGCTCCCTGCCGCCGTGCAGGAGGTGGTTCTCACGCTCCTGCAGAAGGACCCCACCTTGCGCTACGCCGCGGTGGACGACCTCATCGCGGATCTCGCTGCAGTCGGGACCCTGGGCGAATCGGCCCTGCCCGGGGGACGCCCGCGCCGGCTCCACACCAGAGCGCGCCGCTCCGCCAAGCGGTGGATGGTCACCCTCGCCGCGGTCTTGTTGATTGGCGGGGTTGGGGGTACCGCGATCGCCCGCTGGCTCCGCCCCGGCTCACCGCGCCCGGTGTCGTGGTACAGCGTCCCCGTGCCTGACACCATGGGACTAGTGCCGTGGGACGTATACCGAATCGCGATCTCGCCGAGTGGCGACCGCCTGGTGTATGTGGGAACATCGCCCGACGGGGCCACTCGGTTGTGGTTGCGGAGCCGCGACCAGCTCCGTGTTTCACCGTTGGCCGGCACCGAACGAGCGGTCAACCCATTCTTCTCGCGGGACGGTTCACGCCTGGGGTTCGTTGTCTTGGGGAAGCCCCCGCGCAGCCATACCGCGGTCAAGGTGCTCTCACTGGACGGTGGCCCGCCGACGACCGTGACCGATTCCCTAGTTGAACTCGGAGGAGCTGCATGGGGGTACGACGGCTACATCTATTTCGACGGCCAACTGGAAGGCAACGGGATCGCGCGGGTTCGCGAGACCGGGGGAGCCCCCGAGCCGGTCACCATGCCCGATCATGCCAAGGGAGAGGCGTGGCACCAACAGCCTGAGCCCCTGCCCAACGGGAAGGGACTGCTGTTCGGGATCTCGGGGGGCGGCGCGGTGAGCCAGTACAACATCGGGGTCGTGGACTTGAGGACCGGAAGTCACCGGGTCCTCATTCGCGGTGTAGCCCCACACTACGCTGCTTCCGGCCACCTGGTGTACGTCACGGCCGCCGGCACACTGATGGCGGCTCCGTTCGATCAAGACAAGCTGGCACTCACAGGAGAATCGGTAGCACTGGCGGAGGGAGTTGCGGTCGGATCCGATGGGACAGTTGATCTGGCAATCTCCGCCACCGGGACCATCGTCTACGCTGCCGGCCCGTCAGTGGCGGGGCAGCGGGAGTTGGTATGGGTGACGCGAGCGGGCGAGGCGACACCGATCGATACGGCCTGGCGCGCCGCCGACTTCTCGTCCCTCGCGCTATCGCCGGACGGTGCCGAACTGGCTGTGGCGGTTCAAGAGGGTGTCGCCACCGACCTGTGGATCAAGCGGCTTGATCGGGGACCGGCCCGGAAGCTCACGTTCGAAGGAGATGACAACGAGCGGCCGGCGTGGACGCCCGACGGGCGAGCGGTGACGTTCGTTTCGAACGGCCGCAGCCACTCGAAGCTCAAGCTGGATCTGTACGTGGCGGGGGCCGATGGCAGTGCTCCGCCGCGCATGTTGTTGGACGACGCCGTGGGGATCGAAGAGGCCGAATACTCGCGCGACGGCAAGTGGCTGGTGTATCGAAAGCGATTCGATCTGTTTGCGGTCCGAACCGATCGTGACGCCACTCCAATCCAGTTGACGGCGACGCCATTCAACGAGGCAACACCGACGCTTTCGCCCGACGGTCGCTGGCTGGCCTACTCGTCGGATGAATCCAGCCGGCTAGAGGTGTACGTCCGGCCGTTTCCGAACACGGGAGCCACCAGATGGCAGGTCTCGGCAGGCGGGGGGATGGAGCCAGTATGGTCTCGGACTGGTGGGGAGTTGTTCTACAGGAATGGCGACCAGCTGTTCGCAGCAGCCGTGCTGTCCGGCGCGACCTTCGGAGTAGGGGAGCGTCACGTGCTGTTCTCGGTCGCGGACTACGACCACTACTGGACGAAGAGAACCTACGATGTGTCGCCGGACGGCAGGCGATTCGTCATGATTCGGTCGGCAAGGAAACCGCGTGACGAGCTGATCGTGGTCGAGAACGTCCTTCGCTGAACCTCGGTTATCTTGGCGTCACCCCTCGTACTCCTTTTCCCGGCGCAACGCCCTCGACTGCCTGTCCGTTCGCGACGACTGACACGCCGTTCACGATCACGTGCTGGATGCCGACCGGGGATCGAAGACCGTAATGTCCGCGTCCGCGCCGACGCGCAGCCGGCCCTTCTGCCGCATCGCCGGCACGCGTGGCTCGAGTCGCTGCGCCGGCATCAGCGTCATCTTGCGGATGGCGTCCATTAAGGAGAGGGTGGCGGTAGGTAGGGGCGCAGCGTGCTGCGCCCCTACATTTGCCCGCGCCTCGCGGACGTAGCGGCCGAGTACCCTGGCGAACGTGCCCGCGGTCCGCGGATGGCCCGTGCCGTCCTGCCAGTATGCGTCGCTGGCAATGATCGTGAGTGGACTCGTGATCGCCGCAACCACCATCGGTTCAGTGTTGGTGTGAACCACGACGGGACCGCCCGTCCGGCTATAGCGCTCAAAGCTCTCGCGATTCAGCCGTTCGCCCGTGGGCGGCCATTCCACCTCGGCCAGGCGCTCATCGGGCGCGTTCTTGTAGACGTCCTGGATCGTGGCGGATTGAATCTCCGTCATGCCGGCGTCATAGGGATACGCTTCCGTCGTCACGTCATGCCCCGAGGTACGGGCGGCGCTGATCATCTCGAGCAACTCGGGCGTCTCGGCAAGGCCGACGCTATTGACGTGCACCACATGCAGTGGCGCGTGGGTTTCGGCCGCGAGCGCGAGCGCTTCCTTCAGGCCCGTGACACCTGGGCGAATGTGCACGTGGATCGGTGTCTTCGTCTTTGCGGCGACGCGGAACACGGCGAGCAGCTCATCGCGTGTTGCCGCCGGCGTGTACGGAAACCCTGCGCCGATGTCGACCGCACCTTCGCGGAGTCCAATCTCGATGCGTTGCGCGATCTCGCCAATCTGCGCGGGCGTCGCGGCGCGATAGGCGCCGTCGCCCACCGGCATCCGCGTACCGGCGTCGTGCATCACCGCCATCCGGACCTTGATGTGCCCGATCGAGACACCGTAGTTGATGCGCTCGCCGCCCTCTCGCTCGCGATACCACGCCGCGACGTCAGAGGTGCCGAGCTCGAGCTCGAGCGCGGTCGTCACGCCGTCGAGTGCGTAGAACCGATAGGTCTCTGGTGTTTGTCCGTGCGCGTGGATGTCGATAAAGCCGGGAGCGACGACCAGACCTCTTGCATCGACCGTGTCTCGGCCGCGGATGGCCTCGGTCGTGATGACGGCAATGCGTCCGCCCGAGAGTCCGATATTCCGGACCGCGTCGAGCCGGGACGCCGGATCCATCACGTGGCCGCCGAGGATCACGCGGTCGTAGATAGTCGGCGTGCCTAGCTGTAGGAGGAATAGGAGTCCTATGACCATGGGGTGACATCCTATCCCTTTTTTCAACAAAGCGCGCCCCGCCATGTCATCCTGAGCGGAGCGCGCGGAACGCGCGCGTAGCGAAGGACCTGCTTATTGGTATCGAACAGCAGGTCCTTCGCGCCTGCGGCGCTCAGGATGACATGCTCGCTCGCTCGCGTGAGGTGAAAAGAAGGAAAGAAAGCAGGTCGAAGAACGGAACTCCACCTGGGAGGACCTGGCGAAGGATTGGTTCTGTTCCTGAGCGTAGCGAAGGATCTGCTTTATGCATCTATTTCCTCTCGCCTTCACCGGAGAGGACGATGAAGTCGATCAAAGGGCCGGCCATTTTCCTTGCGCAGTTCGCGGGCGATGGGCCGCCGTTCAACAGCCTGAAAGCCATCGCCGCCTGGGCCGCGGGGCTCGGCTTCAAGGGCGTGCAGATCCCCAGCTGGGACGCGCGACTGTTCGACCTCGCCAAAGCGGCCGAGAGCCAGACCTACTGTGACGAGATAAAAGGCATCCTGGCCGAGCGCGGCCTGCAGGTGACCGAGCTGTCGACGCATTTGCAGGGCCAACTCGTGGCGGTCCATCCCGCGTATGACACCGCATTCGACGCCTTCGCGGCGCCCGAAGTCCGCGGCAAGCCCGCGGCGCGGACTGCCTGGGCGGTCGAGCAGGTAAAGCTCGCGGCGCGCGCCTCGCGCCGGCTCGGCGTCACCGAGCACGCGACGTTTTCGGGTGCTCTCGCCTGGCCCTACCTCTATCCCTGGCCGCAGCGGCCGGCGGGTTTGGTCGAGACGGCGTTCGACGAGCTGGCGCGGCGCTGGCGCCCGATTCTCGACGTGTTCGACGAAAACGGCGTCAACGCCTGCTTCGAGATCCATCCCGGCGAGGATCTGCACGACGGTGTGACGTTCGAGATGTTCCTCGAGCGCGTGGGCGGTCACAAGCGCTGCAACCTGCTGTACGATCCCAGTCACTTCATGCTGCAGCAGCTCGACTATCTCGAGTACATCGATCTCTATCACGATCGCATCCGGATGTTTCACGTCAAGGATGCCGAGTTCAATCCGACCGGCAGGCAGGGCGTGTATGGCGGGTTCCAGTCGTGGATCAATCGCGCCGGCCGGTTCCGTTCCCTGGGCGACGGTCAGGTGAACTTCAAGGCGATCTTCTCGAAGCTCGCGCAGTACGACTATCCCGGCTGGGCGGTGCTCGAGTGGGAGTGCTGCATCAAACACCCGGAGGACGGCGCCCGCGAAGGGGCGAAGTTCATCGCCGATCACATCATCCGGGTGACGGAGCAGGCGTTCGATGATTTCGCCAGCGCCGACACCGACCAGGCCGCGAACCGCCGGATGCTCGGCATCGCTTGACGATGGCCCAGCCGCT
>WNFY01006489.1_pt1 | contig 10399 bp, 8 predicted proteins | sample 5400091 | NCBI WGS metagenome assembly WNFY01 (sample SAMN13153364, study PRJNA577476) | soil metagenome | isolation source: 60 cm soil or saprolite under grassland replicate 1 | place: USA:California | collected 2016-06-15
CCGCCGTCGGCGTTGGCCCGGAGGGCGTCCCTCCGCGATAAACGACGGGCCTCAGGAACCACACGGCCACGGCGACTGCCACGACGAGTATCAGGATCGGCAGGGGCGAACGCCCCCCTTCCCTTGCGATCGACATGGTGCCCCCCTCAGGGCGCTACAGGGTTATGTCGCTCCCGCCAGCAGCCGCATGCGGCGCACCAGCGGCTGGAGCGGAGCATCTGCGTCCCGCCACAACGTGGTCACGCGCTGCGCCCACCAGCGGGCCGTTCGCTGATCGCCGGCGGCCGCGGCCAGCTCGGCCCGCAGCGCCATGGCGCGCACCAGGCCCGCTGCCTGCGGCACGTAGTCCAGCAGCGTGCCACCCAGTCCCGGGAGATTATTCAATGAGGAATCCAGCACCGCGACCGCAGCCGCGGTGTCGCCGAGATTGAGAAACAGCCACGCCTCACCGTAGGTGTTGCTGATCGCCACGTCCGTCGGCCGCCGCCAGCGCCGCAGCGCGCGGACGCGGTCGTAGCGCGCGCGGGCCGCCGCCGGGTCGCCGCGCGCCACTGCGCGCTGCATGTCGAGCAGATAGCCGCCCGGCTCGCCGCTGCGGTGCAGCGGCGTCGCGCCCGTGATCGGGAAGGCGAGCACCGCGGCGGGACCCTCGAACGCCGACCGCGCCGCCGCCTGCCGATCGGGCCGGAAGCCTCCGGTCACCAACCGCTCGACGCGGGCGGTGAGCACCGTGACGCTCTCCGCCGGCGCGCCGAGCGATGCGTACGCGAGCAGGGCGAGGGCCGCGCCATGCAGCGTCGAATCGCCCGTGATCACCTCGGCGGTGTTCGTGGTGGGAGAGTCCACGGGCGCCGAGCGCTGCAGCAGGTCGGCGGTGAGCTGACTGCGACCCGTCAGCGCGGCGAGCCCCGCCAGCTGCGCGGCCACGGCCGGCGCCGGCTTGGGATGAGCGCGGAGCAGCGAATCCGCCAGGCGCTTCGCGCCCTCGACGTCATCGACCTTCACGCGCAACCGCGTCTCGACGATCGCGAGCCGCAGCGCCTGCGCGGGATCCCGCGCGAGCGCGCGCGCGCGCCGCAAGGTCGCCAGCGCCGAACGCTGTTCGGCGCTCGACAGCGCCACGGCGCCCTGCGCCTCCAGCAAGAGGGCCAGCTCCTCCCGGGCGCCGGCTTCCCCCGGAAATGCCTGGACCCAGTCGACGGCGATCTGCCGCACCAGCTCCTGCACGCGCTGCCGCGCGCCCGCGTTCGACGGCACGACGGTCCGCGCGGAGCCGTTCAACCACTCGGCGTACGGGTACGGCACCGTCGCCAGCGTATCCGCCTCGAGCCCCAGCCAGGCGCCGAAGTGACTCGTGTCCGGCGGCGACCCACGACCCTCCCGATACCAACTCGCGTCCACGAAGAACAACAGCGGCAACTGCCCGAAGAACGCGCGGTGGGCCGACGGATTGAGGCGCAGCGCGCGGTTGTAGGCGGTAAACGCGGCGTGCACGCTGCCGCGGAACCGCCACCCCGACGGACTCCCGGGATCGCGCACGACCACTTTGTCCTTGGCGTTGCACTCGGCGAGGCCGAACCACGCCGCGAAGCTGAGCGAATCGCGGCGCAGCGCCTGGCGGTAGGCACCGCACGCGTCAGGAAACCGGCCGTCGGCCATCGCCACCAGTCCTTCGGCGAGCCGTCCGTCCCGGGGCGCAAGCCCGCGCGGCGACGCCAGCGCGCGGCTCGCGGGCGGGCTCCACACCTCCGAGGGCGCGCCGTTCCAGACCAGCACCTGGGCCAGCCAGAAGTTCGCATCCGGGAAATCCGGGTCCACCGCCACCGCGTGACGGAACCCGTCCGCCGCGCCGGGCAAATCCCAGGCGCCCAGCGACGCCTGGCCCGAGTCGTACGCGAGCTGCGCCGCGAGACGGTTCGTCTGCGGGGCGAGGGCTCCCCCTGAGCCCGCTCCGCCGAGCAACAACGAATCGGCGAGCGCCCGGAAGCGCGCGCTGAGCAGATGCCCGTCCCGGCTCGTGGCCACCCAGACGGTGTGACTGCGCACCGCCGTCCCGGACCGGCCGACGTCGTACACGCCCGCCGTCACCGCGACGGAATCGCCGCGCGGCACGACCTCGCCCCAGAGCAACCGGCCCGCGCCCGCCGCGCGGGCGACGTCGAGGGCGTCCCGGAGTTGCGCGATCGGGCCGCCCCGCCGCGCCACAAGATCGCGGACGCGCAGCCCGTCCACGAGCCGCACGTCCTTCCAGCGGCTCACGGCGTCGTACAGCGCGAGCTGGGACTCGTCGCCGCTCAAGCCCGGCGGCGCGGCGTCGCGCACGGCGAACGGCGCGACGAGATACAGCCCCGCGTCGAGACCCGACCCGCGGAACACCCGCGGCAGGGCGACGACCAGCACACCTCCGAGCGCCGCCGCCCCGACCAGCGTCGCCACCCAATGCCGCGGCCGCAACCGTGGGCGCGGTGCGAGGGCGGCAGCCAGCGCGCCCGCCGTCGCGAACCGGGCCGCCGCGTCGGTCGCAAGCGCGCGCAGCAACGCCGCCCGCACCTCGGGCGGCGTGGCGGTCGGCAGCTCGTCCTCGGTGGCCGACCCGTCGTGGCGTGGCGGGTGGCCCGTCAACATCTCGTGCAGCACGCAGCCCAGGCCGTAGACGTCGCTGCGGCCGTCGAGGGTCTGGTCCGCGCTCGCCTGCTCAGGGCTCATATAATCCGGCGTGCCGACCGCGATGCCGACCTCCGTCACGCGGCTGCCCCCCCCCCGTCCGGCGGCGGCGCTGATCGCCCGCGCGATGCCGAAATCCGCGACGACGGCGAGGCCTTCCTGCAGGAGAATGTTCTCGGGCTTGATGTCGCGGTGCACGACGCCGCGGCGGTGGGCGTAGTCGAGCGCATCCGCCACCTCGCGTGCGATCTGCACCGCCTCGGCCACCGTCAGCCGCGGCTCGCGCTCGAGCCGATCACGCAGCGACTCGCCGGCGACGTACGGCATGACGTAGTACAGGCAGCCGGCGGCGTCGCCGGAGTCGTGCAGCGGCAGGATGTGCGGATGGGCGAGCCCCGCGGCGAGGCGGATCTCGCGCAGGAACCGGTCGGTGCCGAGCGTGGCGGCCAGCTCGGGACGCAGCGCCTTCAGCGCGACCACGCGGCCGTGGCGGAGGTCCGTGGCCAGGAAGACGATCGCCATCCCGCCGCGACCGAGCTCGCGCTCGATCGTGTAGCGGTCGGCCAGAGCGGCCTGCAGGCGGGCACGGAGGTCGCTCGCCACGATTCCCTCCCCTTCCCCCGACGCGTTGAGGACGGCGGCGCGGCGCGAGGCCGGGGTACAATACGGCGCCGCTCCCGACCCGGCCAGCCGACGTTGCCAAGCCCTTCTCTTGGTACAGGTTACCGGCTACTTTGGGGGGGCTCGCATGGCCGACCTGTCGATCTCGCGCAGCCAGCTCTTACTCCTCGCCGGGACGGCCAACCGGCCGCTCGCCGAGGAGATGGCCGAGCACTTGGGCCAGCCGCTGTGCGCGGTCACACTGCGCCGCTTCGCGGACGGCGAGCTCTTCGTCAAGATCGACGAGAACGTGCGCGGGCGGGACGTGTTCATCATCGAACCCACGAACCCGCCGGCGGAGAACTATCTCGAGCTGCTGTTGCTGATCGACGCGGCGCGGCGGGCGAGCGCGGCGCGGGTCACGGCGGTGCTGCCGTACTTCGGCTACGCGCGCCAGGACCGCAAGGACCAGCCGCGCGTGGCGATCAGCGCGAAGCTGATGGCGAACCTGATCACGCACGCCGGGGCCGATCGGGTGCTGGGAATGGACTTCCATTCCCACCAGGTGCAGGGGTTCTTCGACATTCCGGTGGACCATCTGTACGCGGCGCCCGTCTTCGTGCAGCACTACCGGCAGAAGGCGCTGCAACAGCCGGTGGTGGTGGCGCCGGACGTGGGGTCGGCCCGGATGGCGCGAGGGTTCGCGAAGCGGCTCGATGCGTCCCTGGCGATCATCGACAAGCGGCGCCCGTCGGCGAACATCGCCGAGGTCGTCAACGTCGTCGGCGAAGTGGAAGGCCGGGACTGTCTGATCCCCGACGACATGATCGACACGGCGGGGACGATCACCGAGGCGGCGGCCGCACTGAAACGCCTCGGCGCGCGACGCATCTTCGCGTTCGCCACGCACGCCCTGCTCTCGGGCCCGGCGGTGGAGCGCCTGCGCGCCGCGCCGCTCGAGGAGATCACGGTGACGAATACCATCCGCCTCCCCGAGGAGCGGAAGTTCGAAAAGCTGAAGGTGCTGTCCATCGCCGGCCTGATGGCCAAGGCGATCGGGTACGAGCACTCGAATCAGTCGGTGAGCTCGCTGTTCGATTGACGTCAGACGTCTGACGTCAGACGTCTGACCTCAGAGGAATAGAAATGGCTCAAGTCATCGCTCTCTCCGCCGAAACGCGCTCCGCCAGTGGCAAAGGCGGCGCCCGTCAGACCCGCCGGGAGCACAAGGTCCCGGCGGTGATCTACGGCCACGGCCGGCCCGCCCAGGCGCTCACCGTGGACGCGCTCGCCCTCGAGAAGGCGCTGACCGGCGTCGACCCCGAGAGCACCGTCATCGAGCTGACGCTCGACGGGAAGAAAGCCAAGGTGCTGATCCGCGAGATCCAGCGCCACGCCATCCGGCCGGACATCATCCACGTCGACTTTTACGAGATCCGCGGCGGTGAGAAGGTTCGCCTCAAGATCCCCGTGCACCTCGTGGGCACCCCCGACGGCGTGCGCAACGCCGGCGGCGTGCTCGACCAGGTGATGCGCGAAGTCGAGGTCGAAGTGCTCCCGGAGCACATCCCCGCGCGCGTGGAGCTCGACGTCACGCCGCTGGCCATCGGCCATTCGCGGCACGTGCGCGACCTGCAGATCCCCAACGCCACGATCCTTTCCGGCGCCGATCTCACGATCGCGACGGTGGTGCCGCCACGGGCCGAAGAAGTGGCCGCCCCGACGCCGGAAACCGCCGCCGAAGTCGCCGAGCCCGAGTTGATCCGCAAGCCGCGTGAGGAGGAAGGTGAGGAAGGAGCCGAGGGCGAGGCGCCGGAGGGGACCAAGGCGCCCGAGGGGAAGGCGCCCCCGGCGAAGGCACCGGCGGAACCCAAGCCCAAGGAAAAGAAGGGCTAGCAACCCTGCGCGCCGTCGTCGGCCTCGGCAACCCCGGCCCGGACTACGCGGCGACGCGCCACAACGCGGGCTTCTGGCTGGCCGACGCGGTGGCCGCGCGGTGGGACCTGCCCCCGTTCCGCCGCGCCGAGCGCGGGGTGGCGACCGCGGGGGAAATCGACGGCATCCCCGTCCGCCTGCTCAAGCCCACGACCTACATGAACCGCAGCGGCGCCGCTCTCGCCTCGCTCCGCGCCGATCCCACCTTCGATCCGTCGCGCGATCTGCTGATCCTCGTCGACGACTTCAACATTCCCGCCGGTACGTTCCGACTCCGGGCCGACGGCTCGGCCGGCGGTCACAACGGGTTGAAGAGCATCGAGGGGGCCTTGCAGTCCCAGCAGTACGCCCGGCTGCGCATCGGCGTGGGGCCGCTGCCACCGGACGTGGCCTGGGAGGACTACGTGCTGGCGCCGTTCACGCAGGAGGAGCGCGAGCGGCTCGAGGCCCTGAAGCCCCAGCTGCTCGAGGCCGTGGCCGGTTGGGTGCGGGAAGGCGTCCGGGTGTGACCTACACGTACTTGCCGCTGCTCGCCGTCGCCGCCGGCGTGGGAGGTCTCGGCGTCGCGTTCGCCCTGTACCGCGCCATCCGTCGCCAGCCCGCGGGCTCGGCCGCCATGCAGGCAATCGCCGGCCTGATTCGCCGCGGGGCGATGGCGTTCTTGAAGCGCGAGTACACGGTGTTGTTGCCGTTTCTCGCTGTCGTCGCCGCGCTGCTCGCCTGGGCCATCGGCTGGCGCACCGCCGTGGCGTACGTGAGCGGCGGCCTGTGCTCCATTCTCGCCGGCCTCTTCGGGATGACGGCCGCGACCCACGCCAACGTCCGCACCGCCGAAGCGGCGCGCGCGCACGGGCAGGGACCGGCCCTGCGCACCGCGTTCCACGGCGGCGCGGTCATGGGGCTCGCCGTCGCGAGCCTCGGGCTCCTGGGGCTCGGCGCGGTGATGCGCGCGTTCCTCGCCGACGCCTTCAGCGACGCCGGCTGGCGCGCCTTCAGCGAGATCATCTCGGGGTTCGCGATGGGCGCGTCGTCCATCGCGCTGTTCGCCCGCGTGGGCGGCGGCATCTACACGAAAGCAGCCGACGTCGGCGCCGACCTCGTCGGTAAAATCGAAGCCGGCATCCCCGAGGACGATCCCCGCAACCCCGCGACCATCGCCGACAACGTGGGCGACAACGTCGGCGACGTGGCGGGGATGGGCGCCGACATCTTCGAGTCCTACGTCGGCGCCATCGTCGCCACGATCGCGATCGGGGCCACGAGCCCCGCCGTCGCCAACCGCGTCGACGCGGTCGCGCTGCCGCTCCTGTACACGATCGCGGGGCTCGTCGCGAGCCTCGTTGGCATCGCCGCCGTGCGGCTCCTGGAGCGCGGCTCCCCGGCCGGCGCGCTGCGCTGGAGCACGTTCCTCGCCGCCGGGCTGTTCCTCGCGGCGGCGTACTGGCTCACCACGCGCGTCGACCCCGTGCTGATCGGTCCCGACGATGCCCCGCTCCCCGCCCTCGGCGCGTTCACCGCCGTGGTCGCCGGCACGCTCGCGGGCGTGGTGATCGGCTTGCTCACGGAGTACTACACGTCGGGGAGACCGATCCGCGCCATCGCCGAGGCGTCCCGCACGGGACCCGCCACCAACCTCATCGCCGGGCTCGCCGTCGGGATGCGCAGCACCATCGCGCCGATGCTGATGCTGTGCGCCGCCATCTACGTCGCCTACCACGCCGCCGGACTCTACGGCATCGCCATCTCCGCGGTGGGGATGCTCGCCACGGTGGGGATCACCATGTCGGTCGACGCCTATGGCCCCGTCGCCGACAACGCCGGCGGCATCAGCGAGATGAGCCGGCTGGGTCCCGAAGTCCGCAAGATCACCGACGGTCTCGACGCGCTCGGCAACACCACCGCGGCGATGGGTAAGGGCTTCGCGATCGGATCCGCGGCGCTCACCGCGCTGGGACTGTTCAGCGCCTACGCCACCGCCGCGCGGATCCGCACAGGCGGGCTCGATCTCATCAACCCGATGGTCGTGATCGGCCTGTTCATCGGCGGCTGCATCCCGTTCTTCGTCGCCGCCGCGACGATGACGGCCGTGGGCCGGGCGGCCGGCGGCATGGTCGAGGAGGTGCGGCGCCAGTTCCGCGAGATCCCCGGGCTCATGGCCGGCACGGCGCAGCCCGATTCCGCGCGCTGTGTGGACATCTCGACCCGCGCGGCCTTGCGCGAGATGATCGTGCCGGGGCTCACCGCCGTCGTGGCGCCGGTGGTCGTCGGCAAGGTGCTGGGTCTGTACGCGCTCGGCGGCATGCTGGCCGGCGCGACGCTGACGGGGGTGATGCTGGCCCTGTTCATGGCCAACGCCGGTGGCGCGTGGGACAACGCCAAGAAGCACATCGAAGGCGGCGCGCTGGGCGGCAAGGGCTCGGAGCCACACAAGGCCGCCGTCGTCGGCGATACCGTCGGCGACCCGTTCAAGGATACGTCCGGACCGGCGATGAACATTCTCATCAAGCTGATGTCGGTCGTGAGTCTCGTGTTGGCGCCCTGGTTCGTGGGGTAGCATGCTTCGCTTAGGCATCGTCGGTCTCCCCAATGTCGGTAAGTCCACGCTCTTCAACGCGCTGACCTCGTCCAAAGCCGCGGCGGCGGAGAACTATCCGTTCTGCACCGTCGAGCCCAACGTCGGCGTCGTGGAAGTGCCGGACCCCCGCCTCGAGCGGCTCAACGAGATCGTACGGCCGAAGAAAAAGGTCCCTGCCGTCGTCGAATTCGTGGACATCGCCGGCCTCGTCAAAGGCGCCTCGCAAGGCGAGGGGCTGGGGAACCAGTTCCTGTCGCACATCCGCGAAGTGGACGCCGTCGTCCACGTGATCCGCTGCTTCGAGGACCCGGACGTGGTGCACGTGATGGGACCGGTGGACCCGGTGCGCGACCACGACGTGATCACCAGCGAGCTGGCCCTCGCCGACCTCGCGGTGGTCGAGCGGCGGCTGGAGAAGGCGCGCAAGACCGCCCGCGCCGGCGACAAGGACGCGCAGGCCGAGCTGCTTGTGCTGGAGCGCGTCGTCGCGGAGCTCGATGCCGGGCGCGGCGCGCGCGAGGCCGGCGAGCACGAGGAGGCGATCCGCTTCCTCCGCCAGCTCGGCCTGCTCACCGCGAAGCCAATTCTGTACGCCGCGAACGTGACGGAGGAAGATCTGGCGACGGGCGGGGGCCCCTGGCTCAGCGCGTTGCGCGGCGCCGTGCAAGCGCATCATGAGGAAGCCGAGATCGTGCTCTTCTCCGCGAAGCTCGAAGCCGAGCTCGCCGACCTCGCGCCCCCGGAGCGTGCGGAGTACCTGAAGAGCGCGGGCGTCGCCGAGCCGGGGCTCGACCGCCTCATTCACGCCGGCTACCGGCTGCTCGGGTTACAGACCTTCTTTACCGTGGGGGAAAACGAGGTGCGGGCCTGGACGATGCACCGCGGCGCCACGGCCTACGACGCCGCCGGGGAGATCCACTCCGACTTCCAGCGCGGCTTCATCCGCGCCGAAACGGTGGGGTTCGAAGACTTCGTGCGCGCCGGGTCCTACAAGGCGGCGCGCGAGCAGGGGCTGGTGCGCAGCGAGGGTCGGGAGTACGTCGTGAAGGACGGCGACATCCTGCTGTTCCGGTTCAACGTGTGACGTCTGACGTCAAACGTCTGACGTCAGACATCAGACATCAGTGCCGGTGTTGCTCCCCCTCCCCCGTTCGATGCTCCGTCCGTTGAAACGTCAGAAACTCATGCACCGCCGCGACCGCCGCGGAGTCGCGCGTGACGATGCGCACCTCGCCGCCGCCCGGCAGCGGATGGAAGACGTAACGGATCGCGGCCTTCCTGGCCGTCATGACGCGCGTGCCCGGGACGGTCTGGGCGTGGACAAAGCCGGGCGTCTGGAAGTCGCCGGCGGTGAACGCCCGCGCGATGCCCTTCAGGTGTTCGCGGATGGCTTGCACGCCGGCCGCGTCGGTCGAATCCCGGACCAGGACGACGCGACCGCCGTCAGCCGCGGGCTCGAAGCGATGGAATGACGTGTACTGATCCACCCCCATTGCGACGTTGCCGCGCTGCTGCATGGCGTGAAAGGCGGAATCTTGAGACCGGGCCACCGCCGGAGCGACGAGGGCCGCGAGCAGGGCAAGCGCAGAGTACCTCATCCAGTGGTCACCTGAGGTCGGATGTCAGACGTCTGACGTCCGGTTTTCTTCAGTTCAGATACCGGCTCCACACGGCGATCACCCCGCCGCACGTGTTCAGCCCGCCGTAGGCCGCCTGGAACGTCCCGGGGATCTCCACGCTGCGTCGGTAGATCTCGACACCCGCGAGATCGCTCGCGCGTAACCGATTGATCTGCGCGGCATCGCTCTGGAACCCATCTTCGTACAGGGTCATCGGGCAGTACCGGCCGAGGCGATAGTCCACCGCGATGCACTCGCCGAACCGGCAGCTCAACGTGATCCCTGATCCATACAGCAGGGCGCGCACCGTCACCGACCCCAGGCGCTGCAGATCTTGCGGCGTGTAGAACACCCCCCACCGCCGGTTCAGTCGCTCGTAGAACCCGGTGAGTGCGTAGCGCGCCCCCCGCCCTTGCGCCTCGACGAGAATCGGCGGGAGTGCGACGGCCTCGGGGTCGGTATTGAGGACCACCGTCCAGCGCAGCGTGGTTCCCCGCGGCAACGTGGCCGTCAGGGTGTTGGCGACGTGCTCGCCGTACCCGAAGACGACCTTGAGCGTGCCGGCCGGCAGCGGCCCCAGGGTGAAGCGCCCGAGGGAGTCGGTGATCGTTTCGCGGGTCTCGCTGCGAACGGTCGCGCCCACCAGCGGCCGCCCCGTGTAGGCCGAAAACACCACGCCCGCGAGCTGAGCGGTCGTGTCGCGCTGCTGCGCGGAGGCGTGAACGGAGGCCAAAAAGCAGAGCGGAACGAATAGCAGGCGGCGGGGCGTCATGAGGCACCTCTCGAAGGGCCTTTCATTAATACTGTACGATGTGAAACGACGTTCCGCCGGGTCATAGGGCTGCTCCCCACCGCCCTACCGCCCGGCCGCCCGACCGCCTAGCTTCCCCCCCTCACAAATCCCCTACTCGGCAGCCCACCGCCGCCGGGTCGTTCAATCGTCCAAAGGGAGGTGGCATGCCTCGTCGCTACGAGACGGTCTATATCTTCGATAGTGCCCTCGAAG
>WNFY01011073.1_pt1 | contig 10395 bp, 10 predicted proteins | sample 5400091 | NCBI WGS metagenome assembly WNFY01 (sample SAMN13153364, study PRJNA577476) | soil metagenome | isolation source: 60 cm soil or saprolite under grassland replicate 1 | place: USA:California | collected 2016-06-15
CGCCAGCCCGGACGCGGCGATGCCGTGCACGGGCGGGCCGCCGTCCTGGCGCGGAGGCTTGCGGCGGGGCCGGCGCAGGGCCGGGCGGGCATCCAGCGCGATCATCAGCAGGCCGGCGCCGATGATCAGGTAGATGCTCCTGCCCGGTGATCGCGGTCACGGCGAACACCACCGCGCTGATCGCCCAGGCCCGCCAGTCCTTGCCGTCGGTCAGCCGGACCAGCTTCCAAGCGGCGATCGCGATGATGGCCATCACCGCGGGGGCGATGCCGTAGAACAGCGACTGCACCGCGCGCAGCCCCGCGTAGTGCACGTACAGCGCCGCCACGGCAGTGACCATCAAAAACGACGGGACGATGAACGCCGCCGCGGTGGCCGCGGCACCCCGCGCGCCGCGGCGCAAGTACCCCACCCACATGGCCACCTGCGCAGCCAGCGGGCCAGGCATGGTCTGGCCCAGCGCCACCCCGTTCAGGAAATCCTGCTTCGCGATCCAGCCGCGCCGCTCGACCAGGTCGCGCTGCATGTAGCCGACCACGGCGATCCGGCCGCCGAACCCGGACGCACCCGGCCGCAGGAAATACCGCAGCACCGCCGCGAACCCGGCCGGTTGGGCGGCATCTGGCTGGGCGGTGCCCGCCGGAGCGGCCGTGCCCTGGCCATGCGGTGTGCCGGCGGTCACGTGGGCTCCCGACCCAGCAAGGTGGCCCGCCGGTAGTACTCGTACAGGCCATCGAACAGCGGGCCGGTCAGCTCCAGGACCCGGTCATCGGCGCACACCATGGACAGGCCGCGCAGCGCGACATCCAGCCCGGCCGCCTCGGGAGCGTCAAACCGCTGATCGTCCAGGTCGGCCTCGTGCACGGCCTGGGCGATGCGCCACAGTACCGGGTCGCTCAGGTCATACCGGCGCAGGATGGTCTCGAAGCTGCAATCGGACCCGTGGTGGGACAGTTCGGCGCCGCGGATGTCGAACGCGGTTGCCGCCGCGGGCACCTCGGCCGGGTCGGCCACGAACGCGAACTGCGCCTGCGGGTCGATGAACCGGCGGATCAGCCACGCGCACGCGGCCCGGTCGATGTGCACCCCCGCCCGGGGCGCCTACCTCACAACTGCTCCCCGGCACCGGCGGCAACCGCGCCGTCCCGGATGCCCGGCCGGGACGCGGCGGCAAGGGCCTCGACCCCGGCGCGGGCCTGCTCGCGTACCGCGGGCGGGAAGTAGTCACGGCGGACGATGCGGCGCAGCTCGGCGCGCAGCCGACGCAGCGCCGCGGCCCGTGCCGCGTCGCCAGCGTCGCGCGCGGCCGCGGCCTGGGCGGCCACCGCGGCGTACTCGGCGGCGCGGGCGGCGGCCATCGCCGCGGCCAGCCCGCGTTCCTGCGCCACGCTGGCCGGGCGGGCCAGCCACACCCCGGCGCTGCCCCCGGCCTCGGTCACCTCCTCGGCCACCCACTCCAGCTGCTCCCGGGTCCGCGCGTCGGCCGGCAACGCGACCAGGCCATCACCCAGCTGGGCGACCCCCAGTCGCTTCAGCTTGCGCCAGATCGCGATCCGCGGCGCCGACGGCTCCCGCGGCACCCGGTAGCACAGCAGCACCCACAAGCCCGGCCCCTCACCACGCCGCTGTTCTATGCCGGCCACATCCGCCCTTCCCGGCCGCCTGCGCGCAGGCCTGGCACGGGAAACCCCTGGGCAGGCCTCCCGCCGCTATTATTGTAACCACGGTTACACTACTCATGCCAGGCGCGGAGGTGACAGAACCGGGATGACATCAGGCGAGCCGGTGCTGTTCGCGCTGGAACAGGTGACGGTCCGGCGCGGCGGGACGCTGCTCCTGGACCAGGTGACCTGCCAGATCCCCGCGGGCGCGTGCACCGCGGTCACCGGGCCGTCCGGGGCGGGCAAGACCACGCTGCTGCGGCTGCTGAACCGGCTCGAAGAACCCGACGCCGGCCGGGTGTACCTGGACGGCCGGGCACTGCCGGACCTGGACGTGCTCGCGCTGCGCCGCCGGGTCGCCCTGGTCGCCCAGGCGCCGGTCCTGCTCGCCAGCCGGATCCTGGACGAGCAGCGGGCCGGGCGGCCGGACCTGGACCAGGACCTGGCGGCCGGCCTGCTGGACCAGGTCAGCCTGGCCGCCGCTATGCTCACCCGGTCCACCGCCGGGCTGTCCGGCGGGGAAGCCCAGCGGATGTGCCTGGCCCGCACGCTGGCAACCCGCCCGCAAGTGCTGCTGCTCGATGAGCCCACCTCGGCGCTGGATCCCGCCAGCGCGCACGCCGTCGAGCAGGCGGCCAAGTCCTTCATCGCGGCCGGCGGCAGCGTGATCCTCGTCAGCCACGACACCGGCCAGACCCGCCGGATCGCCAGCCAGGTCCTGGCGCTGCACAACGGGCACCTCACCAGCCTTAAGGAGCCGCCATGAACCCGGCCGTACCCACCTGGGCGGGCGTCGCCGCCTCCCTGGCACTGGTCGCACTGGCCGTGGTCATCGCCGTGCGGCAGCGCCTGCACCTGGCCCGCGAGATCGCCATTGCCGCCGCCCGCGCCGGGATCCAGCTGGCTGCCGTCGGCGCGATCCTGCTCCTGGTGTTCCGGCATGCCGGCCTGGCCGGGGCCGCCGGATGGCTGGCCATCATGGTGCTGATCGCCGGGCAGGTCGCCGCCCGTCGCGCCCGCGGCCTCCCGCGCGCGCTGCCGGTCGCCACCACCGCGGTCGCCGCCGCCACCGGCGCGACCATCGGCACTCTGCTCGCCCTCGGCGTGATCAGCACCCAGGCACGCGTCGTCATCCCGGTCGGCGGCATGATCGTCTCCGGCGCCATGGCCGCCACCGCCGTGACCCTGACCCGGCTGCGCGAGGAAGCCGCCGCCGCCCGCCCCGCCATCGAGACCCGCCTGTGCCTCGGCCAGCCCGCGGCTCAGGCGTTCGCCCCCCAACCTGCACGCCGCGCTGCGCACCGCAAAGGACCACCGGTGACCACCCGGCGCCGTACCCGCCTGCTGATCGCGGCAGCCGCGGCGCTGCTGGCCGTCGCCGTGACCCTGCCCGCCCTGCTGCGCACCCGCCATCCAGGCCCGGCGCTGCCGCTGCGCCCCATCGGTGAGCTTGGCCCTGCCCGGCGACAGCTCCCGGTTCGACTACGAAAGCCTTGACCCCGGCCGCGGCCTGCTGTTTATCGCCCACCTCGGCGCCGGCCAGGTCATCGAAACCGACATCCGCACCAGCAAGGTCGTGCGCGTCATCACCGGCCTGGCCGACGTGCACGGCGTCCTGGTGGTCCCCGCGCTGCACCGCGTCTACGCCACCGCCACCGGGGACAACCAGATGGCCGCCATCGAGGAGGACACCGGGCAGGTCCTGCGCCGCACCCCCACCGGCGACTACCCCGACGGCCTGGCCTACGACCCCGCCCGCCACACCATATGGACCACCAACGAGGCCGGCGGCACCGAAACCGTCATCGACGCCGCCGCCGGCGCCGTCCGGGGCACCATCACCCTGGGCGGCCAGGCGGGCAACGTCGCCTACGACCCAGTCGGCAACGACGGAGCCGGGCAGATGCTCGCCGATGTCCAGACCCTCAACCAGCTCGCCGTCATCAACCCGGTCACCCTCACCATCACCCGCCACGTGGCACTGCCCGGCTGCGACCACGACCACGGCCTGACCCTCGACCCGCTCGCCCGGCTCGCGTTCATCGCCTGCGACGGCAACGCCCGCCTGCTCACCCTCGACCTGACCACCTGGCACATCACCGGCACCAGCGCCGTCGGCGACCAGCCCGACGTGCTCGCCTACGACCCAATCGGCCACCGCCTGTACGTCGCCGCCGAATCCGGCGACCTGACCATCCTGGACAACCGCAACCTGCACCTGTCTGTCACCGGCCGCGCGCACCTGGCCGTCGGCGCCCACATCGTCGCCGTCAACCCCGCCACCCATGACAGCTACTACCCCATCCCCGCCGGCCCCGGCGGCCGCCTCGCCCTGCTCGTCTACCAGCCCCACCCTGAACCAGACACGCAGCTTCGGCGCGTCGCGGCAGAGAATACGATCTCCGGCTGCGCCGACCGGGGCAGCGTGGTGATACGGGTGGGCGGAGGCGGGAATGTCCGGGGCCGCCGATCGCCCGGCAGAGGTCTTGGCGCAATCCGGCGGCGAGGAAGAAGCCCCAGGCTGCGAGGGCTTTCACGCCAACACAAAAGCAACACAAATCTGAGGCTCGAGCGAAGATCAACCTGAAAAGCGGAAGGTCGACAGTTCGATCCTGTCCCTGACCACCAGTTCGACGTAGCTTGAGCAGCCCTCTGACCTGCATATATGGCAGGAAGAGAGGGATTCCCATGGCGCAGAGCGCGCTCATCGTTAAGTTCTCTGACCTGCGGAAACGCTCACGCGCGGATGCGTGCGCAACCGCGGAACCGCAGGAAGAGAGAAAAACGATGACCGTCCCGCAACCGCGCCCCCGGCGGCGCAAGCCGCTGGACGCCGGGCCGCTCGCCCCGGAAATCGGGTCGTTCAGGCTGCACCTGGCCGCCGAGGGCAAAGCCGCCAAGACGGTGCGGACCTACACCGAAGCAGTGCGGTGGTTCGCCGCCGCCCACCTGATTCCCCGCACCAGCTGCCCCGTCGACCTCATCTGCAGAAATGAGTACTTCGTCCGCACGCATATCTATCCGCGAACGAGAATAATCTCTCTCACGATTTCGCGACATTGTCGGCGATCGCCGCGGAGCCTTTCCCATCGTTCTGGCGGGAAATCCTCCCTGCCGAATATTTGCTCTTCTGCCAAGGCTAACTCGTTTTAGGTCGAGCGAAGCAGAGCAGCCGGTTCTGGATGCAACCAGCCGAGCTGACGGTCATCTTGCGGAGATAGCGGTGGAGCGCGGTCACCGCAGAGCCAGATCTCGCCTTGGACAGCGTTTTCAGGTCACATGTTGATCCGGGCCGAAGACCAGGACCTGTGGCGTATACAGTAACGACATCGAAATCGGGCTTGAGATAAAGTAACGGCGGCTACGCGCACGCTGGGCCGTGCGGTGATGACAGTAAGGGCGGAATTGCGTCTCGGATACAACGTCTGTGGCGCATATCAGATGGTGGTGCGGCCGGGATTACTGCGAGGTGCCGGCCGGGGTCCTGGCAGGCCCGCTGCTGCCAGGAGCAGCCGGCGGCGGACCGGCGGCTCGTTGACTGGCACTGGCCAGGCGGCTAGCGTCGTTGTCCGTGACGGTGGAGCGTCCGCCGAAGGGCAGGGCGGTGCAGCCTCCTGCCGCAGGGCTGCCGCCGCGGTCGTTCAGAGGGCATGACAGTAACTGGCCGATATGGATCGGCATGGGCGTCACCTTCCTGGCGTCGTGCACGATCGTTCTTGCCGTCCGCGGGTTCAGCTTGGGCTTTTTCGTGGTCGTGCTCATCATGTGCGGCCTAGTGGCTGCTGCGGGAGGCATGCTGTGGCCGGGCACCCGGGTGGCCGGCGGGGACGGGTGGCTGATGCTACTGCGCAGGCGCCGGTGCCAGACCTGGGTCCGGACCGGCCGGCTAGTGTCGGTCAGCCTTGAGTTTCCGCGTTCCGGGGACGATATCAGGCCGCTCCTGACGCTGCGCGACGATGAAGGCCGGGAGCTGCGGACCCCGCTGTCGGCGCTGACGCAGGGGGCGGCTGCCTCGCTGCTGGCGGGGATCGGGCAGTCGGCGGAAGACTCGCTGGCCGATCTGGGCTCCCCGGCCGCGCAGGCCGCCGTGACGGCCCTGCACGAGCTGGCCCGGGCCGACCCCTCGCCGGCGGCGCCGCAGGACCCGGGCGACCATGCTCCCAGCACCACTCCAGCCGGGTGAGCAAGGACCGTGCTGGCAGCAGCAGGTCAGCACCAGATGCCGGGCCGCCGCAACAGCCACCCCCGTGACCGGTCAGCCCCTGCACCGCTGGCACACCCCGCCTCCGGCAGCACGGAACGGCGGGTCACCCGGTGTGGCGCGCAACTGGAGATTGCAGCACGCACGGACCGACCAGTTCTGCGCCTCCCGACCGAGAGACACCGAGGTTCCCGAAGTCGCACTAACGGCGGGTCGGCGTGCGGTTATCAAATGGGATCTTTACGTAGTCGGACACTCCGGGCACCTTTGAACGGTTCCACATGCGGTCGGCGAGGCTGCATATTTATGCATCACAGCCTTGGACTGAGAACGCGCTTCTGTCGCGGACAGGCGCTTTCCGGATCGTTATGGCGCTGGCAGGCGCATCCGCGACGTTTCCGCGGAAGCGCCTTGTGCAGAATTTCACAAGCCGTCTCCGCGGAAACGCTCCCATGCCGCCGAGAAGTTGATCCGGTAACGAGGGCCTTCAAACAGAGCCGCCGGGCGGCCGGTCGTGGCGGTGTCATGCATGGTGGCCCGCTGGCGTCTGCGCGGCCGTTCAGGTGACGGGCGGTGATGTCCCCGCATTCGCGCGAGTCCCGGTATCCCGCGCGGGCAGGCCCCGGGCGCGGCCGCGTACCGTGGTCGCGCAGATCCCCTTGACGGGAGTATCCCCGCTGTCGGCTGGCGGTGTCCGCCCGGCTGCCGTGCGTGCTGTCCCGGGTGCTCCGGGGCGTCATCAGGCTGGCGGAGCGGGCGGGAATGGCCTGGCTGAGGAGACGGTGGTGGTGTGGCGGCCAGCGGGGCGGGCGGAGACTGACCGTGTCGCCGCGCCGGGCTGGCGGGCGTGGCCGCCCCGGCTGCCGGGGGATCCGGTGTTCCGCATGTTCCTCAGCCGCCGCCTGCCGTGACGATCGCCCGGGAGCAGGATGTACCCGGTGGCGGCATCGGGTGCGTCACCCGGTTCGAGGTCCGCCGCGACGTCCTCGCCCGCGGCCCTGCGTGCCACCGGGCGGAGAGTACCGGATCCCGGCGGCAGAACTGGTGCCAGGCGCGTCCCACTCGCGGCCATGGAGATGAGCCGCTCGAAAGGGTCCGGGAAGGGCTCGAACCTGATCACTGAAATCGCTGCCTCCTCCTGGTGTGGTGTCTGGCGCCCAGCAGGGCAGGCGCCGCCTGCTGGCTTGGCGGGGCGCCCGGCCGGCCGCGTCCGCCTGGCTGACGGTCGCCGGCCGCGCATATCGCGTGACAGCCGTCGCTGGCCCCGGGCGGGGGCAGCGCGAGTGGCGCTCCGTCGTCACCGGCCGGATGTGGCGGGCTGATCCTTCCGGCAGGCTATGTGACCTGGATCTGCGGCATGAGGGAAGGCCGGGCGGCTTGCGTGGCAGGCGGTCGCGGGCGTCCTCCGGTCACCGGCCCGGCGGATCATGGCAGCCGGACGTACCCGTGCCGGCTCTTCCACAGGAAGTACTTCTCGAACGCGACCTTCATGGCGTGCACCTGCGGGCCGGGTATCATCACGGCGGCCTTGCGCGGGGGCAGCATGTGGTCGGCGAGGATCATCACGCCGTTGGCGCCGGCGTCCATCATGCACACGGCGGCCATTTCGCCGAAGTCCTTGTGCTTGACAGGCGGCTCGCCCCTGATTGCCGCGACGATGTTGCGGGCGGCCACCTTGGCCATCGACTCGGTGGGGAACCCGGTCTTGGGGATCCCGATCGGCACCGCAGTCTGCCAGGGCGCCGGCACCTGTGCGGCGATGCCGGCCGCATAGATCTCCGGGTAGGCCTTGGACTGGTAGGTGTCCTCGACCGGGACGTAGCCCTTGTCGTCGGACAAGCCCGGCGTGGCGCGGACGACGTCTTGGCCCGCGAAGGGCGGCACCACCATGGCGTAACGGAACGGCACGGCGGTGCCGTCGGTCAGCTTGATCCGGTCGCCGGTGACCTCCTCGAACGCGACCCCGGTCAGCGCGGTGATGCCCTCCTTCTTCAGGAACATGCTGAGCAGCTTCTCCCCGCCCGGCAGGCCGCCGATGCCGAAGTGGCCGACGAACGGCTCGCTGGTGACGAAGGTCAGCGACACCTTGTCGTGCAGCTTGGCCTTGCGCAACTGGTGGGAGGTGTTGAACAAGAACTCATACGCCGCGCCGAAGCAGCTGGCGCCCTGCGTCGCGCCGATCACCACCGGTCCAGGGGCATCGAGGAACTTCCGCCACCCCTCGCCCGCCCGTTCGGCGTCAGCCAGGGTCGTGATGGTATGCGCGTACCCATCCGGGCCCAGGCCCGGCACGACGTCGAACTTGTTACGGAAGCCGGTGGCGACGATCAGGTAGTCGTAGCCGTAGCTCCCGCCGGTGGTGGCCACCGTGCGGGCGGCCGGGTCGATCGCCGTCGCCTCCGCGTGCACGAAGCCGATCCCGTGCCCGTCGAAGACAGGCTCCAGGGGGAAGGTGATATCCCCTGCGCTGCGCTTGCCGAACGGCAGCCAGATCAGCGACGGGTTGAACAAGAAGCGGTCCGACGCCGATACCACCGTGACGTCGACATCCTCGCCCAGCTCGTGTTTGACCTCCAGCGCTGCGGTGAGCCCGCCGAAGTTACCGCCGATCACCAGCACGCGCTTGGCTGCCATGACCGCCACCTCGTTCCTGCTCGTCTTTGCGGGAGACAACTCCGCCGGATCACTATCGCCGGCCCCGGCCGGCCCGCGGCAGGGTCTTAGGTCACCGATGCCAGTGACCATCCGCCCCCGGCCCGCGCGGCCAGTCCGCGGCCTGCTGCCTGCGGCACCACGCCGACGCCCGGCGCCGCGACCAGATCACGCCGGACGGGCATGCGGGGCGGACCGGGCGCCGCCGGGCACCACAATGCGCAGCCAGCTGGCGCCGACCCGGGGCGGGGCGGGCCGGGCCGACGGCCATCGCGACTCGGCAGTGACGTGCAGCCCTTCGCGTTCCAGGCCGTGCCGGACCAGGTACCGGCCGGCGTAGAAGGCGACGCAGCAACCGAACGCGGCGACGAGCAGCTCCATCGGGGTGGGCGCCGCGTCCTGTCCGCCGGAACTGGCGGGCTGGCCGGCGTTCCGGTGGCGGGCCGGCCCCGGGATCGGCAGGATCGGGGGTATGACCTCCGAACCGCACCGGCAGGCGATCGGCTCACTGCGGGCCGTGGCACTCGACGCCCCGGACATCGACCGCCTGGCCACGTTCTACGAGCAGCTCGCCGGCTGGCAACGCGTCCCCGACGACGATGATGAGTGGATCACGCTCGACTCTGGTGACGGCTGGCGGATGGGGCTGCAACGGGCCATCGACCACGTGCCGCCCCACTGGCCGGGCCAGGACCGTCCGCAGCAGGCCCATCTCGACTTCCGGGTACCGGACATCGACGCGGCGGCCGAACGCGCCCAGCAGCTCGGCGCCACCCTGCTGCGCCGCAACGAGCGGTGGCACACGCTGGCCGACCCGGCCGGTCACCCGTTCGACCTGTGCCTCAACCCGGACGATCCGCGGACCACCCTGATGGGCGTCATGCTCGACTGCCCCGACGCGAAGGCGCTGAGCCACTTCTACGCGGAGCTGCTCGGCAAGCCGGTGACGTACGAGGCGGACGGGGTCGCCGTGATCGGCGAGGACGGCGCGCAGCCGGTGATGTTCCAGCAGGTGGCGCAGTACACCGCGCCACGCTGGCCGGATCCGGCGTACCCGCAGCAGATCCACCTCGACGTGACGGTCCAGGACGTGGACGCGGCGGAACGGGCCGTCCTTTACATCGGCGCCACCCGGCTGGACGGCGCCGGCCCGAACTGGCGCGTCTACGCCGATCCGGCCGGCAAGCCCTTCTGCCTGGTGTGGACGGTCTAGGGCGAAAGGGGCGCGAAGCGGCGAAAGGTGCGGCTACCCCGCTGACAGGGCAAAGCCATTGGGCGCCATTTTTGCGGAAACAGCCCTGGCGGGCACAAGATCATGAGATCCGGACTTCCTCGATCTGGACCGGGCGGTGCTCGCGCAGCGACAGCGTGCAGGCCTCGGCCACCCAGCCGGTCTCGATCGCATCCAGGACCGTGCACGGTGACGCGCGCCGGCCGGCCACCACCTCGGTGAACGCCGCCAGTTCAGCGCGAAACGCCCCAGCCAGCCGGTCCATGAAGAACGTGAACGGCTTGCCGTCCGGGAACGACACGCCCGGCTCGGCCGACCGCAGCGGAAGCCCCGGCCCCAGTCCGGCCGCCAGGCTGTCCCTGGTGCCGTGCACCTCCAGCCGCACGTCGTGGCCGCGCGCGTTGTACCGTGTGTTGGAGACGACTGCGAGCGCGCCGCCGTCCAAGGTCAGCACGGACGAGGCGGTATGGACGTCGCCGAGCTCGCCGAACCATTCCGCGTCTTGGTTCGTGCCCGCGGCGTACACCTCGGTCACCTCCTGGCCGGTCACCCACCGGACGGCGTCGAAGTCGTGCACGGCGCAGTCGCGGAAGATCCCGCCAGACGCGGCGAGGTAGGCCCGTGGCGGCGGGGCGGGATCGAGCGTCGTG
>WNFY01006498.1_pt1 | contig 10394 bp, 6 predicted proteins | sample 5400091 | NCBI WGS metagenome assembly WNFY01 (sample SAMN13153364, study PRJNA577476) | soil metagenome | isolation source: 60 cm soil or saprolite under grassland replicate 1 | place: USA:California | collected 2016-06-15
CGCGGGAATGAGCGGCGCGCGGCGCTTCGCGACGCCCTGACGTTTCGCTACCGACGCTACGCCGAGGCTGATTCAGCCGAGCGGGCGCGCGAGCGCATCTTGGACCTCGCCGAAGGGATGGCCGAGTACACGGGCTGGCGCTTGAGCGGCAGCGACCCGCACTCCCTCGCCCGGGCGTTGCGCGAGGACGCGCCCCGGCGCCCGACGTATGTCCGGTCGTTCCCCTACTTCACGGGCCCCGCCTACGGGCTGCTGCTCGATGCGGGGGGCCCTCCGGACTGGATCGACTCGTTGCGACGAAACCCGGACCTCCAGTCGCTCGCCGCTCGATCGACGCGCACCGATGTGTCCGGTCGCGACGCCGAGCGCGTGGGTCGAAGCTACGGAGTCGCGGAGATCCGGGACGCCGAGGACACCCGCTGGCGCGAGCGCGAGCGGCAGCTCGCCGAGCTCCGCGCCCGCTTCGTGAGCGGGCCCACGCTACGGATCCGTCCGGGGGCGCTGCGCATCAGCTTCGATCCTCGCGGCCAGGTCCCGCTGGGCGACGCGGGGACGGTGATGCCAAGCCTCGTCTGGCGGGGCCCGGAGGGCGCGGCGCTCGACGCCCCTTCCGGGGCGCTGGTCACCAGCGACTGGTCGGAGTTGCGGCTCCCACTCGACTCCGTCGCGCTGACGGAGGGGTCGCTCGTGGCGGCCGGCCGCTGGGCTGGGTCTGGGTGGACCCTGACGCTGCCGCCCGGTTGGCGCCTGGCGCGGGCGGGGGAGTCCTGGGTGGCGACGCCGCCCTAGCGGTTGGGCCCGATCAGCATCGCGTTGCTGACGAGCCGCGCCGTCCCGCGCCAGAACGCCCGGTACAACGGATCCTCCGCGAACAAGACCACCCGCCCGTCGCCCTGGGTCTCGACCACCGCCCACACCGTGCCCTTGAGCAGGCGGTCGGTGTTGTCGGGCCAGGTGAATCCTGCCAGGGTGAGCGAGTCCTTCACGAAGGCGACCGGGTTGGCGCCGGCCCGCGACGGCTTCCAGAAGCTGGACCCCTCCAGGAATACCGGCAACTCGTCCTGCTCGAACCCCGCCGTAAGCCAGTGCGAGCGGTCGAGCGCGGCCCGGAAGATCGAGCCGGGGACGTACTCCGGCTTCTCCCGCGAGGGTGCCGTCGGGGAGCGCACCGGGGGCACGTCGCCCTTGGCCGTGCTGTCGGGCTTCGCCGCGGTGTCCGCGCCCACGAGCACCACCGAGGACAGCCCCACTTCCTTCATCGCCGCGAGCTCGCCCCCGCCCCCGAACCCGATCAGCACGCCGCCCGAGCCGACCCACGCCTTGACCTTCTGGATGCCGTCGTCCCCCAGCTCGCGGCGCATCCGCCCGGCGCCGCCGTCGGGGATGAACAGCACGTTGTAACGGGCCAAGTCGTCCATCTGTGACAGCGCGCGCAGCCGTACCGGCGTAAACGCCACGCCCAGGTCGCGCGCGAGGTAGTGCCACAGCCACCCGAAGCTCGTCTCCGAGATGCCGTCCCCGGCGGCGACGAGGATGGTCGGCGCGTGCAGCGCGACCACCGCATCCGAGCCGACGCCCACGTCGCCGGAATCGGCGAACGCGCTTTGCACCGGCGTGACGGCGACGCCGAGCGGAGGCGCCAGCGCGGCGAGCCGCTCCTGAAGCGCGGCGGGGTTGCGCTGCACCCGGGCGACGAACGTGCCGCGCGGCCACGAGCGCCCGTCGGCGCGCAGCGGCCTCAGGGCCACCGCGAGCTTGAACCCCTCGGCCTGGAGCGCCAGCGCGAGCCGCGCCGCGCCCGCGTTGTCGTCCGTGAACACGTAGGCGGACGCGGCCCGCGCCGGGGCCGGCGGTGCCGGCAGCACCGTGTCCGTGACGGCATCGGCGGCGAGCGGCGCCGCGTCTTCGGTCCACCACGCCTGCAGGTTGAACGTGTAGGGGAGGGCCCAGGCGGTGACGTCGTAGAAGCCGTACTCCTCGCGCTCGCCTGCGTCGCCGCGGCGGCGGTTGCGCTGGTACTTGCCCAGCTCGCGCTCCACGAAACCGCGGTCGAACCCCGACTGCGGCTCGAGCACCGCCTTGGCGAGGCGGCGCTGCGGCTGCGCGAGGTCCACGACGTAGCTGCCGGCCGGGAACGTCTGCCGCGCCGCGGGCCCGCCCAGGTAGCTGTGGGCGATGGTGGAGGTGAGCGGCTGGCGCAGGCGACCGACCTCGATGCCGTCGCGGAGCAGCAGGCCCACCACGTGCGCGGCGGTGCGTGCGTCGCCGCCCGGCGTGAAGACGATGCGCTTCATCCGGTCCGTCGCGGCGTCGGTGAGCGCGCTGCGGCGGAACTCGTAGTAGTCCTGGAGGCGCGGCTGCCGGTTCTTGGCCGTCGTCTCGAGCGTCGCCAGCGAAGCCACGAAGTGGTGGGCGATGCCGTCGCGGAAGGTGGAGATCGTGCCGTCGTCGCGGCGGAGGTTGTACTGGGGCCCGCCGTCGGTCTCGTAGGTCATGCCGCTCGCGCCCTGGAACGTCGCCCACTCGTCCCAGTAGCCCGGATAGAAGAAGTCGAACACGCCGCGCACGAAATACTGCCACCCGTACCGGTCGAACGCCGCGGCGTTCCCGCGGCCATACGTCTCGAACCATTTCGTCGTCTGGGGCGGGAGGTTCAGGTTCACGGCCTGCGCGACGGGCGGGAAGAAGAACGTCGACGTCGTGGAGTGGTGGTCCACCAGCACCTGCGGATGCCAGCGCAGGATCCCGTCCATCATCGCCCGGACCTCCGGCTGGCTCTGCGCCAGGAGGTCGCGGTTCATGTCGAAGCGGAAGTGGTTGTAACGGCCGGTGACGCTCCACGGCTCGTTCTGCTCCAGGGCAGCCGGGTCGTCCGCGCCGATGCCCACCGAGTTGTACCAGGCGGCGAACCGCTCGTGGCCGTCGGGGTTGGCGGACGGATTCAGCACCAGGACGACGTTCTTGAGAATCTCGAGCGTCTGGGGCTCATCCGAGGCGAGCAGCTGGTAGGCCACCTGCATCGCCGCCTCGAGCCCGGCGGGCTCGTCGCCGTGCACCGAGTACTGGAACAGCGCGATCGCGGGGTCGCGGGCCGCGATGTCGGCGGCGCGGGCGGGCGTAGTCTTGCGCGGGTCGGTCAGCTCGGCGATCTCCGCGCGGATCTGGTCGAGCCGGGCGAGGTTGGCCGGATCGGAGATGACGAGGGCCCGGATCGGCCGGCGCTCGGCGGTCCGGCCCCACGTCTCGATGCGCACGCGCTCGGGCGCGCTGGCGACGAGGGTGTCGAGATAGTGCTGAAGCTGGGCGTACATCGTGTGCTGCTCCCCGGCGGCGTAGCCGAGCACCACCTCCGGTCTCGGCACGGCGGGCCGGTACGGGCCGCGGGCGTAGAAGTCGAATCCCTGGGCGGCGAGGGGAGACGCGACGAGTGCCAGCAGTAGGGCAAGGCGCATGCGGGAACCCCGTTCGCTTCAGCGTGGTGGGGGGGGGCCGAGCCCACCCTTCAGGGTGGGAAGCAATGTGGGGCGAGAATCTACTTCGGAGTTACTGCGCCCGCCGGGCGGCGGGGAGCACTTGGTCGAACGCCGGCAGCTCGAACGGTTTGGCGATGAGCGGCCGGCCGCTCGACGCCAGAAAGCCGCGCATCTGCTCGTTCATCACGTCGCCGGTGGTGAAGATGACCCGGCTGGCGTGTTCGGGGTCACGGGCGCACAGCTCGTCGTAGAGCTGCTCGCCCGAGACGTCCGGCATCCGCATGTCCACGATGATCGCGTCGTAGGCGCTCTCCTTGAGCAGCCGCAACGCGTCCCGGCCGTGCGCGGTGGTGTGCGTCTCGTGGCCGCGGCCGTCGAGGTAGCGCTGCAGGGCCACCCGCACCGACGCCTCGTCGTCCACGACCAGGATGCGGAGCCGCTCGCGCGCGTCGGACGCGGCGGGGACCACCGGGAACTCTCCGGTGGGGCGGGGCCGGATCATCGGTAACACGATCACGAAGCGGGCGCCGCCGCCGGGCGCGTTCTCGGCCCAGATGCGCCCCTCGTGCTCGCGCACGATGCCCAGCGAGATCGACAGGCCGAGGCCCGTGCCGCGACCGGTGGGCTTGGTCGTGAAGAACGGGTTGAAGATCCGCTCGAGCAGGTGGGCCGGGATGCCGGGACCCGTGTCCTCGACCTCGATGCGGATCGTGTCGCCCAGGGCGCGCGTGCGCACCGTGAGCAGGTGCGAGGGGCGGCGCACCTGCTCCATCGCGTGCTCGGCGTTGGTGAAGATGTTGAGGAACACCTGTTGCAGCTGGTGCGCGTCGGCCATCGTCTCCGGGATCGACGCGTCGTAGTCGCGGTGGACCGTGATGTCGCGCACCCGGAGCTCGTACATCCGCAGCTCCAGCGTGTCATCCACCACCTGATGGATGCTCGTGGGTCCCTTCTCGGCCTCGTGCTGGCGCGCGAAGGTCAGCAGGTTCTGCACGATGCGCGAGGCGCGGCGCGACTCGGCGTAAATCGTCTCCACCGACTGGCGCTGCTCGGGAGACGTGCGCTTCTCGGCGAGCAGCAGCTGGGCGAAGGCGGCGATCCCCGCCAGCGGGTTGTTCAGCTCGTGGGCCACTCCCGACACCAGCTGCCCGATCGCGGACATCTTCTCGGACTGGATGAGCTGCTCCTGGAGCATCTTCTGGTCGGTGACGTCGCGGATCAGGCACAGCACCTCTTCGTCCTTCTGCGGGCTCGAGTAGGTGACCTGAATGGTCCGCTGCTCCCCGTCTTTGCGGTAGAATCGCGTCTCGAAGAGTCCCGTCTCGCCTCCCAGGGCCATCTGGAAGTGCGCCAGCGTCTTGGGCAGGTCGACGTCGGTGATCATCGGCGCGAACCACTGGCCGACCAGCTCCTCGCGCCGGTAGCCGGAGATGCTCTCGGCCGCGTGGTTCACGGTCGTGAACCGCCCGTTCGCGTCGAGCGTCACGATGGCGTCAGAGGCCGACTCGAACAGATTGCGGTAGCGCGACTCGGAGCGGGCGAGCGTCTCCTGCGCGCGCTTCTGCTCGGTGATGTCCCGCACCGTGGCGACCGAGCCGACGAGTTCCCCTTCGACCACGAACGGAGAGTTCGAGACTGCCACCTCCCGCAAGTCCCCGGCGCCCGTCACCACCGTCGTCTCATACCGCTGAGGCTGGCCGGCGAACGCCTGCTGCTCGCGGCTCGTGACGTGCGCCCGCTCGGCGGGGGCCACGATTTCGTCCATCGTGAGACGGGGCAGCTCCTCCAGCGGGCGGCCGAGCAGCTCCGCGGCGGCAGGGTTCGCGGTGAGGATGTGACGGTCCAGGCCCGTCACCACGACGGCGTCGGGAAGGTTGGCCACCAGCTCCGCGGCCATGCGCAAGAGGTCGAGCGGCGGCCCGCCGCCGCCGCCGGCGACGCGGGTGCCGCGTGACGGAGACACCCGGCGTTTGCTCACGGCCGGTACGCCTCGGTCATCGCGTCGCGCATCAGGGTGAGGCTGTGAATCGCCGCGGCGGTAACGGCCTCGGGATCCTCCCCCTGGGTGACGCGGGACTTGATGATCTCGAGTGCATGGATCGTGTGCTCGTCGTCGTACTTGGCGTGCTCTTCCAGCCACCAGCGCCCGCGCGGGCCGATCTTTTCGTTCTTGCCGAGGCCGCGCAGCGCTTTCGCGGAGATGCGCTGCGCGACACCCTCCACCGCGTAATTGGTCGCCGCCACCGCCTCGGCGAACGACGCAGCGTGGCACGAGGCGGTGAGGAAGTCGTGGAAGTCCCGGACCGCGTCCAGCATGGGCCGCTGTTGCTGGAAGCGACCTCTCGGTACGTCGAACCCGTCCGCCATCGCGCGCCACATGGCGTCGTGACGGCGCTCCACGCGGATATTTTCCCGGAAGAACCCCGTGTGCTCCGCCGGGGAGCGCTCCAGCAGCAGCTCGAGCCACTGCGGGAAATCGCGAATGATGGGATAAAAGGAAACCAGGAAATCCTGCATGCGCTTCTCGACGAGCGTGTTTTCCGCGGAGTGCTCGACCACCGGCGTCGCCAGGACCGCCAGGCGATGCGGTTCCAGCTCACGGTCCAGTTCCTCGACCCAAACGGGGTGGGGGGTCACGTGCACGGACATCGGCGACTCCCTCGACAGGGCGCGGCGTAGGCGAGATCGGTGGGCGCACCGGGGAATGTATCGACCGGGCCGAATCCTGCAATCCAAAGTGGGACAGTGAGTTGCGAACACGACTGTTGACACGATATATCGCGACATAGTATCGTGCCGTTACATCTTCAACAGGGCAGAAACAGTATGCATCGCGGATGGAGAGGGTTTGGCTTCGGATTCGGGCCGCGCGGGTTCGCGTGGGCTGGGGGTGGCCCACGCCGCCGCCAGTGGTTCGAGGCCGGGGACATGAAGTATGTGATCCTGAAGCTGCTACGCGACAAACCGCGTCACGGCTACGAGGTCATGAAGGAGCTTGAGGAGCGCATGCACGGCTGCTACTCGCCGTCCCCGGGGACCGTGTACCCGACCCTGCAGTGGCTCGAGGACGAGGGGCTCGTCGTCGCCAAGGATGTCGACGGCAAGAAGGTCTACGAGATCACGGACCAGGGCAAGCAGTTTCTCGAGGAGCACAAGGACATGGTCGAGGACATTTTCGACCGCGTGAAGGACGCGGTGGACCAGGCGCTGGGCGGCTCGATGGCCGAGCTCAATCAGGCCGTGGGCCGGCTCGTCAAGCAGGTGTATCGCATCGGGTGGAAGGCGCGCGACGACGCCGTGCGCGAGAAGATCACCGAGATCCTCAAGCGGGCGGCGCAAGAGATCGACGCGCTGGCGCAGTCATGAGCGCGCCCGAGGTGCGGGCGGGCGTGCGCGCGTCCGACGCCGAGCGTGAGCGGATCGCGCAGATCCTGCAGGGCGCCGCCGCCGAGGGGCGGTTGTCCCCCGAGGAGGCGGGCGAACGGTTGGCGGCGGCCTCGGCGGCGACGTACCGCGAGGAGCTGCATCTCCTCATCGCGGATCTGCCGGTCGCGCGCGAGCGCGAGGCGCGCGCCCGGGCGCCGGGGCGTGTCGCGTTCGGCGCACTCGCGTTCGTCGCCGTGCTCGCTATCGGGTTCATGGCGTTTTGGGGACTGCGCTTCTTCTGGCCGTGGGGGCTGCTCGCGTTCTTCGTCCTGGCTCGGCCTTGGCGCCGGGGTTGGCACGGCGGAAGGTGGCGTGGCCGTCGGGTGAGATGGGAGACTCTCTGACTGACCGTTGAGGCACGCTAAGGAGTCTCGGTCGGCGCGCAGGGCGTCAGATCTGACGTCGGGCTAGCAGTTACCACGCCGTACGCGTCACTTAAACGACTGTCATGCGGTTGCATCTCTGGAGTTTCAAGTCTGCTTCGGTCTAAGGGCTGTGCGGCAGAAAGCAAGCAAGCGCTCAAAGTTGTCGCGCGAAACCTGACTAAGGACGACGCTTGCCTTGGTAAGGAACAGCTCCTGTACGGCCCTGTTGAAGTGTGTCTTGTTGAAAGAAGTCCCGTCCGCGTACACTGCCTTCTGGATCGCAATGAGGTCGCTTGGATCGAACAGCTGCTCCATGCGAATCCCCTTCCAGGACTGATCAGCGTCAGCGAGAGTAAAGATCCTCCCTTCCACGACACTTCCGAAGAGTTGCTTGTAGCGCTCGCGTTGCCGATCGCCTTCAGTGTCGGAGTCCAGCAGTACAATGAAGCCCCTGGCCCATGCCACGTAGAGGCGAATCGGCTCAACCAGGCTCCCTGCTCCTGATCCGGGAAGAAGAAACAGTGGGGATGTGGACCCCAGAACCTGCTGGGCGAACATGAGAGTGTAGAAGTCATACTTTCCCTCCAACATCACGACGTCTGGGACCAGTTCTAGCAGTCCAGGTCTGTAGTCGAGTACGTCGAGAACGGGTTGGAAATAAGTCGATTGGTCGGGATGCTGGGCCGCAAAGTCTCTATAGCGATGCAGCGTGATCACAGTCTTTCTAGCGCTATACTCATCTTGATCCCGCGAATAGTCGAGACCTTCATTCTTAACAACGAAGGTGCCTTCCAGCCATTCCGGTTTTATCATGTGGTGGCTATGCGTTGTGTATATGATACCGCAATCCGGGGGGAAGTTCTGGAAACTGTCTAGCAATTGAGCTTGGGCTGAGGGATGGAGATTTGAGGCTGGCTCATCGAGCAGAAAGAGCACGTTGCTAGTGCCGGACTTTCGGAAACCACGGTATTGTGTCAAGAGCAGGAAGGTAAAGAACCAACGAAACCCGAGTGAACGCTCGCTGATGGAGTACAGGTCTCCTCCATCCTTGAGGCGAAGCTGAACGTACCAGGGCTTGGTTCCGCCTTCGTTAGCGATGGTGACAAGTATCTCCTTCTTGCCAGCACCTCTCTTGAAAATCTTATCCCAGTTGGTGAAGACTGTTTTCGTAATATGCCCACCCATCTTTAGAAGAACGCTCTCAAGGCTCCGTTCGTCGAAACTCTCTTTACTCTTGGCGCGTTCCAGTACATGGTCTTTGAGATTAATCCCCCCACCGATTGCATCCAGCACATCCTGGAGCACTGTTCGATAAAAAGTGTGCTTCTCCTCATCGCTCGGTGCGTTTTCGAGATAGATCCTGTCGGGGAACTCGAAGAGGAAGTTCGGAAAGTAAAGGATCCGCGGTAACAGAGTTCGGAGTTGTTTGACGGCGGTCTGCAACGCTTCTCCCCCAAGGCGGCGAGTTCGCCTTTGTCCCGCTACGCGACCTCTCAAGTCAATCGACCAAGTCACCTTCGGCTGATTCTCAATTACTCTGGAGTTCTTGAACCCGTATTGCTGCTCTATGCCTAACTCTCCAATGGGTTGGTCGAGATGGATATTCTGTCCCGCAAGCTCTTTTCTTACCCTTTGCTCATCCCCATCACCCAATACTACGTGGGCTCTGATAGCGACTGAGTCGTTGAAGTTGGCGCGCTTCGCGATCGGGATGAGATCGTGGACGTCTTCATCTGCGTATCCGGGAACTCCAAGTGAATCGAGCTCTTCTCTGTACTGAAGTAGGTTGATCGCTTGGAGCACGGTTGTCTTGCCGCTTTCATTTAGGCCAACGAGAGTGTAAACGTGGGCTTTCGGTGCCGCCCCTAGGTCGAGTCGGATCCTTTCGATTCCCTTGAAGTTCTCAATCTCAAAGTGTGTGTATTTCATGATTCGGGTCCATTTTTTTTGTCGTCACACTATAGGCGAAGGATCCCCACGGAGGCAGTGGCGTGCTACCGCCTCAGTTCTGGGATTTGTCGAGTTAGAGAATAGGGGTCAAACAGAGGGCCTGTTAGGGCGAAATTGCGGCACTATGGGGCGCATTTGCGGCGGTACTAGTTTGGGTGTCTCGGGAAGGCGGATCACCCAAGCCTGGTCCGCAGCTCCTCCAGCGCGCGCTTGACGTACACCCGCGTCATCTGCTTGCGCCACGACAGCTCGAAATCGGTGTTGTCGAGCGGCTTAGAAGGCCGGTAGGCGGCCTCGGCGGCGGCGGCGATCGCGTCGTCCTCGAGCGTGGAGCCTTTGAGCGCGGCCCCCGCCTCGGGCACCTCCTGCGGATAGCTCGCGACTCCGCCGAGCACGATCCTGGCGTCGGTCACCCGTTCCCCCTCCCCCTTCCCCCCTCCCTCGTATTTCACCCAGGCGGCGACACCGAGCACCGGAAAGTCGAACGAGCCGCGGCGACGCAGCTTGTGATAGACCGCGTCCCAGCCGTCCGGCGCGGGCAGCCGCACGTCAGCGAGGATTTCGTCGGGCTGCTTGGTGAGGTAGTTGATGCCGTCGTTGTGGTAGAACCGGCCCGCCGGCACGAGACGCTCGCCCTTGGGGCCGACGAGCCGGTACTCCGCGCCGATCGCCACCATCACCGGGGCCACGTCGGAGGAGCTCACCGCCCAGCAACGAGGCGATGACGGCGCGACCCAGCAAATCGCGCCGTCCTTCTTCATGCAGAAGTCGATCGCCTTCCGCCACTCGTACGACTGGTTGTAGTAGTTGCAGCGCGTGTCGAGGCACAGGTTGCCGCCCAGAGTGCCCATGTTGCGGAGCAAGGGCGTCGAGACCAGCTCCCCGGCTGTCGCGACAGCGGCGCAGGACTGTCGGACCGTCGGGCTGCCGGACATTTCGGTCAAGGTCACGCACGACCCGATCACGCATCCCCCATCCCCCATCCCCCATCCCGCGAGTTCTTTGACCTGCATCAGGGATATCACGGTAGCCGGCGTCTGATGCCGCCGCTTCATGTTGGGATAGAGGTCCGTCCCGCCGGCGACGTAGCTCCCCTCCGGGCCGGCGTCGGCCTTCATGTGCAGCGCCTCGGCGAGCGAGGTGGGCTGGAGGTAGGCGAACGCGGGGAGCCGCAGCATCA